>ERZ795056.2606-NODE-2606-length-19890-cov-9.903655_pt1 | contig 19890 bp, 19 predicted proteins | sample MGYA00375140_ERZ795056 | MGnify/ENA primary metagenome ERZ795056 (study PRJEB30185, sample SAMN05720227) | activated sludge metagenome | isolation source: Anaerobic digester | place: USA | collected 2015-03-09 ... | reverse complement strand
TAGATAAACGACTAACTTAATAACACAACACGTTCAATATTTTTTTAAAGGACATTCGAAAGGATGTCCTTTTTTTATGCAGATAGAAACCACCGATCAATATATCAGCAACATTTGATGATTGGGATTCGAATGATTGGCAGAAATGCTGAAATCAAAACTCCCAATGATTCCGAATCCGTTCTTTGTATAAAATTGAACCGCTCTTTCATTTAATTTCCAAACGTATAACCACATACCTGCCTGCCCGTTTTGTTTCGACTGATCAATTGTATGATTCAATAATATAGATCCTAATCGCAGGTCATAAAATTGTTTTAGCAAATACAACCTGTCAAGCTTCGTAACATTTTTAAATGGAATATTTTCATGAGCCACATCGAATATAATGTTCGAGTATCCGGCAGGTTTATTGTCATGGTATATGATAGCGTAATGATTGTTTACATTTTCCAATGCTGCTTTACATGCATCTTTGGTAAACTTGTTTGTAATGTATGCTTCGATATCTGCTTGAGCAGCACTATGTCCATGCGATTCAATAAATGTTTGCCTGCCAAGTTCTGTAAGGAGTTCAATGTCGTGTAAGCCGGCTGGTAAAATAGATGTCATGAATGGGTTATTGTTAAGCGTTCCGTTTTTATAAATATACAGAACCTGATTATTGAATAAATTTATTTTAATAAATACCCATCAATTTAGTGACGAGGAATGGGAACCGTTCGGTTGAATGCATTTACTCCCATTACATTTTAAATACCGGGCCATTTATAACATTCCCATTCCCATTTCCCTTCAATTGTTTTACTTTTACCTCATGCAGAAAAAACTATTTTTACTGGATGCTTTTGCCCTGGTATTCCGGGCATATTATGCGCTTATTCGCAATCCACGGATCACGAGCAAAGGAAGAAACACCAATGCCCAGTTTGGTTTTACCAATACATTACTCGATCTTATCAATAACCAGAAGCCAACCCACATGGCTGTTTGTTTCGATACACATGCTGCTACCGAACGCCATACCGATTTCGCCGATTATAAAGCCAACCGGCAGGAAACGCCCGAAGATATCCTCGCCGCCGTACCCGATATCAAACGCATTATCGAAGGCCTCAACATCCCCGTCATCGGCATTGATGGGTATGAAGCAGATGATGTAATTGGTGCATTGGCCAAACAGGCCGAGAAAGCAGGCTACGAAGTTTTTATGGTAACGCCCGACAAAGATTACGGACAACTCGTTTCCGAAAACATTAAAATTTATAAGCCGCCTTACCAGGGAAGTAATTTCGAAATACTTGGTCCCAAAGAAGTGTGTGAAAAATGGGGCATTAAAGATGTAAGCCAGGTGATCGATATACTCGGCCTGATGGGAGATGCGGTAGATAATATCCCCGGCGTAAAGGGCATTGGTGAAAAAACCGCGGCCAAATTGCTGGCAGAATATGGAACATTGGAAAATATAATTGAACACGCAGATGAGATCAAAGGATCTGTTGGCGAAAAAATAAGGGCAGGAAAGGAGATGGCCATCCTCAGTAAAAAACTGGCGACCATCCTCATCAACGTTCCAACCGTTTTTCATGAAGAAGATTTCAGGATCAAGGAAATGAATAAAGATGCGCTTAAACAGGTATTTGAGGAACTTGAATTTAAAACACTTGGCAAACGCATATTAGGAGAAGACATCAATGTACAGGCTGAAGTCTGGAATCATTCTGCTGAACCTAAAGTGAAAAAAGCGTCACCCGGACAAATGGATCTATTTGGAAATGCTGCTGCTGTAGATGCCCAGACATCAACTGTTGAAACAAGTATTGATGAACCGGAAACGGAGGTTGTGCCAGGTAAAAACATTCACAACAGCCCACATAACTATGTGCTGGTAAGTTCGGATACACAACTCCGTGAGTTGATCAATGCGCTTCAGAAAGCAAAAGAAATCTGTTTCGATACAGAAACAACCGGGCTTGATGCCAACAATGCCGATCTCGTAGGCATGAGCTTTGCGCTCACTGCCGGTGAAGCTTATTATGTTCCCTGCCCGGCCGATAGAACAGCATGTGTTTCATTGCTGGAAAATTTTCGCCCGCTATTTGAAAATAGTTCCATCACCTGGATTGGCCAGAATATCAAGTATGACCTGCTGATGTTGAAATGGTATGGATTTCAATTGTCGGGCAGCCTCTTCGATACCATGCTCGCACATTACGTGATTGAGCCCGATGGGAAAAGAAGCATGGATGCACTCAGTGCAAAATACCTGGGATATGAGCCGGTACATATCGAAGAACTGATCGGCAAGAAAGGCAAGGGCCAGGGAAATATGGCAGATGTAGAACCGGAGAAAATAAAAGATTATGCTGCAGAGGACGCCGACATCACCCTGCAGTTAAAAAATATTTTTCTCCCACAATTAAAAACAAAGCAGGTAGAAAAAGTTTTTTATGAAGTAGAAAATCCACTCGTGAAAGTTTTGACCGATATGGAATTTGAAGGTATCCGTATCGATGAACAGTTTCTTAAAGAATATTCCAGGCAGCTGGAGCTGGAAGCCAAAGAAGCGGAGGAACGTGTGTATGAGCAGGCAGGAGTGCGGTTCAACCTGGCTTCTCCCAAACAACTGGGCGAAGTATTATTTGAAAAACTGCAGCTCGATCCCAAAGCAAAAAAAACCAAAACGGGTCAGTATGCGACCGGTGAAGATGTGTTGCTGAAACTGGCAAGCCAGAATAAGATCGTGGATGATATTCTTTCTTTCAGGGAATTCACGAAATTAAAAAATACGTATGTGGATGCATTGCCCGAGCTGGTGAATGCAAAAACAGGCCGGGTACACACCAGTTATGCGCAGGCCGTGGCAGTAACGGGAAGGCTTAGCAGCAATAACCCCAACCTGCAGAATATTCCCATCCGCACCGACAAAGGAAAAGAGATCAGGAAGGCTTTTATTCCCCGGGACGAAAACCATGTATTGGTTTCGGCCGATTATTCCCAGATCGAGTTACGGATCGTGGCGGCCATCAGCGCAGATGAAAACATGTGTGCTGCTTTTAAAACCGGTAAAGACATTCACACTGCAACGGCTGCAAAAGTTTTCAATGTGGAAGAATCGGCGGTAACAAAAGAAATGCGCTATAAAGCGAAGAGTGTAAATTTCGGCATCATTTATGGGCAGGGAGCTTTCGGGCTTGCCGAAAACCTGGGTATATCACGTACCGAAGCAAAAGAGATCATTGATAATTATAAGAAGCAGTTTCCCAATATTCAACAGTACATGGATAATACCATAACCTTTGCAAAAGAGCATGGTTACGTGGAAACCCTGATGGGCAGGAAGAGGTGGTTAAAAGATATCAACTCGGCCAATTTTACGGTAAGGGGATTTGCAGAAAGAAATGCCATCAACTCTCCCATACAAGGCACGGCAGCCGATATGATCAAGCTGGCCATGATCCAGATCCAAAAAGAATTTGCAAAAAATAAATTCAAGTCAAAAATGCTCCTGCAGGTACATGATGAATTGGTATTCGATGTTTTGAAGGATGAACTGGATGCAGTGAAGCCGGTGATCTTACAATGTATGCAACATGCACTGGCGCTGCCAAACGACGTGCCAACGGATGCAGAGATCGGCTCGGGATTGAATTGGCTGGAAGCTCATTAATGTGTATAAAATGCGGTTGCACACGTTCAACAGATTATCTAATTTGTAAAAAATTTATTTATGAAAAAAATACTTTCTGCAGCACTTGTCTGTGCCATTGCAATCAGTTGCAACAACAATGAAGCAAAAAAAGAAGATGCAGCAGTAACAACTGCTGATACAACTTCTACCGTTAAAAAGGAGGAAGTAACTCCACCGGCGCCAATGCCTGATTCTGCTACCATGATGAAAAACTGGCAAGCATATAGCACGCCCGGCGATATGCATAAATTGATGGCATCCTGGGATGGCAAATGGGATGGCGAAGTAAGTATGTGGATGGCGCCAGGCGCCCCTGCTCAAATGAGTAAGGCAACAAGCGTAAATAAAATGATCATGGGAGGCCGTTACCAACTGATGACCAACACTGGAAACATGATGGGTATGCCTTTTGAAGGAACCGGCACATTGGCTTATGACAATGCCAAAAAGAAATTCATCAGCACATGGATCGACAATATGGGAACTGGTATCATGGTCCTCGAAGGTACCTGGGATGACGCAACTAAAACCATGAACCTTTCAGGAAAATGCGTAGACCCAGGAATGGGAGATGGAAAAGAAATGATAGTGAGAGAAACTTTTAAGGTGATAGATGATAAAACACACCAGATGGAAATGTTTGCCCCAGCTCCCGATGGCAAAGAATTTAAAACGATGGAAATTAAGTTCACCCGTAAATAAACGGGCGAAATTTACATAGCTAAAATAAAAGAAGGAAGCTTCCTATTGGGGAAGCTTCCTTCTTTTTTATAAACCAGATAAACCTTTGCAAAACATTCAGCCTGTCACACGGTTCTTTACAATGCTGTTGCCCGTTTTGCCCGATCCCCGCCCGATCTAAAGGTTTCCGGAAACCCCGGACAATTGTAATGCGGGTATTTCAATAACTGTTCTCCCAGTCATTTTTTTAATATTTCGAATGCAATCCATTTTCTTTTTAGGCTCCTTGTTCAGGAAATGAATGGCAGCGGGAGTTGAAAGAGTGAAAAAATCATCATCATCCATTGCCGGTGAAAATTCCTGGCCCGACTGGTTTACTTTCTGTCCGATATACAGCATTAAAGCAGTAGCAATAATAAACTTTAGTATGTTAAACATGTATGATTTCATGACTCATTTCTATATTCAAAGAAAAGACGAAAGTGCTATGTCAATTTAATTCAATTAACAAACGGTAGAGCTGAACATTTATCCGGTTTCCAGGGCAAAAAAAGGGGCTGCTGTAAAGCAACCCCTTTAATCAACATCGAAAATAGTAACCCCCAAAGTATACTTGTTAAATCGTTAAATGTGTGATTATAAACGACTCCTTCTGTCGAATAATATCCTTCTCCTGCGTTGTATATTCCATAACTCAGCTGAGCTGAATATTTTCATCTCGTGATCAGCACCAATTGCAAGGGTTTCTTTTACTTCTTTCAGCAATGACGACATCTCTGTTTTATTCAAAGCCCCAAGAATTCTTTCATGCTTGGTTTTCATTTCGTTTCTTTTTTATTTGATCAACTATTATTGTAATACAAAGTAAATTGAAGGGAAATACATACAGGTGATCCGATATGCCAGCGGTTATTGTTGTTGAACCAAAGGATTCCCGGCTGGTTTTTGAGATGACTGAAGCTTCTTTACAATATACATTTCCTTTCGCCTGTACGGATTGTACCGCACCCTGATCTTTTCCCCTGCCTGAACTTTTGGAAAATCCGAAACAGGCAATGCCCCTTTGATCTCAACCACAAAATTCTTTCCCCTTTCCGGTGTAACTTGTATCTGGAATATAGCTTGCGGAATTTCTTTGATGTATAAACCAGTAAGCTGGATGCCCAGGATAACGGCTTCGGCTTCGGCCAAAGCTTTTTTCCTAAGCAACCGGGTGAATAGGCTTTGTTTATTCCGGCGCAGGTAAAATAAAACTACAAGTGCCAGTAGAACCAGGCCGACGAAGAAATATGAATAAAATGATCCTGTAAACATGATGTCACAAAGGAATAAACAAAACGCGGCAGCAGGGAAAACAAGTTGGCCTGCGGTTGCAAACAACCAACCAAAGGTAAAAACAGGCGATTACTGCACAGGTTTACAGGGAAATCATTTTAATGATTCCTGCATATACCAATGCCCTGTTAACCAAGGGTAAAATCCTTATCGGAGATTGAGTTGTTGCAATACTTCCTCTTTTTTTCGCCTGGAGACTTCAACTTTGGAACCATCGGTGAGTAAAACAAATTCATGATCATTGCTTACGCGGGTTATGTGGCGTGGATTAACCAGGTGGGATTTATGCGTTCGGATAAATTTAAATTCATCGAGCATTTCCTCGAAATGTTTAAGTGTTTTGCTGGCAATAAAAGGACGCTTATTCACTAAATGAATGTGCGTATAGCTGCGGTCGGCCTCCAGCCTGAGGATCTCTTCTATCGTAAAAAAGAAAACACCTTCATTCGATGGAACGGCAATGCGAAAATCCTTCACATCTTTTTTTTCAATATTCTGCACCAGGTTGTTAAACAATTCTTTTTTCTCCGCCGCGGATTCTTTCTTTTCCATATGCCTTACCACTGCAGCTTTTAGCTCATCAGGGTCTACCGGCTTCAGTAAATAATCCAATGCACTGAATCGTATTGCCTGGATGGCATACTGGTTATAAGCGGTGGTGAATATTACATCAAAGGCTGGATCCTGGATGGCCAACAGGAAATCGAAACCATTTTTGTGCGGCATTTCCACATCCAGGAAAACAATATTGGGTTTGAACATTGTAAGCATCTCCAGCGCCGCATCAACGGAATCTGCCTGCCTTACTTCAGTGATTTCCGGGATGAAATTTTTTACATAATGATCCAGGATATTCCTGGCTTTTAATTCGTCGTCGATGATCAATGCTCGTATCATAATGCTCGTTTAAATATTTTTTAAAAAGGTAGATAGTTCAATGATAACGGTAGTGCCTAGTGCATTTCCGGCTGCATCTGTTTTGTCGATGATCTCAATGCCGGCATGATAGCCCTGCCTTTCCAACAGGGTTAACCTGTCTTTGGAAATTTTCAATCCTTTTGATTCATGCCGTTTTGCCTTGCTTTGTTGTTCTTTCAATGCGAAGGATTGTTTCCGCCCGATGCCATTGTCATCAATAATGCAACGGAAAATATCTTCTGATACCCGCCTGAATTCGATCTTCATTTTACGATCGCCCTGCTTGTGCATCAGGCCATGCCAGAGGGCATTTTCTACATAAGGTTGCAGGAGCATCGAAGGCAACAGGATCTCGTCGGTTTCCAGGTCTTCATCCACGATCATTTCACATTCGAAACTGCGTTCAAACCTCATCTGTTCAAGTTCCAGGTATAATTCAAGCACTTCTTTTTCTTCTTCAATTGAAACCAGTTTCTTTCCTGAATTATTCAGAACCGTCCTGAACAACTTAGAGAATTTATTCAGGTATTTACTCGCTTCCCCATATTTTTCTGTTACAATACATTCCTGTATACTGTTCAAACAATTGAATACAAAATGCGGATTCATCTGTGCCCGCAGCGCCATCAATTGACTTTCTGCAAGCATTTTATTGATCTCGAGTAATTTTATTTCGTTTTGTTTTGCTAGCGCTTCGGCCTTGGCTTCTGCAATCTTATTGGCGCTGATTGATGCAATAGTAGTCAGCGCTTTTAAATGACTTTCTTTAAAGAAATTCTTTTCGGCATGTTCCGAATCGATGATGCCGATCACTTTTCCATCGTGAAAAATGGGTACAGATATTTCAGAGAATCGTTGTTCGTCATCAACAATATAACGACTGTCTTTACTGGTATCTTGGATCAGTGCTGGCTTCCCTGTCATCCATACCGTTCCTACAATGCCTTGTCCCTTGCTGATCTCGATCGGATCGATGATCTCATGTCCTTTCGGATTCTTAGGTCCATAAGCAGCTTTTTGCACCAGCTTTTCTCCATCTTCATTTACAAGGTATACTACGCAATCTTCAAAGTCGAGTTGCGAGATGCAGTTCCTGGCAATATCCCAGCAAATTTCGTTGACGGAATTTTCGCCATATACCGAGTTTGCAAAATATTCAATGGTCTTGTCAATGTTTTTTTTCTGCTTATGCCTTTTGTAATTTTTATAAACAGCCATTAAAACCAGTATAGCAAGCAGTGATGCTATCGTGATGAACCACCATTTTTGCCACCAATAAGGTTTTACATGGAGCTGTATGCTGGTGCTGCTATTCATCCAATTGCCATGTTCATCTGTACTCCTGACATTGAATACATAATCGCCGGGTTTAAGGTTATTGTAAGAAGCAGATAACAACCTGCCGGCGTTGATCCATTCTTTATCTACACCTTTCAATTGATAGCTGTATTGCAGTGAAGGAATTTCGCGGTGATTTAATGAAGCAAACTGGAAAGTGATATAATCTTCATTGGGCGACAACTCGAGGCGGGTACTTCCATTGTCGTTTATCTCTTTTCCAAACACTTTAATAGAAGTAATATGGGGCGACGATTTAACCTTGATGTCGGAAAACCGGAAGGGATCGATCACTACAACATGATCGAGCATGGTCGCATATACTTTGCCGTTATCAAGCGTGATATTATTCCAGTAATCCTGCAGGGTTTGACCAAGGTCTATTTCTACTTTTGTCACGGCCTTGGTTCCCGGGTAAAAGTACATGAGCCCTTCCCGGCACACTGCCCAAATGGCGCCCCTTCCATCTACAACCATGCTGCCGATATTATCGTACAACAGGCCGTTGCTGGTATTTATACTATCAAGGCATTTTCCATTCTTATCTAATTTATAAATTCCTTTGCCACTTACAGCAGCCCAGATAAATCCCTTCCCGTCTTCTTCCATACTGTTTATAAAAAGCTGGTTTGTTTTCCCCAGGTCGACCTTTGAGAATTTTTCCGACGACAGATCGAACTTCAACAAACCAGATCCGCCCATTGCAAACAACAGGTTGCCATTTCGCTGTTTCAGGAAACTCTGGCAAGGTTTCATGTCGAACAGTCCGTAAAGACTGTCCTTCCCATCAAACCGGGTGCAATTCCTGGTTACAGGGTTATAACGGTATAATGCATCGTGCACAACCTGGAACCAGACATTTCCTTTTTGATCTGTAAAAATAATATTGGCTTGTTTGGCATAGGCATGTTCCTTCACTTGTGTGAAGGCCGTGAGTTTTTCAGCCTTTGGTTCAAGGTAATATACTCCATCGGCCCCGGCAAACCACCAGGTTTCTCCTGCCCGTGCCGCCATTTCGAATTTATTACGCATGTAATCGGTGCCGTTAGTAACCACATATCGTTTATAATTCCGATCCGTCATGTTATAGGCCACGATTCCTTCTTCCTTACAGGCCATGATCACATCTTTATATATGCCGATATAATTAGCCTGGGCAAATCCGGTTTCCAGGAAAAAATCGAAACTGGGCAGTTGGTAAATGGCCTGGAAAGGGTCATGGGCCTGGCTTTTACTCACACCATTGATGGTGCCAAGCCATACATTTCCCTCAGAATCTTCAATGGCATCCCTGAAAAATCCATACCCGATAGAATAGATCTGGTTCTGGTTGAATGGAATTTTTTTTATAGGCTTGCCTGGCTCTTTGATGAAAGCTGCATATAACCAGGTTGAAATCCACACCCGGTCCTGGTGATCAATGAATATCCTGTTTGGAGCCCCGCTGGAGATTTTTTTTCCGTCCAGTTCAGTATATGTTTCTACCGTATTGGTATGCGTATTCCAGTAGTTCAGCGAAGCCCTGAGGTTACAACTGAACCACATATTGTTTTTGCTATCTAACGCTATGGAATAAACGCCTGCACTGTCGAGCATGGCGAAATGCTGTGGATTATTTTCTTTGTGATATACTTTATCCTGGTGACAATCTATAAAGTAAGGGGTGTTGCCTCCGACCCAAAATCCTTTGCGAACAGGATCCCAGGCAAAAGCGGCAATTGAGAAACCTTGTTCAGCAATTACTTTTGCTTCGGGCATCAGTGCCGCTACCGGCCATAGTTTACTTTTGGCAAATACAAATATCCTGTTAGAGGTAGCGATCCAAAGCCTGTTTTGGTCATCGGGTTTGATCGTGGAAATGATCTCATTCTCAAGGGCAGAGAAACGGTTGTCGGTTTTGAAAACGCCGGAACGTTTATTAAAAACCCTCACGCCTTGTTTGGTGCCGATCAGGAGACTGTCTTTGCCTTCGAAAGGGTAAATGCTGTTTATATACAGGTTATTGAGGTTGGCGCCGTTCTTAAATTGTTTGATTACGGCACCATCGAAGCGGTTAAGTCCATTGCTTGTGCCGATCCAAAGAAAGCCATCCACATCTTTATACAGGCAACGTACTTCCTTTGCGCTTAATCCATCCTGCCAGCGGATATTCTGGAAAATGAACTGCGCTTTTAACAGCAATGGTAACAAGCCAATCAATAATATAAGGAGGATGCGTATTCTCATGCAGCATTTAAAAGATACCAGTGGTTAAGATATAAAGATTTGGCTTACTAACCCAAACGGGCAAATGAATTTGCAAAAGGGAAATCTTGTTTATCAAACGGTAAAATGGTTTTGCCATATAAAAAACAGTTGCCTGCTTAGTCAATATAGGAAGATTGCATAAAATCATTAAAAAGCGCCAATTTTGCTTCATGGAAAAACCAGTCCTGATTTATTGTTACGATGCCTATTGCGGATGGTGTTATGGATTCAGCCCTGTTATGAAACAGGTACAGGAAACATATCACGACCGGTTAGAAATTGAAGTGTTGAGTGGTGGCATGATCCTTCCCGAAAAACCCACGCATATCGCACAAACAGCCGGCTATATTCAGAAAGCCTATAAAGTAGTTGAAGAACATACCGGTATTGTATTCGGATCCGATTACCTGTGGCATATCAATAACCCCGACCTTAGCGATTGGTATCCATCATCTGAGAAGCCCGCCATTGCCCTTTGTATTTTCAGGGAATATTATCCGCAGCGCCAGGTTGAATTTGCCGCCGACCTCCAGCAGGCCCTGCATTCCGAAGGCCGTGATCTTTGCGACGATGAAGCATACCGTCACCTGCTGGAAAAGTATTCCATTCAGCCCGAAATATTTTTTGAGAAACTACACAGTGACGAATACAAGGAAAAAGCATATTATGATTTTGCCTTGTGCAAGCAATTGCAGGTAACGGGCTTCCCCGCTGTTTTGATGCAGATAGGAGAATCTAAATTTTACCTGCTGGCAAAGGGATATACGCCATATGAAGCGCTGGCAGAAAGAATTGAAAATGTATTAAAAGAAATTTCAAATGCATAATGCTTGCATCATAACTTCTGATCTTTAACCTTTTTATAGAAGAAGTCAAGTCTTTTAACAGGATCTTTTTTGCCCGCATCAATATAGGCGTGGAGAGAATCGGCTGAGATGATACGGTACACGATCCTTTTCGGGAAATCATGTTCAGGATTTTCAAAGATGTAAACTTTCTTATCGGCCGAGGTCATTTTAAAAACGATCGGCTCCTGGTTGTTTTGATTTAATACCGTTGACGTATAGTGGATCTCTGCATCCTTCCATTGTAAGGAAACACTTTCGGTGGTAACGGTGTCTTTCCCGTTTATCCTGAAACCAAGGCTTTGAAGCTGCAGGCTATCTGTAATTTTCCATCGCTCCCCAACAGCACCGGTTTTGGTTTTCATCAACCAGGTGCCTTCCAGGGCATGGAGTTGACGGAATGTTTTTTTTCTGTCGGGTTGTGCAACCATGAATGCAGCACAGGTTACCAGGCAGATCGCAAAGGGGATTAATTTTTTCACGATTATTTTTTAAAATGACTTTCGTACAGGTTTACCCATTCCTCAACGGTCAATTTTCCCGCCAGTTCTCCGATCAATTTGAATGGGATTGATTCCGGTTTTTTGAAACGGATACAGCTCTTACCCATGTCAAGTTTCCCGGGCACTTCTTTTGCGTAGGCACCGGTAAACCAATCGAACAGTTTTTTATCGGCATAAACACCCATATGATATACCGCGATGAAATTTTTCTGCGATGCGATGCTCATGTATGGCAGCGGAAGTTTCGGATCGCAATGGTATCCCTTTGGATACAAGCTGTGCGGCACCACATACCCGATCATACCATACCCGATGGTTTCCTTGAAGCCTTTGGGTAAATGCTTCTTAATTTCCTTTCGAAGCTTATTAATAGTATCTTTCCTGTCCTGGGGAAGTTCTGCCAGGTAGGCTTTTACGTTAGTTGCTGTTGATTGCATGGGTCGCTTAAAAGGGTTTTCGAAAATATCATTTCATTCTATCACAAAATCTGCAGATCATTTAAATCAATGTAATGACCATCAGGCATTCGGTGCCGAATGAAAACCGATCCTGTTGCCTTCTGTATCAATGATCACCGCCATAAATCCATACTCGGGAGAAATTTCTGTTTTTGGAACCAAAATGGTACCACCAGCCGGCCCAACCCTATCAAGTACCTGCTGCACATCAGGGTTGCCATTCAGGTAAATAAGCACACCTTCGGTACCTGATGGTTTGTGAAAACCCCCACTGTCTACTATTGCACCACCTACGCCATTGATCATGTCATCAATGGGGAATAGACGCATTTTGATATTTGGCATGTCCATGGGAATAAGCTTTACGCCTAAAATACTTTCATAAAATTGCTGGGCACGATCCATGTTGAGAGCAGGAATTTCAAACCAGCTGATTGCATTGTTCATAACAAGTCGTTTATTCAGATAGATTTCGTTTCGTAAATAGAAAAGTAATAAAAACTTAGCTGATTTCCATAGCCATTTATATAAAAGTTTTTTAACAATGCAGTATACAGGGCAAAAAAAATCCTGTTGTTGTGCACAACAGGATCGGTATCTCTTAAAAAAAATTATTTATTTGGCACGGGTGCTGTTTCTGGCTTTTTAGGCATCAGGGTTGGCTCAATCTCATCTACCCAGATCCTCATTTGTTCGTGTGTGAACACTTTCTTTAACTGGCCGTTTCTCAGGTTTACCAGTTCATAACGTTTTTCTTTGGCTGCCTCACGGTCCATATTGCCCGATGCACGCATATCTTCCATCGATTTTTGAACAGAAGTATAGAATTCTTTGAAAATAGACTCTGTTTTAGCTTTTGCTGCCGCATCCAATTTAAATACTTCCAGCTTTTCCATGGTAGCCTTGGTCTTTTGTTCAGGCGTAAGTTTCTGCCTTCCTTCCTGTGCCATCAGGCTGCTGATGCTGAACAAGCTGGCTGCAATGAATAAGAAAAATTGTTTTTTCATGTTACATATGTTTAATTGTTGTCAAAATAAGGGAAAAATTCTTAATTCTTGCTACGCTTTTCGCTTCTTTTACCGATAATTTTATAAAAACCACTGTCAAAGCGGGCTATTTGGTCAGTATCACACAGGTTGCGTATTTCCCTGAGATGTTGCAGCATCTTCCGTTCAAAGATCTTTTGTTCATTCGTGATTGCAGCGGCTGCCAGTTCAATAGCCGAATCTGAAAAATTCATCGGCACCATTTGCCTGAATATCTGTTCCTTTTTTTTCCTGATCTCTTCAAACTGTAATTTCATTTCGGCCCTTTGCCGGTTACTGATCGTATCGTATTGTACCAATTGTTTATCTGAAAAGCCAACATCTTTTTTTAAATAATTCGATATGTACGTTTTTTTATCTGTTCGGTCTGCTTTATTATGTTCCGGATTGTCCAGCAAAAAAAAGGCCAGCATAACGATATTGGCTACAAGCAGAATGCCGATAATGATCAGTAAGGTCTTGCTTTTTGGATGTTCGTTCATATTGTCTACTGGTTTTCTACTTCATAAATTGATATTACATTCACAGCAAATTCATCTTTGGTTTCCTGCGAACCGCTTTCAGTATATCGTGATTTTTTTGCATTTCCGAAAATGATCACAGCATTCAGCAAAACCACCATCAACACTGCCGTGAATGCAATACCAGGCCGGCTTAAAAAAGAAGCAGTCTGTGTCCATATATTATCCGCTTCGGCAGACTGTTTCATCCTGGCTTGTATCCTGGTGAGCAGGAAAGGTTTTGGTGAAGCTCTCTTTGCATCATCAAAACTTTTCATCACTTCATTTACCCAGTCATCTTTTTGAGTCATAGCTTGCCATTATTATAAGTGATCAATATTATCGTATGTATTTCTTAAAATTTCTTTCAGCTTTTTCTTAGCCCTTAACTGCAGCGATTCCACCGCTGTTAAACTGGTTTTCATAATCTCTGCAATGTCTTTGTTTCCCAACCCTTCCATTTTCTGCAACATGAACACAATGCGTTGCTTTTCGGGTAACCGGTCCAATGCTTTAAAAAGAGCGGCGGCATTTTCCTTCTTGTCTAATAAAATGCCCGGGTGATTAAAATGTACCGGCTCATCCTGTTCCCCGATCATAAAGATCCTTTTGAGCAACCCACCATTGCGGGCTCTTTTCTTCTTCTTGTCCAGGTCAAGCGCCTTATGAATTGTTATCCTGTAAAGCCAGGTGCTGAGCTGCGACTCTTCCCGGAAATCATCCAGTCTTTCATAAAGCGTTACAAATACTTCCTGGGTAATATCTTCAGCATCCTCATCCTGCCGCAGGATGCTTAGTGCAGTGTTGAATACCATTTCCTGGCATCGCTCAACGATCTCGCTAAAGACCCCCTGATCCCCTTTCTTTAACCTGGCAATGATTTCCTGTTGATCCAATTAAAATGTTTATGATATACATTTTAAAGTTAATCAAAAGCCGGGATTATGGCCCATGCCCATTGGCCTGTTATTGTCAGTGCCACCAGTTCTGGAAGGCGCTTTTGCCTTACCAAAATTTTTGAGGTTATAGGTAAACGTGAGCATGAAATACTGCTGCAATACCTGGCTCTGCGAATCGGTGATCTCTGTACCGGTTACCGTACGGCTGATGCTTTGGTTTTGTTTCAACAAATCGAATACCGATAACCTGAGTTCAGCTGCCTTTTTAATACCCAGTTTTTTTCCAATGGCCGCATTCCATAAAGTGTATTGCTGGTCAAGTCCACCGGATAACCCGCTGTATGATTGATTGGATATGTCGTTCTGGATGAACCAGCCTTTACGGTTCAATAAATTCAATGTAGCGCCTAGTGCCTGGTTTACATAATTACTGGTTGAGACCGTTCCGCCGGTTGTACGGGCATCATTGAAATTGGCGCTGTAGGAAATATTGAAATCCACGAACTCATTGATATTGCTCGCCAAAACGATGCCTCCATTGTAAGTGAAATTATCAGTATTGGTAGGCAGGTAATTTACCAACCCTGGCAACTTCGAATAACCGAAACCGGCATTGAGGTTGATATTTGTTTTGATGGCCTTGATGGGCATACTATAAGTAAGAAACGTACGCAGGTTGCGGTATCCATCCAGGTTCACTGGTTTGGTTAGCTGCGAACCTTTGTTTAAAATGATGCCCTGTTGAATAGTCGAATCATTTTGCGCTATGAAGATTGCATTAGAAATATAATCGCTGGCTGATTGAAAAAACACGTTGGCAAAGAAACTTCTACCTGTTTTTGAATTGGTATAACTGTACCGCCCTGCAACAAATTGAGTATAGGATTGCTTCAGCGCCGGGTTACCGCTGCTTACCCGTAAAGGGTTGCCCAGGTTCACCACATCCTGCAATTGATTGATGGATGGGAAATTGGTGGAAGCCCTGTAGAATACGCGGATATTGCTGCTGGCAGATAATTTTTTACGCCACATGGCATTGGGCAGGAAATTAGAAAAAGATTGTTTCACATTCACGGTGTTGGGAAATACGCGTTGACTTTCGAGTGTTGAATGCTGGTAATTAACGCCAATGGATAGCTGCTCATCTTTGCTTGGCGACAGGCGGTAACTGATGCCTGCATTGTTGGTGCTGATGGTATTGTCGAACTTGTTTGACAGCGAGGTATCAAACTGCGAGTACTTGGCACCGTCATATAAAAAGGTCTGCTGATCGGCCTTGTTCTTTTGTATCGAAGGATTATACTCAATTTGCAACTGACTTTTTTTGCCTATCGGCTCCGTGTAAGCGATACTACCTCCAAAGGTATTTCCATCGCTGGTATTATCTGAAAACTGGTTTTGCAGCGAATCCCGGCTGAAAATGCCCAGGCTGTCGTAATACCGGTAACGTGCATCAATAATCGATTCGCCGTCGTTTTTCGTAAAAGCGGTATTGAAACCAAGTGAAATTGTTCTTCCCTTTTTCGGAAAGGAATGGCGAAACATAATGTTGTTGCGGATATTGTAACCTTTCCTGTCGGCGCTTGAATTGGCCAATGAACTATTTACAGAATCACCCGAAGCATTGTTGGTTTGTAAATCATTAAATGAAGTGGAATTATTGTTCTGCAGGTTAATGCTGGGTATAATGAACAATGAATTGTTTGAATCGATCTTATATTCCAACCGAAGGTTGATGCGATGATTGTTATTGATCGTATGGCTGTTGCCAGATTGTGCAGAGAACTGCTTTCTAAAACCAAAGGTTTCAGTATTCACCACCGAGGCATTGTCATTGATGCTGTTGTTGAAAAAATAACTGCCGGTCACATTAACCTTTTTACCCCATTTATCACTGTAGTTGAAGCCCAAAGCATTTGTTTTGCTGATGCCACTTGCCTGTCCAACCGTAAAATTATCGCCGCCACCACCACCTCGTCCGCCACCGCCACGGCCACCACCACCGCGGTTATTGCTGGCACTACCGGTTAGGCCTAACAGATCCTGTGATCCGAAATTCTGCTGGTTGATGTTGTTGAAATTTGCTACAACGGAGAATCGCATATCTCCCTTGAAAAAACTCATATTACCACCGGCGCTATACCGGTTATCGGTACCATAGCCTGCATAAGCCCGGCCAAACTGGCCATTCTTAACCTGTGTTTTCGTAACAATATTCAGCGCTTTCACTGAATTGCCGTCATCGAAGCCGGTTAGCTGTGCCTGGTCGCTCAAACGATCAAATACCTGGATTTTATCTACTACTTCAGAAGGAAGATTTTTTAAAGCGGCTGATGCATCATCCCCAAAAAAGTCTTTGCCATCAATGGTCACTTTTTTTACTTGTTCGCCCTGGGCCGTTACCGTACCATCCTTATCTACTGTGATGCCTGGCATTTTTTTAATGAGGTCTTCCGTGGTGGCATCAGGATTCACTTTATATTGGCTGGCGCTGAATTGCGATGTATCGCCTTTTTGAATCACCGGCGGCGTTCTTGATACAACCGTTACTACTGAAAGATCCTTACCCTGTTTGTCGAGGGTAATTATGCCCAGGTCGCGTTGGTTTTGATTGATCGTAATAAAAGACACATATTCCTGGTATCCAATGCTGCTGACTGTTACAATAAAACTATCGGGGCTCAACGCATCAAGCGTAAACCGGCCGAGGCTATCGGAAACAACAGTTTTTACCAGGCTGCTGTCGGCCTGTAACGACAACCGGATCGTGGCTCCCGAAACCGGGGCATTGTTTCCTTTATCCTGAACAAGGGCTTTAATTTCACCCGTTTGACTAAATCCTGCTGATCCAAACAGTACCATACAGATCAACAAAAACGCATTTCTCATCATATAACTTTTTTTTCTTCAGTTATTAGACGCCGTTTTTTTAAAAAACTGGCGTTTTTGCTAAACTTTCGCTCAATATCCAAACTTTGGGGGCAGCCTCACTAATAATTTGCCATTTTACAATATCTTGCACGCCTAAAATTTTACAGTATGGATTATAATAAACTTGTATCTGTGACCGGAATGGGCGGTTTGTTTGAACTGATTTCTTCTAAGGCAGATGGTGGCATCGTTCGCTCCCTGGAAGACAAGAGCACAAAATTTGTGAGCAATCGTTTACATAGTTTTTCTCACCTGGAAAGCATTGAAATATATACCCAGACAGATAATGTGAACCTGGTAGATGTTTTTGAAGCCATGAAAGCCAGCAAAGAGAAAATGCCTGAATCGGGTGCTGATGCAAAAGCCATCAGGGCTTATTTTGAAAAAGTATATCCAGATATGGATTTTGAAAGGGTATATGGCAGCGATATGAAAAAAATGATCAAGTGGTTTGATATTCTCACAAAGAATAATATTGAGATCAAATTATCTGAAACGCCTGCAGAAGATGCAGCAGCAGATCATGCGGTTGAAAAGAAAACCACTACGGCATCAAAAACCTCAGCTCCTAAAACAGCTGCTGTTAAAAATGCACCACCTAAAAAGATCAACTCGCCCAGGAAGATGGCTTAATCTTCCCCGATGCTGCGGATGAAAAATCAACCTGAATTTTCATCCGCAACATTTTTTCTCCTTCCAACCTCCACACCTCATCCCGTAGCTACATGTATACCGCCGACATCCAAAAAACAGCCCGTCATTTTATTCCCGCCGATTTTCAACTGACCGATTGGGAATCTGCAGAACCTTTTTTTAAAGACCTGCTCGACCGGGATATTTCTACAAAAGAAAACCTCGAACGCTGGCTGCAGGACCAGAGTGAACTGGAAGCGGCGATCAGTGAAAATGCCTGCTGGCGGCAGATCAGGATGACCTGTGATACCGAGAATAAAGAACTGGAAGAGTCCTTTAATTTTTTCTGTTTACACATTCAACCAAAGATCCAGCCTTACTCCGATTCGTTGAATAAGAAGCTGGTGAATTCAGCCTTGATCAATGAACTTGATAAGGAAAAATATTTCACCTACCTCAGGAGTATCCGCAAGAGCATCGAGCTATACCGCGAAGAAAATATTCCGCTACAAGCTGAAATGGCGGTATTGCAGCAACAGTTCGGACAAATTACCGGCGCCATGCTTATCACGGTTAACGGTGAAGAATACACGCTGCAGCAGGCTGGTAAATTCCTGGAGAATCCCGATCGCTCCATACGGGAAGAAGTGTATCATAAGATCCAGCAAAGAAGGTTACAGGATAAGGATAAACTGGATGAATTGTTTGACAAGCTCATCAGCCTGCGCAACCGCGAAGCGGCCAATGCAGGATTTGCTGATTACCGCGATTATCGTTTTAAAGAACTGGGCCGATTCGATTATACAAAAGAAGATTGTTACCAGTTTCACGAAGCAGTTAAACTGCACGTACTCCCGCTGGTGAATGAAATTTACCGGAAGAAGAAAGAAGCCCTTGGAGTAGATACACTACGTCCATGGGACCTGGAAGCTGAACCAGCCGGGCAGAAGCCATTGCATCCTTTTAAAACAGGAGATGAATTGCTGGAAAAAACAATCAGCTGTTTTAAAACCATGAGTCCGTTCTTTGGCGAATGCCTCCAGAAAATGCGTTCATTGGGTCATTTTGATCTTGAAAGCCGCAAAGGCAAAGCACCGGGTGGATATAATTGCCCGCTGGCAGAAAGTGGCGCTCCTTTTATCTTTATGAATGCAGCTGGCCAGATGCATGATGTAACTACGATGGTGCATGAAGGCGGGCATGCTGTTCATTCATTCCTGGCACATCACCTGGAGCTGAGTGGATTTAAAGAATACCCGATGGAAATTGCAGAAGTGGCCAGCATGGCCATGGAACTTTTCAGCATGGATCATTGGGAATCTTTTTTCGACAATGCCGAAGACCTGGAAAGAGCAAAGGCACATCAACTGGAACGCGTGATCAGCATTTTCCCCTGGATCGCCATCATCGATCGCTTTCAACATTGGGTGTATGAAAACCCAAGCCACACTCATGCTGAAAGAACTGCAAGCTGGGTAAGTATATTGAAAGAATTCCAGGATGATGTTATCAGCTACGAAGGCCTTGAACAATACCGCGGCAATGCCTGGCAGCGCCAGTTACATTTGTTTGAAGTGCCATTTTACTATATCGAATATGGCATTGCTCAATTAGGCGCCATCGGCATGTGGATGCAATACAAACAAAACCCGGCACAAGCGATTAACCATTACTGTAATGCACTAAGTTTAGGCGGCACCCGCACACTACCTGAATTATTTAAAACAGCCGGACTAACCTTTGACTTTTCTCCTGCAAAGATTAAAGTGCTGATGGATTTTGTGAGTGGGGAGATGGGGGCTGGAAGCTAGATGCTGGATGCTGGATGCTGGATGCTGGATGCTGGATGCTGGATACAGGATGCG
>ERZ795056.2605-NODE-2605-length-19891-cov-4.670347_pt1 | contig 19891 bp, 10 predicted proteins | sample MGYA00375140_ERZ795056 | MGnify/ENA primary metagenome ERZ795056 (study PRJEB30185, sample SAMN05720227) | activated sludge metagenome | isolation source: Anaerobic digester | place: USA | collected 2015-03-09 ... | reverse complement strand
TATCTTTGCTATCGGGGTTCTGTTCCATATAACTTGCAATTACGTAAAGATATGAAGCGTAATAATACGGCAGCCATTCACTTTTTTCAGCAAGTGCAATTCTTTCGAAATTATTTGCAACGTCAATAAATTCCGCTGCGGTTTTCAATGTTTCAATCTTATCAAGATTTTTTTTCATTGCCTTATTGAATTTATCATCGGCATTCAAACCGCCTATCAGTGTAATAGAGAGAAGTAAGGATAAAAAGAGTTTCATGTTTTGCCTTTCTTTTATTGTTAAAATGAAGCTGTTTCACCAAGAGAGATAAAAACGCCGAGAAACGCCCATCTGAATGCAGTGGGCACAACAGGCATTTTAATTCTACCGTCATCCGAAAATCTATACCCGTAAACATTCGAGTAACCAATCAAATTATCTACCGTAAAGAAAATTACAGAAAAATTCCCAAAAATATTTGTTATATAGCTTATGTTCAGACTAAGGTTTTGATAATTTTTTGAGCGGTCTCCAAGAAATTCCGGATTGTTGGGATTAAAATAAGGACGCCCTGTTGCGAATGTATAGATTAATCCGACACTTGTTGTAATTTCCTGGATCCATCTTTTTGCGACAATTGAAAAAGTATGCGGTGTTGCAAATGTTGGAAATGCAAGCGAAGGATAATTTTTAAATTCTCTTCTCGTATCAATATAAGTATAAGAAATCCAGTAATCGGTATACTTGAAAGTTTCCTTATCCCGCCAGAAAACGTCAATACCTTTTGCATAACCTTTTCCATCATTACTGAATGGAACGACCGGAACATTTAAATAAGGATATGTATATACTGTTCCTTTAACAAGGTTATCGTAATCTTTATAATAAAGCTCCAGTCTAAAAGTTCTTCTTGTTCCGAGGTATTGATAATTAAAAATGTAATGGGTTGCTTTCTCATACCGGAAATCGTTTGTATAAATCAAAAAATCCTTTTCCGGTGTTTGATAAAATTGTCCGTATGCAAAATTCAATTGATCGTAAGTACCAAGCCTATAAGCAAGCGATACACGCGGGGCAAAATTATACTTATTCAATATTTTGGAGTATTCGCTTCTTATCCCAACCCTTGCGGCAATATCATTAGTAAAGAAAATATCAGTTTCTGCAAATCCGGCATAGTATGTTTCCATTAGCCTGGAATTCAAACTATTGTAACTGTCTTTAAAAAGTATATTTAGTACTTCACCTCCAAATGTTACGAAAGAACTCCCTGCTATTCTTTTTGAAATAATTAACTTCCCTGTATAAAATATTTCATCCTGCGTTGCTTTGTTTTGTGTTAGTGTAAATTTATCATAATCTATACTAAATGAATAGCCTGCAAATATAGTCCAATCATTCTCGAAATAATCTCTGTAGTTAGTATTAATAAAAAGATTTCCTCCTTTTATCCGGGTATAATCCTTTTGAGATAGATTATTCAAATTCGGTGTAAATAAAGACATATCTCCATAACCAAAAGAAGTATATGCTTTCAATAACCCGTTAGTTCCCACTTTCTGCCTGAAATTGAGTGAACCTTCAAAACTCTCCGGGGATTTATCCCATTCTACTCTTTGTTTTTGTAATTTGTAGTATGGTTCCATGTTATAATATCCTCCCTCAAAAGAGAGTGAAGAATTTTCCCAACGCTGCGTATGCGAACCTCCAACACCCAGTGCCATAAGATTGATCGCAGTTTGTGTTCGTTCCGGCAAGTCCTGTGTTTTTAATACAAGTACAGAAGAAAGAGCCTGCCCATACTGAGCCGAGTATCCTCCCGTACTGAATACAGTACCTTTGAAAAGAAATGGTGAGAACCTTCCTCTCCCCGGTATATCGGGAACGCTTGTATAAAACGGACTTTGCACAATCATTTCATCAATAATTGTTTTTGTTTCCGATGCGGAACCACCGCGGACAAACAAGCCATCTGTCTCTCCAATTTGTTGTGTGCCGGGAAGCGTTTCAATGGCAGTATAAATATCTGCATCTGCACCGCTTAATACAATGTCAAGCGGTCGAAGCATTACTCCTTTGTTTTCATCGCTCACTTCAAATGAGCCGGCAGAGACAACGACAGTTCCAAGTTCAGCGGTTCTCTCTTCCATAATAATCGGAAAGAATTTCGTTTTACCGTCAAGCAATATTTCAAGTTCAATCGTTTCGTAACCGATATAACTGACTATAAGTGTAGCATTTCCTTCTTCATCGGTTGTAAATGAAAAAGTACCGTCTTCAGTTGATGAAGTCCCATCGTACGAATCTTTAATAAAAACATTCGCACCAAGAAGCGGTGCATTTTTCTTGTCGGTTATTTTTCCTTCTATTTTTGTTTGACCCGCTGAAATAAAAGCTAAAGATATGGTAATAAATAAGGTAAATAATAATCTCATAAGCCTCCTACATTAATGAACACAACTAATTTAAAAAGACTCTATATTTACGGATGAAATTTAGATAAACTTAACGATTATATGAAAGGGTGTTTTTTCAATAAGCAATTAAAATGATGAACGGCTGTTAGAAGGGTTGATGCTTGCAAGTATCTGATTGTGCAAAACCGTAGTAACTGAGGTATTCTTTCACCCATTCGGCTTATTAGCATCCTAAATTTTATTAGATATATGGTAATATGGTTATTGGGTAACTAAGTTACTGAGTTATGGGGTTACTTGTTTATCGAATTATTGGGAATTAGGTATTACAAGGGTTTAGTTGCTGTTGGATTTAATCCATTGCTTCTTTTTTATCCATTAAAACGGTAATTTATTGCGGTATTAAAGTGTGAAAGACAAATAGACTAACCGTTTTAATTGTCTGCATTAAATATGACGTTTTAAAAGATAAAAAACTGTTGAAACAATTTCAGATTCTATCAACCTATAGTGAATTACACCTTGAGAAACCAGGGTGTTGATAAATAATTGTATGTTGATCTTTATGATTACTTCTGATAATCAGAGTAAATCATAAGTAATCATAATTTATCCGCTTGGTATCAGAACTTGGGATTTCGCAATTATTTATTCTTTGTCTTTTGTTTCTTGCTTTTTAATAGATGTTTTAATTGCTCAAGTGTAAAGAGCTATCAAAATCCAGACAGCATGAATAACCATAAAATAGAAGAAACCAAAGTACATAACTTTTAACCAGTAACGGTCTCTTTTATTATTCAAGTTAATTGATTTCGATTTACGAATAACAACTATCCCTGTTAGGAAAAAAATCCCCCCTACCCCATAAAGGTAGATAAACGGAAGCCATGTATTATATATTAAAGACATAAATAACTTTCTACAACAGAAAACTTTCTAAAAAACGATTCAAAATTATTTAAGTACCGAATCACTTCCTAATTATTTTTTTGAGTTTTTTCTGTTATTCCCGCTAGTTGAGTTCATAAAGAGTTCGTAGAATTTCTTCTCTCCTTCCGATGAACCGATTAGAATCAGGTTGTCTTCAGGTTGAAGTGTGTAATCGCCTACCGGGTTAATAATAATCCCCTTCTCCGATTTAACTGCAATAACACTGCAACCGGTTTCCTGTCTCACATTCGACTCCGCCAGTTTTAACCCGTAAAGTATGGAAGGAGTTTTTAATTCAAATATGAACAATCCTTCCGCTATCATTACCGTTTCTTTTCTTGTTAGATAATTCAATATGTAATTAGCTCCGAGCGAAGCATAAGAAATAACAAGATCGCTGCCAGCACGGTTTAACGTCGAGATATTTCTGTCAAGACTTGCCCGGCTTATTATCTGCATATCGGGTCTTAAGCGGCGGCAATAAATTGTGAGGTAAATATTAGTTGCATCATCATGGGTAGTAATAATAACAGCAGGTGCATTTCTTATACCTGCCTTTTCAAGAACCGATATATCCGAGGCGCTACCTACGATTGTTCTACTTCTATCATTATTATTCGGGTTTTTATCAACTATTCGGTAATCAATACCTTTTGATTCAAATGATTTAGCGATTGCAGTACCGACCCTACCACGGCCTATTATTATTACAGGGAAATCGCTTGCATGGTAAATACAGAACAACTCATTATATAGATTCATCTGTTCTTCGGTTCCGGCTAATGCAATAAGGCTTGAATTTTGAATTATTGTTTCAGGGCGGGCATTAATAAACACTCCCCTATCCCAAATACCGATTATAGTTAAACCGGTTGTCTCTTTCAATTTACATTCCGCAACTGTTTTGTTCACAAGCGGCGTTCCGGTAGCAAGTGCTTCTGCAATAAAAAGGTTATCAAACTTCCCGATAATGTTCGCGCTTGCATCAAACCCGATTGTTCTTCTTGCCATTGCTTCCCCCAAACGTTTTGAAATATGATACACAAGAGTACTTCCGGCAAGTTCTAGAATATCTACCGAATCTTCATGATGAGCCAATGAAATGATCGGGACAGTTTCGGTAACCTCTCTAATAGTTGCTATCGAATTAGTATTAATTTCATCTACTGAATTAACGACAACCAGCGCAGATTCTTCAACCCTCATTTTAGAGTAAGTAAGCGGGTCGTCAAGATTCCCGATAGCGACTTTATAACCGTTATCATAAAGTTCAATAGCCTTTTGTGAATCTTCTTGTAGAATTACATATTCAATTCCGTACGGTTGAAGTTTCCCGATCAAACTCTCTGCAATAGGGCTGAATGCAGTAAAAATAACGTGATTCTTTGTTCCTTGAGGAAGTTCTCTCGGCGTTCTGCTGTTGGTCTGCGCCTGCAGCCATGGTGCATAAAAAAACTGGATAAAAGTAAACGGTAAAATTACAAGAAGGAATACTACACCCGATAAAAGCACGATGATTGAAAATATTTTACCGAGATCACTTGTAAATGTAATATCTCCGAATCCGAGCGTTGACATCACAGTAAGTGTCCAGTAAAAACCTGTAATCCAGCTATGCTCTATTCCTTCCCAATCGGATATATAATGGAAGAGTATACTGTAAACAATAATCATCATGAATAAAGACAATAAATACTTTACAAGGTATTTTATGTTCCGCCGTGCTACACGGTTCTGATAGAAGAAACTTAATTGAGATGTAACGAATTTCATTTTATTTAGTTTTTTTCTTTCAAAAATAGTGAAAAAATCCATTCCGTACTTCATCCGATTAATTCCACCCTTTTATTCCTTAATAAATACAATCTCTTCCCGGTACTTTAAGCGAAATAAAATTAACATTCCCTTAATACTGAATTAACACTCTCTTAATACTGGGAGTTTAAGTTTTGACCGTCGAAGAAAATTTTTTTTACAAGGAGATAAAATGCAAATTTTCAAAATATTTAAGTTCATAATCGCTATGATCATATTACTTGCAATAAATAACCCGGCACAAAGCAAAGGTATTATATTAGGCAAAGTAATTGATAAATCAACTAACGAAGAGCTGGTTGGAGCCAATGTACTGATTGTAGGTACTGCAACAGGTGCTTCAACTGATCTTGATGGTTTCTACTCAATCAGGAACCTCGCACCGGGTAAATACCAGTTACGTTTTTCTTACATATCATATCAAACCATCTTTGTTAATAATGTTACTGTAGAAGCGGACAAAGAGACATGGATAAATATTTCTCTAATACCGGCAACTACGGAATTGGATGAAGTAGTAGTTACTGCAGATGCATTAAAAGATTCGGAAGTTTCCTTATTGAAAATCCAGAGGAACTCAATAAATATTGTTGACGGAATGAGTGCCGAACTTATAAAAAGGAATAATGCTTCCGATGGAACCGATGTCCTTGCAAAAATGACCGGTGTAACAATAAGCGATGGGAAACATGCTTTCATTAGAGGAGTCGGCGATAGATACAATAACACAATGCTGAATGGAGCGACAGTACCAAGCACTGATCCTGAAAAGAGAAGTTTTTCATACGATCTGATTCCTGCAAGCATTATTGAACAGGTACTTACTGCAAAAACATCAACGCCTGATAAACCTGCTGATTTTTCCGGGGGGTTGGTACAAATAAAAACAGTTGAATTTCCGCAAAAATTTATACTTGACATCAGTTACGGCTCAAGCTATACAAACGGCTCCAATCTTGGCAGTTTTAATAGTTATAACGGTGGCGGAAGGGATTTTTTAGGTTATGATGATGGAACCCGTTCTCTGCCTAAAATAATAAATGAACAAAAGGTTACCCGCGGTAATTTTTCCGATGATGGATTAAGAAATATCGGACAATCATTCAGCAACAAGTGGGGTATAAACCCGGTGCGCTCCCCGTTAAATCAAAGTTTCAGAGTTGCTCTCGGTGATAGAGTCCCGCTTGGGGATGATATGCTTGGATACGTTTCTTCTTTCACATACAGCAATAATTTTGACCTTAAAGAAGTAAAACGCGCTACTTACAATTACGAAGGTCCACGTTTCTTATTGGACGGAAAAACGAGTAACAATTCTGTTTTTCTTGGTGGTTTACTCAATCTAAGTTACAAAATCGGTTCCGCCCATAAACTCAGTTTCAAGAACACATTCAACCTTTCTTCGGATGATGAAACTATTATTTACAATGGTAATTACGTTAGTTTTCTTCAAGAAAGAAACAGAACGTCGCTTCGTTTTGTATCAAGGACTTTAAGATCCCATCAACTGATAGGTGAACACTATTTGGGATTGTTAAGCGGATTAAACACAGAATGGACTCTCTCGTATTCCCGCGCAGGGCGTGAAGAACCGGATGCAAGAACTTATCTCTATTCGAGAGCAACTGATGAAGCCGACCAACCGCTCAGGTTTGTATTAGACCAATCTCAAGTAACAAGATTCTACGGCTCCCTTGATGATAGAAATTTCAACTTTTCAACACAGCATACTCTCAAGTTTTCGGAAATCGGAGAAATTCCAGTTATTAAATTCGGTTTTCTTTATGATGATAAAAAGCGTGATTTCAATGCAAGGTCTTTCGGCTTCAGAAATGTTCCGGGTGGTAATTTCTTAAGAGAAGACAGCGTTCTATTAGGTCCTATCGAAGAAATATTTATCCCCGAAAACTTTCTTAACAACTTTATTGAAGTAGTAGAAATAACAAAACCTTCGGATAGTTATTCATCATCTCAATATGTTATTGCCGGATTTGTAATGTTCGATTTAAGTCTGTTCAACAATCTTAAAGTTGTTACCGGAATTCGTTTTGAATCTTCAAGACAAAATATGTCTTCATTTTCGCAGACAAACCAACCAGTTAATATCGTGCGGGAATACACGGATTGGCTTCCAAGTATTAATCTAACTTATATCTTAAATCAAAATATGAATATACGTGTGGCGTATAGTACAACTTTAGCAAGACCGGATTTCCGTGAACTTGCTCCATTCAGTTATTACGATTTTATGGATAACGAATTAGTTCAAGGGAACGACAGTCTTTCGAGAACATTGATCAACAATTATGATTTTAGGTATGAATACTACCCTACTGCTGGCGAACTGGTTGCCTTAAGCCTTTACTATAAAAAATTCATTGCCCCGATTGAACAGGTCTTTTTGCCTGCATCAAACCTGGACCCTATTCGTTCATATCAAAATGCATCTTCAGCGGAAAATTTCGGTTTGGAACTTGAAATAAGAAAATCACTTTCATTTTTAAGTTCATGGTTTGAGCAGTTTTCACTCGTTGGAAACGCTTCAATAATTCGTTCAAGAATAAATATTGCAAGCGCAGGTTTCCAGGAAGCATCCCGCCCGCTTCAGGGACAGGCAGATTATATAATAAATATGGGTATTTATTATAACAATTCATCAAGCGGTACTTCGGTTTCGCTAACGTTCAATAAGATCGGGCATAGAATCGCTAAAGTAGGATTCGGTAACCTCGGCGATGTTATTGTACTGCCGAGAAATCAAGTCGACTTTTCTGTTAGCCAAAAGGTTTTCGAAAAATTCTCAATCCGGTTATTAATCAGAGATTTACTTCAGGAAGAAAAGAAAGCAATACAAAGAACACCATACGGCGACAAAGATTACGAGATTGTTTATCTCAACGCAGGAATTTCATTAAACATTGGATATCAACTATAAACAAAAAAAAGGAAACAAAATGAAAAAACTTCTTTTCACTTTTTTAATGATTCTTTTCACTTTTCCTGCTTTTGCACAGGAAATAGTTGAAGGAGACATAACAACAAACAGAGTCTTGACAAATAATAATTCTTATTTATTGAGAGGCTTTGTTCGCATACAACCTGGAGCAACTTTAACGATTGAACCTGGAACTATTATTTTCGGTGAAAATTCATCTCAAGGTACATTGATTGTAAAACCGGGTGGAACATTAATAGCAGACGGAACTGTAAATCAGCCAATCGTATTCACATCGGAGTTTGCTAAACAAGGCTCAAACAGAACTCCCACATACGGCGACTGGGGTGGAATAATTGTTCTCGGCAATGCACCCATCAATGTTCCCGGTGGTACAGCTTCAATTGAAGGACCGGGTGATTCGTATGGTGGAAATAACCCTGAGGACAACAGCGGGATAATCCGTTTTGTACGAATTGAGTATTCGGGAATTCCGTTTTCATTAAACAATGAAATTAACGGGTTAACTATGGGTGGTGTTGGAAGCAACACAATTATTGAATACGTGCAGGTAAGTTTCTGCGGTGATGATTCTTTTGAGTGGTTCGGCGGTAACGTTAATGCAAAGTATTTAGTTGCTAATAGAGGTTGGGATGATGATTTCGATACCGATTTCGGATATTCGGGAAAACTACAATATCTTGTTTCGCTTCGCGATCCTGAAATAGCCGATCAATCTTCATCAAACGGATTTGAATCGGATAACGACGGCACAGGTTCGGATAATTCACCTTTAACTTCTCCCACCTGGTATAATGTTACTATGGTAGGTCCGAAACAAACTTCAACAACTGTTATTAACTCACTCTATAGAAGAGGAATGCATCTAAGAAGAAATTCGCAGAATAAAATCCATAACACAATTGTAATGGGATGGCCTACAGGAGTTTTGCTTGATGGTTCCAAAACTATTAACGGTGCAATTAACGGAACAAATTATATAAAGAACTCAATAGTAAGCGGCTCAAATGTAAACAAGAACCTTGATACTGTTAGTGCAAGTGGAGCAAATCTTAACATCGGTACCTTGTTTGCAAATAGCGGTGGAAGAGTTTTTGATTCGAATACAGAAGTAATGCTGACAAATCCTTTCAGTTTTTCAAGCCCCGATTTTCGTCCTGTAGCAGGTTCACCTGCACTAAGTGGTGCAGCTACTCCACCCAATGATGGTTTCTTTGACCAGGCAGCAACTTTTGTTGGTGCTTTCGGTTCAGTTGATTGGACAGCAGGTTGGACGAACTGGAACCCGATCGGTTATCCAACTACTTCAGTTGAGAATGAGAATGGAATTCTTACTACTTTTGAACTAAAACAAAATTACCCGAATCCTTTCAACCCTACTACCACTATAAGGTTTACAATTCCTGAAGCAGGAAATGTGAAATTGACTGTGTATAATTTATTAGGACAGGAAGTAGCAGCATTAATAAATGAATTTCGGAATGCAGGAACTTATGAAGCAAACTGGGATGCATCATCTCTCGCAAGCGGAATATATACTTATAGGCTTGAAACCGGATCAAATTCATTTACACGAAAAATGAGTCTATTGAAATAAAGGAAAGATGCTCTCTACTCCTCTCCTTCGACAAAGGGCTTCCTGAAAAGGAAGCCTTTTAATTAAAAATTCTTATCTTTACTAACTAAAATACTATTTCAATTTTTTTGTGAAGTTTGACATTAATAAAATCGGCATCTATTTAAGTAGTTACAAATATTCACTTATTACTTTTACGATAATAATTGTTCTTTATCAGCTAATAATTGTAACATTTATACCTTTAGACAGTAAAGTTCATGGAGATGAACGACATTTTATTGAAACTATCAGATATTTTTCAGATTTCGATCTACACAAGGTTAAGGACTATAAAGAGGTCGCCCCACCATTGGTATTTATTATTTATGCAATCTGGGGAAAAATATTTGGGTTCGAAGTGCAGAATCTACGGATTTTCTCACTAATCATAGCTTTTTTAACCTTTTTAGTTTTACACTATTTGTTTTTTCGGACTTTTCAGAGGAAGAACTACATAATACCTGTTTTGTTCTTTTTCTTACTAAATCCATACATAATAGGTTTCAACGTGTTTGTTTTCACGGATATGCTAACATTGCTTTTTGTAATACTGTTTTGTATAGCAGTTTATAGAGACCTAACATTGTTACTCTTCTTCTCAGCATCGGCAGCATTACTTTGTAGGCAATATGCCATTTTCATCCTTACAGCGGGAATACTTTATTACATTGTTGTTTTCTTTACTAAGAGAGAAAAGAAAATTTTGATTAATACTCTTTCGATTGCTTTATCTATGATACCGCTTTTAGTATTATTCATAGTTTGGAAGGGCTTAGCTCCCCAATCCGGTTTGGATTACTGGGTAGGTCAAAACGGCATGCATTTTAACTTGAATAATTTAACTACTTATCTTTTGATGAGCGTGGTATATTCCTTCCCGATAATGATCTTTCGTTTCAAATACTTGTTTAGTTTTAAAATATTATTAATTGTAGCAATCGCAGGAGTAGTTTATTTCATTTTTCCTGTTGAACCTTCAACTGTAACAGTTGAAATGACCATGCACGATACTGTTGGACTTTTTCACCGATCTCTAAAAACATTTACCATTTCATACACAATTGAACATATTATTTTTTACTTTTTCTTCGTTTTGGGGTTGGGTTTATTGTGGTGCATATCTATGAATTTATATGATCGATTCTCAAACAAAGAAATTGATTATAATCTATTCACTGAAATTGCATACCTATGTTTTCTTTTGATAATGCCGTTTTCTTATCAGGTATGGGAAAAATATCTTATTATTGTTCTACCTATTATTTTTATAATTATTCTTGAAGGGAACAGACGTTTTGAATGCAAATAAATCTCTTAATTCCGGGATTACACATCAAACGGGGACAAATTTTTACGGTATTTTCGATAGAATCTATAAACAAAATTCATCGCTCTTTAGAAAATTATCCTTAAATTTGCAAAGTTAATTCCGAATCTTTCAATTAGGATTGAAAAATGTTTAAACCAAAATACCTTTTATTAATTGTACTTATTGTAATAATACAATTCACTGCAACCCCGCAAAGTGAATTACTACCGGTAGACCCGGATGTAACTATCGGTACGCTTAGTAACGGGATAAAGTATTATATAAAAGAGAACAAAAAACCTGAAAACAGGGCTGAACTTAGATTAATTGTAAACGCCGGTTCGGCGCTCGAAACAGAAGCCCAAAAAGGGTTAGCTCATTTTGTTGAGCATATGGCTTTCAACGGGTCAACCCATTTTAAGAAAAATGAACTAATCGACTACCTGGAGATGATCGGAGTGAAATTCGGACCTGAACTGAATGCCTACACAAGTTTTGATGAAACTGTTTACATGCTGCAAGTTCCTACGGATAAACCGGAACTTGTTGAAAAAGGTTTTTTAGTCTTAGAAGATTGGGCACACGGTTTAGCATTCGATTCGATTGAAATCGAAAAAGAACGGGGAGTTATAACCGAGGAATGGAGACTTGGACGAGGAGCAGATATGCGTATGCTCGATAAGCAATTCCCGGTTTTATTCAAAGATTCACGCTACGCAGAACGCCTGCCGATTGGTGATATTGATATAATAAATTCATTTGAGCACAAAACTTTAATTAATTTTTACAAAGACTGGTACCGCCCGGATTTGATTGCAGTTGCTGCCGTTGGTGATTTTGATAAAAATGCAATAGAGAAATTAATAAAGCAGCATTTTGAGAACATAAATTCCCCTGCGCAAATTCGTGAAAGAGAAATTTTCCCGGTTCCGAAGCATAAAGAAACGCTTTTCGCAATTGCATCGGATAAAGAAGCAGTCAACTCTGTTATAACAATTTATAATAAATTAGACCGGGTTGAAGTAAATAGTAAACCGGAATTAAAAAACCAGCTTATTAAAACATTATTTGCGGGAATGCTTAATGAAAGATTCTTCGAATTAACAAAACTCCCCGATCCCCCATTCATTCAAGCAGGTTCAAGAAACGGTAGATTTGTGCGATCATTGGATAGAAATATATTATTCGCAGTTGTTAAAGATAATGGAATAGAAAACGGTTTGGAAGTGTTGTTACGCGAAGCCCGCCGTGCAAAACTTTATGGTTTTAATCAGTCCGAACTTGACCGGCAGAAACAGATTTTTTTAAGAAATATTGAAACTCAATTAGCTGAAAAAGATAAAACAGAGTCGTCCCGTTTAATCGGTTTATTCGTGAATAATTATCTAAATGATTTACCTGTTTTAAGTATTGAACAAACTCATTCTCTTTATAATGAAATCATTCCTACAATCACGATTGATGATGTAAATAAAATCGTAGACGAACTTATCATGGAAGATAACCGGGTCATTCTTGTTAGTGTGCCAGAAAAAGATGGAATGAGTATTCCAACTGAAAAGGATTTGAAAGTTATTCTCGAAAATGTTTCCAAAGAAAAGATTACTGCATACGAAGATAAAACGCTTGATATTCCATTGGTTGAGAAAATACCGGCTAAAGCAGAAATTGTTTCTGAAAGAAGAAATGAAAAGTTGGATTACATGGAATGGAAACTTGCAAATGGCGTAAATATAATCGCAAAGCAAACCGACTTTAAAAATGATGAGATTCTTATGCGGGCTTTCAGTCCCGGAGGCAACTCGCTTGTAGAAGATAAAGACTATATAGCAGCACTTACATCCGTATCAATACTCAACGAATCCGGTCTCGGTAAGTTTTCTCAAACCGAACTTATAAAAAAACTTGCCGGTAAAATAGTTAGATGTAATCCTTTTATTAGCAATTATTACGAAGGTTTTAACGGTAGTTGCAGTCCAAACGATCTTGAGACTTTACTTCAGCTTGTTTACTTGCAATTCACTGCACCGAGGGCTGATTCAAGTGCGTTTATTTCATACAAAAACAAAATACTCACTTCATTAGCGAATTCAGACAATGATCCGCAGTCAGCTTTTCAGGATACTATTTCAACTACATTAACAAATTATAATCACCGTTCGCGTCCCATAAGCAAGAAACTGCTTGAAGAAATGGATATGCAAACATCGCTCTCTTTTTATAAAGATAGATTTGCCGATGCAAGCGACTTTACATTTATTTTTGTAGGAAATATAGACATCGAAAAGTTTAAACCGCTGGTTCAAACATATCTTGGCGGATTACCATCTCTTAACAGAAATGAAAAATACGGCGAGAAACATATCACTTACATTGACGGAAAAATCGAAAAATCGTTAAAGAAGGGAATCGAACCGAAGAGTAGTGTCTCGGTAACTTTTGTAGGAAATATGGAATGGAACCGTCATAACGAATACAAATTCGAATCGCTGATAGATGTTCTGAACATAAGGCTTCGCGAAGAAATCCGTGAAGAAAAAGGTGGGACTTACGGAGTTAGAGCAAGTTTCAGGATAAGTAGAATTCCAGATAACACATATACTATCAATTTAAGCTGGGGTTGTAGTCCGGATAGAGTTGAAGAACTAGTCAAAGCCATGTATGAAACAATTGACAATTTAAAGCAGAATGGACCTTCTGCCGAAACATTAGCAAAAGTAAAAGAGACTCAAAGACGCGGAAGAGAAACAAGTTCAAAGCTGAACAATTTCTGGACTGGTGTTTTATTCAACTATCTTTTATATAACGAAGACCCTGAAGTAGTATTAGATTACAACAATTGGATTGAAGCCTTAACAGCAGAAGACATAAAGGAATTCGCAAACGAATTAATTAAAGAAGACAGGTATTTAAAAGTAGTACTATACCCGGCGGAGGGGTAAGGAATAATGGATAAATAAAAACTTAGTACTGTAAACCATTAGAGCTAAGAATTCTATTTCTGACAATTAATTCCTTCGTATTTTATCAGAGTTCAAAATTGACGATTTTATATATTACTAGTTTTTATTCCCCTAACGAAGTTGGAGGAATCGAAGTCCAAACAAGAGCTATGGCTGAAAGCATGTGCGAGGATCATGATGTCTATTTGCTGTGTTTTGATTCAAGCGGGAAGAATTCCTTTGACATAATTAACGGTGTTAAAGTAATACGGACTTATGTCCCTGGATTATCTGATATATTATTGAAAAGATATTTATCCAGAGAAAGACAATCAAAATTGAAATTATTTCTAACTATTTTTTCCTGGCGAATTAATAGTCACCTTAAAAAAGCGGTGAAAAAAGTGTTAAGGAATACATTGGAAAAAAATCCTGAAATCATTCATTTTTCCAGTAATTTTGTGCAGTTTAATTTTGCTAATTTGTTAAAGACAATATCTAAATTGTATCCATATACCCCGAAAATTATTTCCATTCATGATCATTTCCTTTTAGGAAGAAGTACAGTTCCCCCGAATATGAGAGTATTGATTTGGTCCTTATATAAAAGAAAAATATTAGCTAAATACAGTTTATACTATATATGCCCATCAACATATTTCTCTAATCTCATAGTAGAAGACCTTCGAAAAGAGAACCAATTTGTATTAACACTTAATCATTTCATACCTTTCAAATATGAAATTTATCCAAGAAAGGATGATTATATCAAGATATTATTCGCTGGAAATTTTGAATATCAAAAAGGACCGGACATTGTCTCAAGGGCATTTGTTGACCTATTTGTTTTGTTTCCAATGAAATTGAAGTTATATTTGGTGGGCGATGGTGAATACCGTAATGTTTGTGAAGAAATTCTAAAGGAAATTCCTGATGAGTTCAAGTTTTTTTCGTCTAAATTAGAGCGAGAAAAACTTTTTCAATTGATGAAACAGATGGATTTTGTGGTCGTTCCTTCGAGGTACAACGAAAGTTTTGGGTTAGTAGCAGCAGAAGCTATATTGGCAGGCGCTTTACCTATTGTATCAAACAAAGGGGGGTTACCTGAAGTAGTTAATTTTGTAGATGATCTTATTTTTATTAATGAACCAGAGTTATTTAATTTACTCAAAAATTTGATAGTTGATAAAACAAAGTTTCATCAATTAAAAATTGACATTAAAAGTCAGTTAATTAAGTTTTCGCCGGAAAACTATAAACTAAAGTTAAACAATTTCTATTCATCAATTAAACTACAATTACAAATATGAAAAAGAATTTTTCGGATTATGTATCTATTCTCATCAAATGGAAAAATTTTATAATTTACAATTTAATCCTCGTATTACTTATAACGATACCATTAGTATTTTTAATACCGAATCAATACAGAGCTACAGCTAGGATAATGGTACCCCAAAACAATGAACTTGGATTGGGAGGACTCACTTCTTTGATTGGTGGCAAGACAGGATCGTTAGGCTCTAAACTGTTAGGATTAGGGTCATCTACATCTGAGGATATGATTTTGGGAGTATTAAATAGTAGAACTGCTTTAACTCAAGTTATTAATCAGTTTGATTTGATTACTTATTACGATATTGAAAACAACAGCTTAGACAGAACGATAAAAGCATTTCAGAACGATTTAAGATTTGCTCCGAACGAGTTCGGCTTAATTGAAATAAGTGTTATTAACAAAAATTCTAATATTAGTGCTGAAATTTCTAACTATTTTATTAAAGTGCTTGATAGCATGAGTATTAAGCTTAACACAGAACAAGCAAGAAATAACAGATTGTTTATCGAAAAGAGGTACTTTCAGAACCTTGAGGATTTAAAAAATGCTGAGGATTCTCTGTTTGCTCTTCAAAAAAAATATGGAATATTTGCAATTCCTGAACAATTCGAAGTATCAGTAAAATCTGCTGCGGAACTGGAAGCTAAATTGATGCAGTCAGATATAGCATCACAAATTCTTAAAAACAAAGTTGGAGAAAATTCCCCAGAGTATCAGACTCTAAAAATCCAACACGATTACTTAAAAAACAAGGTTCTTGAATTAAAAAATGATGAGAAATTGAAATCAAGTTCAAACATTTTTTTTCCTTTTGGTAAGATACCGGGAATTAGTCTCGCATATTTAAGATTGTATCGTAACTTAGAGATTCAACAACAAATTCTTGAAGTAATCCTTCCGCTTTATGAACAAGCAAAGGTTGAAGAACAAAAGAGTATACCTACAGTACTTATAGTTGATAAGGCAATTCCACCTGATGAAAAACATACACCAAGAAGAAGTTTTATAATTATTGGAATTGTAATGCTCTTTTTCTTTTTATTCATGTTATTATCATTTGTGGGTGAAAATGCTATGAAAAGAGAAAAGGAAGGAAACACTGTTGAAATATTAACCGGACGTATTTTTCGAACCGTCCATAAATTTTATAGAATTTAAAGTCAAAATTGATCAGTCTTTTAATATTTGTTATTGGTCTCTTAATCGTCCTTTATTCAAAGAACAAATTTGGAAATTGGTTTAACCATCTTTCTATCTACGCTACGGTGTGGAGTGGAATGTTAGTTCTTTTTGAATTAAAACTACTAAAGTTCTTCCCCCTTAATGATTCTGCATGGTTTGTAATTATTTGTGGAGCAATTTCATATATACTTGGTACTATTACTATTTTGTATGCGACCAATCACAAAAACGTGTTTTCTGAAATTTCCATTGATCCTCAAAATGTAAGAATAGTTTTAGATAGAGGAAGTACTTTAAAATTGTTTATTTATGTAACTGGCATCATTGGGTTGTTTTCCGCAATTCAAAATTGGTATATACTTATTAATAAATTTGGAAATATTCCGGCAGTCTTTATATCAGCTAATACAATATATCGAGCAAGAATAGACTCCCAAATTGAAGGGGTATTACCATATTTTCATGCATTTTCGTCGGTCGGAATAACATTAGCCGGTTTTTATACTGCTTATAAGAATCGACTTACTTTAGTAGCTTCTATTCCAGTTTTAGCGGCTGTTTTAAAGTCATTGGCGATGTTTGGAAGAATTGGTATGCTAATGGCTTTAGTGCAGTTTATTTCCTCATATTTTTTATCTCGTCAAATCTTCAAAAAAAAGGATTCAAAAACCAATTACCGAGCAGCTCTTTCAATTAGTTTTGTATTTATAATAATAATAACTGCCGCCTCTCTGGTAAAATCTTTCAGAGGGACCTATGAAAGATACAGAGGGGCAAGTGAAGAATTAGCTTATTTTACAGATAGTCCAATTTTTTCGCCTTCAGTATATCTTTACTTAAGTTCTCATGTTGGAGTCTTGAATAGATATCTCGAAGAGAACAAAGAAAACGTTAAGATTGGAGAAAACACATTTGCTGCCGTTTATAATTTATTGGAAAAATTTGGTATAGGTGATAGAATTCCGTATGATGTTCCGGGTTATTATTTGCCAATGTGGACAAATACTGGGACTTATCTTAGAGATTTACATGCAGATTTTGGAGTCTTTGGTGTCATTTTAGTCCCGTATTTAATTGGTTTTTTTACAACTTTTATGTGGTATAAATTCTTCTCTACCGGGCGTTTGTTTTATTTTACGATTTTAATACAGTTTTACATAGTAATTGGGATATCTTTCTTCTCACTAGTAACACGGGGAGCTGAATGGATTTTCACTCTTGTCTTTTTAATGATACTTTCACCATATCTTGAAAACAGAGCAAAATCCTTAGCTCGGGAAAAAAATGATTAAAAATAATTCCATTATTAAATCTTTTTCATGGATTGTTCTTGCCAATCTTTTGACAAAACCTTTATGGTTTATTCTATTTATTTTTGCTGCAAGACGACTGGGCTCAGAAGAGTTCGGCGTTTTTACATACGCATCTTCAATAGCTAGCATTTTGGGAATTTTTATTGATTTGGGTTTAGATTACATTTCCACAAGAGAAATTTCGCGTGACAACTCTGTTGCGAATGATTACTTTAACAAAGTGCTGTTCCTTCGAATTTTTCTGTTTACTATTACTTTATTGTTTTTAATATCAACGCTTCTTTTGGGAGGAAGTCATTATAAGAACAATATTGCAATTATAATTTTGCTACTTTTCCAATCGATTACTATTATAATTACATTCTTTAAATCAATTGTCTCATCATTTCAAAATTTCGAACTTTTTTCCAAACTTTTAATAATTGAAAAGTTTTTAATAATTGTTATGGGTTCATTAAGTCTATTTTATAGCAATAGTGTCATCGACTTTTTACTTCTAATTACAATTGGAAATGTAACAGCCTGTTTCGTAATCTATTTAATTACGAAAAATAAATTCTCATTACAGATATCCTTCCCGAATATCAATGTTATTAAAGGTTTATTTTATGAGTCTTTACCTCTGTTATTTCTAAACTTATTCATAGTTTTTTACTTCAGAATTGATGTCGTAATTTTAAATTTTTTTACGAATGAGAAATCTGTTTTGGGAATTTATGGTTCAATTCATCGTCTACTTGAAATGTATCTGCTTATCCCCTCATTAATAATGTCCCTTGCTTATCCTATTATTACTAAGAATTACCATTCGAATTTTTTGTTTGTTCAAGAATTTGTTAATGTTTTAATTAAGGTTTTTTTGATAATATCAATCCCGATTGCAGTATTGATAAGTTGTAACAGTTATAACATAAATTTGTTTATTTTTGGAGAAGGTTATTCCGAAGGAAGTAAAGGATTATTTTATATTATATGGACTATCATTCCATTAGGCTTGAATTTTTTATTAGGTAACTTATTAGTTGCTGTAAAGAAAGAGAAACTGTCTGCTTTCAGTGTTGGTATTGCTTCAATAATAAGCATTGTGTTAAATCTGATCTTGATACCGGTATTAAGCTTTGTTGGAACAAGCATTGTAGCAGTGATTGTAGAATTCTTGATTCTGTTCTTATACACTCATGCAGTACTAAAGTATTTTGGAAAAATAAGTATAATAGCCAGTGTATTTAGGGGTATTGGGGTTGCCGTTACTTCTTTATTAATTATATACTTTGCTAATGTTGTACTTGATATATCCTTAGTTTTAAATTTGGCAATTGGGACAATTATAATTGTTGTTTTAATTAATTTATGGGGGGTAGTAAATCTTTCTGAAATAAAAAAAATGTTATCTGTTATAAATATTCGACTATATTAAAGTAATGCGAATTCTACACATTTCACCCAATTTCCCATGGCCATCTAATGATGGTGGCAAGATAGTAACTTCCAATTTCTTAAACCTAATCAAAGACTATGATATAGAACTTGATTTTATTTGTATTAATAAATCAGATGTAAATTCAGAATTGCTCCAACAAAATAATCTAGAGGCAGATAGCGTCTTCATCGATTTTAGCATTTCTTCAAAATGGAGACTGGCAAAGTCTTTAGTCCTCAATAAACCTATACTAATCCATAAATTTTTCAACAGGAATTTTTTAGAATTTATAAAAAGTAAACTATCTAACAAAACTTATGATTTGATACACTTTGAGAGTCTACACACGGTCTATTATGCTTTTGAATTGTTAGAGCTCTTTAATGGACCAATGGTATTGAGATTACATAATATTGAATCTCAAATATTAGAACGTTTAGCATATGAGACTTTAAACCCAGTTTTGAAACGTGTTTTTTTATGGGAATCTACTAAAATCAATAGGTTAGAGATTGAAGCATATCAAAGAATAAGAAACATCACATTTATTTCCCAAGATGATCTTATAAAATCTGGAATAAAAGATATACCTCAAACCAATCCATTTGTTGCAACTGCTGGAGTGGAGTTTAATTTATTTAAGGGTATTTTACCACCAACTTCTAATAATATA
>ERZ795056.2602-NODE-2602-length-19922-cov-5.171239_pt1 | contig 19922 bp, 21 predicted proteins | sample MGYA00375140_ERZ795056 | MGnify/ENA primary metagenome ERZ795056 (study PRJEB30185, sample SAMN05720227) | activated sludge metagenome | isolation source: Anaerobic digester | place: USA | collected 2015-03-09 ... | reverse complement strand
AAAAAATTGTACACTATGGTCGTATAAATCTACCATCATAGCACAAGGGATAGTAATATATAATACACCTAAAGCGGAATATAAATTGACTGGATAACCTAGTTTAGGTCTATAGAAAAAAATGGTGACCAATAAAACAATAATGAGCAAATAAATAATAAATGAACCCCAATACCAAAGTGGCAATGATTGATACAAAGTTCCTTTCCCAGCAATGATGAGCATCACCCAAAAACTGCCCAAAATATTTTGGGATTTATATATGATAGGCGCCCCGGCGTATGTAGCGTTTATCTTCCCCATTAACTGATGGTATTCTACTAAACAGCCTACCATGATAATTGAGAACAGCACTAAAAAACTCCACTGATTATAAAATAAACCACCCAGCATAACTATTACAAATACCACTGCAGTGATTGCCCTTGTTTTTAATGTTTGAATATTTAATGCCATAATAAAGCGAAGATAAGGTTAGGTTTACTACTGGCTAAATGTCTGCTGAATCAATTGTAATGCGGTGTCTTTTAAATGAACGGGTACATAAATTTCGGCCTCGCCCAATACCGGGTAACTACTATCTTGTTTATTCAATTGCTGAACAGGTATTTGATTCTCTAATAACATTCCTTCCACTATGCTTGCTTCTGCCAAACTTTTGGTTGTAAAAATTTTAGTCCACTGATTCATTGGCTAAAGTTAATTCCTGCTTAGATATAATTTGGTTTCTTTCCTTTTTTAAAAATAATAGTGCGGGTATTACAATGAGTAAACCAAATACACCATACCAGATAGGCATTGTTTCGTCCATGGCTTCCTTAATGGGTTTACCCATTTGAGTATACACATAAATTTGAATGACCACAACCGCATTATTTAAAAAGTGCATTAAAATGGCCAACCATAAATTACTGGTTAAATAATAAATAAGGCCCAATACCACTCCTAAAGCAACCCTTGGCAAGAAACCAAAATAAGATGCATGAATAGCGCTAAATAAAATAGAGGAGATCATGATTCCCAATGCTGCATTTTTAGTGAGGCCCACTAAAACCCTCTGCAAACCAGCTCTGAACAATACTTCTTCAAAAATGGCTGGTGCCACTGCAATAACTAATAACCCAAGCAATAGATCGCCCATATTCTTCATTGTAGCGAGCGTAATCATGGTTTGCTGATATTCATTTTCCATTTTCCTGGCTTTTGCTAAAAAATTAGCTGGCATGGGAATGATTTCGTTGATGGCAGATAAGGATCCGCTTAAAAAAAGGGCGCCAAAAGAAATAACGCCCACTGCAATCACTTGCTTAATATTAATATGACTATTAAATCCAAGGGTTTGAAATGCATTTTTAGATGCAATTTTTGCAACCGCCCAAGCGGGGATAAAAAAAGCAACAAAAGTGGTTAAGGCATTGGCAAAGCGAGAGAATTGTACATTTTCAGGCTTCATTAAGGCTTCTGGAACTTGTAAAAAGGGCACATGAAGCAAGACAGCTGTTAGCCAACTCATCAACAATCCACTTAAAATTAATCCTACTCCTAAAAAGCCCAAAAGCAAAGCAAACTGGCTAGAATAGGCAACAACAGGTTTCTGATTCATCAAATTGAGTAATAAGGTTGTAAATTTGCATTTCCTTTTATCTTCTGCAAAGCATTAAATGATAAAAGGTAGTGTATTGCAATATGGTTAAAATAGATCAAATAGTACTGCCTGATTTTCCACTTTTATTGGCTCCAATGGAAGATGTAAGTGATCCGCCGTTCAGGGCTGTGTGCAAAGTCAATGGAGCAGACCTGATGTATACAGAGTTTATTAGTAGTGAAGGACTTATTAGAGACGCTATAAAAAGCCGCCAGAAATTAGACATATTCGAATATGAACGACCGGTAGGGATACAAATATTTGGGGGAGATGAAGACGCCCTTTCTTTAAGCGCAAAGATTGTAGAGACGGTAAACCCCGATTTATTAGACATCAATTTTGGATGCCCAGTAAAAAAAGTAGCTTTAAAAGGCGCAGGGGCCGGTGTTTTAAAAGACATCGATTTAATGGTTCGCTTAACAGAAGCAACCGTTAAGAGCACCAAACTACCCGTGACGGTAAAAACCAGATTGGGCTGGGACGACCAAAATAAGAATATAGAAGAAGTGGCTGAAAGATTGCAAGATGTAGGAATTAAAGCATTGGCTATTCATGGCAGAACAAGGGCCCAAATGTACAAGGGTGAAGCCGATTGGACATTGATTGCAAAAGTGAAGAATAATCCTAGAATTAAGATACCCATATTTGGAAACGGAGACATCGATAGCCCACAAAAAGCTAAATTGTATAAAGAACGTTATGGGGTTGATGGCATAATGATTGGCCGTGCAGCCATTGGATATCCTTGGATTTTTAGAGAAATCAAACATTATTTAGCAACAGGAGAAATTTTACCAGCGCCCACCTTAGCAGAAAGAGTAGCAATTTGTAAAAAGCATTTACGCAAATCGGTGGAATGGAAAGGGCCGAAAGTAGGTATTTTCGAAATGCGCAGGCACTATACCAATTATTTAAAAGGCCTGCCTGGTATTAAAGACTACAGAGCTAGATTGGTTACTTTAATGGAACCAGCAGAAATAGAATCGGTATTGGATGAATTGACCGCCAACTATGAAGGATACGAGTTTGAAAGAATGCCTATTGAGCTAATTGACTATCACCAAAAATGTCCCATTAATTAATAGGAATATCCTTAGGAGATACCCATTGCGAGTAATAGCTATCTAGCACTCCATTTTCATTTATTAAGTATTTGGAAAAATTCCAATCTGGCTGTTTATTGCACCAACCGTTTTTAAAAGGATCAGTTAACCATTGGTAAACCGATTGTTGATTGGCCCCTTTAATTACTTGCCCTTTTTTCATCAATTGAAAACTAACGCCATAATTCACTTTGCAAAATGCAGCAATATCTGCATCTGATTTTTTTTCTTGGTCTTTAAAATCATTTGCAGGAAACCCAATCACCACAAGGTCTTTCCCGAATTGCTGGTGTAATTTTTCTAACTCTTCATACTGGCCAGTATAACCACAATCACTCGCTGTATTCACTAATAAAACTTTCTTCCCTTTTAATTCACTAAAATGCAAAGTGTCGCCATTATTTTTTATGGCTTGCAAATCATAGAAAGATTGGTTGGGTTTTGATTGATTTTTATTGGCTAAAATATTTTTAGATTGTCCCGTAAGCTTTCCCACAAACATGATAATGGGATAAGCGGCTTTCAGTATAGATTGTTTCCAAGTCATTTGCGGTTTTTTTATAAGCAGTCCTGTTACAACAATCGCTGCAACTAGAAAAAGAATGATTCGTTTCATATACGTTTATTCAATTAAAAAAGTTTAGACCAAGCCAACAATTTAACCTACCAACCATTTTAATAATTTTAGTTTGCCTGTAAAAGGAGGATACTTTAAAGCGGGATCAAACCAAGTAGGCGTTTTCATCACTGCTTTTTTATGACTAAAGGTTTCAAAACTAAATTTACCATGATATGCACCCGTTCCACTAAAACCTCGTCCACCAAAAGGCAGATTTGGATTGGTTAAATGAAGCGTTGCAGTGTTCACACAAGCTCCTCCTGCAGGCACTGCCTGCAACCAAGCTTGTTCTTTAGCTGAGCTTCCCGTGAAAATATAAAATGCCAATGGATTCGGATTTTTTGCAATGATGGCTTTGGCTTCCTCCATGGTATTGAAACTAAGAATAGGTAATAGTGGACCAAAAATTTCATCCCGCATAATAGTTGAATCAACAGAAACCCCGTCTAAAATGGTTGGCTCTATATAAAGTGAAGCAGCATCATATTTACCCCCGTACACAATAGTTCCGTCAGATAAATATTGAACAATACGATTGAATTGTTTCTCATTAATAATTCTTCCATACCCTTCTTCTTTTGAAGCATCATTTCCATAAAATTGTGGAATGGCTTTTTTTAAAGCTTCAATTAATTGTACTCGCTTACTCTCATGTACTAAAATATAATCAGGCGCTACACACATTTGACCCGCGTTAGAAAACTTAGGCATGGCAATCCGTTTAGCTGCAACAGAAATATTCGCATCATCTTCTACTACACATGGGCTCTTACCGCCTAATTCTAATGTTACAGGCACTAGGTTCTCAGCAGCCATCTTGTAAATGATTTTTCCAACGCCAGTGCTACCCGTATAAAAAACATGATCAAATGCAAATTGATTCATCATTGCAGGAATAACGGTAGCCCCATCACCAGGTACGTATAATACTTGCTCAGGAGGAAATACAGCATGAATAATTTTTTCCATTACTGCCGCAGTGGCGGGAGCAAACTCGCTGGGTTTCAACACCACTGTGTTTCCAGCGGCAATTGCGCCCATTAATGGAGTAAATAATAACTGAAAAGGATAATTCCATGGACCAATAATCAATACCACACCCAAGGGTTCTCGCATCACTTTAGAGCTAGAAGGAAGATTCAATAAATTAGTCGGCACTGCCTCAGGTTCCATCCAAGATTTTAAATTGGCCAACGTATCTTTTAACTCAGCCATAAAAAACCCATTCTCTGTTACCCAACATTCTTCCTTGCTTTTATGTAAATCGGCGTAGAGTGCAGCATAAATTTCTTCCTCATGATTTTCTACTGCATGCTTCAAATTCAAAAGTTGTTGCTTTCTAAAAGCATAGGGCCTAGTAGCGCCTGATTCAACAAAATGGCGCTGCTGCTGAAGTTGTGCTATAAGGGCTTGCATTCATCAATAATTTAGATGAACAAGTTAGTTAAATCTGTATATTCATACTTCACAATTGCTCCATATGAAAAAGAAAGAAAAAGGGGTTGTAAACACAGAAAACCAAACAGCCCAAACCAATTCCCGCAGGTCGTTCCTGCGCAACGCAGGCCTTGCTGCTGCAGGGTTTTACATTGTTCCCCGTCATGTGTTAGGACGAGGGTTTGTTGCCCCTAGTGATAAACTCCAAATTGCCGGCATAGGTGCAGGAGGGAAAGGGGAAAGTGATTTGTGGAGTTTCTACAACAGTGGCAAAGCAGATATTGCTTTTTTATGTGATGTAGACGACAGACAATCTAAAAAAAGCAGAGAGCGTTATCCAAAAGCAAAATACTACAAAGACTATCGAGAAATGCTCGATAAGGAGCATAAATATTTTGATGCAGTTTCAGTTTCAACGCCGGACCATATGCATGCCATTCAAGGCTTGGCAGCTATGCAGTTGAAAAAACATGTGTACATACAGAAACCATTGTCACACAATATTTCTGAAGCAAGAGAATTAACAGAAGCGGCACACAAATACAAAGTGGTTACACAAATGGGCAACCAAGGTGCCAGTGGTGATGGAGTAAGAAAATTAATTGATTGGTACAATGCAGGATTAATTGGAGATGTTCATACTATTTACTGTTATACAGACAGACCGGTATGGCCACAGGGAGTGGGTTGGCCTACTACCAAAGGGACTGTTCCAGAAGGTTTAGATTGGAATCTATGGCAGGGTGTTGCGCCAAATAAAGATTATGTTGACGGTTTATTGCCATTTAACTGGAGAGGTTGGTGGGATTACGGTACCGGCGCATTAGGAGATATGGCTTGTCATATCATGGCCCCTGCTTTTGCAGTATTAGGATTGGGATACCCTGTTTCTGCGGAGTGTAGTGTTGCCACCAGATATTTACAACCATGGACACGTGCTTATTATCCTGAAAGCTGTCCTACTGCATCACATATTATCTTAACCTTTAAAGGACAGAATGGAAAGCCTGATGTAAAACTACATTGGATGGATGGAGGAATTCAGCCTGCACGTCCTGAAGAATTAGGACCCAATGAAATGATGGGAGATGGTGGTAATGGAGCCATTTTTGAAGGAACAAAAGGTAAGATGATTTGTGGCACTTATGGTGCTTTACCTAATTTATTGCCAACCTCTAAGAGCAAGGAATATGATGGTGTTCCTCAAACCATTAAGCGTGTTCCAAAAGGTGACGCAGGGCACTATGCTGCATGGGTAGAAGCTGCTATTGCAGGATATGGTTCAGCGCAAGCAAAAGAATTGAGTTCTAATTTTGATATTGCAGGACCATTAACAGAGAGTGTGTTAATGGGTAACTTAGCCATCCGCAGTTTTGATATTCAGAAGAAATCAGAATCAGGTAGAGTGTCTTATCCTGGAAGGAATATCAAATTACTTTGGGACGGTCCTAATATGAAAATCACCAACTTTGATGAAGCCAATCAGTTTGTGAAAAAGGAATACAGAACATTCTAAATGTAAATACCTGTTTCAAACAAACCCGCATAGAAGAATTTTTTATGCGGGTTTTTATTTTAAAAAAGCATAGCCGCTGAAACAAAAATGGGCTAGCTCGTTTAGCTAACCCATCTCATATTCTAGAATATGAATGAATTTTAAATCGAGAAATCCTTCATATAAGCTGCATTCTTTTCTGCACTTTCCAAAGGATTGGTTCCTGTGAATGCTTCTTGCTCAACAATATGGTGTTGCATACCGTATTTCTTCATCTGACCGAGTATCTTCTTGAAATCGATATTGCCCTTACCAATATGACAAGACTCAATACCTTTTGCGGTTTTAGTTTGGTCTTTTACATGGCAAAGTTTGAAACGATTGGGATATTTTTTAGCCCATGCAATCGGGTCTTCATTGGCTGCAACCACCCAATAAATATCCATTTCAAAATCAACTAAACCCGCATCCGTTCCTTCCATCATAACGGTTTGAGGAACTTGACCGTCTAATACTTTAAAAGAGTAATCGTGGTTATGGTAGGCAAAACGAATTCCGTTTTTCTTACAAATTTCACCACTCTTATTAAACTCATCGTTAAATCGCTTGAAATCGTCAATCGATTTTTGAGCACCCTTGTAAGGACAAATTAAATACTTCACGCCTACTTCAGCTGCTTCGGCTGCTTTGCGTTCAAAATCTACGGTGTTATTAGAGTGAGCAGATACTAAGCTCATCCCTAAATCATCCATATATTTTTTGAACTCGGTATTTTTCCAACCCCAGAAAAATCCTTTGGGGCCTTCAAAACTTTCAATTTGCTTATACCCGTAAGAAGACAGTTTTGCTAAAGTGCCCTTGGCATCTTTCATCATATCTTCTTTAACAGTCCACAATTGCAAACCAAATGCAGATAACTTTTTTGTTTCGCCTAAAGTATGCAGGAAGTTTGATTTACCAACAAAGGGTAAACTTAAACCTGCAGCAGCAAGGCCCGCTGTTTTTAAGAAATCTCTTCTATTATTACTCATACCTTTTTTTTAAATAGTCAATCAAGAGGATTAAAACAAAACCTATGCCATACAACTAGGTTGCCCAAGCTTTATCTCCTTTTTTATAATCTACACATCCTTCAAACTTACCAGGCAAAGCAACATAGCGCAATACTTTTGTTGCACCTACTTCAGATGTAAAGAAGCCCCATAAAGTAAGCTCCTTCATCATCCTGAAATAATGAGGCATTTCCTCTGGCTTTTTCTTTTCTTGAAAAGCTTTGGCTTCTGCATCTAATTCAGTTAACAATTTGGTACGTTCTTCTGCACTGGCTTCCATAAAAGCTTTACCAATTTTTGCTTTTGAATCTTTAAATTTCAATGCGGCCATACCCTCCATAAACACTTTTGCTTCGGCGGGCTTATAGCAATCTTTTACAATTACTGTCATAAACTCACCCACATTGGCTTCTTTGGCACCAGGTGTATTGGTTTTAGGTAAGATGGTTTCTGCTACTTCATTTAAAAAAGCAATGTCTTCAGGAGTAAATGCTACTGCATCACCCGCCGTTGATTTACAGCCAGATAAAAAAGCCTGTGAACCCAAAATAGTGCCACCCAGTAAAAGGGCAACGCTGGATAATGCTTCTCTTCTATTCATCATGATTAATGCATTTAATAATTTATAAATTTCCTTTTTTCAATTCGCTCACTGCAAAGTCTGCAGCTCTAGCGGTGAATGCCATATAAGTTAGGGATGGATTCACGCAAGCAGCAGAAGTCATGAAAGAACCATCTGTTACAAATACGTTTGGTGCATCCCAAATTTGGTTATGCTTATTTACTACAGATGTTTTAGGATCAGCACCCATTCTTGCAGTACCCATTTCATGAATACCACGACCCAACACTGCGTTGGCATCATACCCTTTAACATCTTTAACACCAGCATTGGTAAGCATTTCAATTGCATCGGCCAACATGTCTTTGCGCATCTTCATTTCATTCTCTTTCAATTCAGCGTCAATTTTCAACACGTTCAAACCCCATTTATCTTTTACCGTTTTATCAAGGGTTGCGAAATTTTTGTGATCTGGTAAAACCTCACCAAAGCCCATCATACCCATGCTCCAGCCACCGGGTTCAGAAATGGCTTCTTTAAAATCTGCGCCTATCGTAAATTCAGCAACTTTGCTGCCCCATCCACCTCTATTACCACTTCCTTGGTAACCAAAGCCTCTTAAATAATCGCGTTTATCAGTGCCAATATTTTGATAACGAGGAATGTATATACCATTGGCTCTTCTACCAAATGTGTATTTATCTTCATAGCCTTCCATTCTTCCACCTGCGCCTACACCTAAATGGTGATCCATAATATTATGACCTAATTCACCACTGCTGCTTCCTAATCCACCTTCCCAAACATCTGTTGCAGAATTCATTAGAATCCAAGCAGAGTTTAAGGTAGATGCGTTTAAGAAAATGATTTTAGCATTGTACACATAAGTTTTGTTGGTTTCCGCGTCTAAAATTTCAACCCCAGTTGCACGCTTTTTATCTTTGTCGTACAATATTTTAGTAACAATACTCCAAGGTCTTAATGTAAGATTACCTGTTTTCATTGCAGCAGGTAAAGTAGAACTCTGTGTGCTGAAATATGCACCAAATGGACATCCCAACCAACATTTGTTTCTAAACTGACAAGCAGATCTTCCCTCTAACTCTTGTGTAATATTTGCAGTACGACCAATAATCATCGCACGCTGTCCTTTATAATATTCCTTTAATCGTTGAGCTACGTCTTTTTCTACGCAAGTCATTTCCATAGGTGGCATAAATTGCCCGTCGGGCAAAACAGGCAAACCATCTCTATTTCCACTAATGCCAGCAAACTTTTCTACGTAGTCGTACCATGGTTCAATCTCTTTATAACGAACCGGCCAATCTACAGCAATGCCATCCTTGGCATTGGCTTCAAAATCTAAATCGCTCCAACGATAACTCTGACGACCCCATAATAAAGAACGACCACCTACATGGTATCCCCTGAACCAATCGTATCTTTTTACTTCAGTATAAGGGCTTTCAGTGTCTTTTACCCACATACCATAAGTTTGCTCATTCAAAGGATAATCACGATCGAGCACCTGGTTTTGCGCAATCATTTCCTGCGTTTTTCTTCCGTGGTGCGGATAATCCCAAGCTTCTTTGTTGGCATTCACGTAGTCCTTTACATGCTCAATATTGCGACCCCTCTCGAGCATCAATACTTTTAAGCCCTTCTCTGTTAGCTCTTTTGCAGCCCAGCCTCCGCTGATGCCGGAGCCAATCACAATCGCGTCAAAATTTTGTTCAGCCATGTTGGTGGTTTAAGCGTTGATAGATGATTATAAAAATTTAAATATTGCAGATGTCAATTGCTTTTTTAAGTGAGCCTATTTTATCTTTTGCAATAGGAATAAACTCTTGCGCTACATAGCCTGTAAATCCAGTGGCAGCAATGGCTTTCATGATAGCAGGATAAAATAATTCTTGTGAATCATCAATCTCATGTCTACCAGGAACACCCGCAGTATGATAATGACCAATATACGGCGCACTCGTTTTAATGGTCCTAATCACATCCCCTTCATCAATTTGCATATGATAGATATCATACAACAACTTGAAATTTTCAGATCCAATTTGCTTGCACAATTCAACACCCCAAGGTGTTTTATCACACATATAGTCTTTATGATCTACTTTGCTATTCAATAATTCCATGATAATGGTAACCCCTCTTTTTTCAGCAAGCGGCATGATTTTCTTTAGGCCATCCGCACAGTTTTTTAACCCTGTAGCATCGTCCATACCATTTCTATTGCCACTAAAACAAATCAGGTTTTTATACCCCGCATCGGCTACTAAATTGATATGCTCGGTGTAATTTTTGATTAGCGTGCTATGGTATTGAGGGTCGTTCCATCCCTTTACTAGACTGATTTCTGCACCATTACTCATGGTAGATACCATGCCATGTTTTTTTAGTATTGGCCAATCTTTCGGACCTACTAAATCAATACCAGTGATCCCTAATTTCTTTGCTTCAATACAAAGATCATCTAAGGATAAGTCACTGAAGCACCAACGGCAAACAGCGTGATTAATATTCCCTTTCATAGTTGTTGAAACAGTAGCACAAGATGCTAAAGATGGAATTAACGGAGCCGATGCCACAGCAACAGAACCGGTAATAATGTTTTTTATGGCAGAGCGCCTATTGGACAAATTTTTCATACAGCAATTAGAACCCTAATATAATTATTTGTTTGCATCAAAACACCAGGAATTTTATAAATCCTTCAATAAGCCGAATGATTCGGTAAACAGATTGCAACAATGATTAATAAGAGTTAAATGAATATAATCGGGGAGAATGTTTAAATTAGTGCTCCTTTAAAAAAACAAATCACAATAAAAAAAATACTATGCCTAGAAAATTAAGAATGGGAATGGTGGGAGGTGGTAAAGATGCGTTCATTGGCGCTATCCACCGTTTGGCAGCCAATATGGATGGACAAATTGAATTGGTATGTGGTGCATTAAGCATCAACCCAACCATTGCACAAGAGTCTGGTGAAATGTTGTATTTACCCAAAGATCGCATTTACCTCACTTATGATGAAATGATTACCAAGGAAGCTGCACTTCCAGCAGACAAACGCATGGACTTTGTTACGATTGTAACGCCCAATTTTGCGCATTTTGCACCAGCCATGATGGCATTGGAGCATGGATTTCATGTAGTGATAGAAAAGCCCATCACTTTTACATTAGAAGAAGCTAAAAAATTAAAAGCCGTAGTTGCTGAAACAGGATTAACCCTTTGCTTAACCCATACTTATTCAGGATACCCAATGGTTAAACAAGCCAAAGCCATGGTAGCAGAAGGTGCTTTAGGAAAAATTAGAAAAGTGTGGGTAGAGTACCCGCAAGGATGGTTGAGTAAACTCAGCGAAAGAGAAGGCAATGCACAAGCAGCTTGGAGAACCGATCCTAAAAAATCGGGCAAGAGTGGAAGCATGGGAGATATTGGTACACATGCAGCCCATTTAGCAGAATATATAACAGGCGCACAAATCACCAAACTATGTGCAGACCTAAATACAAAAGTAGAAGGTCGTTTATTAGACGATGATGGATCGGTGCTATTGCATTTTAGCAATGGCGCATCAGGTGTGTTAATGGCTTCCCAGGTTGCAGCAGGTGAAGAGAATGCATTAAAGATTCGTGTGTATGGAGAAAAAGGTGGATTGGAATGGGCGCAGATGGAACCCAATACACTCATTGTAAAGTGGCTAGAAGCACCTATGCAAGTATTGCGTGCGGGGGCTAACTATACCGATCGCTTATCTAGTTTTGCTACCAGTAATTGCAGAACGCCAGGTGGACATCCAGAAGGATATTTAGAAGCATTTGCCAATATCTACAAAAACTTTACTGCGACCGTTCAAGCAAAAATAGATGGCACCACTCTTACTAAAGAACAATTGGATTTTCCAGGAGTAGAAGATGGAATTAGAGGCATGGCATTTATAGATAATGTAGTTGCTTCTGCACAATCTGATTTAAAATGGACTGAATATAAAATCTAAATAATGACGAATATTAAAGGACCAGGAATTTTTCTGGCTCAGTTTATGGGCGACACAGCCCCGTTTAATTCATTGGCATCTATTTGCCAATGGGCTGCTTCTTTAGGATTCAAAGGGGTGCAAATTCCTTCTTGGGATGCACGTTGTATTGATTTACAAAAAGCAGCAGAAAGCCAAACATATGCAGATGAAATTAGGGGGATTGTAGCCTCCGCGGGTTTAGAAATCACTGAATTATCGACCCACTTACAAGGACAACTGGTAGCCGTAAACCCAGCGTATGATGCGTTATTCGACGGCTTTGCTCCCGAAGGCCTAAGAGGAAACCCTAGTGCAAGAACAGCATGGGCGGTACAGCAATTAAAGTATGCAGCCAAAGCATCTCAAAACCTAGGACTCAATGCCCACGCTACTTTCAGCGGTGCGTTATTGTGGCAAACCGTTTATCCTTGGCCACAACGACCAGCAGGTTTAGTAGAAACAGGTTTTACTGAACTGGCCAAGAGATGGATGCCGATACTCAATGAATTTGATGCGCATGGAGTAGACTTGTGTTATGAAATTCATCCTGGAGAAGACTTACATGATGGCGTAACTTATGAGTTGTTCTTAGAAAAAGTAAACAATCATCCACGTGCTTGTTTACTATACGATCCCTCCCATTTTGTATTACAATGCTTGGATTACAAAGCCTACATTGATCATTACCATGAACGCATTAAAATGTTTCATGTAAAAGATGCAGAGTTTAACCCAACAGGTAAACAAGGTGTTTATGGCGGCTATCAAGGTTGGGTAGACAGAGCAGGACGCTTTAGATCATTAGGAGATGGACAAGTAGATTTCAAAACCATTTTCAGCAAATTAGCCCAATACAATTATACTGGTTGGGCGGTAATGGAATGGGAATGTGCTTTGAAGCATCCTGAAACAGGTGCAGCAGAAGGAGCACCATTTATTCAAGAACATATTATTCGAGTAACCGATAAAACATTTGATGATTTCGCGGGAACTGGATCAGATGAAAATTTTAATAAAAAAATATTAGGTATCAACTAACTTTGACAACGCTACAAAAAGTAGCGATTCACTTTTTAAACAAACCATTATGAAAAAGTACTTAGTGTTATTTGCCATTACCGGATTAGTAGCTGCTGCATGCGGCGGTAATGAAGAAAAGAAAGAAGACAAAGCTGCAGAAACTGCTCCAGCAGCGGCTCCGGTTGCAGATTTAAGCAGTAATCCAGACTATACCAAAGGATTAGAATTGGTAGGTAAATCAGATTGCTTAACCTGCCATAAAGTAAATGATAAACTGATTGGACCATCTTATAAAGAAGTGGCTGCTAAGTATGAACCAACTGAAGAAAATATCAGTATGTTAGCAAGTAAAATCATCAAAGGTGGTAAAGGTGTTTGGGGTGAAGTTCCAATGACACCACATCCTCAAGTGAGTGAAGAAGATGCCAAAGCAATGGTTAAATACGTTTTACTACTTAAGTAATTTACATGACTAATCTACTATGGATTACCGCCATTGCAGTTGCATTGGTTTCAACACCGGTGACAAAAGGCAAATGGATCAAATTATTTGATGGCAAAACAACCAATGGCTGGAAAACCTACGCCAAGGACAGTATTGGTGGTGCATGGAAAGTACAAGACGGAATGTTGTACTTAGATTCCAAAGCCAAGAAAGAACAGAAGCTAGGCGGTGGTGATATTATTCATGAAAAATCATTTGGAAATTTTCATTTGAAACTTGAATGGAAGATTTCACAAAATGGAAATAGTGGAATAATTTTCTGGGCGCAGAATGATCCAGCTAAATACAAAGCAGTTTGGCATACAGGCCCTGAAATGCAAGTATTAGACAATGGAGGACACCCTGATGCAAAAATCAGAAAACACCGCGCTGGAGACTTATATGATTTAATTGAAGGACCAGACACTGCCGTTAAACCAGTAGGTGAATGGAACAAAACAGTAATCATTGCAAAAGACGGAATCCTTGAATTAAAACTCAATGGAGTAACCACCGTTAAAACCACCTATGGAGATGAAATTTGGTACAGCTTAATAGGTAATAGCAAATTCAAAACCATGCCAGCATTTGCAAGAACTTTTAGTGGACATATTGCTTTACAAGATCACGGAGATGATGTATGGTTTCGCAATATCCAAATTAGAGAATTATAATGCCGACCCTGAACCACGAGTACTTCATGCAACAAGCATTAAAGGAAGCACAAGCAGCTTTTGATGCAGATGAAGTACCCGTGGGCGCAGTGGTGGTAATGAACAATCAAATTATTGCAAGGGCACACAATCAAGTAGAACTATTAAACGATTCTACCGCCCACGCAGAAATACTCGCACTCACATCTGCCTACAGCTCACTCGGAGCCAAATATTTACCAGAAGCCACTTTATATGTTACTGTAGAACCCTGCATCATGTGTTGTGGTGCTATTTACTGGGGCAAAATAGGCAGCATTGTTTATGGTGCTTCTGATGAAAAAAATGGCTATCGACATCTCACTAAAGAGCAATGGCCTTTTCATCCAAAAACTGAATTAATTGCCGGTATTCTTGAAGCTGATTGTGCTTTTTTAATGAAGTCTTTTTTTAGATCCAAGCGATAACGGCTTCATCTTGCTCAAACAAATTCTTCGCTCGCGGCCGAGCCTTGCATATCCTTTTGCATCTTACTCAAACCCTGCTCAAACAATCACTTCATTCGCTGCCGATTATTGCATCTACTTATTTTTGGCTTACTAATGCATGCAATAATCAAATGCTCATTTTCGTGATTGTTTGAGCAATGATTGAATCTGTTGCAGTGAGTAATTTGATATTAAAGCTTTAATTTAACTTATGATTAAATGGACTTTACTACTACTTACATTGAATTTCTATCCGAAACAGAATATGAAAGAAATTTATCTTTTTTCAACTCAATCAAATTTAAGAGAATGGAGAATAGTTAATGATGGGGTAATGGGTGGGATATCCAAGAGCAATCTTTTAATAACCAGTGAAGGTCATGGTCAATTTTCGGGTCATGTTTCTTTGGCAAATAATGGTGGTTTTGCATCCATTCAATTAAACCAATCCACCACTATTTCTGATGAATCTAAATACATTGTTTTACGAGTGAAAGGTGATGGTAAGCAATATGAATTTAGACTCAAGAATGATTTATATCAGTCCGTATCGTATGTTCACCCATTTAAAACTTCAGGAGAATGGGAGACCATTCGATTAGCCATTGGCGAATTTTATCCTCAGTATTTTGGCCAAAATTTAAATAGGCCAAATTTCAACTATAAAAACATAGAGCAAATCAGCTTCTTAATATCTAATAAAAGAGAAGAAGATTTTAAGCTATTAATTGACGGGATAAGCATGAACTAAACATTAAAATACTCAACTAGTGCATCTAGCGTTTCTGTACTTACAGATATGTCTTTGATAATCTCTCCCTTGTGCATTAATAAAATCCTGGTACTTAATTTTGCTATATGATTTAAATCGTGGCTACTAACTATAATAGTAGTTCGTTCATTAATATTCAATTCCTGTAATATTTTAATTAATCTAATTTGCGAACTAGGATCCAAGTTCGCAAACGGCTCGTCTAAAATTAATAATTCAGGTTTCTGCAATAGGCAAGCTACAATCCCCACCTTAAACTGATTCCCTTTTGATAAATCACGTATATATTTTTTGAAGTCTACCCCACCGTCAAAGAAGTAAGCATAGGAAGAAACACGATCATCTACTTCTTGTTTATTTAGACCATGCAGTTTACCAACAAAATAAAAATACTCGCTTGCAGTTAAATAATCAATCAAAAAACCATCATCCAAATACGCTGCTGTATAGTTTTTCCAATCTTCTGTACCATTAACTGGAATACCTTTTATTGAAACAGTTCCAGACTCGGATTTTAATAAGTCGAGTACTAATCTAAACAGTGTTGTTTTGCCCGCCCCGTTATTACCAACTAAACCAATAAGTTCACCTTTATTAATACTTAACTCAGGAATATTCGCACAAACTACGCCGCCGAATTTTTTTGTAAGGTTTTCTATGAATATCATCATTAATTTATTTTTCTCTAAAGCCTGCTACGATTGAATATTTTTGTTTTTTTAGGCGCTCTGCTATTTGATTGATCCACCAATTTTGAAGAAATAATGGAATGAAACCTATCATTCCAATTGCAACAACAGCAGACCAAAATCCAAAGAATGGCATAACAATACCATAAATCCCCATTAATAAGAGCAATGGAATTAATGTAGTTAAGAAACTATTTAATCCTACTCCTTGATAATTGAAATTGGCACTTTTACTGATATCAATTCCCTTTGTATTATAAACATTAATCAATACGCCAAGTGGTAAAATAAGCCCAATATTAAATGCAAATAACGCGATATGCAATGGTAAGATTCTCCAATCTATTATGCCGTAAAACAAACTAATAATAAATGGAAAAGTGTTTAAAATTCTTACTAGACTCAGCTTGCTTTTTACATAATTCGTGAGTCCATGTTTCGAAATCATCAGTTGTTCTATATGTGCTGTTTGCCAAGAAAATAAAAACTGCATATAATTCAAGCTACTCAAACCCGTAATCATATACGCCATAAGGATAATTATCAGCCTAGGCGATCGTTCATCAAACAATTCTTTATCATAAATCATAAAACCATATAAAAGAAATATGAAGCTCATTAAAATGGTATTTCTCGGGCGTTTATTTCTGAATATTAGTTTTAATTCATTTGAAATTAATTCACCAAAGCTATCAGTCCATTTTAAAGAAAGATTGCTGCTTGCTTTGCTATTGGCATCAATATCAAGATAAAAATTAGCCCTTAACAATGAGCGATTGATAAGAAATGCCCATAGAAAAAATAAAACCGGAATCAATGCAAGCCAAGAATTGTTGAGCAACTGCGGAAAGAAATAAACCGATATAGCTGAAATTGAAAAAATATTATTGGCAGTACACAAAAAAATAGATGCAATAACAAGCACAAATCCAAATAACCATTTTGTATTGATAATTGATTTTCTCTTTAAATAAATTATCATAAAATGATTGGCAAGCATTAGAAAAAATAGGCAAACTAGAAAAGCTATGAAAACACTAGCTCCAAATTTCTCTAAAACACTTCCTACCATAAATGGTATAAACAATACCAATGGAATTAAATTAAAAAGGCTTAGTAAAGAACGAAGGTTTAAAAAATTAATGAGTTGGCTTTTCTTTAAATTCTGAATTAAATAGGGCTTAACAGATAAAGTTGGTAATTCTTGAAACCAATAACGAAGAGGTATATCAATTAAAAAGTAATAAAGCAAGATTACACAAAAGGTGTCAAACTCTTTTCCTGGGGTAAATTTATATAAGATAGCATTCAACATTGCACCAAGTACAATGGCAGAGGATAAAAGATATACAATCAGAAAGCCTACAAAGATTTGTCCAAACAAACTTGCTCCAGAATGCCTACTTCTAACTATTTTTTTCGTCTCATTAACGATTAAAGAGAATAACATCATCAAATATAAATAAATTATATGTATTTTGATTAGTATTCGCTCTCTAGCACAAATTGATGGACCCAGAGAAATAACGCATCAAATTGAGTTTTCAAGAGACACGTTTTACATAGGACAAGTAATGGCGCAACGAATGAAAATAGATTATACCACAGTTAGCATGAATAAAGCTGTACAAGAGATGTCATCCGCTTATGATCAACTGCTCAATAAATATTATAACAGGCTTTTAAAACTATTAAAGCCTCAAGATAAAACAACACTTGTGACTGCACAAAAAGCTTGGTTACAATTCAGAGATACAGAATCTAAATTAATCAGAACTCTTTCTAAAGATGAATACTCAGGAGGAGGCACAATACAATCGAATATTGTAACCAGTTCTTATGCTGATCTAGTTGTAAAACGATGCATAGACATTTTTAATTACTATGATAGACTTGAAAAAAGTGAAAAGTATTAACAGAGCATCGCTTGGAGGCTATAATTTCTATTGTATTTTAATATGTAGGATTACTTTAGATTAATAACTTAGAAGTGATATGTTAGGGTTGGTGTTAACGTGATAGTTTCTAATGTATTGGTTGATACTAGATAGTAGATTCTAGATCTTATGCCTATATCGAATTTTGTATCGATTTTTTTTGAATATTGTAATCCAGCTGAAAGCCCTCCTTCCTCCAATTTGCTATTAGCAAAATTTCTTTGAGAAATGTCTATAATATTTCCAATAATTATTTCTTGTTGTTGAGAACGGAGATAAAAAATGCCAAACTCATACTTAAAGTTGGGGGTTTTCTTTGAAAAGTTTCTTTGATAAAATAATTGATAAAAACGATTTTCATGTTTAATGTCAAAATCATTAATCGAAAGCCCTAATCCATTAATTATAGTACTGTAACCAATCCGTTTTGCATTAGAACTTTGAGCATATCCAAAATTCCAAGAGGCCATTTTAGTTGCTTGAAATTTTAATTCTATTCCACTAATACTCCCAATGAAACTTTTATTTAAAAAAGCAGTACCATCTGGTCTTCCATTTTCGTTATAGCTTCTAACAAAAAAATTACCTTGTAAACCATAGCTCACTTCTAATGAAATTTTACTTTTAGTTTGAGCAAAAATTTGTAAGGATAGAATCAAAAGTAAAAACGAAAGGGTTGTTTTTATCATATTGGATTTATGGAATTTTTCTTTTTAAACGAGGAAGATAGATATTCAAGTGCAAATATGAAAATGAGTATTCGAGAAATACCACTTCACGCAATTATTAATGATGGATGTACTCAAACAAACACGAGAATGAGCATTCGATTATTGCATGAGAGTGAGAGGCTCATGAGTTAAGTACATGTAATAATCGGCAGCGAATGAAGTGATTGGTTGAGTACGGGCATGCAATTATCGGCCGTGAGCGTTTAATTTTAAGACTGCCTAACTACTTTATGTCGAATTCCGAAACAAATCCCCCATTTAACACCTAGTTAAACCAATGCAGCTTAAATTTGTAATCAATTATTATACCATTTAAACAGATAAATATGTCATTTACACTAGCACCTTTACCTTACGCACACGATGCATTAGAGCCGCATATTGACACTACTACCATGCAAATTCACCATGGTAAGCACCACCAAGCTTATGTAGACAATTTAAACAAAGCCATTGCTGGTACTCCCAACGAAGGCAAGTCTATAGAAGAATTGGTAAAAGCAGCTGGCAGTATTAGCCCTGCAGTGCGTAATAATGGCGGTGGTCATTGGAACCATACTTTTTTCTGGGGGAGCTTAGCTGCGAATGCAGGTGGCACACCTACTGGCGCTCTAGCTGAAGCTATTGACGCCGCTTTCGGATCATTTGATGCATTCAAAGAAAAATTTGCAGCAGCAGGCATGACTCGCTTTGGTAGCGGTTGGGCTTGGTTGATTGTAAAAGAAGGTAAATTAGAAGTAAGTTCTACGCCTAACCAAGACAATCCTTTGATGGATGTAGCTGAAGTAAAAGGCACGCCTATTTTAGGAGCCGATGTTTGGGAGCATGCATACTATTTAAAATACCAAAATCGTAGAGCTGATTATTTAGCAGCTTTCTGGAACGTAGTAAATTGGAGCAAAGTAGCTGAGCGTTTTGCAGCAGCTAAATAAATAAAATCATGTATTTTCACATCACGCTGTAGCAATCTGCAGCGTGATTTTTTTTAAATAAGCTTTTATGAAAAACCTACTCGCCTTTTTTTTAGTTAGCAGTTTATTGATTGCTTGTGCAGGAAATGATAAAACCATTATTATCATGAGCAAAGGAGAAGCAACTGTTGATTTAAACGCGGGTACCATACAAGCTAAAGATGGTGCGGGTCATGAAGAAAAATTAGTAGCTGTTAATAAAGCCGATATCAGTTTTAAATTAAA
>ERZ795056.2595-NODE-2595-length-19957-cov-6.789267_pt1 | contig 19957 bp, 16 predicted proteins | sample MGYA00375140_ERZ795056 | MGnify/ENA primary metagenome ERZ795056 (study PRJEB30185, sample SAMN05720227) | activated sludge metagenome | isolation source: Anaerobic digester | place: USA | collected 2015-03-09 ... | reverse complement strand
CCCTGACCGCGCTTTCGCGCTATTTTGCCGGACTTGAGCAACCCGCCGGCAGCCCTTTTACCCGGCAGACCCAGGTCGGCGGGTACCCCTGGTTCAAGAGCGAGATGAACCGCTACTGGAATAATTTCCGCACCACAACCTTCCAGCACATCCGCAGCTGGCAAAAAACCGAGGCAACCGATCTGTCCCGCCAGACGGTGCTTTATCCGTTTTCGGGTCCCGACTTCCTCAACGTCTATGCCGTCTATCCCGAGGCGGATACCTATATCATGATCGGCCTCGAAAAGGGCGGGCTCGTCCCCGATCTGGAGGGCATGTCCGTGGCCAATATTCAAAAAGGGCTCAACATGATGGTCGAAGGCTTCAGGATCTACATCGGGTTTAACTTCTACCGCACGCTGGGGATGGAGGTCGATCTCAACCTCTCACCCTTTACCGGAACCCTGCCGCACGTCCTGACCCAGATCGCCTGGCTTGGGTATACCCCGCTGTCGGTTTCATCGGTCAGCTTTACCGCACAGGGACAGATTGTGACCAAGCCTCTGGCTATTGGACAGGTGACGACCTCCTGGCAGTTGGAGTGCCGCTCTTCAGCAGGCAAGACCATGAAGATCATCTTCCTCAGTCAGGATGTTTCCAATAGCGGCCTGGCTGCGGTTCCCGGACTCAAGCGCTATCTCGAAAGCCTGCCCCGGGTCTCGGGTCTCTTCAAGGCGGCATCCTACCTTCCGCCCCGCGAGTTCTTTACCGAGATGACTAAAATCTGTCTTTCGAAAATGAACAGCATCGTCCAGGACGACTCGGCCATTCCCTACCGCATGCTGGCCAATGACTATGACGTGACCGTGTACGGTTTTTATGACCGGCCGCACGGGCTCTTCCCCTCCTATGGACAGCCCGACCTGGCCCAGTTGTACCGCCAGCGCCCGCGCAAGGCACTGGCCTTCAACTTCCAGTACGACCGCCCCGATGGCTCACGCAATCTCATGGTGGCCAGGCGCAAGGCTGGCAGGTAAGACTTTTTTTGGATGAACAGTCTCAGTCCCCCTGTGTTGTGGCGGAGGCCCTGATCGCGGCCGTGTTACCCTCGGCCGCCGCCTGGGGGATCGTCCCTGCCCGGCGGGATGATGCGGCCCGCGCACGCTACGAAGACTGGCTGGCCGAAGGCCTGCACGCGGGGATGCCCTGCCTGACGGATTACGCACATGTCAAATTCGATCCATCCCGGGTCCTGCCCGCGGCCGCCAGCCTGATCCTGGTGGCCCTGCCTTATGGGGGTGCAGGTAAAGATTCCGCCGCAGGAGGACACGGAGCGGACGCAGCAGCAGAGACAGGGGAGGCCGGGCTGGTGGCCCGGGTCTCCCGTGGGCGCGACTACCACAAGGTGCTGCAGACCATGTTGCGCCGGATCTGCGCAGCCTTGCAGGCACGGTTTCCGGACGGCCATTTTCGGCCGGTCTGCGATACGGTTCCACTTTCCGAACGCTTCTACGCTGCCCGGGCCGGTCTGGGGACCGTCGTGCATAGCTGCCTCTTGGGGAACATGGAGATGGGGACACGCTTTGTCCTCGGGGCCGTTGTTTCCTCCAACGAATTTATGGTTCGTGATGCCGGGCTCGGCCTGGCGGAAAATCCGTGTACGGATTGCGGGCTGTGCCTTGAGGCCTGCCCAACACGGGCCCTCGTCGGCCCGGGCCGGCTGGATGTCTCGCGCTGCATCTCCTGGTTGACCATTGAGTACAAAGGATTGATTGCGCGTGATCTCTGGCCCGCCATCGGGCGACGTGTCTTTGGTTGCGATGTCTGTCAGGACGTTTGCCCGCTCAACAGGGCGGGCGCGGTCTGGCAGGGTGGCCCGGCTGCTGTCCGGACAAGCCGGGCCGCGGGCGATCCAGGCGCATCCTGCCCGGGACACGGGCAAGCGGGTGCGAAGTCCGGGGAGGCGCGGGACAACCCCCGCACCGCAGAGTGCCCCGACGCGGAGGTCAGCGCGCTTTTTTCGACAGCAAACGCGCCCGGAGCATGGATTCCCCTGACTGAGCTTTTGGAACTGGCCGATGACGAGGCCGTCCGGGCGCGCTTTGCGGGGACGGCCCTCATCCGGGCCGGGCGGCGTGGTCTCGTGCGCAATGCGATTATTGTATGGAGCAATGCAGACACAGGCCCATCCCGCCGCCCGGCCAGCGGCGAGGCCTGCCGCGCTCGAGTTCAAAAATTGTGTGACGATCCCGATCCCGTTGTGGCCAAGACCGCGCGACAGGCATTGCGGGCACGCTCATCCCGGATGTATTACAAAAAATGAATGCGTATCCGGGATAGCCATGACAAAAACACGTTTTCAGCATACCGATCCCTCTCAGGATCAGCTGATAAACACGCCGGCCCGCTGCTCGTGTGGTTCGACAATGCAGACAAGCGGGACACCCTCAATGAGATGAATCACACCGGCCAATGCGCCATATTCGGGGAAGAGTTCTTCAAGCGCATTGGGATAGCGCAGGAAGGAGTCTTCGTCAAAGCGGGCCCGGCCGTCATCCGGAGTGACAACCAGATACTGCATATCAGCCTCGACCAGATCGTTGAAAAAATGCGTCCCGAGGGAGATTTCGGGGACCGCGCTGCCGGTTGACGTCACGATCTCAACGAGGATGGTAACACCGCTGATTTCGGCAAAGCTGACGGGGACCCCCAGCGAGGCCATGCTGCTTCCCCATCGGCCCGGACCCGCGAGGAGGACTGGCCCGGAGGCGCCATCCCGGGTGATGCGACGGAGGGAACGCGCTACCTCATGGCGGGCTGACTGGGCAAGCTGGGCGTATGATGAAGGTCGGACAAGGACTGTTCGCGCAAGGGTTCCTGCGAATCCCGAGCCAACGACCGGTCCGCTGGAGAGGATCGGCATGTTGTGCGTGTTGAGACGGTCAAGACTCATGTTGACAGTCTGGATCCGCCGGGCCTGGAATGGGCGGCATTGGAGGAGATTCAGGTGCAGTCCTCCTTCGCAGTCCCGCGTAAGGGCAAATTCGGTATCCACGGGACAGCCGTAGGCGGCTTCAAGTGTCCGGAGCATGGTGCGCAGTGCCGGGACAAATTCGGTTTGTTCAAGGAGTGCTTCGAAGTCAAGTTGCCAGCGGGCGATGCTTCGACCCTCGTAAGCGGCCCGCCGGGCCAGTTCCTGGTCAAGGGATGCAATCAGCTCGACTCCGGGAATGGATCCCGAGATATCAGTAAAATCGATGCACGAAAATCTGTTTGCATCCAGGTCAAGGATGTCCAGGCGTTCCTGGCAGGGCTGGGGGGTGTCGCCGGGAAAGGCCTGTGGTGCGTCGAGGGCCACAAGGCGGATGTGATCGTCGTCACTCCGGTCTACAGCCCTGGTTCCCAGACCAGCCACGAGACGGACAAAACCGGCCGCGGGATCAATTCCTTTTTTCCAGACATAGGGATTAAAGGAGTAGGCCACGCCTGCGGCGAGGGGCGCATGGCATCCATTGGTTGTGGTGCCCGAGACGCGTTGCACCAGGAGGGCCATCTGTTCATCAGAATCAAGGAGCCCGCGGTCTGCCCGGTAGAGCAGGGCCTCACGCGAGAGGGTACTGGCATAGACCCGGCGCACAGCTTCGCAAAACTCGCCCAGCCGCTCGTCCGGTGTCCCCTGGTTTGTGCAAAACACACTTTCATATTTACCAGAAAACGCATTTCCATAATTATCTTCAAGCAACGAGCTTGAGCGCACAATCAGGGGAGTCTGCCCGAAGTAGTCAAGCATTTCAGAAAACTGGTTGACAAGATCAGGGGCGAAGGTTCCTGAAAGCATGCGTTCCCGGGCGGTATCTGCCCCCTCAAGGACAGTCTCGGGGTCATGTTGCTTGCGCAGGACCCACCAGCAGTCATTGTCGACCATGTACGTGTAATAGATATCCGACCCGATAAAAAACGAGTCATGCTGTTCCAGCGGCAGGGTCAGCAGGCACTCGCGCTGAATGATGGCCCGTGCCAGGATAAAGCCCGCCGACTTTCCCCCGATAAGGCCGGTCCCGATCATCCGCCGGCGGATGCTGACAAGATGTGAGAGCTCAAGATATTTTCGTGCCAGATCCAGCAGGCGCTGGTCACGGGTAAAGATCATCCGTACAAGCTGTTCGAAGCGCTGCCGGATCTCGACCGGAGCCTTGTCAGGCCGGGAAAGAAATTCCTCGGCTTCAAGGAAAGCAGTTGTCCAGGGGCCAAACCGGCGATTGGAAAAATCGATCCAGGATTGAGGCTGGCCTGAAAGGACCCGGGCAGCGGTTGCACTGTTTGTGACTGGCTGGCATGCCTCATCCGTAAAGTCATGCAGGGTAAAGAGGGTTGGTGAACGTCGGCCTTCCGCTTTTTTCGGGAGCAGAAACAGGCCATCCGCAGTGTGATAGAGATCAAGGATGACCTGGGCCGTCCCGTGGATCTTGTCGATGGCGTGCGATGAGTGCCGGTTCCCCAGGAGGGCAAACCATGCGACCGTGTCATAACGGAAGAGGTAGGGGCATCCCAGGCGGAAAAAATTTCCGAGCATCCGGTCACTGTACCAGTCGGCTGAGAGTTCGGAGAGGCAGTCGAAGATATAGGCGACCCCGTACCCTTCTTCTTCAATAACGGAAAACACGGATGAAAGGAAGGGTTCAAATCCGTCGGAGGGATCCAGTTCGACCAGGCGTGGCGGGGCGGTCTCGGACGGGAGCCCAGGTTCTGTGCAGATGATACTCTGTCCGGCAAGCGGCAATACCTCCTGATGCTGGGCAAAACGGAAATAGACCAGCCTGCGTCCCTGCCTGAGTGAGGCCAGTGCAAATCTGCGGGCCAGGGGGAGATAATCCGCAATGTCCTCGACCTGCCAGACGACATTGTCGCCGGGCAAAAAACCGCAGAGCGCCTTGTCGAGGGCCGGAAACCCGCTTGTCCAGTCCGTGTCCATCCTGTTCATTATGCCGTCCTCAGCAGAATCCCTGCCTGCTTAGTATACCGCAGAATCCCGGATTAAAGTCTTGCCTAACTCTTCTCCGGCGCGTTGTATATTTTTCGCATGCTCGAACACCCCGATGATACCATCATTGCCCCGGTGACGGGAAGCGGGCCGGCGGCCATCGCGCTCATCCGTCTCAGCGGGCCGGACGCGATCCGTCTTGTGGCAGCCAGCTTTCGTGGCAAGGGGGATCTTGCCGTCGCAGCCAGCCATACCCTGCACTATGGCCGGCTTGTCGAGCCGGACGGCGCGGGGGAGACGACCCTTGATGATGTCCTTGTCTCGGTCTTCCGTGCACCACATTCGTACACGGGTGAGGAGACCGTCGAGATCTCCTGCCACGGGAGTCCGGTGATCGTGCGCAGGATCATGGCCTGCCTCGTGGCTAAAGGGGCCCGACCTGCTGCCCCGGGCGAGTTTACCCGCCGGGCTTTTACCAACGGGCGAATGGATCTGGCCCAGGCCGAGGCTGTGGCCGATCTGGTTTCGGCATCGGATGAGCAGGCACTCCTCCTGGCCCGGCGCCAGTTTGAGGGCCGCCTCTCGCAGGAGATCAACGACCTGCGTGAAGCCCTCATCCGGCTTTCAGCCCATGCTGCGCTGGGTCTCGACTTTGCCGATGAGGACACAGGGGTCGAGATTCACGAGGGCGTGCGCCGAACACTTGCAGAGGTCCGCTCGGCCATTGCCGCCATGGTCGCCAGTCACCGTGCGGCCCGCCTGGTCCATGACGGGATCAATCTGGTGATTGCCGGTCCTCCCAATGCGGGAAAGTCCTCGCTCTTTAACCGGATCCTGCGCGAATCACGTGCCATTGTCAGCGAGATTCCTGGAACAACACGCGATGTCATTACAGGGAACGTTGTCATTGATGGCAGGCACTGGATTCTGCATGACACCGCCGGAATCCGGAGTGACACCGATGACCGGATCGAGGCACTGGGGATCGAACGCACGATCGGGATGGCGGCGACGGCGGATGTGGTTGTCTGGTGTGATGATGAACAGCCTCGGGCCGGCGAATCCACGGCCTTGCGTGACTGTCTGCGCCATCTTGCGGGGGGCACACCGATTGTGCATCTCTGGACCAAGGCGGACCGGTCGCCCCTCATGCAGCCCGGGTCTGTTCAGCAAAAGGACAATCCAACAAGAGATCAATATTGGGGAACGCGCGAACACCCCCTCCGGGTCTCGGCTGTCAGTGGGGAGGGCCTGGATGCGTTTTTTGCCCTCCTCGGAAAAACTGCCGACCGGCTTGCGGCGGTTGAGGGTGTTTCCTCGATGATCAGTTCGGTCCGCCAGCGGGATGCCCTCGTCCGCGCCGGACACGAGCTGGATGCAGCCCTCCTGGCCCTTGAGCAGGGTGCGCTCGAGCTGGCTGCGAGTGATATCGAACGCGGGGCGAGAGCCTTGGCCGCAGTGACGGGCGAGGTCACGACAGACGATGTACTGGACGCGGTCTTCGCCGGATTCTGCATCGGAAAGTGAGCAGGCATGACACACGATCAAAAGCGACTCCTCTGGACCCTGGCCCTGATCAACTTTTTCAACTATGTGGACCGTCAGGTCGTCTTCCCCCTCTTTCCCCTGATCAAGGATGAGTTTTCAGTCTCTGATTTTGAACTCGGTCTCTTGGGGACGGTCTTCATGCTTGTTCACTCCCTGGCCAGTCTTCCCCTGGGCTATCTGGCCGACAGGGTCCATCGCCCGAGACTGATCGCGGCCGGGGTCTTCTTCTGGAGCATTACAACCCTCTTCTGCGGACTGGCACCTGGCTTTGTCATGCTTCTGGTCCTGCGGGCCCTTGTGGGGATCGGGGAGGCCAGCTATGCTCCGGCGGCGGCGGCCCTGATCTCGGACAATTTCGGACGCGAGACACGCTCGCGAGCCCAGGGGGGTTTTAATATTGGAATGTTTGTTGGAGGAACGCTGGGGATCGCACTTGGGGGTATCATTGCCAATGCTGCGGGCGGCTGGCGCGAAGCCTTTTTTATTGTTCCCATTCCGGGTTTCATTCTGGCAATGCTCGCCCTGCGCATGCCGGACAAGGTCCATCACCGGCATGAGCCCCATGTCCCCCTCAAGTCACTCCTCAAAAATCATGCCTGGCTCTGGGTGCTCGTGGCCGGGACCCTCGTCACCTTTGCGACGGGTGCCATCATTACCTGGGGCGTCGAATTCGTCCGGCGCTATCTGGCCATGGATATCCAGACCTCAAGCCTGATGCTCGGGGGTACGCTTGTGGTCTCGGGGATCATCGGTGTGGTTGCCGGGAGCTGGCTGGCTGACCGTCTGGCCACGCGTCATTCGTGGGGACGGGCGGCTGTCCTGGCTGGTACCCTGACACTGGCCGGGCCGATCCTCTTTGGTGGAATCCAGGCCGGATGGGAAGGCCCGTGGTTTGTCGGACTGGACGGGACACTCTTTGCGGACTTTGTTTCCGGGATGGGGACAGCGGGTATCCTCTTTTTTGCATCGGCCTTTCTGGCCGGGGCCCTGATGTCCGCCTACCACGGTCCCCTGACCGCCCTGATCCACGAAATCGTTCCGCCCCGCATGCGGGCCTCCGCCTTTGCCGCCTACGTCCTTGTGATCCATCTGATCGGGGACACCCTCAGCCCGGCCGCTGTCGGCTGGGTCTCCGATCTCGCCAGTCTTAAAACAGGACTTGAATTTGTCACCATCGCCATCACCGCCAGCGGGCTGGCGTTTGTGGTCGTGGCACGCCTTGTCCAGCGCGGAAGGACCGGGCTCGTCAGAGATCCTGGCTGATGGCCTCGATATCGGCCAGGTCCCTGTGTCGGCCAACGGTTTGTTTGTTGCGTATATAATCCGCTTTCCCGATATATCGCACAGGCACTCCGGCATATTCACCATTGACCGATCCGCTGGATACCTGGTCCCAGGTGATACCGCTTAATGAAGTCAATAGGTCAACCCGGCCGGGTGGAACACCGAGCTGGATGACACGATCGGGTGTTGTGAAATCTTCAATGGTTATTCCCAGTCCGCCGAATCCGAATTGATCAAGCGCTGCAATGATTTTTTGGGCATTGTCCGGATCTGGTTTAACAAAGAGGTCGATATCCCCTGTGTACCGAGGATGTCCATACCACGCCAGAGCCAGTGCCCCCACGACTGCGTATTCAATCCCGTGGGCGTTGAATAACTCGAGCAACTCTCTGAAGTCGTCGTTCGGGTCCATGGCGCATCCTCCAGAGCTGATTGACCGCCTCGATGCGTTCGGCCGGAGGTCGGGAGAGCCACCAGTTACGGTCTCGTGCCGCTTGATCGCTATCCAATCGATCTCTGTGTACCACTCTCTTGATCATACGCACAGTATACCCGTTCCGCCGTCGGTCTGCAAGCGCCTGTCCGGGCCTTGTTTTTTGTATGCACACGGGTATATACTCAATGGAGGAGGACTCGCATGCATACAGTAAAGGTATTTCGCAGCGGCAACAGCCAGGCCATCCGGATTCCCAGGGAGTATGCCGTTGACGACAGCGAAATGTATATCAACAAGATCGGCAAGGTCATAGTGATGGTTCCCAAGCACGATCCGTGGTCCGCGTTTCGGGAGAGTCTGGACAGTTTCTCTCCTGATGTTTTTGAGCATGGCAGGGAGCAGCCGGGGCTACAGGTCAGGGAATCCTTGTGAAGTATCTGCTTGATACCAATATCTGCATCTTTCTTGTTAAGAAGAAATTTCCCCTGATGGAGCGGCGTGTGCAACAGGAAGAGCCCTTTTCACTGGCTGTTTCCGCTATCTCTGTTGCCGAGCTGGAGTTCGGAGTTGCAAAAAGTCTGTATCCGGAAAAAAACCGACTTGTCCTCCTGCAGTTTTTGTCCCTGTTTGAAATTCTTCCCTTTTCAGTCGATGATTGCCGTGCGTACGGAGAGGTTCGAGCCTTCCTTCAGGCGAGGGGGATCCTGATTGGCCCGTACGATCTGCAGATTGCAGCACAATGTCTGACACGCAATCTTTGTCTTGTGACGAATAATTGCAAGGAATTCGTCCGTGTCCCCGGCTTGCGGTTTGAAGACTGGACCGGGAATCTGCCATCCTGATCGCGTTCCATGCTATGTTTTATGGACGGGATGTTCCCGATAGGAGGAATGCATGACAGACACACCGGAAAAGACGCACAAACCCGGGAAGCGGATGCAGACCATCGGGGAAGAGATCGCCAACAGCATCACGCACGGTATCGGTCTGGCGGGGAGCCTGGTTGCCCTGGCGTTTTTTATCGGCCATCTTGCGGCCGGGGCCAGAGCCCGCGAGGTCGTCAGCCTTGTCATGTACGGGCTGGCACTGGTCTTCATGTACCAGGCCTCGACCCTCTATCACGCTTTCACGGGGAAGCGCATCAAGGCCATCTTCCACCGGCTTGACCACATCGCCATTTACTGGCTGATCGCCGGGACCTACGCGCCCTTTTCCTTGCTTTTTCTGCCTGACCATGTCGGGATCCCGCTCTTCGTCGCCGTCACATCCATGGCGGTATTGGGAACGGTCTTCAAAATATTTTTCATGGGGAAGCTGCGCATCCTCTCGGTGGTGATCTATCTGGCCATGGGGTGGGCCGTCCTCTTTGCCCTCGGGCCGATGCTCGAGGTCTTTCCGCGCGGGCTTTTGGTCTGGCTGGGGATTGGCGGACTCTTCTATACTCTTGGCGTGGTCTTTTACGCCTGGCGCGGCCTGCCGTACCACCATCCGATCTGGCATCTCTTTGTCCTGGGCGGGAGTGCCGCACATCTGATCGGCATCGTGCGCTACATCCGCTGAGGGGTGCGGTCAGACTGGAATCATGTCCGGTGATGTGATAGATTGGACCGCAGAAACAGGAGGACACGATGAGCTTCGGTGACGGTACAGCCTTGTTTCATGAAGAACAAAAATTCCGCAATCCCTGGATTCTCTTGCCTTTGGGCCTGATGGCCTGTGCTGCCCTTGGCTTCGCGATCTGGGCCTTGGTCCGGCAGCTCGGTCTTGGTCTGCCTGCCGGCTCGAAGCCGGTTGACAATACGACTCTCATCCTGATCACTTCGGTCCAGGTTGTGGTCTGGGGTTCTGTTTTTGCCCTGATCTGGTTTGCCCGGTTGATCACCGAGGTCCATCCTGATGGGGTCTATCTCCGCTACAGGCCCTTCCATCTCAAGCCGAGGTTCATCCCTCTGGGAGAAACGGATCGGGTCGAGGTCCGGGACTATCATCCGGTACGGGAATACGGTGGATGGGGGCTCAGGCGTGGTTGGAAGAAGCGGGCCTATTCCGTCTCAGGCAGGCAGGGGCTCGAGATCCTGCGGGACGATGGCCGACGGATCATGATCGGGACACAGCGACCCGCCGAGATGGCGGCAGCGGTGGCGCGAATCCACCAGAATCGTTGACGATGGGTGTCCCGCTCCCATTTCCCCCATGAATTTCGTACTTTTTGGACTGCAAACACTGAGCAGGGTGAGGGATGGCTGTGGCAAACGAGACCGGTACAAACGCGGGCGGTGAGACCCCCGAGGCAGTTGATTTTATCCGCAAGGCGGTGGCCGAGGATCTGGCCAGCGGGCGCTTTTCAGGCGTCCACACCCGATTCCCCCCTGAACCCAATGGCTACTTGCATATCGGCCATGCCAAGGCCCTCTGCATCGATTTCGGGATGGCCCGCGAATTCGGCGGGAAGTGCAATCTGCGCTTTGACGATACCAATCCGGTCAAGGAAGACACGGAATACGTGGATGCCATCATGGAGGACATCCATTGGCTCGGTTTTGACTGGGAGGACCGGCTCTTTTATGCGTCTGATTATTTCGGCCAGCTCTGCGAGTATGCGGTCCAACTCATCAGGGCCGGCAAGGCCTACGTCTGCGATCTGACGCCTGACCAGATCCGCGAGTACCGCGGGACCCTGACGGTCCCCGGCCGGCCCAGTCCCTGGCGCGAACGGAGCGTTGACGAGAATCTCGACCTTTTTGCACGGATGAAGGCCGGCGAGTTTCCGGACGGATCACGCACCCTGCGCGCCAAGATCGACATGGCTTCGCCCAACATCAATCTGCGCGATCCGGTCATGTACCGGATCCTCCATGCACCCCATCACCGGACCGGCGATACCTGGAAGATCTATCCGATGTACGATTTTGCCCACGGGCAGAGCGATTCCATCGAGGGGATCACGCACTCCCTCTGTTCGCTCGAATACGAGATCCACCGGCCGCTCTATGACTGGTTCTGCGAGGCTCTCGGGATTTTCCACCCGCGCCAGATCGAGTTTGCCCGACTCAACCTGACCTATACCGTCATGTCCAAGCGCAAGCTCCTCGAACTCGTCAAGGGCGGGTCCGTGGCGGGTTGGGACGATCCGCGCATGCCGACCCTCTGCGGTCTCAGACGGCGCGGCTATACACCCGAATCGATCAAGGATTTTTGTGACCGGATCGGGGTCAACAAGATGGACAGTACGGTTGATATCGCCCTCCTGGAACACTGCCTGCGCGAGGATCTCAACAAGCGGGCCCTGCGCCGGATGGCCGTTCTCGATCCGGTCAAGCTCGTCATCACCAACTGGCCGGCCGGCAAGGTCGAGATGATGGAGGCCGACAACAATCCCGAGGACGAAGCCGCGGGAAAACGGATGGTTCCCTTTTCGGGCGAGCTCTGGATCGAACGCGACGATGTGATGGAAAATCCGCCACCCAAGTATTTCAGGCTTGCGCCCGGGCGGGAGGTCCGTCTCAAACACGGCTATTATGTAACCTGCACCGCTCTCGTCAAGGATGCCGACGGTCGGATCGTCGAGGTCCAATCTACATACGATCCTGCCAGCCGTGGGGGCTGGACCGAGGACGGTCGCAAGGTCATGGGAACCCTGCACTGGGTCTCCTGCAACGAGTCCGTCCCCCTCGAGATTCGGCTCTACGACCGGCTTTTCGCTGTCGAAAAACCGGAGGCTGTGGCTGAGGGTGTGGACTACAAGACGAACCTCAATCCCGCCTCGTTTGCCGAGATCACGCACGCCAAAGGCGAGCCCTCACTGGCGGATGTTCCCGCAGGAAGTCAATACCAGTTTTTACGCCAGGGATATTTTGCGGCCGATCCGGACAGCCGACCGGGAAAACCCGTGTTCAACCTCGCGGTCAAGCTCAAGGATTCATGGAAAAAATAATGTCTGGTGAACAGTCCCCTGGCCGAAAGTTGGCCGGCTGTGGGGCTGGACGCAGCGGAGGACGAAATGGCGAAAGATGTGCAAAAACAACTGGTCGTTCTCGTCACCGGGGCCTCGGCCGGTATCGGCCGGGAGACCGTCCGGCTTTTGCTTGAGGCCGGGCATGCGGTCTGGGCCTCGGCCCGCAATCCGAAAAAGGTTGCCGATCTGGTCAGTGTCGGGGCTCGTGCCGTTGCCCTGGATGTTGAAAACGAGTCCTCCGTAAAAAAGGCACTCGCAACCATCCTCAAGCGTGATGGCCGGATCGATGTCCTCATCAATAATGCGGGCTATGGCAGCTACGGAACGGTCGAGGATGTTCCCCTTGACGAAGCCCGCAGGCAGTTTGAGGTCAACGTCTTTGGATTGGCCAGGTTGACACAGCTTGTCCTGCCCGGTATGCGTGAACGCGGGAGCGGAAGGATTGTGAATATTGCATCCATTGCCGGGCATGTTTCTGTCCCCGGGGGCGCCTGGTATCACGCCAGCAAGCATGCGCTTGTGGCAATCACGGATGCCCTGCGGATGGAGACTCGCCCCTTCGGGATCCGTGTGGTCATGGTCAAGCCCGGCCTGGTCAAGACCGACTGGAGCCGGATTGCGCTCGAGAGCATGGAACGCTATTCGGGTCGGGGCGCCTATGCACGGCTTGTCTCCGCAATGAAGGATTTTTTTGGCAAGGGTGGAACGAGTGTCCACAAGGTTGCGCGCGTGGTCGTCCGGGCTGCCCTGGTCCGGAGGCCGCCTGTCTCCTGGGCCGTTCCTTTTGAGGCCAAAGCCATCCTTTTTTTCAGACGGATTTTCCCGGACCGGATGGTCGATGCGGTCATGCAGCACCGGCTGAAATTCCGGAAAGAAAAGAAATGACTCCCGAACTTGGTTGGCCCGGTGTCACACCCCCGAGGGATTTGCCAAAGTGGTTGCCCCTTTTCGTGGCCGGATCCTCCGGCTCTTTGTCAGCCCGGCTCTGCCCGTACCCTGTTTCACCGTCCTTCCGTGCTGTCTTGGTTGACTGGCCGGCCGAACAGGCCGGCCAGTGAAGCCAGCAGGACCAGGCCTGCGCCGGTCGCAAACAGGAGATGCAGGCCTCCCCGGGAGGCAGCCGCACCCAGGACCAGCCCGATCAGGATCGCTGCCCCGGCCGTCAGGAGGGAGACCAGCGAGGTGAAGCTGGCCCGACCGGTATCGGGGATCCGGCGCTGGATCTGTCCACCGAAAGCGATTTCCAGCGGGGCCAGCATGGCAAAAAACGCGAAGTAGGCCGGTAACAGCAGATCCGGTCCGGCGATTCCCGCAGCAAGGATGAGGGCAGCGATGGCGGACCAGAACCCCATCGAGCGCAGACTGGTGAGGATGCCGCGTCGCTGCAGCCAGGGGAGGAGTGCGCAGCCCAGGCCCTCGGCGGCAAAACGCAGGCAGCCCCAGAGCCCGACCAGTTCGAGGGGAACACCCCGCAGCAGACCGTAGGCTGTATCGTACTCGTCGAGCATTCCCCAGCCGGCCAGCACCCCGCAGCCGAAGACGAGCGAGGTGAGCATGCCGGGGAGCCGGAGGGACGAGCGCAGGCTGGTCGCAAGTTCCCGAATGGTCGGTCCGGCGCAGGTCTCATCCTCATGTCTGCCCGGCTGGCGATTCCTGTCTATTTCGGGCAGGAGCCAGAGACAGAGTCCCGAGAGGAGCATGGCCAGGGCCGAGAGCGCGATGCAGAGCGCGCTGTCCCGTGCGGCCAGCCAGGCCCCGCCCAGCATCGAGAGGATGATGGCCAGCCGTGACCAAATCGCAGCCCGGGCCGAGACGGTTTCAAACCGGTCAGCCCTGTCTGACCGCCTGAGGAGTCCGAAGAGGTAGGCATCGGACGTGCCCGAGACGAAGGCCTCCTGCAGGCCCCAGAAAACAAAACCGACAGCAAAACCGGCGGGGGTTGTCCAGACAAGCCAGCAGGCAAAGCCGATGGCCTTGGCCAGCATGCCCGCAATCAGGGTCTTGCGCCGGCTCCAGCGGTCGGCGAGGATTCCGGACGGGAGTTCAAAAACGAGCATGCTTCCGGCCCAGAGGGCGAGGATCAGGGCCACGCTCCCCGCACCGAGCCCGTGCTGCAGGAGGAGGATCACGTAGACCGGGTAGACGAGGGCCAGATCCTGAAAAAAACGGAAGGCATGCCAGAGTCCGGTCTGTCGCTTAAAGCTCACCGGGTGATTCCACCAGCCAGACGCTGTTCACCGGCAGACGTACGGACGAGGGGCTGACCGTCAACCATCCGGGCAGAGATGAAGAGCCCGGGCAGGGGGAAGACTTCCGGGATCGAGAGCGGATCGGAGAGTCCGATGACGAGCGTCGTCCCGGGGGCTTCGTAGCCCGTGGCCAGCCACCAGACGGGAAGTCCTGTCTCTCCCGTCAGGATGCAGGGGAGGACCGTCATGCTGCCGAACCGCCTGCGATGGTCCGCGAGGTCCAGTTCGTGCCAGGCATCCTGCGCCGGGTCGTACCAGACACAGGGCCGTGTGGTGTCGCCCGTCAGGGCCAGCCAGAGGATGTCCGGTCCCGCTGCGGCCGCGAGGGCCTCGACCGACTCACCGGGAATGAGCACTTTTTTGGGCTGTTCTCCGCGGGTCACTTCGATGAAGTTTGTTCCCCAAAAGCAGGCAATCCCATGGTCTGCGATGGTACACCGTGCAAAAAGCTCCATCTCGTATCTCCCGGTTTGAAATGATGAAGAGATGATACTTCCGGGATTTCCGGGAGACAAACGGCAAACACACCGTATCGACCCCGAGCGCTCTGTACGGAAAATTCATTCAAGATAGACGGGAATGTGGTATACTGTTGGGCAGGCGGGCGCTGCTCCCGCTGCAATATCCATCATGAAGGAGCCCGCCATGTTGACCCGCCTGCTTCTTGCCCTCCTGGCACTCGCCGTCGCCGTCTTCGGGTTTACCGTTGCGGGGTGCCGCGGAGCCATGTACGGACCACCCGAGGGGTATACCAACACGGAGCCGTCCCAAGTGTCGTCCGACACGAATACGCAAAAGTTGTAAGATGTCGGGAAAAGAGACGCCGACCGGGGGCGGGATACCCTGGCGCAAACGCATGGCCATGTCGGCCTTTGCCCGCTGGCGACATGCCCAGGCCCGCCTCCATCCCCTGACCTATCTGTTTTGGGAATGTACCCTGCGCTGCAATCTGGCCTGTCGTCATTGCGGGAGTGACTGCCATGTCTCGTCGCAGCAACCCGACATGCCGCTTGAGGATTTCCTCGCTGTGCTGGACCGGGTTGCCACCATCTCCGATCCTGCCAAAACCCTGATTGCTATTACCGGGGGCGAACCCCTTGTGCGTGACGACCTTGCGGCCTGCGGCCGGGCAATCAGTGAGCGCGGATTTCCCTGGGGGATGGTCACCAACGGCTGGGCTCTCGACCAGAAACAGCTTGACGGGCTGCTTGCCAGCGGCCTGCGTGCGCTGACCGTCAGCCTCGACGGGCTTGAGGACAGTCATGACTGGTTGCGCGGTCGGGCCGGGTCATACCGGCGGGCCCTTGCGGCCATTCGGTGCGTGAGTACTGTTCCCCAAATCGCTTTTGACATTGTAACCTGCGTCACTCCTCGCAATATCGGAGAGCTGCCTGCCCTGCGGGAGGTCCTCATCGACGCCGGTGTTCCGGCCTGGCGGATCTTCAATGTTTTTGCGAAGGGCAGGGCTGCGACTGATCCCGAACTTGTGACTGATGGCGGGCTCCTCAAAAAGACGCTGGACTATGTTTGCCAGGCCCGTGGCAGCGGGGGCCTCCGGGTCAACTACGCCTGCGAGGGGTATCTCGGACCGTACGAGTACGAGGCGCGCGATGGCTTTTACAACTGCCGTGCCGGGACAAATATCGCTTCGGTCCTGGCTGATGGCTCGATCTCGGCCTGCCCCTCGTTGCGGGGGGATTTTATCCAGGGAAATATGTATCGTGACGATTTTGTGGATGTCTGGAATACACGATATCAGAATATGCGGGAACGTTCCTGGCTCAGGACCGGGATCTGTCGCGAGTGTTCAAGCTGGAAGTGGTGTGAGGGTAATGCCCTCCATCTCCGTGATGATGCAGGACATCTTGCCCGTTGTCATCTCGCACTCCTTGAAGAGGCTGAGGGTACAGGGACAAGTTGCAGATAGAACGGCTTGTGGTGCATGCTTTCCTGTTTCATGGGGAACAGCCTCAGGCCCGATGATGGGAGACTGTCATGAAAGTGTTTTCATGCGCTTTTGGAATCCTCGTTGCATTGCTCGTTCCCGCCATCTCCCGGGGGATCACACTCGATACGGTCTGGAAGGCCACTGATCGCTACTGGAAGGTCTGGGAGAAGGACAGCGATCATGCGCATGCCAGAGCGATCCTCCCGATTCTCGAACAGGCCTGTCGTGAGTATCCTGACAAGGCAGATTTTTTTTCAACACGGATCTTTGTCCTGACACAGCTCAAGCGGGACGATGAAGCGATTCGTCTTGGAGGAGACTCGTATACCAGATTCCCGAAACACCGGTGGGTTCGTGAGCACTATAAAAACGCCCTGACCTCCGCTGGCTGGCGTGCTGTGGATGCCGGTCTCAAGGACAAGGCCGCTGTCTGGTTTGCCCTGGCATGGCGACACTGGCCCGACGATCCGGATGTTGTCAATGCGTGGGGTTTTTCCCTGTATGATCATCATAATCGTCCCGCCGATGCGATTGCGATTCTTGAACCGGCCTTGCGCCGTCATCCCGATCATCGCTGGCTGCCCCAGACCCTGGCCTGGTCCTGGTACAAGCACGGAGACCAGCTTTTTGCGGCAGGACAGACCAACGCCGCATCCGCCGCCTGGGACAATTTTTGGAAGACGATCGGTCCGGACAATCAGCATGCCCATCTCAACTATCTTTGGAAACTCCACGCACTGGGCCGTTATCAGGATGCGCAGCCCGTGATTGCGGATGCCCTCAAACGCACGGGCATGACCGATGAACTCTACCGCTGCATCTACTGGCTGACATCAGGGCAGATCGACCGGCTGCGCAAGGCCAGACCAGCCATGCAGGGACGTGAGGATGTGTTCACCATGTACAAAAAGCTCTACCTGCATGCCGCCAGTCGGGATCGGGAGTGGAAGAACGGGATAACCTATCGTCACCTGACCGTCATGAAGGCCTATCACGAACTCAACCAGGATCATGATTCGATCTGTCCGTACTGGAGAACCTATGCTCCGAAAGAACGGGTGGCTGCGCAGAACATCCTTGCTGCTCTTGAACGTATCCTTCCCCCCGATTTTGAAATCGTTGTCCGAAATTTCAGAGCGCAGGTTCTCTATCGGCAGGAACGTTTTGCAGAGACTGCCCGCGAAATGACGGCGCTCTCACTTGCGGCCTTCCGTTTGCCATGGGCTGGCACACAGGGATATGCACAGCCTCTTGTGTTGCCATTTCCGGTTCGCGGGATCTGCCGGGTTACCAGTCGGCACAGCCAGCGGTACATCACGCACATGGGCCTCAACCGGGAGTGCTACGATATCTGGGGAACGGATACCGCCGGTCGCTGGGTGGCCGATGGCGCCGACCGGACCCGGAATGAATCCTGGTACGGCTTCGGCCGGGAGATCATCGCCGTGGTGGACGGGGTGGTCGAGACCGCAGTCGGGCAGCATCCCGATGATCCGCCCGAATCGACCGTTCTTGGTCCGAGCGGAAATTACGTGGTGATCGCTGACAGCGCCGGGCGCAAGTATAATTACTATCACCTCAAGCAGCACTCGGTCCGGGTCCGGGTCGGGCAGAAGGTGCGACGAGGCGAGGTAATCGCCCTGCTGGGAAATTCGTCGTCCACCTCGGCCCATCTCCATTTCGGTGTCTATTCGCCGGACTGGCTGGTCAGCCTGCCTGTCTTTTTCGAGCGCTACCACGTGATCAAAGACGGGATGCGCCGCCTGGTTGTCCGGGGCCAGCCCGCCGGCCACGGGTCGGATGACATCGTCGAGTAGCGTGTGGATTGAATACCCGCGCTGAGGCAGCGCACATGCCTCATCTGAAAACCGCGTTGACAATCTCCGGACGACTGGAGTATCCTGAGCCAATGCAGGAGAACCTCTACAAGGATTTGCTTGATGCGGCCCCCTGGGCCTGGGCTCGCCATCGATTCGTCCGTGACGGGGCGGGAGCCGCCAGCGATTACGTTTTCCTTGAGGTCAACCGGACATTTTGCGAGATGACAGGCTTTGTCCGGGATGCGATCATCGATCGGCCCGTCAGTCAGGTGATTCCCGGAATCCGTACGGGCGGATTTGACTGGGTTGCCCATTATGACGGTATTGTCCGCAGCGGACAGCCGGTGGAGTTTGAGCAGTATGTCCAGGCACTTGATAAATGGTTTCGCGTCAAGGTCCTGCCCGGCGAGGATGACACGTTTACCACGTTTTTTGTGGACATCACCCGCGAACATGCCCGCATTGACGAACTGGACCGCTTCTTTTCGGTCAATCTCGATCTCCTCTGCATAGCTGACCTCGAAGGGAATTTTATCAAGATCAACGCAGCCTGGGAGGACATCCTCGGCTACACGGTCGGCGAACTCACGGGCAAACGCTTTCTTGACTTTGTCCATCCCGATGACATGGCGGCTACTCTGGATGCCATGTCAACGCTGGCCGGTCAAAACGATGTCCTCAATTTCACAAACCGTTACCGCTGTCGTGACGGGAGCTGGCGCTGGATCGAATGGCGCTCCCATCCCCATGGCAAGCTGATCTACGCGGCTGCCCGCGATATTACCGAGCGTGTCAGCAAACAGGCCCTGATCGAATCCCTTTCCCGGCAGTACGAGCTGGTTTTTGACGGGACCCTCGATGCGATTTTTCTGGTACAATGTTGCGAAGACGGTGCCTGGCGCTATGTCCGGACAAATCGCGCCCATCAAAACGATACCGGAATTGACGGGGCGACCATCAATGGAAAAACTCCGCAAGAACTCCTTGGCGATGCATTGGGAAACGCGGTTGCAGCCAGCTACGATCGCTGCCTGGCCGGGAACAGGCCTGTCACGTACGAGGAGAGTCCGGTTCTTCCGGCCGGCCAGCGGACTTGGCTCACGACGCTCACCCCGGCCTGTTCCAGTGATGGGACCCGCTATCTGATCGGCTCTTCGATCGACATCACCGAGCGGAAAAATATCGAGGGCCGGCTGAAAGAGCAGACGGCGCTTCTTGAGGGTCTCCTTGATTCCATACCTGATATCGTTTTCTTCAAGGATCTTGAGGGAACGTATCTGGGGTGCAATACACTTTTTTGCGAGCTCGTGGGCCGACACCGGAGTGATGTCATCGGATATACGGACTACGATTTTTTCCCCCGCGAGGATGCAGAAGGATTCAGACGGCATGATGTCCTGATACAGGAGAGCGGCGAGGAGTGCAGTACCGAGGAGTGGCTGGTTTTCCCCGAGGGAAAAAGGATTCTCTTTGACATGCTTAAAGCTCCCTTGCGGGATGTGGCCGGCAGGACTATCGGACTTCTCGGCGTCGGACGTGATATCACGGACCGCAAACGGATCGAGGCCGAGCTGGTGCGCGAGAAGGAGCGGGTCGACAACGTCATCGAGGGCACCAACATCGGAACCTGGGAGTGGAATGTCCAGACCGGCGAGACGGTGTTCAACGAGCGCTGGGCGGCCATCGTCGGGTACACCCTCGATGATCTCGCTCCCGTTTCCATCAAGACCTGGAGCGATCTTGTTCATCCCGAAGAC
>ERZ795056.2593-NODE-2593-length-19959-cov-57.630928_pt1 | contig 19959 bp, 15 predicted proteins | sample MGYA00375140_ERZ795056 | MGnify/ENA primary metagenome ERZ795056 (study PRJEB30185, sample SAMN05720227) | activated sludge metagenome | isolation source: Anaerobic digester | place: USA | collected 2015-03-09 ... | reverse complement strand
AGGCAGATCCTGGGACAGGAAGAACACGCCTTTACTCGTACCGCCGCGCATATAGACGGCGGGTGTGCGGGTTTGAGACATTTTACAGAGCTTGTTTTTCTTAAATAACAATTAGAAAGGGGAGAAAAATGAGATGCATGTTAACTTCTGAAAACAGTAATTTTCAGAACATCATAATTCACCTAAACTTTGTGCCTGAAGCCGGATTGTCTCATGGCGACGCCACGCCATCGGCCCCGGCTGAATGTCCACGATCTTGCGGAACACTTTGGGCACGGCGTGAAGACTTCCCTTCCTTGGTGCCGCCCAGCAAATCGTTATTTGCTAATATTCAATCTCTGGCAACCGTCCGGTTGTCCGACATGAATTATCAAGGACATCAATGAAAACGCCCCACGATCTGGTCATGGCCGCCAAGGCCCTCATCCGCGAAGTCTCCCTTGATGAGGCCGAGCAGGCAATCCGTGACGCTGATGTATTGCTGGATGTAAGAGAAGCCGACGAGTTTGCAGCGGGCCACCTGCCCGGCGCCGTTCACGTTTCCCGGGGGATGCTGGAGTTCAAGCTCGGGGGAACCCCCGAGCTGAGCAATCGTGATCTGAAGATCGTGCTGTACTGCAAGACCGGAGGCCGTGCCGCGCTGGCCGCCCGCTCCCTGCAGGAAATGGGCTATCTGCACGTGCAGTCCCTGGCCGGTGGATTTGACACTTGGGCGGCGGCCGGCCGGCCCGTTGCCAAGCCCAGTCTGCCTGCGTTCGATTGAACCCGGATACCCGCGCCCGGGCGGCAGCGCGTTTGTCACTCGGGCATGGAAACTCTGACGCACGTTCACACTATTTAGCTGTCGACTGGGAAGCCGGAAGCATGTAGCTTCCGGCGGATCAAGCTATCAATGAACGTCGTGGAGTGATTGAGTGAACAAAAGGTTGATCTGGGCTCTGGTGGCAACCGCTTTTGCCGCACCTGCCGCCTCGCTGGAGGCGCCTGCCCCCGCCCGTCTTGCACCGACCGTTGAACATGCCCAGACGGCTTACCTGAGCGCTCAGCTGCTGGGACGTTACCACTACAAGACCCAGCCCCTTGATGACGCCATGTCGGAGAAGATCTTCGAACGCTATCTCAAGGCGCTCGACCCGGAGCGGCTGTTCTTCACCCAGGCCGACATCGACAGCTTTTCGGATGCCCGCACGCGCCTTGATGACGCGATCCAGCGGGGTAATCTGGCCATCCCGTTTGCCATTTTCCAGCGTTACGAGCAACGCACTGTCGAACGGCTGACCCATGCCCGCGAGGTTCTGAAGCAGGGTTTCGAGTTCGACACCCGGGAAAGCTACCCCTATCTGCGCGAGAAGGCGCCCTGGCCGAAGGACGATGCCGAGGTACGCGACCTGTGGCGCAAGCGCGTGAAGAACGACTGGCTGCGTCTCAAGCTGGCCGGCAAGGACGACAAGCTCATCCGCGAAACCCTTGAAAAGCGCTACGACAACTATCTGGCCCGGTCTGCACGCAACAAGAGCGATGACGTGTTCCAGATATTCATGAACGCGTATGCCATGTCCATCGAGCCCCATACCAACTATCTGGGGCGCAGCGCATCCGACGATTTCGATATCTCCATGCGTCTCTCCCTGGTGGGGATCGGCGCTGTGCTGCAGGAGCGCGACGAGTACATCACCATCAGGGAATTGGTGCCGGGCGGCCCGGCGGCCAAGTCGGGCAAACTCGCCGTGGGCGACCGCATCGTGGGTGTCGGTCAGGCCGAAGGGGCGGTTGCCGATGTGGTTGGTGCGCGTGTGGATGAGGTCGTCAAACTGATCCGTGGGACCAAGGACACCCGCGTCGTGCTCGACATCCTGCCCGCTGAGGCCGGCCCCGATGGCAAGCACAAACAGGTGCCCCTGATACGGGACAAGATCAAGCTCGAAGAGCAGGCGGCGCGAAAGTCGGTGATCCGGATTGGTGAAGGCCCTGCCCTGCGCAAGATCGGTGTGATCACCCTCCCCGCCTTTTACGAGGATTTCGAAGGCCGGCGCCGTGGTGACAAGGATTTCCGCAGTGCCAGCCGGGATGTGGTGCGGTTGATCGACGAGTTGAAGAAGGACAAGGTTGACGGCCTGTTGGTGGATTTGCGCAACAACGGTGGCGGCTCCCTGCGGGAGGCGGTTGAACTCACCGGACTGTTCATCGACAAGGGGCCGGTGGTTCAGCAACGCCGTCCCGACGGCCGCATTGGCGTGGAGAGCGATGAGAACCCCGGTGTAGCCTGGGCCGGCCCGATGGCGGTGCTGATCAACCGGGGCTCTGCTTCGGCTTCGGAGATCTTCGCGGCGGCGCTTCAGGACTATGGCCGTGCCCCGATACTCGGCGAGCAGAGCTTTGGCAAGGGTACGGTGCAGACCCTTATTAACCTCGATGACGTGGCCAAGAACGACAAGCCCAAGTTTGGTGATCTGAAGATGACCGTGGCCCAGTTTTTCCGGGTCAATGGGGGGACCACGCAGCTCAAAGGCGTGATGCCCGATATCCGCTTCCCGTCCATCGCCGACCCCGATGCCCAGGGTGAATCCAGCTATGACAATGCCCTGCCCTGGACCCAGATTGACGCCGCCAGCTTTCGGCCGGTCGGCACCTTGAAAGAGGTCGTGCCGGCCCTGCAGAGCCGGCATCAGGCGCGCATCGCAAAGGACAAGAGCTTTCAGGCTTTGCTCGACGATGTCGCCGAGGTCAAGCGGCTGCGTGAAATCCGCACCATCTCCCTCAACGAGGCTGAACGGCGCAAGGAAAAGGAGGCGCGTGAGGCACGCCTGAAGGCCAGGGAGAAGATTGATGGCAAGGACAAACTGGCCGCAGCCCTGCGCGACGACGGACTGCAGACGGGAGAGCGCAGCCTCGCCGCCGATCTTGCCGCGGAAAAAGCCCGTAAGGATGTGAAGGATGTTCTTCTGGATGAGGCGGCCCGCATCGTGGCCGATGAGGCCGAAATCATCAATGCGCGTCCGCAGCTAGCCCAAAAGTCGGGCCTGCAGCCCGCGGAAACGCTTCGCTGATCAGGACACCCGTCCGGGCGGCAGCTTGGTGGGCTGGCTGTTGCGTTTGACAGTCGGCCTGCCATTGAGCAGACCGAGGTGGCGCGTGACCCCTTGCAAGGTTGTCGGAACAAGCTCGTGGATCACGGTCCACACCTGATCACGCCATTCTCGCGCCGATCCGCCTACGACCAGGCGCAAGCCCTCCCACGCAGCCCAAGGTACGTCGGGCATGTCGGCCTTGTCCGCCTCGGGCAAGGCCATCACGCTTTCGCGCATCACCTCCAGGGAGGCCATTATTTCTTCCCGCAGTGCCGGCAGGGCAAGCACGGTGTCCCTGTCGTGGCCGGCAACACATCGACCGATGGCTTCCGCGGCATCCTGGAGATTGCCCAGGAGGGCACAGCGCAAAACGCCGGCACAGCTACGTTGGCGCAGTGTCGATGCAGATGCCGGATCAAGAACAGGGGTGGACATGAGGGGTAATTCCGGTGATGAGCCCGTCAAACTAGGGCAATCCCGGGACGAAACAGTCTCGTCACGGGGTGCGAATTCTAACGTTACCGTATGACAGAACCAAGTCGGTCCTGTAAGCCCATGTGACAATAACCACGGACGTGGCACTTCCCCCTGAAACACAAATGGCGACCCGGGAGGATCGCCATTTGTGTTTCATGCCCGGTGAGGCACCGGGCATTTCCCGTCGAGCGGGATTCAGCTATTCACCGCATCCTTCAGCTTGGAGCCAGCGGAGAACTTGGGCTGTTTGGATGCCGCGATCTGGATCTCGGCACCCGTCTGCGGGTTGCGACCGACGCGGGCGGCACGTTCGCCAACGGCGAAAGTGCCGAAACCAACGAGAGTCACGCTTTCGCCCTTGGCCAGGGCTGCGGTGATGATTTCCATCACGCCGTCAACGGCACGGCCGGCATCGGCCTTGGTCAAACCACTCTTGCCTGCCAGCGCATCGATCAGTTCAGTCTTGTTCATAGCTCGTAATTGATAGGTGATAAAAATGGGTGGATACAGGAGCTGAGGCAGGTGACGCTTTGCGCCTCAAGCGCGCTACAACACCCGCGGGCATTAGCTTACCCTGCTCTTTTCCGCCTGTGGCGCGAATCTCAAGGTTTTCCGGGCATTTCGGGCGAGTTGCAGAACAAAAGGCATAAATCAGCCGTCCGCAAGCTCCCGTATGCGCGCCAGAGCCTCCTCGATGCGTTCCACGGGAATCACCCGCATTCCGGAAATTTCCTGCTTTGGCGCATTGGCACGGGGCACCAGGGCAAGGCTGAATCCCAGTTTGGCCGATTCCTTCAGGCGCTCCTGACCGCGCGGCGCAGGGCGTATTTCGCCAGCCAGGCCGACCTCTCCGAAGACCACCAGCTCCCGTGGCAGGGGGCGGTTGGTGAGAGACGAAACGATCGCCAGCAGAACAGCGAGATCAGCAGCGGGTTCGGCAATCTTCACCCCCCCGACAGCGTTCACGAACACGTCCTGATCGAAGCACACGACACCCGCGTGGCGATGCAGGACGGCCAGCAGCATGGCCAGCCGGTTCTGCTCCAGGCCAACTGAAAGGCGACGGGGGCTGGGGCTATGGGCGCTGTCCACCAGGGCCTGGATCTCCACGAGCAGCGGACGGGTGCCCTCCTGGGTGACCAGGACGCAGGAGCCGGCCACCTGCTGACCGTGCTGGGACAGGAAAATCGCCGAGGGATTGGAGACGCCTTTCAACCCCTTCTCGGTCATGGCGAAAACGCCCAGTTCATTGACTGCGCCGAAGCGGTTCTTGAACGCCCGGACAAGGCGGAAGCTGGAGTGGGTATCACCCTCGAAGTACAGTACCGTATCGACGATGTGCTCCAGCACCCGCGGCCCGGCCAGGGCACCGTCCTTGGTCACATGGCCCACCATGACCAGGGTGGTTCCGCTCTGCTTGGCGAAGCGGGTGAGTTGGGCGGCACATTCGCGCACCTGGGCCACCGAACCGGGGGCCGAGCCCAGCGTTTCGGAGTAGACCGTCTGGATCGAGTCGATCACCGCCACGTCGGGCTTGACTGCCCGAAGGGTGGAAAGAATGCGCTCGAGATTGATCTCCGGCAGAAGCTGCAGGTTTCGCGCATCCAGCTGCAGGCGCCCTGCCCTCAGCGCCACTTGCTCTGCAGATTCCTCGCCGCTCACATACAAGGCCTGAAGGTGGCCCGAGAGGAGTGATAGCGCTTGCAGCAGCAAGGTCGACTTCCCGATGCCGGGGTCTCCCCCGATCAGTACGACTCCCCCCGGAACCAAACCGCCGCCCAGCACCCGGTCAAACTCGGCAATGCCGGTGGGCACGCGGGGAGATTCCCGTGGACTGATCTCTGCGAGGGTCTGCAGGCGCCCGGTCTCGCCTGCCAGGGCGCTGAATCGCTTGGCCACCGGCGCTTCCGGCTCGACTACCGATTCAACGAGGGTGTTCCAGGCTTTGCAATGGGGGCACTGGCCCTGCCAGCGGGGCGATCTGCCACCGCATTCGGAGCACACGTGCTCCGTCCTCGCCTTGGCCATATCGCCTTAGCCCCCCAGCACGCTGACCGGCACCCGGGCCGCCAGAGCGCAAAACAACTCGTAGCTGATGGTGCCTGCCGCCGTTGCCACCTCATCGGCGGCCAGACCGCGCCCCCACAGGGTGACGGGCGAGCCGACGCCCGCTTCCTCCAGGTGGGTCAAATCGCAGGCCAGCATGTCCATCGAGACCCTTCCGAGGGTCCGGGTCCGGCGCCCACCGACCAGAATGGGGGTGCCTGTCGGTGCATGGCGGGGATAACCATCCGCATACCCGCAGGCGACGACGCCGATACGCATCGGGCCGGGGGCCTCGAAGGTGCCGCCATAACCGACACGCTCACCAGCGGCGAGAACCTGGACGGCGATGATCTCGCTGCTCAGGGTCATCACCGGTTTCAGGCCGAGATCTTCCGCGCTGGACAAGTCTGGCATGGGCGAGCCGCCATAGAGCATGATGCCCGGCCGGACAAGATCCCCGGTGGCCTCGGGAAAGCGCAGCAGCGCCGCCGAATTGGCAAGGCTCAGAGGAAGTCCGAGACCGCTGGTGAGCGTCCTGAAGCGCGCCATTTGGGTAGCGATGCCCACCTCGTCATCGGCGCGAGCGAAGTGTGTCATCAAGGTGATCTGACGTACGCAGGCGAGTGCACGCAGGCGCGCCAACGCGGCGCCGAAAGTGGCACCGGAAAAACCGAGGCGATTCATGCCCGAGTTGATCTTCAGCATCACGTCGATTGGCGTTGCCAGCCCGGCCTGCTCCAGCATGGTGAGCTGGCCCTCGTTGTGGATGGTCGGGGTGAGCCCAAGCTCGACGACCGTGGCCAGATCGGCGGGTTCGAAGAAGCCCTCCAGCAAGGCGATGGGCTGGTCCAGCCCCGCTTCACGCAAGGCCCGGGCTTCGGCCAGGTCAAGCAGGGCGAAGCCGTCGGCGACCGGACCCAGGGCGCGAATGGCCTGGGTGAGCCCGTGTCCATAGGCGTTGGCCTTGACCACCGCAAAGGCCCGGGCCTGCCCGGCCCGGCTGCGGGCGACGAGGTAGTTGTGACGCAAAGCCTCCAGATCAATGGAGGCACGAATCGGACGAGGCATGGCTTCAGGCTTTTTCAGTGGCACCCATACGGCCGATTTCCTCCGTGACGAAATCGGCGAAGGTATTGACCAGGCGAGAGCGGAATTTGTCTTTCAGAAGAATGACCTCAAGGGGTGTATAGAGGCGCGGCGACAAGGGAACGCCCACCAATCGACCTGCCTCGACCGCCCTGCGGATGGCCGCAGCCGAGGCGATCGCAACGCCGAAGCCCTGGGCCGCCAGGTGCTTGACGGCGGAAAGGCTGCCCAGCTCGGCCGCCACATTGAGATCTTCGAAGGGGATGCCCGCAGCAGCAAAGAACTGATCGACCAGATCCCGGATCGCATTGCCGGGCTCCCGGTGCAGCAGCGGATAGGACACGAGTTGTTCGGCCCGCACGGAGCGGGCGCCGGCCAGGGGGTGATCGGGCGGGACGATCAACTGCAGTTCATCCCGCCCTGCGCTGCGGCGGTCGAGGGTAGGCTGCTCGGTGATGATCTCGATCAGTCCGACGTCCAGATTCCGGTCCATCACGCGGGTTTCAATGAGCTGGGAGTTCCCCACCGAAACCCGGGGGATCACCCGGGGATAACGACGCTTGAACCCCTCAAGCAGTTGGGGCAGCCAATAGCTGGCAATGGTGGTGCTGGTTCCCAGGTGAAGGATGCCCGACAGCTCATCGGTAAGTTCCGACACCCGGGACTCGAGTTCCTCGCTGAGGCCCAGGATGCGTTCAGCGTAGGCCATGACCAGCTCGCCGGCCGAAGTCAGCGTGACCCGCCCGTGCCCCCGGTCAAACAGCCGGGTGTTGAACTGCTCTTCCAGTTGCTTGATCTGGAAGGTGACCGCGGGCTGGGTCATGAACAAGGCTTCGGCGGCCCGGGTGAAGGATCCGTGCCTCGCTACCGCGTGAAAAACCTGCAGACGTCGATCGGCCATGGTTCATAAATCCGGTTTATGAGTACCCCATTGAATCACAACATTGATCCGACCGCCAGAACCGACATGGCCTTCATGGTATAAAGCGCGGTCCGTCAAATTACCCGAGCTTCCATCTCTCTGCGATGCCCTTCGGCTTCTACATGATCATGGCGGCGCAGTTCTTCTCTGCGCTGGCCGACAACGCCCTGTTGATCGCCTCCATCTATGTGCTGAGGGAGATGCAGGCCCCCCAGGAATACGAACCGCTATTGAAGCTGTTCTTCACGCTTTCCTATGTGTTGCTCGCGGCTTTTGTCGGCGCCTTTGCAGACTCCATGCCCAAGTGGCGGGTGATGCTGATCAGCAATACCATCAAGATAGGTGGATGTTCCCTGATGTTCTTCGGTGTGCATCCGCTGATTGCCTACGCCATTGTCGGGCTGGGCGCGGCGGCCTACTCGCCGGCCAAGTATGGCATCCTTACCGAGTACCTTCCCCACCGCCTGCTGGTGGTGGCCAACGGCTGGATCGAGGGGCTCACGGTCGGTGCCATCATTCTCGGCACGCTGGTGGGTGGCATGCTCATCAAGCCTTCCTTCTCCCAGGCCCTGCTGGGCTTCGATTTTCCGCTGCTCGACACCGGTATCGACACGGTGCCCGAGATGGCCTTGTGCGTGATCAGCGTGCTCTACGTGATGGCAGCCCTGTTCAACCTCAAGGTGCCCGACACCGGGGTGGATCACAAAGCCCTCAAGAAGAACCCGGTCTATCTGATTCACGACTTCACCCACTGCCTCAAACTCCTTTGGCGGGACAAGCTTGGCCAGATCTCCCTGGCCACCACCACCCTCTTCTGGGGGGCCGGCGCGACCCTGCAGTTCATCGTGATCAAGTGGGCCGAACAGGCCCTTCACCTGGATCTCTCCAAGGCTTCAATGTTGCAGGGCGTGGTGGCCGTGGGCGTGGCGGTCGGTGCAATTCTCGCGGCCCGCATGGTGTCCATGCGCTCGTCCGTCAAGGTGATCCCCCTCGGCATCGCCATGGGCGTGATCGTGAACGTGATGATCTTTGTCACCGACATGAGTCTGGCCATGGCACTGATGGTGCTCATTGGTGGGCTGTCGGGGTTCTTTGTCGTACCCATGAACGCCTTGCTCCAGCACCGCGGTCACATCCTGATGGGGGCGGGTCATTCCATCGCGGTGCAGAATTTCAATGAAAACCTCTCCATCCTGATCATGACCGGCCTATATGCCTTCCTGATCAGTTCCGGCGTATCAATCAATACGGTGGTGGTCGCCTTCGGCCTGTTTGTGGCGGGGACCATGTACATGGTCAAGCGCCGCCACGACGCAAATCAGAGGGAGTTCGATTCGGTCAGCGAACTCGAAGACGTCCGCCACTGAGGCGTGGCGCCGGGTTCCCTACTCGCTTCCGTCCAGCAGCTTGTGGGCTTCGGCGTGGCGATACATGTCGAGGGTGGTGGCCAAACCCGTTTTCTGCCGGATCCCGGTCTGGTAATTGGCCACCGTCTTGGCGCTGAGAAACAGGCGGGATGCAATCTCATCCACTGAACGGCCAGTGGCGAGCAGGCGAAAGATCTCGAATTCACGGGGTGACAGGGTCAGATGTGCTGCCCTCCCACCCTCCCCCGCCAGGGCGTCGATGAGATCTGCCGACAGGGCCCGCTCCCCCCTGGCAACACGGCGCACGGCATCAATCAATGCGTCCGGTTCGGAGCTCTTGGTCAGGTAGCCGTCCGCACCCGCCCTCAAGGCCTGGGCGACCATGGCCGGATTGTCATGCATCGAGAAGATCAATACCTTCAACCCGCTCTGGCGGGCTTTGACACGGGCCAGGGTTTCCAGGCCCCCGCGTCCCGGCATGGAGAGGTCAAGCACCAGCACATCAGCCTCATTGCCTGAGAACCACTGGCAGGTCGAATCGCTGTCGCTGAAATCGGCCACCACTTCCATGTCTTCCTCAAGCTCGAGCAAGCGCCGGTAGCCGGTTCGAACGACCGCGTGATCATCGGCCAGAACAACCCGCAGACGTACCGGCACAGCGTCAGATGCAATCATGGCGCGTCACCGCGATGCAGGCGCACAGACAGGCAGAGCCCCGGGCGGGCACTGTCGGCCGATGCCGCACCGATCTGCAAGCTGCCGCCACGCGCCCAGATTCGTTCGCGGATGCCGGCAAGACCGTTGCCATGGCTCATCGCCGACTCCGGAGAGGCGATGCCGACCCCGTCGTCAGCCACCCGCCAGCACAGCATGGAAGGCTCGTCCGGATCAATGCGGACGCTGATATCCACCCTTTTGGCATGGGCGTGCCGGGCAATGTTGGCAAGGGCTTCCTGGGTCATTCGATACACGATCAGGCTGGTTTCTCGAGGCAGGCGCAAATCTTCCGGATTCACGTCAAGCCGGTAGAGGGTGTTGTTGCCGTCCGCATCCTGCCAGCTTTTGACCAGCTCGTGCAGCAGGATCCGCAGGCCAAGCTGTTCCTGTCCATTGGTATCCCCGCCATCCGGTTGCAGCCGGCGCAACAAGGCCCTTACCTCCTGGTGGATCCCGGCGGTCTGGACCTCCATGTCGCGAACCGCTGCCTGAAGACGAGGGGTTTCGGAAGTCTGCCGCAGCAAGTAGGCAATATTGGCGCGCAGCGCGGTGAGGCCCTGCCCGAAATGCTCGTGAACTTCGATGGCCAGCCGGGCGCGCTCATCCTCTTGCAGGCTTGCCATCTGTAGCGATAGATGTTTTTGGCGAGACTGGGCCTCGGCGAGTGCTTCAGCCAGGTGATTCAGCGCCCCGGCAATATGATCCAGTTCCCTTACCGGCAGCCGGGGTAGCCGGGCACTGAAATCCTGCTTGCGGAAGGCAGCAATGGCACCGACGATGCCCCGCAGGGGGCCGAAGGCGTAGCGAACCGCCCCGTACAGTCCCGCCAGCATGGCCAATCCATAGATCAGAAAGAGCCCCGCCATTCCAGCGATATCGAAGACCGCCTCCTCCTTCTCGCTGGCCGTGTCGGCGATCAGCGTGGCGAGGAAGCGGGTGCCGTCCGGGCGATGTAGCACGAGGCGGGTACGCCCGGAAATGCCCTCGGCCGCAGAGGGCACGGCGGGAATGAGGATCTTTCCGGTGCCGTCTTCGAGCTGGAAGTCGAGATGGCGCAGACTGCCCGAGCTGCGTATGTCCCGAAGCCTGTCCACCTGCCGTTCAACCGCGTCCGGTGCGATGTTCTGCAGGGCCGACAGTTCCTCGACAAAGCGCGCCATCTGGTCCGCACCCTGGCTTTCCCGGCGAATGTCCCCCTGGGCACGCAAAACGGCCAGCGCCAGCGCCACGCTGAAGCAGGCCAGGAAGATCCAGGCCGAACGACGCATCAACAGACTTGTCATGTCCACCAGCGGCCGCTCCAGGAAAATGGCGGGCCTCCGAAGAAGCCCGCATCACCAACCGGTTTCAGAGACTGTAACGCACACCGACCCACAGCGTGCGGGGTGCCCCCGGCGCGTAGAAGGTGGAGCCAACCTGCGGATAGTCGCCATTGACCTGCCCAAAGGGGCGAGCCAGAACCCCCCCGGAAGCCGAGAAGGCCGTGGAGCCGAGCTGGGCTCCACTTGCGTATTCCCGGTCGAAGAGGTTGTTGATCTGCCCGAAGACCTGGACGTTCCGGGTCATCGTGTAGCGTGCACTGAGGTTCATCACCGCGTAGCCACCCGAGCGCCCGGAGCCCAGATAGTAAGTACCATCGGGTTGATGCTGGTTATTCTCGTTGCCCCGGGCGTAAGAGCCAGACACGGCGACGAGGTCGGCTCCCATCGAGAAGGCCGGGGTGAAGCGGTAGTCGGCCGAGGCCTTGAACAGATGCCGGGGAATCAGGGGAATGCGATCCCCCTTCTTGATGTCGATGGTCCCCTCCAGCCCCGGGCCTTCCTCATTGGTGCTGTTGCCGGTGCCGCCCACCTCCTCTGCCGAACGATAGGTGGCATCAAGCCAGGTGTAGTTGAACGCGAGGCTCAAGGCCCCCAAGGCCGTACTTGCACCGGCTTCGACCCCCTGGCGGCGCGTCTTGCCAAAGTTCTTGAAGTACCCATAGCCCAATTGTTCGTCCGCCACGAACAGGATGTCGTCATGGCTGGTGGAGCGGAAAATACCCAGGTTCCAGCGGCTGGCGGCATTGAGCTGCCCCCGCAGCCCCAGATCCCAGGTCTTGGTCACCACCTGCTTCAGCGGCGGGTCGCCAGCCATGGCATTGGGCAGCTTGCAGGGATTCTCCGGGTTTGCACAGCCCAGTTCGATGGCGGTCGGAGTGCGGCTGCCTTCGTTGTAACCCGCGTAAGCATTCCAGCTACGGGATGGGGTGAAGGTGATTCCCACCGCAGGATTGAAGCGGTTGAAGCTATGGTTGCCGTCCAGGGAGTCGGTGCCCCCTCCCGGATTCAGGTTGTCGCGGTTCTTAAGCGTGCTGCGGTTGTAGCGCCCCGAAACGGTGGCATGCCAGTGTTGATTGAGGGAAAGGGTATCGGTGGCAAAGACACTGACCGTTCGGGTGCGTCCGTTGAGACTGACCCGCGAATCGAGTGCCACTTCGCCCTCCCCGGCATTCTGGCTGCCATCGGCCCAGGCATCCACCGGCGTCACGCTACGGTCCGGATTGATATAGCCGTACTGCCCCGACTGCTGGAAATGCAGATTGCTCTGGTCGTATCCGGCCCCGATGATGAAGAGGTTCTTTCGTCCGGCCAGCTCGCCGGCCACCGACAACTGGCCCGCGAGCCCGAAGTTTTCTTGATCGGTACGGGAGCGGTTGATCAAACCGGAACATTTTTCGTTGGGCTCGTCCGCCAGCAGGGTGTTGGCCAGGCAGCGCCAGTACGGAAACGGGGTGTTGGCGGCATTTGCACCGCTGGTGGGAAAGCCACTGTATCCGGCAGCGGCCAGCGCATCCCGCTCGTCTGAATTGGGTTGGTAGATCGAGTTTTCCAGGGCACTTTCGTTGATGTCGCCGTTGTAGGTCGAGCCGGTGATCTTGCGGTAGTACACGTTGCCCGACAGTAGAGCCCTGTCGCTCAGGCTGTGTTTTCCGGTCAGATTCAGGAACAGGGAGCGGTTCTTCGTGATGTCAGGCTGGGTGTAGATGCTGCTGTAATCCTGCTCGAGGAGCCGCTTTTCCTGCAGGCCGTTGCCATTCATCCGGTTGTCGGCGTAGGCAACGCTCAGATCAAGATCGGTGCGGGCATCCTGCCAGCCGAACTTGCCGAAGACCTGGCGCAGATCCGACGGTGAATTGGTGCGCCATCCATTCTCATGAAAGTGGTTGGCGGTGATGAACCACTCCAGCCCCTGATCATTGAACCCGCCATGCTCGAACTCCACGGCGCGGCGCCCGTAGGACCCCCCGCTGACCTGGACCGAGGTTCCGGCGTGGGTACGCCCTTCCTTGGTCTGGATGGCCAGGGCTCCGCCCAGGGTGTTGAGACCAAACAAGGGATTGGAGCCCGGCATCATGTTCATTGATGCAATCGCCGAGCGGGGGATCAGATCCCAGCTCACCACATCGCCGAACGGCTGGTTGATGCGCACCCCGTCAAAGTAAACCGAGAGCCCCTGGGGCGTGCCAAGGAGCGGAGAGGCCGTAAAGCCGCGATAGTTCACATCCGGCTGGAACGGATTGTTCTGGGTTTCGTTCACGTGCACGCCGTTCAGACGGCGATTCATGAAAGCAGAGATGTCCAGTGCCATGCTCTGCTCGATATCCCGTGCAGTGGATGTCTGAACCGGCGCCGCGATGTGGCTCAGCGGCTGCTCCAGGCCGGGCAGCGGCGTCTGACCGACGACGGTCACGGTCGGTGCGATGGAATAGACGGCCTCTTCCGCGTGGGCGCCGGAAGCGAAAGCCGCAGCCAGGGCCAGCACGAGGGGATGGACGCGGGGTGTCGAGATGCGGGATGAGGACGACGGGTGGCCTTGCATGAACAGTCTCCGGATTCTTGTATGGCGGTAAGCCTACCGAGGCGCGCCTGCCTTCACCATGGGAGAAGTTCCCGACCCACTCATCTCGTCGTTGACGCATCGCAACAACGTGAATAAAATGCGAATTGTTCGCATTTGTATTTGCACGTTCTCTTGTACGTGCAGCGGTGCCACTCTCAGCCAGCCAGCCACTTGCCAGCCAGAGCATGTCGCAAGCCAGCCAGGAACACCCCTCTACTGGATGGAGATCGACATGAATCTAGCCCTCAACACGCAGGGGCCTGCCGGGTTTGATCTGCCCGCCCCTTTCCTGCTTGGGCACCGCATCGCAGGTTCGACAGACCGCACCCGCCGCCGTACAGCGGCCGGGGTCGGTCTGGCCACGGTGCTGCACGTGGGGCTGCTGGCGATCATCGCCCATGGCATCAGCCAGAGCAGCCCGCCTATCACGCCGCCTCAGCCCCTGATGACGGTCAGCCTGATCACGCCGGATACCGAGAAGCCCGCTCCATCTCCCCGCCCGGAGCCCGTCAAGACGCCCGAGAAGACGCTTAAGCCCACGGTCAAGCCAAAGGTGGCCCCGACCCCGCGCGCGCAACCCGACACGCCCCCGGTGATCACCTCGGCAGCGACAAGCAACAATCCAGCCGAATCCACTGCACCCGCTGCGCCAGCACCCCCGACTCCGGCAGCGGCGCCCACGGTGGCCCGCGAAGCACCGGTCGCCGTGAGTGCCCCCCGCTTCGATGCGGCCTACCTCTCCAACCCTGTACCCGAATACCCCCGCCTTTCCCGTCGCATGGGTGAAGAAGGCCGGGTGATGCTGCGGGTTCACGTCGGTGCCGATGGCAAGCCCCTGGAAGTGACCATCGCCAAGAGCAGCGGATATGCCCGCCTTGACGAGATCGCCCGGGAGACCGTCCTGCGTAGCTGGCGCTTCGTCCCGGCCCGTCAGGGCGAACAGGCCGTGGCAGGTACTGTCCGGGTACCCATCGATTTCTCGTTGAACTCCTGACCCCTTCTCCACAATTTCCCCAAAGGAACCCCCATGAACGAAAACACTTTCAGCCTCGGGCAGATCTGGTCCCAGGGGGACAGCGTCTCCCACGCCGTGGCCATCATCCTGATCGTCATGTCCCTTGCCTCCTGGTCGGTCATCCTGATCAAGGCGTGGAGCCTGATGCAACTGCGCCGCATGAGCGCCGCAGCCAAGCAGTTCTGGCACAGCACCAGCTTTGACGAAGGCATGGCTGCACTCCAACCGGAACAGGCCGACAACCCCTTCCGTGACCTGGCCAGCCGCAGCACCGAAGCCGTGACCCACCATATCAACCACCAGAACGAACTGCATGGGGTGCTCAACCTCAATGACTGGCTCACCAGCACCATGCGCCAATCCATCGACGACACCACCAGCCGCCTGCAGTCGGGGCTGTCCATCCTGGCCTCGGTGGGTTCCACCGCGCCCTTCATCGGCCTCTTCGGTACGGTATGGGGTATCTATCACGCCCTCATTGGTATCGGCGCCGCCGGCCAGGCCACCCTCGACAAGGTCGCCGGCCCGGTGGGCGAATCCCTGGTGATGACCGCAGGGGGGCTCGCCGTGGCCATTCCCGCTGTTCTGGGCTACAACGCCCTGGTACGCGGCAACAAGGAGATCCTGGCGCGGCTGAAGCACTTCGCCCATGACCTTCACGCTTTCCTGGTGACCGGAGGGAAGGTTCGCAAGAACCCGGCCAGCGTCCATCCCCTGCCGGCACGAAAGGAAGCGCAATGAGCTTCCAGGCCAGTGATTTTGACGACGACGGAGAGGTTATGTCGGAGATCAACATGACGCCCCTGGTGGACGTCATGCTGGTGCTGCTGATCATCTTCATCATCACCGTACCGGTGATCAATCATGCGGTGAAACTCGACCTGCCCAAGGCCAGCAGCCAGAAGGAAGAGATCAAACCGACCAAGATCAGCCTGGTCATCGATGCGGGTGGCAGCGTGAGCTGGAATGGTGACGGCGTGCCGACAGGAGAGTTGGAGTCACGGCTGCAGGCCTCGGCGGCCCTGCAGCCCCAACCGGAGATCCATCTCCAGGTGGACAAGCATGCGGAATACGACCATGTGGCCCAATTGCTGTCGACCGCCAGCCGGCACGGTTTGAGCAAGATCGCCTTTGTGACGGAACCCGCCAGGAACTGACGGAGCCGGATTCGTGAAGGGCTGCGGATTGCACCACGGGCGGTGCCCTCCGCAGTCTCTCAGTTCTGCGCCCCGACGGAGCGTTCTCCAGCCCACAGGGACACCCTGTTACGCCCGGTCTGCTTGGATTGATACAGGGCATTGTCGGCTTGGTCGATCAATTCGGCCGGATCCTTCGCCCCCAGTCGGATTGACGCCACACCGAAGCTGGACGTGATCCGGATGCCCGGGATGTCGCGCACCGCCGCGCCCGCATTCCTCTCGATGCTGAGCCTCAGACGTTCCGCCACGTCCAGCGCCTGTTCGGGCGTCGACCCGGGCAGCATGATGCAGAACTCCTCGCCACCATAACGACATAGCAGATCCACCTCGCGCAGCTCCGAGCCCAGGCATTTCGCCACCGATTTGATCACCTGGTCACCGACGGCATGGCCATAGCGGTCATTGAAGGACTTGAAATGGTCAATGTCGCTCATGATGCAGCAGACCTCCTCGCCCCCCGCCTTGAGCTGATCATAGAGCGGCTCCGCGCTGCCAAAGAATGCGCGACGGTTGAGGCAGCCTGTCATGGGGTCTCGGGTTGCGAGGCGCTGCAGCTCCTCGTTCTGGCGGCGGATCTCATCCTTCGACATCTCAAGATCGCTCAGGGTGACCAGTAGCTGGTCGTTGATGCGATGGAGCATCGTGACATCCGAGAAGCTCACGAGGCAACCTCGCAAGCGGCCATGCCCATCGAGAATGGGCGAACAGCCGACAATGGTGCGCAAGGGTTGTTCCTCTTCCCCGGGACGCAGGATCTCAAGGGTTTCATCACCCATGCTTGCTCGCGATGCCATGGCCCTGGACCACGGAAGATCGTCCGGCGAGACATGGAAGCCGCCCACCAACCACTCCATTTCGATCACCGGCTTACCGGTGATTTCGTCCTGCGCCTGGGGATGGAGCGCCCGGAACGCGCGATTGGCCAGCACCACCCTGCTCTGCTTGTCCAGAATGAGCACACCTTCCGACAAGGTGTCAAACGCGGTACGTACCCGGTCCGGGATGGCAGTCGATGGATCAAGGTACTCCAGCACCCGCCGCATGTAGAGATAAAAGGCGAGAAACGCACCGACGCCTATGGTCAGCAGCGCCACGACCGGTGGATAGGCAAGCCACTCGATGAGGGATTCAGGCAGCACGGGCCGAAAGGCCAGTTCCACCTCTCCCCAAGGCTTGCCATCCGACAACACCGGCACCCGAACCTGAGTCACGGTGGAAGAGCCATCTTCGGGTGGGTGCCAGTAGCGCTCATGTTCCCCCGCGCGGGCGACGATCTCGCCACCATGACGCCGAACGGCAAGGGAGCGCAGAGCCTCATTGCGCTTAAGCACATCACTCAGCGTGCGCTGAAGGGTCGGGATGTCGCCGACCTGGAGCAGCGCAGCGGACTGGATTGCCAGGCCCTCGCTGATCTGCTGGCGGATTTCGCGCGCGAAATCGGCCCGGTCGGGAAGCAGCCCAAAGACCATGTCCATCACCATCAACAGTGAAAGCAACAGGGCCACCAAGCCGATGGCGATGCGCGCAATGGGATTGATGGTGGGGATGGCAATGCTCATCGTACCCACCCTTCCCGCTCCTGATCGAACAGATCGGCAACGCCGATCTCGTCCCGCGTCATCTCGTCATCCATCCGCCTTCCCCAATCCTTTTCGCTGTCATCCACGGGCCCCAGCACCGGCAGAGGATCGAATGTGCGCCAGGCGGGCGCTACCATCAGCAGGCCGGCGATCAGGCCGCTGGCCCGGCTGGCCCACCACACGGCGCCCGCGGTGAGGACGATGCCGCTCAGTTCCACCGCGTGCAACACAAGCTGTACATCTGCATAGGGCTCCGACAGTGGGGCAGTTTTGCTGCGGTCACTGACTGCGCGGGATGCCGTGCTTCCCGTATCGGCCTTGGCCGGATCCTGGGTGCCCAGCATGAACTCCATCAGGGCACCATCGGGTTGCGTACCCAGGGTGAGGGTGATCTGCGCCCTGGAGAAACGCGCCTGGGATTCAAGCGAGCTGCGACGGGCTACCGCTTCCGTCTTGACGCCATCGGTTAGGTGAAGCGAATGCCCATCGTCCCCCGCCTCCGCCACTTCGGGGAAGACCTGCAGCGGCGCGAGGGTGCTCGGCGCGGCGGGTCGAGCGGGCGGCTTGACTGCTCCAGTCGTACCCTGCGACGGGTTCGCAACCCCAGAGTCCGGCTGAGTTTCGTAGGACGGAAGCGGATTCGTTGAAATCGAGCCGGCTGGGCTGAATGCCACGGAGGCTTCCAATTCGGGGCCCATGGATTGCCCGTCCCCGGCTCTGAGGACCACCACGGGGCGGTCGGCAAACGCTTGATGATGGAACACCACCCTGCCCGCGAGCAGATCGGCATGGGAGAACGCCGACACCGCCTTCCCCGGTGCGGACGTCAGTTCGAAATGCCCGTTTTCGGTCCTCACGACCTCGTACACAAGCGCACTTTGCGGTGAATCCTTGTCCGTTGCCTGAATGGCGTCGGCACCAAGCGTCACCGTTCCGCCTGCTGTAAGCGGGAAGCTGGCCTTGACGAGGGTCGGCGCATCATTGACCGGTGTAACGGTCAAGGTGACCCGAACGATATCCCCCACCTCCTGTCCGTTCGACGGACGGTAGCTGAAACCATCGACGCCATTCCAGTCCGCATCGGGGGTGAAACGGAAACGTCCATTGGATTCCAAGGTCAGCTGCCCGTTTGCGGGGCCGCTGACCAGTTCAGCGCTCAACGGCAATCCATCGGGATCAGTGTCGTTGGCCAGAACACCGCCATTTTCAAGCTGGATGAAGCCGTCCTCATCGAGGACATAGCTGTCGTTCTTACCAATCGGCGCGTCTGAAAGCGGATTCACGCCAATCGTGAGTACGTGCGTCCCCGCTTCGGTGTCGGCCCCACCATTGGCCGTACCCCCGTCGTCCCGAACCCGGAAGCCCAGCGATGTGAAGGGCAACCCGTTCTCGTCGGCGGGTGGAACATAGCGCAGCAGCCCGGATGCGATGTCGACGGCTGCAACCCACTCACCGTCGGTCACGCTCCGGCCGTCAAGGCTGAGCATACCCCGGGCGGGTAAGCCGACGATCTGCACGGCGGCAAGGTGGTCGGCATGGCTGTCACCCGGATCCGAGAAACCGAAATCGGCCGTCGAGAAGACGTAGCTCTCGTCCTCGTTCAAGCGAATGCTGCCGTCACTGCCGTGGGGTGCTTCACTGAGCCCAATGACACTGATCGTGAGGCTGGTGGCGGTATCAAGTGTGCCGTCCGAAACACTCACGACCACTTCGTATACGTTGTCCCCATCTGCATCTGAAGATTGCTCGAAGTCCGGAGGTGAAACGAAACGTAGCGCCCCACTGACCGCATCAATCGCAAACCGGGCTGCGTCGGCACCACCTGTGATACTGAAGCTCAGCGTCTGGGCGGGTTGGTCGGTGTCAGTGGCCGTTACAGTCATCACGGCCGTGGTGTTCTCGGCAATGCTGGCGGTTGCCCCGCTGGTGATCACCGGGGCATTGTCGTTGCCAGCGGTCACCGTCACCGCGATGGCTAGGCTGTCGGTGCTGCCCTGGCCGTCGGATACCTGGACGGTCACGTCGTAGACGTTGTCGCCGCCCGCGTCGGTGGGGGTCTCGAAGTCCGGAGCGGAGACGAAGCTCAGGGCGCCGGTGCTGGAGTTGATCGCAAACTTTGCCGCATCGGCGCCACCCACGATCGAGTAAGTCAAGGTCTGGGCGGGAAGATCCGCGTCGGTCGCGGTCACCGTCATCACCGCCGTGGTGTTCTCGGCCACGCTGGCGGTTGCCCCGCTGGTGATCACCGGGGCGTTGTCGTTGGCGGAAGTGACCGTCACCGCGATGGCCTGACTGTTGGTACTGCCCTGGCCGTCGGATACCTGGATGGTGACGTCGTAGACGTTGTCGCCGCCGGCGTCGGTCGGGGTTTCGAAGTCGGGTGCCGAGATGAAGCTCAGGGCGCCGGTGCTTGCATTGATCGTGAACTTGGTGGCGTCCGCACCGCCGATGATGCTGAAGCTCAGCGTTTGGGCGGGTTGATCCGCGTCGGTCGCGGTCACCGTCATCACGGCCGTGGTGTTTTCGGCCACGCTGGCGGTTGCCCCGCTGGTGATCACCGGGGCATTGTCATTGCCAGCGGTCACCGTCACTGCGATGGC
>ERZ795056.2592-NODE-2592-length-19960-cov-6.201658_pt1 | contig 19960 bp, 19 predicted proteins | sample MGYA00375140_ERZ795056 | MGnify/ENA primary metagenome ERZ795056 (study PRJEB30185, sample SAMN05720227) | activated sludge metagenome | isolation source: Anaerobic digester | place: USA | collected 2015-03-09 ... | reverse complement strand
TGCGGTTTTCTGGCCCGTCGACAGGGGATCGAAGCGCACGGCAAAGGTTGTGCTTTGGCCAGCATCGAGCGATGTTTCAAATCCAGCGGTATTAAGGTCGAAATCGGCCGCGCCTGTACCGCTCAAAACCGGAACGGTGATATTGAGCGGAAGGTCCCCGTCCCCGGAATTTCTCACGGTAAATACCCGGAACGCGCTTGCCTGTTTGCCTGTAACCGTGTTATAATCACCGTCTGCTCCCATGTCGAAGAAATCGTGCCCTTCGGGGGGAGGCTCCACGGTTATGCCGGGCTGCATGGAATGTCCCAAAAGGTCCAGGACATAAGCGGTCTCATCCGGGTCATTGCTGATGATGGTAATGGCCGATTGATGGGTGCCCGCGGTAATCGGATTGTAGTAAACTGTAAAATCGATGCTGTCATCCGGAAGCACAACCATGCCGGTGGGGGGGACCAGGGTAAAATTGTTCCCGTCTGCCAGGATAATGCTCGTTAGCTCCAGAATTCCCGTCCCGGTGTTCGTTATGCTGAAGGTCTTCCCTTCGCCCTGCGTGCCGTAATCCTGGCCTCCGAAATCGTGAATAAAACCGCTTGGCCTGCTCACGCCTGTATCCGCGTCAAGAAGATCGATTTCATAACTATACACTTCTTCAGCATAGCCGCAGAGGTTAAGGTCGAATGTGAGGTCTTCGCCTCCAGGCACATCGTTGTAGGTAATGGTGATCAGGTCAGTATAGGTGCCGGCATCATCCGGTTCAAATGTCACGTCTATGTAAACGCTGCCATTGACCGGTATCACGGTTTCAGAAACCGATCCTGACACCGAAAAGTTGTCCATATCACCGTGGGCAACGCTTTTTATTGAAAGCACTTCGGTGCCGATATTTTTCAGCGTGAACCTGCTCGTTGAGGGCCCCATGTTATAAAGGTAGTCATCGGGAACTGTCAGGAGTCCGAGCCGCACCGCGAGTATTCCGCGCATCACTTCCATTCGTTCACAAGCCACGGTTATGTTAAAGGGAGCATAATCATCACCCTCGTCATCTGCTGTTATGATGGAGACGGTCGCTGCCTTGTACCTGTCATATGGTTCTCCCTGAAAGGTTACCGAAAATGTCGTCGTGTCATTGTTGCTTGCGAGTCTCGTCGGAGTGAAGCCTGCTACCGTGAATCGGTCCGCGTACCAGCCTTTTATCGTTATTGATGTAACGTTCACCGGCACTGTACCGATGTTTGTTATGGTCAATGTTATGGTATTGGTGTCGTCGCTGTACGTGGTTCCCATCTCTATAAGCTCACCCGGTGAGACAGTATGTCCCTCGTACGTTACGGCGACCTCCGGCAAGGGCTTCGGCAGCAACAGGGCAACATACTGCTGCCGTAGTGAGGTAATGCTGGATGCCATCTCGTCCAGCATGCTCTCGCAGGACATAGCGCCGGAAAGAGCCAGGAGGAGGGCCAGTTGGGCCGAGATTTTTACTATGCGTTTCATGAACTGACTCCTTGTAGTCCGGTTGCCGGGGCGTCAGTGGGGGCGTCCTTATCGGATATATTATATTTTAAACCGCAAAGTGAAATTTGCCATCAGTGTAAAGTAATGCTTCGGCTTTTGTTCCAGGATCAGGGCATACGAGGCATCAAGTCCTGCCGAGAACATCTCTATCACCTGGAACTGGGCGCCCAGCCCGACGCCGATCAACGGCTCGATGCTATCGCTTTTCTTTTCGGCGAATGTCGTGTACAGGTCCGGTTTCACGACCTGCGAATTGAGCCAGACCATGCCGATCGAGAGCTTTGGCACCAGAGAAAAGAGGGGCGAGATCTCGAACTGGTACGCCGCGGCCGCCGCCACCGGCAGCATGTTAAGCGCGTAGGAGTTGTCCATCTTGCAGTTCATCCGCATGTACCCGATGTCCAGGCCGACGTACAGGTAATTTATCCAGAAGTTGCTGATCGCCGCGTTCACCGCAACTGCAGCTCCCGGCTCCATCAGGTTGCCGAAAGAGCCCACGGGCAGGATACATCCCAGCTGTGCCGTGATGCTGATCCTTCTCAGAAGCATGCTCACTGTGCGGCTTTCTGATTCAGCGCCGTCATCGTCAACGGCCCGTATCATGAAGTGGTTGTCGCGGTCAATCGGCACCTCCGGAACGATAACTTCGGCCCCGGGGATCTCCTCGATTTTTTCTATCGCGTATTGCTTCCTCTGGTACACGCGGTACCCGGTTATGGTGCCGTCCGGGTCGCTGCTCGGCTTCCATGCCAGCTTGATGTCGGCGCCCTCTTTTTTCTTGCTGATTATGGAATAGCGGGCGCTCGCTGGGACGCGGGGCGGCAGGTTGGTCCGTATCTGGATCTCGTTGCTTGGCACCGATTCGTTCCCGTCCGCGCCGATCGCGGTGACGATGAAGAAATAGGTTTTCTTGGTCGCCAGTCCCTTGGCGGTAAACCTGCGCTGTGTCGTTTTTCCCGCTGGTTTGTACTGGTCCTCCTTGCGCTCTTTTATGTACACCACGTATGAACGGGGAGTCTGGAAAGGCGCGAGCCAGGTAAGCCTGATCTCGCTCAGGTTCGGCCTTGCCTCGAGGCCCGTGGGATTTGTCCGGGTCATGAAGAGCACGTTGGAACGCTTGACCGTGAATTCCTCCGCCTTGTTGAGTTCTCTGCGGAAGGTGTAGGTTTCGCTGTCTTCGTCGACCTGGTAGGCCTCCAGCATCTCCCCGGTATTGAGCCGGATGAAGTGCTTGCCCATGTAAATGTCGGTGTAGAGGATCCGGATTATATTGTTACGGGTGAAGGCTTTCACGGTGCCGTTTTTCAGCTGCATGGTGACGACCGCTGCCGTGTCATTGATGATTTTACCCTGGTGGATCGAGCCGTCCCTGAGGAATACATATTCAGCATGGGCGCAGATGGCCCCGGCGAGGAGAATAATTAGAATAATTGCTGATTTGAAGAACGACATGGTCTGCCTCTTGGTGAACTTCATGCTCCGCATGATAGCGAAGGTTTTTTCCCAAATAGAGGTCCTATGGATAAATTTATTTCTTGATCCCGGTATATTTTATCTTGTTGACCGGGATTTCTATCCGCCCTTCCGGGGTTGAGATGACAAGGAACCTGTCGCCCCGGGAAACAATGATGCCCTCGTAAACCTTGCCGTTGTAGAGACGGATTACGTCTATGCGGTCATAGTTTTCCGATATCTTTTTCAGGCTCTGCGGAAAAAATTCATTTATCCTCTTGTCTATCTGCTTGATCTTCGGCTTTGCTTCCTCCCGGATCTTTTCGATCTTGACCTTGTCCTTTATTGCCGGTTTGGGAATGACCGGCTGGGCCGCAACTTTCTGGATATAGAATGATTCGACGGCGGAAATGGTGCGGGTGACGGGAGGTGCCTTCGGCTCCTCGGTAATTACCAGGGTGTTGTTTTTACGGACAATGGTGGTCTCTGTTTTTTCCTCGATTTTCTCTTTAACTTCGCCTTTCGGCCCGGTTTCGGCGCTGATTTTTTTAACCTCAACCGCTCCCTCGCCTACGGCCACGGTAGCGGCATTATTCTCGTAGAAGACAAGGAAGGTGGTGCCGCGCACCGACGCGGTGGCGGTTTTCGTCAGAATACGGAATTCCCGCTGTGCCTTGAGTTTGCCCAGCTTGTTCAGCAGCTTCCCGCTTTCAAGCTTCAGCTCGATATTCGCTGATTTCACCATGGAGACGAATGTCACACGGCTGTCAGAAAGAATATTTACAATAACGTCGTCACCCATCTGGATAACTGCTTCCGATTCCTTTCCGGTTGTTATTGTGTCGTTTTCGCATAGCACGTCGCCGATGGTGGCGCCTCGGGCAGGCAGACCCGCGCCGATGATCTTGACATCCCCGATGTGAAAGGTCACCAGTGATACCATGCTTCGGCTGTCCTGTAAACATGACAGGGGCGCCATTATTGAAAAAATAAAAATCAATGATAACAGCCTGGATGGGGTTGATTGTTTCGTTTTCATGATTGGTTTACCATATGTTACCGCACTTTAAAACCGGGGCATCAGTTTTCAAATATACAACCGGTACTGATGTCAGTACGAGTATTAACTATATTAGAGTTTGTTATGTGTCAATGATAAATTTATCGAAGGAATTATATGCAATTGATTCATGACCAGCGATTGAGCGACGATCATGCGGAATAAAAGTCCCGGTCGTATCCTTCCTTGCCGTTGTATTTCTCGGCCTGCTGCTTTGAGTAGCCAAGGTAGGCCATCTCGTTCACATCGAAGCCGGCGGACTTGAGAGAAGCAACCACGTCCTCCATGGAGGGCGGGCATCCGGTCACTTCGATCGGCTCTTTCACTGCGGCGTTCCCTTTGTTCGCCTTGATGATGCAGTTTCCCAGCATGATGGTCCTGTCGTAACCGGGCCGCGCCTGCATTTTTTTCCCATTGAGAATCTCGACTTTCGGAAGGGGCTGTCCCTTGAACGCGGACATGACCAGTATGTTCGCCATGTTCGCGAGCGGTGAGCACCCGGAGCAGAGCGTGCTGTCGTATTTCGGCAGGCCGGGGCCGGTGATGCCCATCTTGGCGAATGCGCCCGGACCGGTATTGTCCTCGGTCCAGAGCCAGTCCCACTTGAGCGGTTTCACGTGATCGGCGAGCGTCTCGCCCCGAACCTCGTACCCGTCCGGGTCGAGGGAACGGCCGGTCCTCTTCCCGTAATGGCCAAAGTGAACGATGTCGGCCGGGGCGTACCCTATGGACTGCGCCGCTACAAGGTCGGCACCCAGCGGGTCTGTTGATGCAATGATGACGTCTTTGCGGTACGCGTTGCCGTAATGGAGCGCGCCCTTCTCCAGCGCGTAGATTCCGTCCACGATGGTGAGTGCCGGCTTCACGAAATCTGCGATGAAGGAGAAGCAGTATTCCAGGTCGAGGTCCGCGTGGTGGCAAAGCTTCTTGGACGCAACCTTGAGGCAGCCCTTCAGGTTCTTGAGCCCGAGCGAGACCTTGGTCTGCCCGTGGGTCTTGAGGACAGGGAAATTTATGAAGAAATCGGTCTCGATCGCTTCCTTTGCAATGTGAAGCTTGTGGCCGTCATGGAACTCGAATGCCTCGGATTTGCTTTCATTGAAGTCGACCAGCGTTACGCCGTATTTTCTCTCGAGCGCCTCGTACCCGAGGCCTTTGTACGCGGCGCGGGTCCCGATGCCCTTCTGTATCTCCACCGAGCCTTCGCCGATGGTGATCCTGTCCACGCCATGCTCCTTGAGGATAATGATCATATCTTCAACCAGCCGCGTCGTGGTATACACCCCGAAGGGGGCGAAGGGAAAGAGGTTGTCCCAGCCCACCAGGTTGGGCTTGATAAGCGCGCTCATGCCGGGCCTGAGCCCTGACAGGCCATCGCACAATTCAATCCCTTCACGGAGCGAATCCGGGCTTTTCTCGTATTTAACAAGGGATACGATTGGTTTCATGGCTGGCTCCTCCGGACATTGTGGAATGCATCAGCGCCATTATCGGGGAGGGATATCAGTAGACAAGTAGAATTTTTCTGCCCGGTTTCGGAATTGTGCCGGGCCGGAGCAGTTGCTGTATTCGTATATTTTTTCCGTCCGGCTAAAAAACATTTGAAAAATTTAAGCGGGACGGTACGCTCCCTGCCATGTCGGCAAAAAGGCGCAGGGATCCGGTCCAGGGACTGTTCATGGACGTGCAGAAGAGCGGGGAAATGCTGGTGGCCCGCTTCCGCCTGGCCATCCTTATCTTCTTTATTCCGCTGATTTACGCCCTCCGTTTCCTGCTCGGGTACCTGATCCCCTCCTACTGGCTTATGAGCATCGGCAAGTGGATGGTCATGTCTGCCGTTTCTGCGCTTATATACATGGCGCTCAAAAAAGGCCTGTACCGGCCCTGGCTGGGCTATCTCACTATCTTCCTCGACACCTCGTTTGTGACCATCAGCATCATCACGCTCTCCTTTTACACCTTCAACCATACCGGGGTGTTACAGGACCCGCTGCTCCTGATCTATTACCTGATCAGCGCCAGCGGGGGGATCAGGTATGCCTACCGGTACATAGCTTTCACCGTACCGCTCCTCGCGGGGATGATCGTGTTGCTGTCATGGTTCGATTCCGCGTACCACGCCATTCCGGTCGATTACATCGTGCTTACGGACCGGCTGGCGTTTTTGATCCTCATATCGATCATGGCCCTCTTCTTTTCGCGGATGCTCAGGGACTTCACCTTCGAGCGCTACCGCACCGGCCAGAAGCACATACGGGAGATATCCTCGCTCATGGAGATCGGCAGGACCATTTCGTCCCGTGAGGAGCTGGCGAAGACCCTGGTGAGCATCGTGTCGGAGGCCAAAAAGCTCCTCCAGGCGGACCTTGGCTTCATCAGCGTCAGGACCGGGGAAGACGGGAAGCTGGACATTATCTCGGAAACAGGCCCGGTCCCCTCTCCTGCGCCCCCTGACATTGAATGGCGTATCGGCGCTCATATCGTGGGGTCCGGCAGGGCTCTGGAGATCAAGCCCGGGTCGTCTCCGGCGATTGATGCGGAGGTTGCCGGGGTTTTGAAAAAACGATGGATACAACAGGTGGTCGGGATTCCCGTGTCAGTGGAAGGCGAGATCCTGGGCGCCATCGTTGCGGCCCGCCGCGACACCCGCGCCTTCACCGGGTATGACACCACGCTCCTGGCCGTGCTCTCCCAGCAGGCGGCGATATCGATCAAGAACGCGAACCTCCTGGAAAAGCTGAAAAGCGAAAGCGTGTATCTGGGCAAGGAGACCGATTACTCGGCCGGGTTTCACCAGATCATCGGCCAGAGCGGTAAGATGCGAGAGGTCTTTGCCATCATCGAGAAGGCGGCGAAGTCCGGCATACCGGTCCTCATCAGGGGTGAGAGCGGCACCGGCAAGGAGCTCGTCGCCAACGCGCTCTTCGCGCTGGGCGAGCGGAAGGACCGCCCCTTCATCAAGCTGAACTGTTCGGCGATTCCCGCCGACCTTCTCGAAAGCGAGCTATTCGGGCACGAGAAGGGCGCCTTCACCGGCGCGGACCGCCAGCGCAAGGGCAAGTTCGAGCTGGCGGACGGCGGCACCATGTTCCTGGACGAGATCGGCGACATGAGCCCCGGTCTCCAGACCAAGCTCCTCCGCGTGCTGCAGGAGGGGGAGTTCCACCGCATCGGCGGCGACGTGACGATCAGGTCGGACGTGCGGCTCGTCACCGCGACCAACCAGAACCTGGAGGAGAAGATCCGCAGGGGCGAGTTCCGTGAGGACCTGTTTTACCGGATTAACGCCCTGCCGATCCACGTGCCGCCCCTGAGGGAGCGGCGGGAGGACATACCGCTTCTGGCCCAGCACTTCGTGAGGAAGCATGATTACGTCGGGGGCAGGAACATCGAGTTCACGGTTTCCGCCATTCGCTTCCTTGCCTCGCTCGAGTGGCGTGGCAATGTCCGGGAGCTGGAAAACTTCATCCACCGCATTCTCGTCATGACCGATACGGACACCATATCCGAAAAGGAACTGAAGGCCATGTGCGAGAGAGCTGACTCGACGCGGATGATGGACTACTACTCGACCCTCAAGGCCTACATCAATGAGGCGGTCAACGCCGGCTGTGATGTTGCACAGGAGATGGAGCGGATTGAGCGGGAATTCCTGGCAGAAGCGTTCCGCAAGTCGAGGGGCAACATACGCAAGACGGCGGAGATTACCGGCCTGCCAAAATCGACACTTTTCAACAAACTGCAAAAATATCACATAACCGATTAACGGGCCGGGGAACCGCCTTCCGGAAAAATTCCATATATCACGGTGCTTTCTTTTTGTCCGAAATTCGGGACAGGTGGGCCTGCTTTGGGACATGGGCGGTCCTATGACAGGCCCGCAAACGTGTGCGGGCCTGCGAAGAGTTGAGCCAGGCGAACGGCATATCGTTCAATTTGATTTATTCCATTAAAAAAAGTATGTAGTGCACATGGAGAAAACTGCTTCGTCGTTCTCATGAAAATCGTGGTCTCCCCGCAATGACGATTTTTGCTTTCCCGGACAGAAAAAGTATAATAAACCATAATTTTCAGTAATAATTATTTACATCCACGTTCTGGCATGATACTTGCTTTATAAATAGTGTATGAAATGATTCTATTTCCAGGGCGCCGGGGCCATCCGCCAATGGCGCAACAATCACTACAGGGAGGACGTTATGGTACAGGTTGATGTTGTATGGGCGTACGCGTTTGGCGCTACCTTTGCTGCAGCCGCGGGCCGTCAGCTCGAGAAAGAAGAGAGGCCGTTTGTAAACAGGTGGTATGTGTTTCTGCTTATTTTCCTGTCTGTCTTTTTCGCCCCGTCGGGGCTCTATCTCCTGTGGGAGCACACCCAGTGGGAGACGATGCAGGTGGCCACGACCATGAAAGACATACCCGCGTGGCTGGTCGTCATATTTGCGGTCACCAATGTCACGCAGGGGATCCTGGGTTACTGGACTACGCTGAAACTGGTAAAAAAAGGGAACTACTACGGGGCCCACGCCAACTGGATGGTGGCCTGGATCATATTCTGGTTCATACTGGTGTGCGGTTGGGACTGCACGGGCTACCAGAGGTTCCTGTATGACGCGAGCATGTTTAACGGCGAGCTCTGGGCCGCCGGCAAGCACATGGGAGTCGGGTTCTTCTTTAGCAACGTGTGGTGGACTCTGGTGGTGATGGCGTTGTTTTTTGCGCCCATGCTCAATTACGGTTTTATTAATTTCACCAGGGAAGGCGCGAAGTTGGATCCCTCGATCAAACCGGACCAGATACCGAGCCCGGCCAGGATTCTCTTCTTTAATTTTGCGACCCAGTGGGTCGTGTGCCTCGGCCTGGCGATCCTTGCCGCCCTGTGCGTCATGGGGCTCAGGGACCTGTTCGGGAGTATCCTGCTCGGGTACCTCGTCGGCATACCGGCCTTTTCCGTGGTGGCGTACTTTCTGCTTTTCAGGAGAAAGATGCCCATGTATCTGATCGCAAAGCAATTGTTCGTTAAGGAATCAGGTGATTGAGAATACCTTATGGCGGGCGCGGAGCGCGACTCGTTCCGCGCCTGGATTTTTTTTCCGCACCGTGGCCGGCATACCGCATCCTCAGGGAAAGCCCGGGCGAATGATTGCAGCCTGAATCGCGGAGGGACCTGAATGGCCAGGACGAAGAATGAAACCGCACTCGTGACCGGCGGTGGCGGGGGGATCGGCAGGGAGCTCTGCCGCCGGTTTCACGGAGCCGGATACGACCTGGTGATCGTGAGCCTGCTCGCTGAGGAGCTTGCCATGCTCAACAAAGAGCTCGTGGCCCTCGATCCGGGCAGGAGGATCTTCACCATGCAGTATGACCTGTCCGGGCCGGACGCGGCAGAGGCCGTGTTCCGGTTCTGCAAATCTAATGGTATCGAGGTAGACGTCCTCGTCAACAACGCGGGTTTCGGCCTCGCGGGGGAATTCGCGGAACAGCCCCTGGAGCGGGTGCGGCAGATGCTCGCTCTCAACATGATGACCATGACTGAGCTTTGCCATCTCTTCGGCCGTACAATGAAGGAGCGGGGATCGGGCCGCATCCTCAATGTCTCCTCGACAATTTCATTTCAGCCGCTTCCCCGGTGGGCCGCCTACGCCGCCACCAAGGCATACGTATCAAGCTTCACCCAGGCATTCGCGCGCGAGATGCGGCCCCACGGCGTATCCGTTTCCTGTCTCTACCCGGGCACAACGCGGACAGCGTTCCTTGACACGGCGGGCATCGAACGGTCCGGCAGCAGGTGGTCTGTCGGTTCGCTCATACATGGAGCTGCCATGGACCCGGTGAAAGTTGCCAGGGCCGGTTTCAGGGGGCTCATGCGGGGGAAGGGCCGCATCATACCGGGCGTGTCGAACAGGCTCCACTTCTGGCTTGTTCACTGGGTCCCCAACCGCGTCATCACGGCCGTAGTGCAGGTATTCATGAAGCGATACCGTAAGCCGGAATAGTCCGCCGGCTGGCATGACCGGAAACTCTGTGACGGCCGAATCCGGAAATGAACGTACGTATGGATGGATTAAAAATCAAGGAAGGTTGAACCATGGGAGCAACAACCGGAACGAAGGTTGCCGTAGTCAGAGTTTCCGATTTCCCGGACCTTGCATCAGCGGTGGCTGAAGCGTTGAAGCTGATCAATGCCGACAGGATCATCCAGCCGGGCGAAAGGGTGCTTTTCAAACCCAACCTGCTTATGAAATCGATCAATGCCTGCACGGCTGCGGATTTTGTCGAGGCGGCAGCCCTGGCACTCAGACCCTACAGGGTCACGCTGTCCCTCGGGGATTCACCAGGCCAGATGGGGAAAACGGCGCGGGACATTATAAAGTATACGAACATTGAACAAGTGATGGAGCGGGAAAATATACGATACACGGAATTCGAGAGCTCCACGGTGGCGGTGCGCAATGACAACGGCCGGCACATGAAGAGCTACCATATGTCAAAGGCCGTACATGACGCCGATGTCATCGTGAACCTGCCGCGGCCGAAGTCACATGTCGAAGCGGCCTATACCGGCGCAGTGAAGAATTTCTGGGGCATCATACCGGGCGGTGAAAAGGCGCAGTGTCATCTCTACGGGAAGGACCCGAATGCCTTCGGAAATGTCATCATAGACAACTATGAAACCATGAAAAATCTCGGCAAGAAGAACATCGTCATCATGGATGCCCGTACCGTGATGGAGGGCCTCGGCGGCCCGGCCGCAGGCTCCCTCAGGAAAACGGGGCTCATCATAGCCGGCACCGACGACGTTGCAGTCGACGCGATCATGCTTGCCATTGGCGGCAGAGACGCGTCCCGGGACGTGCCGCACCTGCGTTCATGCCGCGAGCGGGGCATCGGCACTACCGACCTCGGCCTGATAGAGGTTGTCGGGAAAAGCGTGGAGAGCGTCAGGATGAAAGTGAAGTTCAACATCACCAGCCAGGGAATGATGCAGATAGCGACCTTTTTTACCGGGACCTTTATTTACAAGATGGCCCGGAGAATGCCGTTTTTACAAAAAAGGGAATGCACCATGTGCGGCGACTGTTCGAAGATCTGCCCGGCGAAGGCCATAACGTGGGAGAAAAAACAATACCCGAAGACCGACTACAACCAGTGCATCAGTTGTCTCTGCTGTGTGGAGTGCTGCCCCCGGCATACGATCAGGGCAAAATTTATCGGCGTGCGGGGATTGTTTCTCAGGGAGCCGTCAATCAGCCTGCCGAACGCGGATTAGGGTGCGGCAGGATCTATCCCTCGAACGTGCAGCGCATCTCTCCCATGTACATGGTAGCGACGCAGCTGTTGCAGGGGCCGCAGGCCAGGCACTTTGACACGTGCCCCGGCTCGGTCCTTATGCGGTTTATGAAATCGGGCTCTGCCACAAGTGCGCGCGCCAGGGCCACGAACTCGAACCCTTTCGAGAGTACTTCCTCAATCCTCATGCGGGAGATGAGCCCGCCGACGTACACGAGGGGGAGCTTCACCGCCTCCCGCACCCTGAGCGCGTCTTTCAGGAAATAAGCCTCGGTGTAGGGATAATCCTTTATCATGATGCGCGAAAACAGGACCATGCCGATCTTGATGAGGAGGTCCTGCTGGTAGCTGATGAGCTCCCTGTGCGGCGTGAGGCCGCGCATCATGAAGAAGGGTGTCTGGCTCACGAATCCGCCGGAGAGGACAAGCGCGTCCGCTCCCTCTTCCTCTATGATCCTTGCAACTGAAACGCCCTCATCCAGTCCCATGCCGCCGGAAAACCCGTCCTCCAGGTTTGTCTTGACCAGAACCGCGATGTTGCCGGCCGCGGCTTTTCTCACCTCCGCCATGACCATGCGGAGAAAACGCGCGCGGTTTTCCAGGCTTCCGCCGAAGCGGTCGGTGCGCCGGTTGGTGTGGGGCGAAAGGAACTGGCTGATCAGGTACCCGTGGCCCGCATGTATCTCTACCGCGTCAAAGCCGGCCTCGCGGGCCCGCGCCACGGCCCTGCCGTGCGCCCGGGCCATCTCCTCGATATCAAGCTCGGACATTTTACGGGGAAGGGTCAGGCCGAACAGGCAGAGCCTGGATGACGGCGCGATCGCTCGCATGCCTGACACTGAGCTGTCAGCCATGTTGCCCGCGTGGCCGATCTGGACGGATGCGGCCGCTCCCTCGAGGTGCACCGCATCGGTCAGCTTGCGAAAGAGCGGCACGTTTTCCGGGCTCATCCAGGCCTGGTGGCTGAAGGTCCGGCCGCCGTCGACCGCGGCCACGTAGGCCACGGTGGTCATGCCGATTCCTCCGGCCGCGACGGAGCGGTGATAGTTTATCAGGGATTCGCCGGGTGCCCCGTCCGGGCACATGCCTTCGAAACCGGCCGAACGAATCGTCCTGTTGCGCAATTTGAGCGGGCCGATTTTCGCGGGTGAGAAGAGAATGTCCTTTGCCATTGGCTGACGCGTCCTTTCAGGTGATGCTTTTTCCGTTACGTTAATTGCGGTTGAGCGGATGTCAACTTTTTAAGTTCTAATTGTTTGACATTTTTTACACCTGATGCAGAATATGCTTAGGTTACAGCCATGAAAAATCCGTATAATAATAAAACCGTGTTCGTCACAGGCGGCGCGTCGGGCATAGGACGCGCGCTCTGCCTGGCCCTCGCAGGGCGCGGCGCGAGCGTGACGGTCGCCGACGTTAACGGTGATGCTGCCGCGGGCGTCGCGGAGGAGATTGCCGCTACCGGAGGGCATGCGCGCGCCTGCACGCTGGACGTATCGGACGAGGGCGCCGTATACGGGGCAGTGGAAGCGGCGGTCGCGGAAGGCGGGAGGCTCGATTATTACTTCAACAATGCGGGAATCGGCATCTCGGCGGATGCCCTGGACCTGGATATCGGGCAGTGGAGGAAGGTCTTTGACGTGAACCTCTTCGGCGTGCTGTACGGGACCATGGCGGCCTACGCGGCCATGGCGAAGCAGGGCGCGGGCCACATCGTCAACGTGGCCTCCATGGCCGGATTCGCGCCCTTCTCCATGAATACGCCCTATACCGCGGCGAAGTATGGTGTCGTTGGACTGACTGACGCGCTTCGCCACGAGGCCGCGGCCAGGGGCGTGCGCATGACCCTGGTCTGTCCGGGCATCGTGCGAACCTCGTTCTACGATGTCATGGAGGTCGTCGGCACGGACCGGAGCTCGTACACCGGGCGGCTTCCGCGCCGGCTTATAGGCCCCGATCGGGCGGCCGCGATCATCCTCAGGGGCGTGGCGAAGAACAGGCGCCTTATCCTCTTCCCCTTCCACGCGCGCGCCCTCTGGTGGGTGAAGAAGTTCGCCCCCCTGCTGCTTGACTTTATGAACCGTTACGTCGTGCGCGAGTTCCGCGCGCTTCCCAAATGATCAGCGGAAGATGTCCTCTATCCAGTCGATCGTTCTGCCGTACACGGAGATCATGTCGAAGCGGAAGGTATAGGCGGGATCGTTGTACTGCGTGTTCTCCTGTATAAACGCGCGCGCGGCGGTTTTCAGGCTCTGCTTTTTCCTGGCGCTGATGGAATAGAGCGCGCCCCCGAACCGCTCCGAGCTCCGGCTTTTCACCTCGACGAAAATGACAAGCATTCCCCTGCCGGCGATGATGTCTATCTCTCCGTATTTCCCGAAGCGGTAATTTCGCTTGATGATGGTGAATTGCCTGTCCGAGAGGTACGCGGCTGCGCTCTCCTCGCCCCCAGCGCCCAGCTCGCGGTTGCGCGGTACGTTCATTACAGCACGTCGAAGATGTTGATTCCCACGTCAGCCTCGTCGAGGGCCCTGACGATGTAGAGGGAGGTATCGGCGGCCAGATTGAGGATGACCGTGTTCTCGACACGCACCTTGTCATTCGTGAAGATGAGCTTTATCATGGGACGGAGCGGTTTTTCAGGCACGGACCCTATGATAATGCCGATGGACCCGTCGTTCAGTTCCACGATCGATCCGATAGGGTAAACAGACATGCGCGAGAGGAACACGCGGAGGATGACCGGGTCGAACCGGTTTACCCCGCTCGAGAGGAGGTTGCGCATTGCGTGGTAGAAGTAGACCTTTTTCCGGTAGCTCCGGTTGGATATTTGCGCCTCGTAGCTGTCCGCGATCGCGGCGATTCGGGCGAACTCGTCGATGTCGTTGCCCCTGAGCCCGCGGGGGTAGCCCTTGCCGTCGAACTGCTCGTGGTGCTGGAGCGATATGATGGCCGAGCTCTCCTTTATCCTTCCCAGGTCTTTTAAAGCCTTGTAACCGAGGAGGGGGTGCGTTTTTATCTGGTTGTATTCCTGGTCTGTCAGGTTCGACTGCTTGTGGATTATATAGACCGGCAGCTTGATCATGCCAGCGTCGATCAGGAGCGTTCCGAGCCCCAGGTCGTTCAGCTTGACCGGGCTGTATTTCAATGCGATGCCTATAATGAGAGAGTAAAACGTGACGTTGACCGAGTGGGTAAGGGTGTAGTCCTTGCCCTCGTCCAGCCCGTAGAGGAAGAGGAAGATATTGCTGTTTTCCTTTAAAAGCTTAACGATGTTCTGGACCGATTCCTCCAGGTCCCGCGTGTCAAAGACATTGTTGCTGCGGATGGCGCGGTACGCGGCATCCGCAGCGTTACGAGCGCGGTTGTGCACCTCGATGAGGGCCTTGCGCTTTTTCAGAAGATCATTGTATTCCGACAGGATCTTCCGCTCGGCATCGGTGTCGGTATCGGTCGTCTTATCCGGTTCTTTTGTCTCGGCGGGCTCCGGAGCCGGCTCGACGCGCTTGACGAGCACGCCGGCGGTCTCGACCTCGGTAATGCCCCAGGTCATGAGCTTCTTGATATCGGCTTCCTTGATGGGCGAGTTTGCCGTGATGAGCATGTTGTTGCTGTCCACGAAGATGGGCTTGTCGTACACCATCCCCGGCTTCAGGTCTTCAACGGTTATTTTTTTCATTTTCGCCATAGCTTACAGTATGCTCATGCCGTCCAGTTTTGCCTTGAAGCCCGCGTTGACCCGGTAGCAGTACGCCAGGACCTCGGAGACAGCCCTGAAGAGGGCTTCAGGGATCTCTGTCCCCACCGGGACCTGCGAGAGGACCTGCGCCAGGTCCGGGTTCTCGTAAATCGTTATGTCATGGTCTCGTGCTATGCTGATTAAATGCTCGAACAAAACGCCCCTGGCAACTGCCAGGATCGTTGGAACGGTGCCGGAATACTCGAGCGCGACCCCTATTTTATCGTCTTTCATATCAAACTTTTGCGTCAAATACACTATTTAGCGAGTAATGGGAATAAATTTCAACTATTTTATTTATTGCCTTCCGTGTTATATGAAAATTTATATAAATACCGCCCGGAATGTCAGCGAGTTTTTTGATCAGTTCTCTGCTCGACTCCCTCAGTGCCGCAGAAGCTTCCTCTGTTTCGGAAAAGACCGAGATGGAATATCCCTTCGACTCCTTCTTCGCCAGGACGTCGGTCCTGCCGATGTTCGAGAGATCAATGCTGAACACCCAGGACTCGCCGGCGCCCAGGCAGCGTACCGGTGTATATTCCTCTCCGTTCCAGAACGCGAATTCTCCGGAGCGGTACCCGGACTGTGTTCCGCCGGATTCGGCAAACTGCTCGAGCAGGTGGCCGATGATTTCCCGCCTGAGATCGTCATCGGGAAGGGTTTCGATCTCCCGCATCATGTTCGCGATCGAGGACGCGATCTCTTCTTTACCGGCGTTCGCCCATTTTTTCAGAATGTCGTTTTCCGGGCCGGGCAGCGAGAGGAATATCCGCAGCGCGTCCCGGTCGAATCCGGCCCCGAGGAGGACCAGGAGGCCGGAGAGGAGCTGTTTGCTTGCGCCGCGTTTCAGCAGCCGGTTCAGGAGGCGGGCCATGCCGTCCTCTTCTTTTAATTGCTTTGGCTTTATGCCGAGAAGCAGTGCGTTGAGCTCGAGAATTCCCGCCGGCGTGCGAGCGAGCACCGCCCCGATCCCGTGCATCATGCTGCTCCGGATATGCTCAAGCGGGAACACCGTCAGCTCGTGCACCTGTTTGGCCAGCGCGTCCCTTCCGGAGGGGTCCACCATGCTGAACATGAATGTATTGTTCCTGACGTCACTGAGCTTCAGGGTGACCGAGCTCCCCGCGGGAAGCCCTTTCATGAACTCGGCGCGGATGCGCCTGCCGGCAATTTCCAGGATCGCCTCTTTACCGCCGATCCGCTCGATGATGCGGGCCGGCAACTCGGCCCCCTTCTGGATGTCCCTGAAGGCCTCACCGGCCGCGGTTTTTCCCGGGATCCGGATTATATTGACGGGCTCGATTCTCATACTTCGCGGTCAGCTCCCTGCATCATGCCCTTCACCGGCTCGTAGCTTCTCCGGTGGATCGGCGTGATGCCCTGCTCGGCAATGACGCGGAGGTGCAGGGCGGTGCCGTATCCCTTGTTTTTCGTAAAATGGTACGCCGGGTAGAGCCGGTCGAACCTGTCCATGACCCCATCCCTGTGAACCTTGGCGACGATTGATGCCGATGCGATCGATATCGATTGCTCGTCCCCTTTCGGTATAGAACGAACGGGGACCGGCAAATCGAAAGAAAAATTTCCGTCCATGATGATAATTTCGGGTTTTATGGGTATACCTGCGATGAGCCGTGATAGTGCAAATTTCGTCGCGCCGTTTATGTTAAGGCGGTCTATGACCGGGTGGGGCACCAGGATGGAGGTGGCCAGGAGCGCCCGGCTCCGGATGATCTCGAGCCCGGCAAGCCGCTTCATGTGCGTGAGCTTTTTCGAGTCGTCTATGCCCAGTATGCAGCCCTCGTGGGAGGTAATGATGGAGGATTCGTAAATGACAAGGCCGACGCAGAGGGGACCGGCCAGGGCGCCCCGTCCCGCCTCGTCGACGCCGGCGATGAGACGGCTTCCTCCGCACACGAGTTCCTTTTCTATCCGGAACGTGGGCGCAATTAAAAAGGCGGGCTCGTTGCCCGCCTTTTTTCCCGCCGATCTGCCGCCGTTATGAGCTTTGCCGACCAACGATGGACCCCGCACCGGGTATTACGATTCCTGCTGGGGAGTGGTTTCCGCAGCAGCGGGCTCGGCGGCGGTGCCGGGCACGTCGGCCACGGTGACCGAATGTTTCTTCGATCCCTTGACGTTCTTCTCGCGGAGCTTCGCGGACTTACCGGTCCTCTCCCTGAGATAGTAGAGCTTCGAGCGCCGCGACTTGCCCTTCCGTATGACGTCGATCTTGGCTATTCGCGTCGTGTAGAAGGGGAAAATCCGCTCGACTCCCACGTCGAATGAAAGCTTTCGTACAGTAAAGGTCTTGCTCATGCCCTTGTTGTCTATGGCTATGACGATCCCTTCGTAAACCTGTATCCGCTCTTTGTTTCCTTCAACGATCCGGTAATGGACTTTTACCGTGTCCCCGATTTCGAAGTTGATTTCTCTATCAACAGGTTTGATCTTATTCTGGATTTCCTTTAATATTTCCATCGCTCATTCTCCTGATATTTTTCTCGCAAGATATTTTCTATAGAGATCCGGCCGTACCCGTTTCGTTTTATTCACGCTTTCTTCCCGGCGCCACTCTCTGATCAGCCTGTGGTTCCCGCTCATCAGCACCTCGGGCACCCTCATGCCGAAGATATCCTCGGGCCGCGTGTAATGAGGATATTCCAGCAGGTCCATCTCGAAGCTCTCCTCCACCAGGGAGTCGCTGTTCGACATGAAGCCCGGTACGTACCGGGAAACCGCGTCCATGATGACCAGCGCGGCGAACTCTCCCCCGGAGAGGACGTAGTCGCCGATCGAGACTTCATCGTCGACGTAGCGGTCGATGAAGCGCTGGTCCACTCCCTCGTAATGGCCGCACAGGAGGCAGATTTCCTCGTGTGATGCCAGTCTTTTGACCAGGTCCTGCGTCAGCAGTGAACCCGAGGCCGAGGCGAGCACCACCCTGGTACGTTCGGTCCTGATGTTCTCAACCGCTCCCGCAAGGGGCCCCGGCATCAGGACCATTCCCGAGCCGCCGCCGTACGGGTAATCATCGCAGCTCCGGTACCGGTCCGTTGCGAAATCACGTATGTCCGTGATTGTAACGCCGATGGTGCCGGAAGCGATCGCCTTTCCGAGAAGGCCGGACCGCAGGGGAGATTCGAAAAACTCGGGAAACAGTGTTACAATCTTAAATATCAAGCAATCCCTCAACAGGATCCAGATAAAGTTTTTTGTCCCGAATGTCCCTGGTGTCGACCATCGATTCCACGAAGGGGACCATGAAATCGCGCCCCGTTTCGTCCGTTATGATGAGCACCTCTCCCGAACCCGCTTCCATAATGTCGCTTACAATGCCGAGGCGCTGCCCGCGGGTAAAGGCAGCGCATCCGATAATATCAAAATAATAATAGCCCTCTTCACCCAGCGCGCCCCTCGTACGTTCCGCCTCCGACTGTTCTATCAGGAGCTCCGAACCTTTTATCGAGAGGGCGGCGTCACGGTCATTGATGCCTTCGAGCTGGAGAAGTCCCGATCTTTTTCCGCTGTCGCTGAACTGGATTATTCTGTATTCCCGGTACCTGTCGCCGTGCTGTATAAAGACCCTGTTTCCCGCTTCAAACCGTTCGCCGATATCGGAGATTACCAGTATTTTCAGGCGACCCGTAAGCCCGTGGGCGCCGGTAATCACGCCGATGCGAACATATTCTTCTGCCGTCATCAATCGAGAATTTCGAGCACTACCCGTTTTCCGGATTTGGTCGCCGAAGCGTTTATTATCGTCCTGATTGCACGGGCAATCCTCCCGTGCTTTCCAATGACTTTGCCGATATCGTCTTTCGTCACGCGCAATTCAAGGATTGTCGACTTTTCGCCTTCCACTTCCCGAATCTCCACGTCCTCCGGGTGGTCCACCAGGGACCTGACCATGTAATCAACGAGATCCTTGTAATTCATTTCCGCCTCCTACCGACTATTTGGAGCTCTTGACTTTTTGCCAGATCCCCTTTTTCTTGAGCAACTGCATGATCGTATGGGTCGGTTGGGCGCCTTTACCTATCCACTGGGCCAGTTTTTGCTCATCGATAATGAGCTGTTCACCGTCGACGATCGGCTGGTAACGGCCCAGCTGGTCTATGAATTTACCGTCGCGCTTTTCGCGGCCATCAACGGCAACAATGCGGTAAAATGGCTTCTTTTTTGTCCCGATTCTCTGCAAGCGTATCTTTACAGCCACGGATAATCCCTCCTGAAGTGATTAGGAACTTATTTATTTTGACCCCCTCTTTTTTGTCAAGATAAAATATCCGGCACGGCCAATTAACGGGGGCGGGGGACCACGTTGAGTGAGGGGGTAATGATTATGTCACGCGCCGGCGCTTTTCAGCAGGGCCCGTATATTTGCGTGGATATCGCCGCCTTTGAAGGCCGAGTTGCCGGCGACTATAATCCCGGCGCCGGCACGAACGACCCCGGCTATATTCCCGGTGCCGATGCCGCCGTCCACCTCGATCCTGACAGAGGTAATGCCGGCCTGCCTGATATGCTCGGAAAGAGTGCGTATCCTTCCCAGGGCAGGCTCCATGAACGCCTGACCGTAAAATCCGGGATCCACGGACATGACGAGGACCAGGTCGGCGTAGGGAAGCAGGTCAAACACCGCATCAACCGGCGTTGCCGGGTTTATCGAGATTCCCGACAGGATGCCGGCACCGCGGATCTCGGAGAGGAGACGGGCCGGAAACCTTGTACTCTCATAGTGGATGGTCAGTGCCCAGGGCTTGACCTTCATGTACTGTTCCAGGGAAAGCTCCGGTTTCTCGATCATCAGGTGGACGTCGAGAGGAATCTCGGTGTGCTTCTTTAAATCCAGGAGGAAACCGGGACCGAACGTGAGGTTGGGGACGAAGTTCCCATCCATCACG
>ERZ795056.2588-NODE-2588-length-19997-cov-14.288186_pt1 | contig 19997 bp, 14 predicted proteins | sample MGYA00375140_ERZ795056 | MGnify/ENA primary metagenome ERZ795056 (study PRJEB30185, sample SAMN05720227) | activated sludge metagenome | isolation source: Anaerobic digester | place: USA | collected 2015-03-09 ... | reverse complement strand
TAGATGCAATGAATCCGTTGAAGATTGTTGTTTTCTACAAAGATTTTTCGCGTGTACTATTTTTAGATAATACCTTAACTGAAAATGGAACACCTATCGAGCTCGAGAAAATGGAACTCGAACAAGCTTCTCAAGTTTGTGCTTCCTACGATAACGGTGTTTGGGTGTTTGATGGAGTGGCATACACACTTACGCGCTTCAATCAGCAAATGCAAAAAACTGTTCAGATTCTAAACCTGAATCAAATACTGAATTACGCTCCACAGCCTGTTTTTATGATGGAACACGACAACCACCTTTACATGAGCGTTCCTGATCGAGGCATACTTCAATTTGACATTTTTGGGACCTATATCCGCACCATTCCAATCATAGGAATCAATCGATTTCAAGTGCTGGGGACAACTTTATACTATTCGAAAAAACCCGGTTTGCTTCAAGCTTTTCAGATAAAAACATTACAAGAAAGTCAGTTGGAACTTCCGGTTAAGGACTATATCGACATGCGAATAAATCAAGACCGCTTGTATTTACTAAGAAATGATAGCCTTAGTGTATATCAATTTCCAGCTTCAACACAGGAATAATATTCTTTTGCCATTATTTAAGTACAGACCAATTGGTAGAATTTTACGTTTTGCTTTTCAACCCGAACATCTTCATAAGTTCCTAGTTCTATTTAGATGCAGGGATATGAATGCCTTAGTTTTACAGGGTTAGAATCCCAAATTACATGAAAATTAAAGTAGGCATTGTCTTCGGAGGCCGTTCCAAAGAACGTGAGATCTCATTTGCAGGTGGACGAACCGTTTACGACAACCTGAATAAGAGCTTATTTGAGGCTGTTCCCATTTTTGTTGATAGCTTCAATAATTTCATTCTCCTCAACTGGGAGTACGTTTATAAAGGAAGTATTCGTGATTTTTATCCTACTCCAGACGCTATTCCAACAAGCGAGGGTGAATTTCAAATTTATGCAGAGTCTTTAGGTAATCTGAATGCTCAGCAACAAGAAAACCTTATATCGACTTTAGGAAGCAAAATCCAAGCAGGTGATTTAAAGCAGCATATCGATATTGCATTTTTGTGTTTGCATGGTCCATACGGCGAAGATGGTCGTATTCAAGGCTTGTTCGAATACCTCGACATTCCTTATACGGGTTCAGGTATTTTGCCTAGTGCTATTGGTATCAATAAAATCGTCCAAAAAAAGCTCATGCTACAAGCAGGCTTTAACGGTCCAAAATTCTTCACTTTAACCCGTGAAAAATGGATTCGTGAACGCCACGCTTCCGATTTGCTTCAAGAAGTTAAACAAACAACTGGCTTTCCTTGTGTTGTAAAAGCTCCTACTCAAGGTTCATCCATAGGAGTAAATGTGCTTCAAGAAATTAGTAAAGAAGCTCTTTCAGAAGCCATCGATCGTAGTTTCTTCATTCGATATTTAGCCGTTTCTGAATGGGCGACTTTGAGCAAAACTGCAAAAATTGAATGGGTTCGAACTTTATGTGATATCCGAGAAGGAATTGGAATTCCGATTCGAATTGGTGAAGCTGTATTGTATCATCCCGATGAATTAATCTCATGGCTGGATAATCAGCAAGCGACCAATCCCATGGCTCGTTTGCTTCTCGAATCACTTGATGGAGAAAGTGAGATTATCATCGAAGGTTTTATTGAAGGGAAAGAATTTTCTTCCATTGTAATTGAAGGGTTAGATGGGAAAGCTATTTGTCTTCCTCCAACTGAAATTCGCAAAGGCAAAGAAGTGTTCGATTATCGTTCAAAATACCTACCTGGATTATCACGCAAAATCACTCCCATACAGATTCCGGATGAGCAAATAGCTGCCATTCGCGAAACATGTGAAAAGCTATATACCACTTTAGGTTTTGGTGTTTATGCCCGTATCGATGGCTTTATCTCAAGCGATGGTAAAATATTTTTGAACGACCCGAACACCACTTCGGGTATGATGCCTTCCTCTTTTTTCTTCCACCAAGCTGCCGAAATTGGATTCAATCCATCACAATTCATCACTTACATTCTTTATACATCCCTACGCAAACGCCGCGAGGAACTGAAATACAACGGAACTGCAGAAATACTTCTCGCCCAACTTGATTCCCTCATGAAATCTCAAGAAGGACAGAGTAACACCAAGAAACGTATCGCGGTTGTTTTTGGAGGATATTCATCCGAACGCCATATTTCAGTAGAAAGCGGACGAAATGTGTATGAGAAACTTTCTTCCTCTTCGGTTTTTGAACCAATTCCGGTATTCCTCAGCGGGAATGATGAAAAGCACGAATTATTCACCTTACCTATCAACTTGATGTTGAAGGATAATGCGGATGATATCTTGGAAAAAATCCAACACTTTTCAGTGCATCCAATAATCCATCAAATAATTGAAGAATGTAAAGGACTCACAATTAAGTTTGGGGATATTCAAAATTTAAAAGCTCCTGAACAATTGAATTATCAGCAACTGGCTGAGCGTGTTTCGGAAGTTTTTATCGCATTACATGGCCGCCCCGGTGAAGATGGAGCATTACAAATTCAATTAAGTAAAGTTGGATTGCCTTACAATGGCTCAGATGCCGATTCTTCTAGCATTACGATAGATAAATATCGCACGAATGAGATCCTTAAAAATAATGGGCTCTTAGTGGCGGAGCATTTTCTTGTAAGTGAAGAAGCTTGGAATTCCAACGCAGAAGCAGTGTTACAAAAAGCGGTTTTAACTGGATTTCCATTAATAGCGAAACCGGTAGATGATGGTTGTAGTTCTGCTGTGAAGAAAATTCACACCGTAGAAGAGTTCAGTTCGTTTGCCAGATTAATTTTCCGCAAACAAGAAGAATTGATAGAATCGGATGCAGCTAAGTTGAAGATTAAACCGAAGGAAGAATTTCCAATGAAACGTCAGTTTTTAGTTGAGAGCCTGATCTCAGCAAATGGAGCTGAAACATTCCTCGAAATTACTGGTGGAATGCTCACTCATTTTGATTCTTCAGGAAACATCAGCTATGAGTTATTCGAAGCCTCTGAAGCCCTTTCAGAAGGGGAAGTTTTATCACTGGAAGAAAAATTCTTAGCTGGACAAGGTCAGAATATCACTCCTGCTCGTTATGCGAAAGATTCGAAACGTCGTCAGGAAATTTCCGATATAGTTAAATCGGAACTCGAAAAAGCTGCGAGAGCTCTTAATGTAAGAGGATATTGTCGGATTGATGCTTTCGTTCGCGTATACGCTAATAGTAAGGTTGAAGTGATCTTTATTGAAGTCAATTCATTACCCGGAATGACACCAGCAACCTGTATCTTTCATCAGAGTGCAATCAATGGATATAAACCATACGATTTCATTGAAAAAATCATGACTTTTGCGGAACAGTCGGCTAAACAGAAACATCAACCGGCCTAATTGCAATGGACTATAAATCACTCCTCAAAACAAGCCAATTCTGGCGTCATCTGGTAGTTGCCAGTTTAGTAGCCTTTTTGGTGCTTTGGGGATCATTTGCCTTGCTGAATGTTTATACCAAGCATGGGGATGAGGTGGTTGTTCCTGATTTTGAAAAGATTTACATACGTGATTTAGATAAGTTTGTTGAAGGCCATAATGTTCGTTATGAGATTGTTGACTCTATCTATAATCTCGAAAAAGATAAAGGAACAGTTGTAGATCAAGATCCGGAACCGGGTTCAAAGGTTAAACCTGGTCGAGTAATTTACTTGACAGTTAACGCCATGTTGAATCAAAAGGTAGCAATGCCCAACCTGATTGATTTATCTTTAAGACAAGCATCTTCTTTACTCGAAACCTATGGATTGAAAGTTGGCGCAAAGCGTTATGTAGAAGGGCTTCCTCCTGTAATGAAACAGTTATATAAAGGTGTTCCAGTTAAAGCAGGAACTCTTATCGATAAAGGCTCTTCTATTGATTTGGTTCTTGGAAGAGGTAATGGTGGAGGATTAATTTCAGTACCAGATTTATTAGGATTAACGCTTACTGAAGTGAGGATGCAACTCAGTGCTCAACAATTGGGCTTAGGTAAAATTGTTCCTGACATAATGGACAATGATACCTTGAATGCACGCGTTTATCGTCAGAGCCCATCTCACAATTCTCAAGAAGGATTATACGGAGGAGCATTAATCGACGTTTGGATTACCAACTCTATTGAAAAAATTGAACAAGCCAGAACAAAAATTGACACTCTTGAATAAACATCTGCTTTTTGTTTTTCTAACTCTATTGCTATATGTAAGCAATGCCGATTGTTTGAAAGCGCAATTGTATACCAATCCTTTGGGATCAAATGGACAGATTTCAAAAGCTTCTACATTTCATATCTCTGAACAAAAGAGTAATCGTTCCTTAACAGACACCTTGGAACTCCCATTTATAGATGATTTTTCTTATGAAGGTTTTGCTCCATTAAATACCTTATGGACAGACTATTCTGTATTCATCAATCGTACAATGACAACCAATCCACCAAGTATTGGTGTGGCAACATTTGATGGGTTAAATGCGAAAGGTGAGCCGTATGCAACTTCTAACGTTAAAGGATCAGCTGATACATTAACATCTCAAGCGATTAACCTAAATTATTCACCAGCTGACTCTATTTATCTAAGTTTTTTCTATCAGCCTAAAGGAATTGGTAATTTCCCTGAATACATTGATACATTTCTGTTAGAATTCAAGAATCCGAATGATACGGTGTGGACCTGGATGTGGAGTTCTAAAGGAGAAGATTATCCTCAAACTGAACGAGATTTTGAGCAAGTAATGATCCCAATTAAGGATACAGCATTCTTGAAAAACGGCTTTCAGTTTCGATTCAGAAATTATGCTCAGCTAAATGGTAGCTGGGATCATTGGCATTTGGATTATGTTCGTTTAGATCGTAACAGAACAAAAAACGACACCACATTTCTGGATTACAGTTATATGAATCCTCCTACAAGTTTGTTAAAGACATATGAATCTGTACCATTGAAGCATTTCCTTCCTAATGCAGATGCCAACATGGATACTTTATTCCAGATTTCCTGGACAACACAATCACCTGCTTCGGATTTTAAGTTGTATACCTATCATTTTCTGAATCACGATTTCGATCCAGATTTTGACAGAGATTCACTTCTGGCTATGCAAGGGCCAATTCTCTTTCGTCAAGAATACTTGTTTACTAAAGCTGTTAAATACACGTATGAAGATCCAGGCACCGACTGGACAGTGTTTGATCTAGTACATTACATGGATGAGAATACCGGGGATTTGATACCTCGAAATGATACAGCCATTTACCATCAAATATTGAGTAATTACTATTCATTAGATGATGGGACAGCTGAAGAACGAATCAGTATCAATAATAATGGAGGCGGTTTTGCTTGTCAAAAATTTGATACTTATTTGGGAGATACACTTAAATCGATTCAGTTTTATTTTAACCGAGTAAATGATCAAGTGATTGATAAGTCGTTTTACCTAATGGTTTGGGCAGCAGGCAGTAATGAACCAGGTGAAATTTTGGTAAATGAAGGAGTTCATTACCCTGAATACAATGGTTTAAATCAGTTTCATACCTACGAACTTACAACTCCAATTTACCTGCCTGCAGGATCTTACTACATAGGTTGGGCACAAAACACTGGATTTGATTTAAATGTCGGATTTGATCGGAACATCGATAACAATGATCGCATCTTTTATAATCTAGATGGTAACTGGTATAATTACTTTTCTCAATCTGGCACTATGTTGATCCGTCCATTATTTGGAGAATCGCAAGATATATACGTGAGTACTCCTGATGTTAGATTGCCAAAAACCAATTGGAAACTATATCCTAATCCATCTAGTTCGAGTATTCAAATTGAATTCTCTTCTCCAATTGCAGAACCGGTGAATTTGGTTTTAATTGATATTACAGGCAGAGTTGTATTAAATCAAACTTTGAATACAACTAACAATTCGGTGCAATTAAATGATTTAAAAGCTGGTATTTATCTAGCAGAATTGAATACGAAACAGGGTCGTTTGGGCTCAGTTCAACGTCTTTTAGTGAACACAGTCAGATGAGTGAAGACAATAATGACCTTGAACAAGAAGATAATTCTTGGATAAATGAGGAAAGTGAGCAGGATGAGGATCAAGAACTATATGAACACGTTAGGATAGTTGCTGAGAAAGGTCAGGTATTACTTCGAGTTGATAAATTTCTTCAAAATCGCTTAGAACATACATCTCGAAGCAGGTTACAAAACGCTGCTGCAGCTGGAAATATATTAGTCAATGCCAAACCGGTTAAATCTAATTACCGAGTTAAGCCATTTGATGTTGTAACAGTTGTATTTGCTCATCCACCGAGAGATCGAGAATTAAAAGGTGAGAATATACCATTAGATATTGTTTATGAAGATGATGATGTAATCATCATTAACAAGCAGCCTGGAATGGTGGTTCATCCGGGTTTCGGCAATTATTCAGGCACGCTGGTAAATGCGGTAATATATCATTTTCAGCATCTTCCATTATTTCAGCAAAAACAGCCGAGACCGGGTTTAGTACATCGATTAGATAAGAACACTTCTGGTATAATGGTGCTGGCAAAAAATGAATTTGCCATGACGCATTTAGCCAAACAGTTTTTCGATCGAACAACAAAAAGGAGATATGTTGCTTTAGTTTGGGGTGATGTAAAAGCAGATGAGGGCACAATCACAGGACATATTGATCGGGATATTCGTGATCGTAAATTATTTACTGTTTATCCTGATGGATCACAAGGAAGACATGCTGTAACGCATTACAAAGTACTACACCGTTATGGATATGTAACGCTTGTAGAATGCCGCTTAGAAACAGGTAGAACTCATCAAATTCGAGTTCACATGAAGTATATCGGACATCCGCTTTTTAATGATGATACGTATGGAGGGAATAAGATATTGAAAGGCACAACTTTTCAATCCTACAAGCAATTTGTTCAGAATTGCTTTGATGTAATACCTCGACAATCGTTACATGCTAAATCACTCGGGTTTGTCCATCCTGTTAGTGGCAAGGAGCTCTTTTTCGATTCGGAACTACCAGATGATTTTAAGAATGTACTCGCTCGATGGGAGAATTACTACAAATCGAAAATTTCTTTAGAAGAAGAAAACGAAGAGTGAAAAACTTAGAATTAGCTTGAAAACAGCTAGAATAGTATTGTGAGCTATTTGCTAGTCAAACTTTTATTCATTCGTTCTGGAACAACAAAACGAATCCATAGCACCCAAAGAATAAAAATGAGTGCATAAACTAAGTAATTAAAGAAGTCGTGCTGTTCAATTCCTTTAAACTCTCCGTTATTAAAGGAAGAAATGACAATAGCAACTATACGTGTAACGTTAGCTATGATAATTATAAAAGCACCTGCTGGTATAAACCAGAGTTTTGATTTCCAATGTGCTGGATAGGCTGAAATTAATGCTGCAAAAGCATAAATAAGTCCAAAACCAATGCATTGATCACCAATAACTACTCCATAGGAACCTACAATAGCAATAGACCTATAATTACTTACTATTTCATATCCCATTAGTTCAAGTACATTAGTACTCAAACCATTAAGAATAAGAAGTAGTATATGGTAAATATAGGTCCAGATACTATTAAAAATACCCCACACATGGCTAAGCCAGTTGTCAGATATTAACCATAAAAAGTAAAACCCAAAAATTTTCGCCAGGAAAACGTTTATAGACTTAGATTCTCCCACTGAAAATTTCGTACTTAACGAGAGTAGGTATTACTTTTTCTCCTTGCGTGAGTCGTAAATTTTCTTGGCTCCGTATCCTGCACAAGCAGCTACCAATAAAGATACACCACCGTCAATTGGAATAACAGATGGTCCTGGAGGAAGTGGCGTTGCCATGATGGTATTGATTAAGCCTGAGGCCAGAAAAATACCGGTTGCAAAAAATAAGTTCTTAAGCATATTGGTGTGTGAGGTGTTTGGTTGTTCAATCTCAATCCGGACAAAGATATTAAAAGATCATACAAAAAACAATATCACTTGAAATACCTTACAAAAATGTTCGATTTCTTACTGCAAGATTGACTATTAAATTTTGATAATCAGTCGTTTAAGTGCATGAAAATATGTTATCGACAAGTGCAAAAAACTGTTGAAAACTTAAAAAAACGACCTAAACATGAGGTATTTCGAGTTCGGCTTTCATTTGTTTTGAAGTTTTTCGAGACCCATCATGACTCCATCCTGGAGGACCGAAAATGTATCCGATAATCGACTTAAAATCAGGTGCATTTTTCAAATCTCGATACATATTCATCCATTCATAAAAAACCACTTTAACTGGATTGTATGAACCAATATTTTGTGTTAATCCAAACTTAACGGGCTCTTTCAAGTCTTCTTCGGTGAAAGTTCCAAAAATTCGATCCCAAATGATAAGTACCATTCCCATATTTCGATCTAGGTACTTAGGATTGGATGCATGATGTACTCGATGGTGAGAAGGTGTTACAAAAATATACTCGAAAACCGGATTCAGTTTTCCAATCAATTCGGTATGAACCCAGAACCCATAAACCTGTGTAGCCGCATACATGAAGAAAATATCTCCTGCGTCAAACCCAAGTAATGCGATTGGAATGAAAAAAAGAAAACGATAAAAAGGTTGAAAAACAGATGATCTTATGGCAACAGTGAAATTATATTTCTCACTAGAATGGTGAGTGGAATGAGTTGCCCAAAATAATCGTATATAATGATCGGCACAATGCAAGGTATAGTAGGCTAAATCTTCTAAGAAAAATAGCAAAACCCAATAAACTAAGCCTTTACTAGTGAATGTAAAAAGTTCAAATGAGTTTACCCAATTTAAAACTAGCAAGGTTACTCCCATGAAAATTAAGTCATTGACAAAATTCCAAGTAGTACAGAGTAAATTAATGAACGTATCTCCAGTTGTATAGAGATGTTTATGGTGATAATGGCTATATATCATTTCAGCCAAAATAAGAACCACCATAAAAGGGGTTGAAAATGCAAGTAGTAACGATTCCACGGCGCGAAATTACCTATTAACCCAATATCTTAACTCAATTTCTTTAATAGATTTATTGCTTTAATTTCCTCCCAAATCTCCTCACTGTATTTCGCTGCATCAACCTCTGAAAGCTGAGCAAATTTTACAAACCAAGGATACAATTCATCAAAACTCTGCTCTAGAATCGTGTGTTGAAAATATAATTGTCCGGTTCTTCGAATAAAATAATCAGCAGGATGTGCACTCATTTCTTCCTGAATTGAAAAGTACATTTCAGCTAAATCGGGTATTAGTTTTTTATCCTCAACATCTGGCCATAAGGTATAAGCGTGCTCTAAAACAGTATTTGCATCTTTACCATATCGGTCTATCCATTGAGATATTCGTTTAAAACTGATTCCAACTTGTTTTCCCTCTCCAAATAATTGGTGATGGAATTCCGTTAATTCATCTTCTGTTTCGAAATTTGCACCCGAGAGTTGTATATCTTGAGTAAAGCACGATTGAAATTTTCTTTCCGTTTTTTTAGTAAGTGATTCTACTACCTTATCTGTCACTCGCTTTGCCATAACTCGAAATCCAGTTAGCTTCCCTCCTGCTATTGAAATGAGCTGCGAATTAGAAATAAACAATTCATCTTTCCGCGATAATTCAGATGGATTTTTGCCTTCCTCATGAATCAAAGGACGCAATCCTGCCCATGCTGATTGAATATCGGTTATGTTCAGATTGATGGATGGAAAAATCCGATTCGCCGCTTTCAACAAATATTGAATGTCTTCACCTGATACGTTAGGAGAATCAATCACACCTGTATAATTTGTATCGGTCGTTCCCAAATAAGTTATATCTCCACGAGGTATAGCAAAAATCATCCGACCATCTTCACTATCAAAATACGCTGCCTGTTTCACGGGTAAACGCTCTTGTGGAATCACCAAATGGACGCCTTTAGTCAGGTGTAATGACTTCCCCTGCTTAGAACCATCCTGCTTTCTTATTTGATCAACCCATGGGCCTGCAGCATTAACAAAACACTTTGCTTTTATTGTGAATTCCTGATTACTCAATCGATCAAGCACTCGAACACCCGAAATCAAATCATTTTCCTTTATTAATTCAGTTACTTCTGCGTGATTAACTATTCGAGCACCATATTTAACAGCCGTTTTACAAACACTAATAGTTAATCGAGCATCGTCTGTTCTATATTCGGTATAAATGGCTCCTGCTCTGACAATAGAGGAATCCAACAAAGGCTCCTTTTTTAAACATTGATGCCTATCAAGCATTTTCCTTCTTTCTGCAACCTTGACTCCTGCTAACCATTCATATACCCACAAAGCTAAAGCAGTTGTTGTTTTGCCTAAAGAACCACCTATAATTACTGGTAATAACATAGGTTCTGGCCTTACTAAATGGCGAGCATTCTGATATAAAATAGCTCTTTCTTTCCCTACCTCTCTAACCAAATTAAATTCTAACTGTTTAAGATACCTCAAACCGCCATGAATTAGCTTTGTTGAGCGACTACTTGTACCAAAAGCAAAATCAACTTTTTCGAGTAATAAAACTGTCATCCCTCGTGAAGCAGCATCCAATGCAATTCCAGCTCCTGTTATGCCTCCGCCAATGATTACTAAATCAAATTCCAATTCTTGAGAATCGGAAAGAATTTTCAGACGAGCATGAGCTGATAATGGATTCATGATTTTAATCAGGAATTAATTCAATATACTTCCAAATATTTGTCGGCAAATTAACCTGTTTAATCATAATCAAACAGGATTTAACTCGAAATTGAATAGTTTTGAATTTCTAACCCAAAACATCATGAAAAAAATATTTTTAACCATAATCTTCCTTCAAACGCTGAGTATAGGCTCTATTCTCGCTCAAAAGGGTTTTGAAGCTGGACTTGCAGTACAATACAATACAACTTGGATATACAATCAAACCGACTTTGATAAAGGTCCAGAACTCGATGTGAAACCTACTTATGGCTTGAGCTACGGAGCAAATTTGAGTTATGGATTTGCGCCTAGACATGGTTTTCGTGTAGGATATTTTATATCTGAACAAGGGCAGAATTATACGACAGATGATCGTTTTACAAAATTCCCTAACCAAAAATTTGAGACTAAATTATCTTATGCTCAAATCCCTTTTCAATATCGTTATACATCCGACTTGACTGGGCGAAATACCGCATTTATGATTTGTGTAGGTCCTCAATTTGGCATGCTCAAAAAAGCTACAAGCAGTTCATTATTAATGACTCCAACGATAATAGATAGTGTTACAGTAGATACGACCTATTCTATTACACCAAGTGCAGATGTGTTAAAAAACTTCAACAGTTTAGACATTTCGGCAGCAGTGAGTTTAGGTATGATTGCCCGTTTTACTGAACATTTACATATGAATGCAACACTCAATATCGCTTATTCTATTTCCGATATTGAAGCATCTGCTCCCAAAGCGCCAAATCGTGTAGCTTCCCATAACGCAGTAGTCGGGATTCAGGTAGGCTTTTACTACTTATTTAACGGTCCTCCAATGGTTCATAAACCAAAGCTACGTTAGTATTTTAATTTTAGTCTGTATATTCCGATTTCAATAACAAGGTATATATGGAAAGAAAAGAATTTCTTAAAACACTTGCTCTTGGCACTGTAGCTATATGTGCCGGAGCATGTGTTAGTGCAAAGTCGACATCTAGTAAACCTTCAACAGTGGAGATAGATTTATCTAATCCAGTTAATGAAGCACTGAAGAATAAAAACGGTTATGTAATTCAGGATGGCTTAATTGTCATCAATACGGGTGAAGACTTACCGGTTGTATTATCGGCAGCTTGCCCACATATGGGTAAAAAAGTCTATTGGGATCCTTCAGTTTCGGCACTTGTTTGTCCGGCACATGGCTCACGTTTCGATCTTGCTGGTAAACCGACAAAAGGTCCAGCTAAAGAGGCATTGAACCATTACGCTGTTAAGAAAGCTGGAGACAAGCTAACAATCAGCTTATTATAAAATTTCAAATCAATGCATGGTGAATTGCTTGATTAGTTGAAAAACGGTGTATTCTTCTTTTCGGGTTAGATTAACTCCTCGCCTGCAATGTGTACTTTTACCGAAATTCCCACCCCATGGCGAAAAAACACAAAAAGAAGAAAGATAAGGTCTTAGTTAAACTTTTGTTGGATGATGTTCTGAAGTATTTTCAAGATGCTCCAACAACTATGCATAACTACAAAGACGTATGTGCTGGAATTGGTGCAACTGATCCAATGGATCGAATTCAAGTGATGGAAGTGTTAGAAGCGTTGGTTGCTAATGCTCAGTTATCTGAACCTGAACCAGGGAAATTCCGCTATAGCAGCATGGGAAGCAGCTTTGTAGATGGGACAGTTCAATTAACAACGGGTGGAGCAGGCTATATAATTAGTCCTGAAAGTGCCGAAGATGTTTATGTTCGCGAAAATTACTTGCTGAATGCTTTAAACGGGGATAAAGTACGGGTTCATTTATTTGCTCGTAGAAAAGGGAAAAAACTCGAAGGAGAAGTCGTTGAAATATTAGAACGTTCGAAAACGCAATTCGTTGGTATTGTTCAGATGAGTGCCAAGTTTGCATTCGTTGTTCCTGATAGTAACAAAATGCCCATCGACATATTTGTGCCCCTTGGAGAATTACATGGAGCTAAAGATGGCGATAAGGTTTTAGTGAAAATGATGGATTGGCCCGAACATGCTAAAAATCCATTTGGTTCGGTCGTCAAAGTTTTAGGTAAACCTGGGGATAATAATGTCGAAATGCATGCAATCATGCTTGATTTCGAGTTGCCGTATGAATTTCCTCAGGAAGTGGAAGATGCAGCGAATGCAATTCCAAACGAAATTCCAGAGAAAGAGATAAAAAGACGTCGGGATTTTAGAGGAATTACCACGTTTACGATTGATCCGGCCGATGCAAAAGATTTTGACGATGCCTTATCTATACAGAAATTACCGAATGGAAATTGGGAAGTTGGAGTTCATATTGCCGACGTTTCCTACTTTGTAAAACCAGGTTCCATCTTAGAAGAAGAAGCCTACAAACGAGCTACTTCTGTTTATTTGGTAGATCGTGTTGTGCCCATGTTACCGGAGCATTTATCGAATGGCGTTTGTTCTTTGAGACCCGATGAAGATAAACTCACCTATTCGGCAGTATTTGAATTGAATGACGAAGCTGAAGTTCAAAATCAATGGTTTGGTAGAACTGTTATTCGTTCTACCAGACGATTTGCATACGAAGAAGCTCAAAAAGTAATTGAAACGGGTGAAGGGGATTTAAAAGAAGAAATCCTGACACTTAATCGTTTAGCTCATATCATGCGAGATCGACGTTATCAGCGAGGTTCCATTGCATTTGATAAAGTTGAAGTTAAGTTCCGCTTAGATAAAGATGGTAAGCCACTTGGAGTTTACTTCAAGGTTCAACAAGAAGCTAATGAACTGATTGAGGATTTCATGCTTTTAGCTAACCGAAGTGTGGCTGAATTCATTTCTCAAATGGGCAAAAAAGAAGGCGACAAGCGAAATGCTGCGAGAAAGCCTTTTGTATATCGCGTTCACGACAAGCCAGATCCTGAGAAACTCATGGAGTTTTCGCGATTTGTAGCTCAGTTTGGATACAAGTTTAAATTTCAATCGGAGGCTCAGATTAGTCATCAAATGAACGATTTGATGAAAGAGGTGAAAGGAAAAGGAGAAGCAAATGTGATTGAAACATTGGCTATCCGAACTATGGCTAAGGCTATTTATACAACCAAGAATATTGGTCACTATGGATTGGGCTTTAAATTTTATACGCACTTCACTTCTCCTATTCGTAGATATCCAGATGTGATGGTACATCGACTTTTGGATGCGTATATGGATAACCGAAATTGGGAAGCTGAAACTGAATTAGAAACGCGTTGCAAACACTCATCAGAACAAGAGAAACGTGCATCGGACGCCGAACGTGCTTCAGTTAAGTACAAACAAGTTGAATTCTTGAAGGATAAAGTAGGTGAAGAATTCAGAGGCGTGATTTCGGGTGTTACCGAATGGGGAATTTTTGTGGAGATACTGGAAAACAAATGTGAGGGATTGGTTCGATTGAGAGATATACCAGATGATTACTACTTCTTTGATGAAGAGAGTTATTCCATCATTGGGAAAGACCATAAAAAACGATATCGCTTGGGTGATGAAGTAACCATTACCGTTAAGCGTGCCGATTTGGTTAAAAAGCAACTCGATTTTTCTTTGCTTGATGAGCGCCCAAGACGTATATCTTCACCAGCATTTGTGAAAGAGCCTAAAAAACGTAACCGATATCGACGATAAGATTCTACCTCTCATTCTTATTGATACTGTTGGAATTTAGCTGAAAGATGGATGCTAGTGCATATGTTCTAAGTATACTCAAGACGCTTCCTGAAAAGCCGGGCGTATATCAGTATTACGATTCGGAAGGTAAAATACTATACGTTGGGAAGGCTAAGAGTCTGAAAAAACGTGTGTATTCATATTTCAGTAAGGATCATCACGACAATGGAAAAACGCGGGTTTTAGTATCGAAAATAGCCGATATCAAGACGATTGTTGTTGATTCAGAATTGGATGCTCTTTTACTTGAGAACAACTTAATTAAGAAGTATCAGCCACGCTATAATGTGGCACTTAAGGACGATAAAACGTATCCTTGGATTTGTATCAAAAAAGAACGATTTCCAAGGGTGTTTCCAACGCGTAGAATGGTAAAAGATGGCTCCGAGTATTTCGGTCCCTACCCATCTGTTAAGGTAATGCGCACCTTACTCGATTTCATTAAAGCACTTTATACTCGACGAACTTGCAATCTTGCCCTTGAACCTGTTGCAATTAAAAATGGGAAATTCAAGGTGTGTTTAGAATATCATATTAAAAACTGCCTTGGACCATGTGTAGGATATCAATCGGAGCAGGATTATATGCAAACGATTCAGGAAATCCGGCAATTAGTTAAGGGAAATCTAGGCGAGCTGATACAGCTTATCCGAGGAAGAATGCTCGAACATGCAAGTAAGTTTGAATTTGAGCAAGCGCATGAGTTGAAAGAGCGATTAGAATTGCTGGAGAAATTCAAAAGCAAATCGACCATTGTGAATGCGAACATTCATAATGTAGATGTATTCTCGATTCATTCGGACGAGAAAATCGCATATGTAAATTACCTAAAAGTACTAGAAGGAAGCATTGTTCAAGGACATACCATCGAGCTTAAGAAACGCTTGGATGAAAGTCCCGAAGAGCTCTTGAGTATTGCTATTGGAGAAATGCGGCAACGCTTTAATAGTACTGCTAAAGAGATTATCGTCCCAATAATGCCCGATTTGGAAGATGATTTCTTGACGATTACACTACCTCAACGGGGAGATAAAAAGCAATTGCTCGATTTGAGCACTCGAAATGTGTTGAATTACCTTCGGGAGAAGAACAAGCAAATTGAGTTAGTCGATCCAGAACGTCACACAAAACGAATCTTGGAAAAACTGCAAAAAGATTTACGCATGCCGGTATTACCTAAGCATATAGAGTGCTTCGATAATTCAAATTTCCAAGGTACGTATCCGGTATCGGCGATGGTTTGTTTTAAAGATGCACGACCGAGTAAAAAAGATTATCGTCACTTTAATGTGAAGACAGTTGTTGGACCGGACGATTTTGCTACCATGGCAGAAGTTATTGAACGTCGCTACAGCAGGCTTTTGGAAGAAAATGAGCCATTACCTCAACTGATAATTGTAGATGGTGGAAAAGGGCAATTGGGAGCCGCTTTAGGTGCTTTAGATAAAATTGGATTGCGAGGGAAAATCAGCATTGTTGGTATTGCAAAACGCTTGGAAGAGATTTATTTTCCAGGTGATCCGCTACCCTTATACATCGATAAGAAAAGTGAGAGTTTGAAATTGATTCAACACTTACGGAATGAAGCGCATCGTTTTGGGATTACGCATCACCGGAAGCGCCGTGATAATGGCACATTGAAAACTGAACTTTCGGAAATAGAAGGCATTGGAAAAAGTTCGGCTGAAAAACTGTTGTTAGACTTTCGTTCCGTTTCTAAAATAAGAGAATTAACTATAGAACAGATGGAACAATCGGTTGGAAGGGCGCGTGCCGAAAAGGTATTTGCGTTTTTTCATCCAGAAATTGCTAATCCGGAAAACAGTCAAAAGGATAGTTAAGTTTTAGCACCTTTGTGGTTCCATGAAAATAATCGTTACTGGCGCAGCAGGATTTATTGGCTCGCATTTATGCGGAAGTCTTATTGAGCAAGGCCATCGGGTTATTGGGATTGATAATTTGAGCCGTGGTGAGGAAGTTTCTATTCATGCGCTGGAACATCATCCTAATTTTGAATTTCATGTTGAAGATGCTGGGAATTGGGAATTACTAAATTCTCTCCAGGCTGATTTAGTGATTCACCTCGCTTCTCAAAAAATCCCCAGGTATTCATCAGGATGGGAAACACTTCAAGAGAACGCTCGAGTTTCTAACACTGTATTGGATTACTGTATAAAAAAGAACGTTCGTTTACTATTTGCATCCACAAGTGATGTATATGGCAAGAATCCCACGATTCCCTATGTAGAGAGCAGTGATTGCTTGATTGGTCCTTCACATATTAAACGATGGGCGTATGCTACTTCGAAGCTACATACGGAACAGTTGATGTTTGCTGCAGGTCGTGAGTTCGGATTGCGTTTTCAAATCATGCGATTCTTTGGATGTTATGGTCCTAGACAAGCAAAAGGTTGGTGGGGCGGACCACATTCGGTTTTTATGGAAAGGGCGCTGATGGGAGAAGAATTAGAAATACATGGAGATGGAAAACAAACGCGCTGCTTTATTTACATCGATGATTTAATCCGTGGAATTCTCACACTGGTTGATAGACCTGAATTAGAAAATGGCATTTTTAATTTCTGCTCAGCAGAAGAAGAAGAGATAGCTATCGTAGATCTCGCTAAGATGGTTTGGAACAGCATACGAAAAGATGAAGCTCAAATCAGATTCATTCCTTATGCACAGTTTGGAGATTATGAAGATGTGATGCGTAGAGTTGGTTCCTCGGCAAAAGCGGAGAAATTATTGAATTGGAAAGCCAACATTTCACTGGAAGAAGGACTCAAACGTACCATTGACTGGCAATTGGGAAAGGGCAACGTATGAATTTAGCTATAGTCGTTCCGGTATTTAATGAGCTGGAAAATATTCCCGGATTGATTGAAACAATTGAAACACATTGCCAAGATAAAACAGCATTGACTTGGGTTTTTTGTGATGATGGATCAACTGATGGGACTTACGAATGGCTGTTTAATGAGTCAAAGAAAGGCACCTTACATTTAACTGGTGATGGAAAAAATCATGGGCCTGGAAAAGCCTTTGAAAATGGATTTCAATATGTGTTAAACAAGCTCCCTGAATGTGAGGCAGTTTTAACACTTGAAGGAGACGGCACAGCTGATATTACGTCATTAGATTCCATGCTGAAGCAATTGCAAAATCACGATTGTGTGTTGGCTTCGGTTTACTATCCAGGTGGAGGATTTAGTAAGACTAATCCATTTCGCTTATTTGTATCGAAAGTTGCAAACGGATTAACTCGAATGTTACTTCGATTGCCCTTTAGAACTCTTACCAGTTTTTATCGTTTATACAATCGAAAAGCACTGGAATCATTAAGCAAGAATGGGAATTTAGTGTTGGAAGAAACTGGATTTATTTGTCAGGTTGAAATTCTGTTGAAGTTGCATCGGGCAGGATTAAGCATTGTGGAAGTACCAACAGTATTGTTTACCGACCGAAGAAAAGGGCAATCGAAAATGAACATGGGAAAGACCTTGATTTCACATCTTCGTTTTATCCTAAAACATAGTTGAAAGCACTCAAAAATATCGAACACCTGTATGGAATTCATAGATGAGAAACTGGCTCAATATGCCAATGACCATAGTAGTAAAGAATCGGAATTGCTTTATCGATTGAATCGGGAAACGCATTTAAAAGTGATGCAACCGAGAATGTTATCGGGACATCTCCAAGGTCGTTTTTTAAGTTTGATTAGTCATTTAGTGAAACCTGAATTAATTCTTGAGATAGGCACTTACACGGGCTATTCAGCTTTATGTTTAGCGGAAGGATTAGCCGAAAACGGGAAATTAATTACGATTGATAATAATCCAGAGCGTGACGAATTGGTGAAGCGCTACATTGCTGAATCCGACTTAACCGGAAAAGTAATTCCCATGATTGGCGATGCGCATGATTTGATTCCTCATTTAGAAGGAACATTTGACTTAGTGTTTATTGATGCAGATAAATCGAGTTACGCGGATTACTTCGATTTAGTGATTGACCGAATGCGAAAAGGTGGAATTATACTTTCAGACAATGTACTTTGGAGCGGAAAGGTGACTGAACCAGTTAAATCGAATGATCAGGACACACGTTTATTATTGGAATACAATCGCAAACTAGCCAATGACCCAAGAATTGAGACCGTATTACTTCCGATTCGAGATGGAATAAGTGTAGCGAGAAGGAAATAAAAAAGGGCGCTGTTGGCGCCCTTTTTTATGGTTGATTAGTACCGAAGTTTAAGCTTTTTAAAGTTCTCTGATTTCATTTGAACCAGCGCTTCTTTTAAGATTGGGTTGCCTTCGTTTATGCATTCGTAATATTCATTTGTTCCCCAAATTTGATTGGCAATAAGTGCACGAATTTGGCGGCGGATGAAGCTGCCAGAAGTTTTGATATCGTCGGGATTGGATTTGATTTCATCGGCTTCGGCAGCAGCGATAAACTCGTTCATGATTGCATCACTAGTTGTAAAACCGGCTTTGAAGGCTTTAAAATCGGGATACTGTTTTTTGATTTGTTCCCGGTTTTGATCTACATATTTCAAGGTGAATTTGTTGAAGATACCTTTGCGATATACATCGGTTAGGTATTTTGAATTTTCGGATGTATCGAGTGGAATGAACAAATCAGGCATGATGCCACCTCCACCGTATACGAGACGTTTACCAATGGTGTAGAATTTAAGCGAGTCGGCAAATGTGATGCTATCGCGGTTGGTGAATTCGCCGTGTTTGAAACGTTTGTTTAGATCGTCGTAATAATCATCTACACCTTTTTCGTAAGGTTTTTGGATACATCTTCCAGAAGGTGTGTAGTAACGAGCGGTAGTCATACGCATAGCTGAACCATCGGGGAAAGGAAAGGAATTTTGTACTAGACCTTTACCAAAAGAGCGGCGACCGATGATGAGTCCGCGATCGAGATCTTGAACTGCACCTGAGACAATTTCGGATGCAGAAGCTGAGCCTTCATCGATAAGCACGATGAGTTTACCTTTCTCGAACATTCCTTTAGAAGTGGAATAATACGGCGCTTTTGAAGCAACGGTTCTACCTTGTGTGTAAACAACAAGATTTTCGTTGGTTAGGAATTGATCGGCAATATCGATAGCAGTTTGCAAGTAACCACCACCGTTTCCTGTAAGGTCGAGGATTAGGTTCTTCATTCCTTTGCCTTTGAGTTTTTCGAGGCTTTCGGTGAATTCAGTACCTGAAGTGGCGCTAAATCGGCTAAGTTTCACGTAACCTGTTTCAGAATCGGCCATGTAGGTAGCATCGATACTGGTGAGTGGAATTTTATCGCGGGTGATGCTGTAATCGATTAGGTTTTTAACGCCTTTACGAAATACACTGACTTTAACAATTGTACCGCGCGTTCCACGGAGGCGGCTGATGACATCTTTATTTTTGATTTTGATGCCAGCCATATTTTCACCTTCGATTTTCACGATTTTATCGCCAGCAAGAATTCC
>ERZ795056.2587-NODE-2587-length-20001-cov-5.609295_pt1 | contig 20001 bp, 20 predicted proteins | sample MGYA00375140_ERZ795056 | MGnify/ENA primary metagenome ERZ795056 (study PRJEB30185, sample SAMN05720227) | activated sludge metagenome | isolation source: Anaerobic digester | place: USA | collected 2015-03-09 ... | reverse complement strand
CTTCGCCGCCGCCCATCGAGAAGCCCACCAGCGTCACGTCCTGCAGTCCGCACCGGTCCATGACGCGTTGCAGGTCGTCGACCAGGGTGTCGTAGCTGTAATCCGATGCAGGCTTGTCCGAACGACCGAAGCCCCTTCGGTCATAGGCCACCACGCGGTAGCCGTCGGCGCGCAACGCCGCCACCTGCAGCTCCCAGGCCTGGGCCGTCAGTGGCCAGCCATGGATCAGCACCACCGGTCGGCCGGCACCACCACTGTCCTCGATGTGAATGCGCACGATGTGGTCGGGCGCGGCGCCGGCGACGCCCGATTCCTCGGGGTTCATGGCGGATCCCGCAGCAGCGCCACCGAGTGCGCCGGCAACGGCACCCATCGAGGCCCCGACCACCACCCCCACCGGGCCGGCCATCATGATTCCGATGGCGGCGCCCGTGGCCGCACCGGCCACCACGCCGCCGCCCATCAGCACCGAGCTGGCCTCGCGCTCGGCTTCCTCGGGGTCCAGCGCAACCTGTGCCCCGGGGGTCGGGTCCTGCGACGGGATGCCGTGGCCGGGGCGGGCCTGCCGGGCCAGGTCTTCGTCGGTGGCTTCGGGGTTGGACGGCGCGGTGGTGGATGGATTCATGGCCTCTCCTAGGGAAATTGGTGCTGCAGCGAGCAGGTGCTCGGGCAACAGATCCTTGTACGGCCCCTGCCGCACTGCCCACGCCGTCCTGCAGGCCGAGACGCTGTAGGACAACGATCAGTGAGCGGTTTCAGCTTCTGGTTCTGGAGATGCATCCGCACCATGCAGTGGCGGATTGGAGACTGCACGCTGCGCTTGCGCCCATCGGTGCGGCAGCGCACAGAACTCCGCGGGCCTCTCCCTCAAGCTGAGCGCGTCGCCCATCTGGATCCACGATCGAAGGACTGCACCATGAGCCCACACCTCACCGTTCGGATCTTCTACAGACTGATGAGACTTGGCGCCACGGCGGAAAGACCTCGCAGCGCCGACTGCCGTGACGGGCCCGGTGTGGGTCAGGGTCCGGCGGCCTCCGCCCGACTCGGGCCCTTGCACACCGGACGCTCGTCATGACCCGCGCCACAGGTGCGCGGCGAAATTCCGACCGCATGCCCCACGAGGAGTGGGATTCGCTTTGCGCCAACGTTGCCGGACGGCTGCGTGGCAGCGCAGAGCATCCCGCTGCAGCGCCTGTGCGCGAGGAACTCATCGCCTGCGCGCAGGACCTGGAAGTGCTCCGTGCGGCCCTGCTTCAGGAGCAGGGCCACCTGAGCCGCATCGAAGCCGAGCTGAATGAGGCCCGCGCCACGCTTGCGGTGGCGCACGCCCGCGAGCGGGATGCGCAATACATGGCCCAGCATGACAGCCTCACCGATCTGCCCAACCGCCGCCATTTCTGCCGCAGGCTGGACGATGCACTGAGCACCGCGCCCACGCGTCCGCCGACGATGGCCGTGCTGTTCCTGGACCTGGACGACTTCAAACCCATCAACGACGCCCACGGCCACGAAACGGGCGACGAGTTGCTGCGCATCGTCGCCCAGCGCCTGCGGCGCATGGTTCGTGACGGCGACATCGTCTGCCGCCTGGGTGGCGACGAGTTCGCCTGCCTGCTTTCGCAACCCAGGGACCGTGCCGAGCTCAGCCGCCTGGCCCGTCAGTTGCTCGAAGCCATAGCGGCGCCGCTGCAACTGGGCGGCATAGAGATCAGGGTGTGGCCGAGCATCGGCATCGCGGTGTGTCCGAACGATGGCGACACCGCCATCACCTTGCTGCGGCGCGCGGACGCCGCGATGTACAGAGCCAAACGCGGCCGGCTGGGCTACGCGTTCTTCGACAGTCGGTCCGATGTGACGGCGTCTGAAACGGGCGGTCTGCACTGATCGTCAACGAAGAGCGGTCTTACTCATTGGAGATGAACTGCGTTCAAAGGGGAATGGCCTTCCTCGACATGATTGCCGTGGTCGCATCCAAGGAGGTTCCTGAGCGAAGCGAGAACCTGGCGCTTCGCAATCTCATCATTCAATTCATGAACGGGCAGATCTCGGTCGGGCGCATCGGGTCGGCGTCGGCAAACACTTCAAGCTTGAAATACATCCTGACACCGAGGGCAAGCTGATCGACCTGGCCAGCTGTTTCATCTCTTGCGCAAGCAGTCACGCAGTGAACCGATGGCAACGATCCAGATTGGCGCGGGATGCCGGCGCAGAGTCATCTCGGGCACCCCGACATTCACTACCGGCAAGCGCAATCGCATCAGCAGGGCGTACTCCCGGCAGCAGATCCAGCCCGCTCAGCGAGCAGAGGAAAACTCCTCGAAGGCAGCAATTGCGCTGGCTGCATACATCACCGACGGACCACCGCCCATGTAGGTCGTGACTCCCAGCGTCTCATCGATCTCTTGCCGTGTGGCACCCAGCTTGACCAGGGTCTGCATGTGGAATCCGATGCAGGGATCGCACCTCGCGGCGACGCTGAGGGCCAGAGCAATCAACTCCTTGGTCTTCTTGTCGAGAACGCCATTCGCGGTGGCCGCGCGCCCCAGCTCACTGAAGCTCTTCATGACATCCGGCGTGCCGGATTTCAAGCTTGCGAGGCTTGCGGAAACCGATTGAGTCAGGTCGCGGTAGCTGACTGGTTGACTGGACATTGTTGACCACCATGGGATCTGATGAATGGTGCTTCTGGTTAGGGTCGGACCCGGGCCAAAGGGAAGGTCGCCAGGCGCAACTGCGCTGCAGGCTCATGGTGCGATGGCACGGATACCAATCCGGCCCCGTAAGCATCTTCAACCAACTGGCCTGATCAACCGGCCGGCCTGCGCTGCCATGCAGCGGCCCGAGGCGATCACTTTCTGTTACTGGAGTTCCGTCGTATTCATTGCGCAATCGCAAGGACACCACCTGCCCATCTGATTAATGTCGATCTCCAGCATCGTCATTCCAGGAGCGAAACATGAGAACAGTTCGAACGGTCGTGATTGCATCCCTGCTCGGCCTCTCGCTTGGCATCGCGTGTGCCCAGGGCGGTGGCGGCAAGGGTCCAGGCTCGGGCGCGGGTCCGATGGGGGCAGGGCCGGACGCAGGAGCGCCGGGCATGGGCATGGGTAGCGGAACTGGCGCCGGCAGGGCGCAATGGGGATCCGACTTCACCCCAGGTTGGACGCTGATGAGCCAGCAGGAGCGCAACGAGCATCGCGACCGCATGCGCTCCATGAAAAGCTATGAGGAATGCCATGCCTATCAGGCACAGCACCATGAGCAGATGGTGGCACGTGCCAAGGAGCGTGGTGGCGCAGCACCTGCCCAGCCCCGTCGTGATGCCTGCGCCGGGCTGAAGAAATGAGCGCCGGCAGCAAGCCGGCCGAAACCATCGCGCGGCGCCGGTGGTTCAACTTGACCTTGGCGAGCGTGCTGGTCGCTGGACTTGTCGCCTGTGGTGGTGGTGGAAGCGACAGTTCCCCCGTGATGGGCGTCGACGTCAACGGCAGCTCAACGATCAACGCCGAAGTGCTTGCGGCACAGCTGGTGACCTATCCGCTGGCGCCGCTGGCTGCCACTGAGGTTCAAAGCCTGCTGTTCATGCGCGAGGAAGAGCAACTGGCGCACGACGTCTATGCACTCAGCGCCACGCTGTGGGCACCCCCCATCTTCGCGAACATCAGTGCCAGCGAGGCAACGCATTCGGCCGCCATGAAGGCCTTGATCGACAGGTACCAACTCGTCGATCCGCTGGCGGGGCTGGCCGAAGGCACCTTCAAGACCCCGGCGTTCCAGGCGCTTTTCGATGCCTTGGTCGCCACCAGCCGGGTCAGCCTGGTCGACGCACTCAAGGTCGGCGTGGAGATCGAAGAACTGGACATCCGCGACATCACGGCGCAGAAGGTCGGCATTGACAATGCGGACATCCTGATGGTCTACGACCACCTGCTGCGTGGCTCGCGCAATCATCTGAGGGCATACATGAAGGTTCTGACCCAGCAGGGCGGAACGTACGTCCCCCAGTACATCAGTCAGGCCGAGTTCGATGCGATCGTGAACTCCGCCATCGAAACCGGTCCTTGATCCCGCTGCTGACCCTGGCCTAGCAGGGAACGACTTCCTGGCCGCTGCCGGAAAGTCGGATCAGCCGCGGTCTGAGTGCCCACTTCGGCCGTGCGTTGACGAGAGTCGCCGCGGACGCCGGATCATGGGTCTCGCCTGAATCGAGCATGCAGGCGTGCATGTTGAACCGAGCTTGCTGACCGGCGAGCTGAAGTGGCCCTTGAGGTCGCGCTCTTGTGATCCAGCAGAGCAAACCGGAGAAGCATGGAAACCTTCGGCTTGTCTCGTTCAGCGCGGCTAGTGGCCTACCAGAGCGTCACGCGATCCTTCGGATCGAGCCACATCGGGTCGCCCTTGTGGATCCCGAAAGACTTGTAGAAGCCGCGCTCGTGCCTGGCTGGGGCGCTCGCACGGTATCTGCCCGGCGGATGCGGGTCGTTCGCCGTCACCTGGCGCAGCCAGCCTTCGTGGGCCTTGTCCGCCCAGACCTGCGCCCAGGCGATGAAGCAGCGCTGGTCCGGGCTGAGTCCGTTGATCTTCACGTTCTCCTTCGGGCTCTCGTGCAGGTGCGCCCGCAGCGCGGCGTAGGCCAGGGACACGCCGCCCAGGTCGGCGAGGTTCTCGCCCACGGCCAGTGCTCCGTTGGCGTGAAGTCCCGGCAGCACCTGGAAGGCGTTGGCCTGGGCGACGAGCTTGTCGGCCTGGGCGTTGAAGCGCTTCACATCCTGCGGTGCCCACCAGTCGCGCACGTTGCCATCGGCATCGTAGAGACGTCCCTGCGAGTCGAATCCATGCGTGATCTCGTGGCCGATCACGGCGCCCAGCGCGCAGAAGTTCACCGCGGCATCCGCCTTCGGGTCGTAGATCGGCGGCTGCATGAACGCGGCCGGGATCTCGATGCCGTTGCGGCTGGGCTCGTAGGCGGCGTTGATGACGATGGGCAGGGTGGCCCCCGGGTCCGCGAACAGGTCCTGCGCGACAGGCTGACCCAGCCGGGCCAGGTCGCGGCGGGCGCGGAACTCGTTGATGCGCAGTGCGTTGCCCAGGTAGTCGTCCCGGCGGATGTCCACCGTCGAGTGGTCGATCCACGCGTCGGGGTAGCCCACCTTGATCGACACCTTGTCCAGCTTTTCCAGGGCGTACCGGCGGGTCTCGGGAGTGAGCCACCGGTTGGCCAGCAGTCGCTGGCGGAACTGCATTCGCACGCGCAGCACCAGGTCTTCGGCTGCCTTCTTCGCCTGCGCGCTGAAGTGCTTGTCCACGTAGAGCTGCGAAAGCGGCTGCCCGAGCCGGGTGGCCATCTCCCTGGCGACGAGCCTGTCTCGCGGCGGGATGTCGAGTGGTCCGTACAGCACGCGCGAGAACGCGAAGTTCGCCTCGATGAAGGCCGGCGGCAGGTAGGGCACGGCACGTCGCAGCAGTTCCCAGCGCAGATAGGCCTTGGTGTCTTCCAGCGGCAGATCGGCCAGCAGCAGGCTGCGCTCGCGAAGCGCCTCGCGATTGGCCACCACGACATCGTTTGGCGGTGCGAGCCCCAGCTCGCCCAGGTAAGTGTCCCAATCGACGGCGGGTGCGAGCGACTTCAGCTCCGCGTAGCGCATCCTCGTGAAGAGCTTGGCCGGATCGGCCATGTCCACCGGAGAGAGCTTCTTCGTGGCCACGCGGGTCTCGATCTCCAGGATCTTCTTCGCCTGCGCGCTCGCGGTCTCGCTCGGCACGCCTGCCAGCACGAACACGTCGGCGATGTACCTGAGCAGCCCCGCGCGTACCGGCGCCATCGCGCTGTCGAGGTAGACCTCGTTCGAGGGCACCGTGAGTGCAGGCTCGGCGGCGAAGACCGTGTAGCGGGTGCGATCGGTCGGGTCGGTGGCCACCCCGGCGCCAGCCACCACGGGATCGTTGAGCAGCAGGTTGAGCCGCGCCAGCATCGCGGCGAGCGACCTGGGGCCATCGATCGCGTCGATGCGCGCGAACTCCGGCGCCAGCGGCGAGATGCCCAGCTCGGTGATCCGCTTCACGTCGAGCCCGGCGGCGTGGTGGTCACCCACCTGCTGTCGGGGAGTGCCACGCGTCGCCGAACCGGCTGTCCGAGCGGCCTCGTCCAGGATCGCCAGCACCTGCGCGTCGACCCGCCGCGACATCTGGTCGAGGGGCGAGATGCGGACCGTGTCTCCGGGGATCTGCGCGGCATCGAGCCAGCGACCCGAGGCGTAGCGCGCGAAGTCCTTGCGTGGATCCGCCGTGCGGTCCATCTTCTCGACCGAGAACCCGAGCGGAAGACCGAACGTGGGCACGTCCTCGGCGGAAGCAGGGCTGGCCAGGAATGCGGCCGTTGCCGCGAGCGCGGCCATGCGAATGTGGTTCAACGTGAATCCCCTGTGGCTCGTTGCTCGTGGGCGCTGGATCTGGCTGCGCTCCGCCGTACATTCTGCCGCCCGTCAACTCGGACGCCCCGAGGCGTTGCACCGGAATCATCGAGCACCCGTGAGCGAAAATCGCCGGTTTCCAAAACGGGAGTTGTTGATGAGCTATGCCTACCCAGCCGAGAAGTTCGCTGCCGCTCGCCAGGCCCTGACGCTGTCGAGTACCCAAGGCGAGCCTCAGGCCGTGGTGAGCGCTTTTCACGAATGCCGCGCCGGCCTGCACAGGATGAACCGTTCGAAGCTGGACGAGAACGCGCGTTCCTGGATCTACTCGCTCGAATGCTTCATGGACACCGAGGGTTTGTCGGTGCCCGCCGGCGAAAGCGCCTGGACCGTCAAGGCGACGAGCCTGTCCAGCGAGCAGAAACTGGAGATCGCCCAACTGGTGGACGATCTGGCGAACTGGTTCAAGAGCCAGACGTCCTGACCACGAGCGGGGGCGTGCATCGGCGCGCACCCGCATCGACGCCCGCGCGACGCCGATCGGCGATCAGGCCGCGCGCAGGGCGTTGGCGAGCAGCGGTACCACGCTGATTGCATTGCTGGCGTGTCGCACGCAGTCGGTGCTCCAGACATGGCGCACGCCGGCGGCCTTCAGCTCGGCCATCGCATCGCCGACGAACAGCGCGTGGGTCACCGCCACGTCCACCGACAGCGCGCCGGCTGCCAGCGCGAGCTGTGCCGCCGCCATCAGCGTGCGCCCGGTGCTGGCCATGTCGTCGATGAGCACGACCTCCCGGCCACGGCAGTCCGGCGTGCGCGGCAGGGTGACCACGACGTCCCTGTCGCCATGGCGCTGCTTGACGCACCAGCCGTGATCGGGCGCAGGCGAGCAGGCTCGCGCGGCTTCGGTGACCCATTGCGCAGACTCCTCGTCGGGACCGAGCAGCAGCGGCCGGCTCACGTGTCGGGCCACCCAGTCTCCGATGAGCGCTGCAGCCGACAGCGACACGGCCCGGCAGCCTGGCATCACCTCGTCCAGTGCCTCGATGCGGTGCAGGTGCGGGTCCACGGTCACCACCGCGTCGAACTGGCTGGCGAGCAGGGCGCCGATGTGGCGCTGGCTGACCGCCTCGCCCGGCGTGAACGCGATGTCCTGTCGCATGTAGGCGAGATAGGGGCAGGCCAGCAGCACGCGCTGCGCTCCCAGTTCGCGTGCAGCCGGCACGGTGATCAGCAGTTCGACCAGTTTCTCGTTGGGCTGGTGCAGGCTGCGCAGCAGCACCACGCACGCGGGCAACGTGGCCGGCAGACGCAGCTTCAATTCGCCGTCGGGGAAGCGATGGCGCTCGATCAGCGCCAGCGGCACGTCCAGCGCGCCGGCCAGTGCGGTGGCCATGTCGCGTTCGTCGTCGAAGGCCAGCACGCAGCCGGGTGCTGTCGTGTCGCGCATCATCGGGCAGCCCCTGCAGCGGAGATCGTGTAGCCGCTGTCGCGGCTGGCCAGCTGACGCGCGAAACTGAGGTCGGCCGGGTAGCAGGCGTGGATGCGATAGAGCGACTGGCCTGCAACGACCGGATCGCCCGCCTTGCGCAGCAGATCGACCCCGGCGCCGCTGACCTGCGGCGCGCCGGCCAGCCGGGCGATGCGGGCCAGGCGCAGGTTGTCGATGGCGCCGACCGAGCCCGCCTGCTCGGCGCAGACCTCGTGCGTCAGCTCGCCCAGCGCGGGCAGTTCGGCCCGCCGGCCCTGGGCGTCGATGATCGCCTCCATCTGCGCCAATGCGCGGCCGGATTCGAGGATGTCGCGCGCGATGCGCCAGCCATCGCCGCCGCGCACGTCGGGGTCGAACTCGATCACGCGGCCGGCCAGTCGCAGCGACTTCTCGCGCAGGTCGGCCGGCGCGGCGGGATCGTTGCGCAGCACGCGCATCACGTCGCGCGCTTCGAGCACCGGCCCGATGCCGTTGCCGATCGGCTGGCTGCCGTCGGTGATCATCACGTCGAGGCTGAGGTTGAGGCTCGAGGCGACGTACTCGAACAGCTTGCGCAGCCGCTGCGCGGCCGGCATCGAGCGCACCTTGGCGGTGGGGCCGACCGGGATGTCGAGCACCAGGTGCGTCGAACCGGCGGCGATCTTCTTCGACAGGATGGAGGCGACCATCTGCCCCGGTGAATCGATGCCCAGCGGGCGTTCCACCGAGATCAGGATGTCGTCGGCCGGTGACAGGTCGGCACTGCCGCCCCAGGCCAGGCAGCCGTTGGTGTCGCGCACGATCTTCTGCAGGCGATCGAATGGCAGCTCGACCCGGGCCAGCATCTCCATCGTGTCCGCGGTGCCCGCCGGCGACGTGATCGCGCGTGACGAGGTCTTCGGGCACAGCATGCCGTGGGCCGTGACGATGGGCACCACCAGCATCGACGTGCGATTGCCCGGGATGCCGCCGATGCAGTGCTTGTCGACCACCGGCCCGCCGCGCACGGCCTGCTGCCAGTCGAGGCGGCGCCCGGTGGCGATCATCGCCTCGGTCAGGTACAGCACCTCGTCGCGTTCGAGGTCGTAGCCGTTGGTCGCGACGACGAAGGCCGCCAGTTCGATCTTCGAGTAGCGGGCGCGGGCGACATCCTCGATCAGCGCGTGCATGTCTTCGCGTGACAGCCGCTCGCCGGCGATCTTCCGGTGCAGCGCGGGCAGCGACACCGGCGGCTCGGCCGGCGAGACCTGTGCCGCATGACCGGCCTGGACATCGAGCCTTGCAAAGGCATCTTCGGACAGGCCCAGTTCGCCGGGCTCGACGATGCAGCTGTCATCGACGACGTTCAGCACGGCGCTGATCACCGCCCCGTTGGCGCGCACCATCACCTTGGACAGCGCCTGGAACCCGGCCGCCCGCACCACGGCGCAATCGCGATGCAGGTAGACCACGTTCTCGCGCCAGGTATCGATCGCCACGCGGCGTATGCGGAGGTCTGATGATTCCATCGTGGCTATTTGACCTGACCCAGACCCACGCGGAAGGCCTCCAGCCGGGCCTCGTAGTCGGCGGCGTCGCCGTAGTCCAGGAAACGGCGGTAGCGTGCGTGGGTGCCGATCACCTTGCGGGCGTGCTTGATCGGGCAGAAGTACTCCTCTGTGCGGGCCAGGATCTCGCGCATGTAGGCCATCAGGCCGTTGCCGTATTCGCAGTAGGTGCAATGGAACTTCTCGATGAAGTTCAGGTAGCCGAGCTGGTGCCGATCGAACACCAGGTAGTCGCTGCGGCGAACCTTGGTGATGCCGTAGATCGGAAAGCAGGCCCACTGGTAGAAGCTGACGCAGGCATCCATCAACAACAGCGGTATGGCCATGCCGTAGATGACCGGCCCGGTGATCAGGTTCTGTGGGCGGTAGGCGACCAGCCAGCGGAAGAAGTTCGTCTTCAGCTTGCGGTGTGCTTCCTTGACCGAGCTTTCGAACTCGACGCGCTTGCCCTTGATCTGGAAGAACATCCTGCTCTCCTGCTCGTGGAGCGCGGTGCGGAGTTCATCTTCGAGTGCGGCCATCTGGTCGAGGAGCTGGGTGATTCGTTCATTCATGCGGAGAGGATAGTTCGCCGCCGGTCGCGTCTCGCGATCCGGCCTTCATCACGCTCGCCACGCGGCTGCGCGCGAGCGCCGGGGCAACGGCGGAATCTCATACTGCGGCAATTCCTGCAGGCAGAAGCTGATCGCGATCAACGCCGTTGGCACATGGAACAGCATCAGCCAGAGCCCGGGCGACTCGCCGACATCGAGGCTGGGCAGCAGCAGGATCGCGAGCAACAGGCTGACCGGCGTCAGCAGCGGAATCGCGCGGCGGAAGGCCGCCCACCAGCGCGCCTTCAGATGCCGGTCGTGAAACTGCGCGGGCGGCTGCGACAGCGTCTGGACGAGGTGCGCTGCGACCCGGTCGAGCGCGGTCTCGGCGCCCTGGGTCCGCCGGGCCAGATCGCCGCGCAGCCGCAGCTTGCTTTCCCAGCCGTCCCGTTTCTTGATCAGCCGTGCCCAGTTCCAGCCCAGCACGGCGAGCAGGTCTTCCGGCAAGTCGAGCGCACTCTCGTGTCCCGTGCCGGACGTGCCACCGCTTGCAGGTGCCAGCCACAGGTCGGCCGACACCCGGCGAATCGCTGGCACGCTGAGCGTCAGGGCGAGGTCGTCGAACTGGACCACGGCACGGGTCAGGATCAAGACGCTCCGTCTGTCGGTGGCCCGGTCCGAGACCGGCTGCAGCGAATAGCTGCGCGCGATCACGAAACCCGGGCCAGTCACGAACTGGTGCGGTGGCGCGACGGCTTCGACCTGCGCCAGCAATGCGGCGGGATCGGGGCCGCTGACCTGCAGCGTGGCTTGCAGGCTGTCGCACCGGCTCAGCGTGCGCGTCAGCCGGAAGCCGCCCGATTCGAAGCTGTCGAGCTGCAGGGTGTCGAGCAGCGCCGGCTCGCCTGAAGTGCCGCCCGCGTGCTCCACTGGCTTGAACCGCAGGCGCCGCTCCAGGCGGTCGCTCGCGGGCAGGTCGACATGGCGGCCTCGGCGCGTGAACGGCTCGACCAGAGCGAGGATGTCATGGTGCGACAGCGGGGTCGACGCCACGGCCGCCTCGTCGGTGCCGAATCAGGCCGATGATCGCTGCCGCGCGCTGCCTGATGCGCTCAGGCCATCAGTGCATTTGCCAGTGCCTTGGCCGTGGTGCGCGAGCCGATCATCAGGTTCAGGTCGATCGTGCCGACGCGCATCACCAGGCGCCGGCGCTCGGCTTCGCCCTCGATCTGCATCACGTCGATGCCGCTCGCGGGCAACTGGACGCCATCGGCCAGTTCGCTCTTGGTGATCGGTTGCAGATCGGTGCGCTTCGGCGCGCAGGCAGCCGACGACTGCAGCAGGGCCTGCAGCAGCTGCTTCAGCGTCGTGTCGTTGAGCTCGAGGTCGAGGTCGCCATCGGGCGTCTGCAGCCGAATCGCGAAGGCCTTGCCGTCGATCGCCGGCCATGCCATGGCGATACCGGTGAGGGGCTTGGGGTTGGGTCCTTTGATTTCCATGATCTGGCCTGTGGTGGGTTGAGTGTTGCTCTGGGTTTCAGACAACCCGGGATCGTGCCACGAACTCGGGCACGTGGCGACGTTGGGGGACGGTTCAACTCGCGAGGATCTTCTTCGCGTAGTCGACCACTTCCTTCGGCATGAACGGCTCCGGGATCTCGACCCCGCGCTGGCAGGCCGGTCGCGCGGCCATCAGGGCCAGCCAGCGCTGCAGGTTCGGCAGGTCGTCGACGGCGACGCCGGCCCAGTCGTGGATGCGCACCCACGACCAGTTGGCGATGTCGGCGATGCTGTAGTCGTCGACCAGGTACTCGTGGTCCTTCAGCCGCGTGTCGAGCACGGTGAACAGGCGCTTCGTTTCCTTCTGGTAGCGCTCGATCACCGACGGGATCTTCTCGGGGAAGTAGCGGAAGAACACGTTGGCCTGGCCCTGCATCGGACCGACGCCGCCCATCTGGAACATCAGCCACTGGATCACTTGCGACCGCGGCTTCATCGCCTGGGGCATCAGTTGGCCCGTCTTCTCGGCCAGGTAGATCAGGATCGCGCCCGACTCGAACACCGCGAAGTCGCCCTCGTCGCGATCGACGATGGTCGGTATGCGTCCGTTGGGGTTGATCTTCAGGTACTCGGGCTGCTTCTGCTCCTGCAGGCCGAGCTTGATCGGATGCACCGTGTAGGGCAGGCCGAGTTCTTCCAGCGCGATCGAGGCTTTCCAGCCGTTGGGGGTGGCGGAGGTGTAGAGGTCGATCATGGTGTGGGCGCGTGAAGTGGGTGGGAGGTGACCGGCCGGCCGATCAACGATGCGCAGGCCGCAATGCCTCGGCGTTATACCTGCGTAACGCGTCCGCTGCAGGCGACCAGAAGTCCGCGCGGGCGCGGGCGGCCGGCGTACAGGCCCTAGCCAGGAATCTCGGGCTCGACCAGCGTGGCGAGTTGCGCGAGGGACTCCTGCCAGCCGAGGTAGCACATCTCCAGCGGAATGACGTCGGGGATGCCTTCCTGAACGATGCTGAGCTCGGTGCCACAAAGGACCTGGGTCAACGCCACCGTCACCTGGATTTCGCCGGGCAGGTTCGGGTCGTCGAATCGGTCCGTGTAGCGCAGCCGCTCGTGCGGGACCAGTTCAAGGTATTCGCCTGCGAACGAGTGGCCGTTTCCGGTGGCGAAGTTCGTGAACGACATCCTGAACGTGCCGCCGACCCTCGGGTCCATCTGGTGGACCTTGCAGGTGAAACCGCAGGGCGGCAGCCACTTCGCCATGGCGTCGGCGTCCAGGAAAGCCCGGTAGACACGCTCCGGGGGGGCCCGGAGCACGCGATGCAGTCGCACGGTACCTGTCATGGTTGATCCTCCTGGGGTGCGCCGAGCGATCAGAACCCGGGGCGCTTCACTGTACGAGGTTCACCGGGCATTCGCTCGCGCATCCAGCGTGAGCAGAAACCCCATGGCGACCGATTCGGACAGGCCCGCGGCGCCCCCTAAACTCCCGCCCTCATGAGCGACTTCCTCCTCGAGACCCGCGACCTGACCCGTGAATTCAAGGGCTTCGTCGCCGTGAACCAGGTCAACCTGCGTGTGCGGCGGGGCACCATTCATGCGTTGATCGGGCCGAACGGCGCCGGCAAGACGACGTGCTTCAACCTGTTGACGAAGTTCCTCGCGCCCACTTCGGGCCGCATCCTGTTCGACGGGAACGACATCACCGACGAGCCGCCGGCCCGCATCGCGCGGCGCGGCGTGATCCGGTCGTTCCAGATCTCGGCGGTGTTTCCGCACCTGACCGTGCTGGAGAACGTGCGCGTCGCGCTGCAGCGACAGCTCGGCACCTCGTTCCACTTCTGGAAGTCCGAGCGTTCGCTGGACGGGCTCAACGGCCGGGCGCTCGAGTTGCTTCGCGAGGTCGACCTGGAGGCGTATGCGGCGCTTCCGGCGGTGGAGCTGAGCTACGGGCGCAAGCGCTCGCTCGAGATCGCGACGACTCTCGCGATGGACCCGAAGCTGATGCTGCTCGACGAGCCGACGCAGGGCATGGGCCTCGAGGACGTGGACCGCATCCGCCAGCTCATCAAGAAGGTCGCGGCGCAGCGCACCGTGCTGATGGTCGAGCACAACATGAGCGTGGTCGCCAGCATCGCCGACACCATCACCGTGCTGCAGCGCGGCGCGACGCTGGCCGAAGGACCGTATGCCGAGGTGTCGAAGGATCCGGCGGTGATCGAGGCCTACATGGGCAGCGCGTCGGTCGAGCTGAGCGGCGCGCATTGACATGACTGCGACCGCCAAGCGATTCATCGAAGTGCGCGGCCTGCAGGGCTGGTACGGCGAGTCGCATGTGCTGCATGGCGTCGATTTCCACGTCGACGAGGGCGAGGTCGTCACGCTGCTCGGTCGCAACGGCGCTGGCCGCACCAGCACGCTGCGCGCGATCATGGGCTTGATCGGACGGCGTACCGGCTCGATCAGGATCAAGGGCCAGGAGACGCTCGACCTGCCGACGCACCGCATTGCGCGGCTGGGCATCGGCTACTGCCCCGAAGAGCGCGGCATCTTCTCCAGCCTGTCGGCCGAAGAGAACCTGCTGCTGCCGCCGGTGCAGGCGCCGGGCGGCATGAGCATCGACGAGATCTACGCGATGTTCCCGAACCTGCGCGAGCGTGCGTCGAGCCAGGGCACGCGGCTGTCGGGCGGCGAGCAGCAGATGCTGGCGGTGGCGCGCATCCTGCGCACCGGCGCGCGGCTGCTTTTGCTCGATGAGATTTCCGAAGGCCTGGCGCCGGTGATCGTGCAGAAGCTCGCCGAGATGGTGCTCGCCTTGCGCCGGCAGGGCTACACCGTGTTGATGGTCGAACAGAATTTCCGCTTCGCCGCGCCGCTGGCCGACCGCTTCCTGGTGATGGAGCACGGCCGCGTGATCCAGCAGTTCACCCAGGCCGAACTGCCGCAGCGCATCGGCCAGTTGCATGAATACCTCGGCGTCTGACGCCGACCCTCAGCGAATCAGCAAACCACAACCCGATCGATATCCGGAGTCGCAACATGAACCTCAAGAAGTCCGTCGTCGCCTGCGCGCTGGCCACTGCCGCGCTTTTCACCGCTGCCACGCCGGCTCGTGCCCAGATGTCGGGCGACGTGATCCGCATCGGGTTCATCACCGACATGTCCAGTGTCTATTCCGATCTCGACGGGCCCGCCGGTGCCGAGGCGATCCGGATGGCGGTCGCCGATCTGGGTGGCGCGATCGATGGCAAGAAGGTCGAGGTGCTGGTGGCCGACCACCAGAACAAGACCGACGTGGCCGCGTCGAAGGCGCGCGAGTGGTTCGACCAGCAGGGCCTGGACCTGTTGATCTGCGGCACCAACTCGGGCGCCTGTCTCGCGATGGCCAAGGTGGCGCAGGAGAAGAAGAAGCCGTTCTTCGTCGTCGGCGCCGGCAGCGCCGCGCTGACCAACGAGCAGTGCACGCCGTACACGGTGCACTACGCCTACGACACCGTCGCACTGGCCAAGGGCACCGGCGGCGCCGTGGTGAAGGCCGGCGGCAAGTCGTGGTACTTCCTGACCGCCGACTACGCCTTCGGGCAGGCGCTGCAGGCCGACACCACCACGGTCGTGAAGGCGGCCGGCGGCACCGTGGCCGGCTCGGTCAAGCACCCGCTGAACGCCAGCGATTTCTCGTCGTTCCTGCTGCAGGCGCAGTCGAGCAAGGCTCAGATCCTGGGGCTGGCCAACGCGGGCGGCGATACCGTCAATGCGATCAAGGCGGCCAACGAGTTCGGCGTCACCAAGTCGATGAAGATGGCGGGGCTGCTGGTGTTCATCAACGACATCCACGCGCTGGGGCTGAAGACCACGCAGGGCATGTACCTCACCGACAGCTGGTACTGGAACCAGACGCCCGAGGCGCGCGCCTGGAGCCGCCGCTTCTTCGAGAAGTTCAAGCGCATGCCCTCGTCGGTGCAGGCGGGCGACTACTCGGCGGCGTCGCATTACCTGAATGCCGTCAAGGCCGCGAAGACCGACGACGGCGACAAGGTGCTCGCGCAGATGCGCAAGACGAAGATCAACGACTTCTACGCGAAGAATGCCTACATCCGCGAGGATGGCCGGATGGTGCACGACATGTACCTGATGCAGGTGAAGTCGCCGGACCAGTCGAAGGAACCCTGGGACTACTACAACGTGATCGCCACGATCCCGGGCGACGAAGCGTTCACGACCAAGGCGGACACCAAGTGTTCGTTGTGGAAATGACGGCCCCCATTCGCTGCGCTCCTGCCCCCGAGGGGCGCCGCCTGTCGGACCGGCAGAGCCGGATCCGGGAGGCGTGGCTTGAGGGGCACCTCGCTTCGCTTGTGCGCAACGCGCCGCTTCTCGCTTCCTGATGACTGAACTCTTGGGCATCCCGATCCAGGCCCTGCTCGGGCAGCTGCTGCTCGGGCTGGTCAACGGCTCGTTCTATGCGCTGCTGAGCCTCGGGCTGGCGGTGATCTTCGGGCTGCTGGGCATCGTCAATTTCGCGCATGGGGCGCTGTACATGATCGGCGCCTACGTGGCCTGGTTCGCGCTCGAGAAGTTCGGTCTCGGCTACTGGTGGGCGCTGGGGCTGGCGCCGCTGATCGTCGGTGCGCTCGGCGCGCTGATCGAACGCACGCTGCTCAAGCGGCTCTACCGGCTCGATCCGTTGTACGGACTGCTGCTCACGTTCGGTCTGGCGCTGATCTTCGAAGGCGTGTTCCGCGACCAGTTCGGCGTGTCGGGCCAGCAGTATCCGGTGCCCGACGCACTGCAGGGCGCGACCGACCTCGGCTTCATGGTGCTGCCGAACTACCGCGCGTGGGTGATCGTCGCGTCGCTCTCGGTCTGCGCGGCCACCTGGTTCCTGATCGAGCGCACGCGACTGGGCGCCACGCTGCGTGCCGGCACCGAGAACCCCGCTCTGGTGCAGGCCTTCGGAGTCAACGTGCCGACGATGGTCACGCTCACCTACGCCGGTGGTGCCGGTCTTGCCGCGCTGGCCGGCGTGCTGGCTGCGCCGGTGATCCAGGTGACGCCGCTGATGGGCAGCAACCTCATCATCGTCGTCTTCGCGGTGGTGGTGATCGGCGGCATGGGCTCGATCCTCGGCTCGATCCTCACCGGCCTGGCACTCGGCCTGATCGAGGGGCTCACCAAGGTCTTCTATCCGGAGGCATCCAACATCGTGGTGTTCGTCGTGATGGCCCTCGTGCTGATGGTCAAACCCGTCGGCCTGTTCGGCAAGGAGCGCTGATGAGCACGGCAACGGGCAAGTGGGTGTGGCTCGCGGTGCTGGTCGTGCTGCTGCTCGCGCCGTTCATCGGCCTGTACCCGGTCTTCATGATGAAGGCGCTCTGCTACGCGATCTTTGCCTGCGCCTTCAATCTGCTGCTGGGCTACACCGGCCTGCTGTCGTTCGGTCACGCCGCCTTCCTGGGGGCCGCGGCCTACGCGACCGGCTGGCTGGTTCGCACCGCCGGCTGGTCTCCCGAACTCGGTGTGCTGGCCGGCACGGCGGTGGCCGCGGCGATCGGCCTGGGTGTCGGCCTGCTGGCGATCCGCCGCCACGGCATCTACTTCGCGATGATCACGCTGGCGCTGGCGCAGATGGTCTATTTCGTCTGCCTCCAGGCGCCGTTCACCGGCGGCGAGGACGGTCTGCAGGGCGTGCCGCGAGGCAACCTGTTCGGCATCATTCCGCTGGCCAGCGACGTGACGATGTACTTCGTGGTCCTGGCGGTCTTCGTCTCGGTTTTCGCGCTGATCGTGCGCATCGTCCACTCGCCGTTCGGCCAGGTGCTCAAGGCGATCCGCGAGAACGAGCCGCGCGCCATCTCGCTGGGCTACGACGTCGACCGCTACAAGCTGCTGGCCTTCGTGCTGTCCACGGCGCTGGCCGGTCTGGCCGGTTCGCTGAAGACCCTGGTGCTGGGCTTTGCCACGCTGTCCGACGCGCACTGGTCGCTGTCGGGCGAAGTGGTCCTGATGACGCTGCTGGGCGGCATGGGGACCTTCGCCGGCCCGGTGCTCGGTGCGTTCACGATCATCGGCCTGCAGGACTACCTGTCCGACCGCGTGGGCTCGTGGGTCACGGTGATCATCGGCGCGACCTTCGTCGCCTGCGTCATCGCATTTCGCCGCGGCTTCGTCGGCGAACTGCTGGCGTGGCGCAAGCGGCGTTCGGGGCTGGGCTGAGCCGGCGTACCGCCTCGGGGCGATCCGGGAACCTGCCGGTCTGCGCGGCGATGAAATCGGTCCGGACCACGTGGCGTTGATTTGCGTCAACGCGGGTGCGGGTGATCGGCCCGCCCGCCCGGCTCACGGGCCGGAACCGGTCTAGGATTCGTCGCAGCCGGCCGGTTGCGACTCGCGCTGGGGCGTGTTCCGGCCTGGCGCCCCGCCGTTTTATTCGCGGCGTCCGGGTGCGGGTTTCACCCCGCCCGCCGATTGCCGAACTGCACCAGGAGATCCATCATGAATGCTCGTGAAGTCGTTCTTTGCCACCCCGTGCGCACGGCCATCGGCACCTACTCCGGCACATTGAAGGATCTGCCGGCTCCGGCCCTGGGGGCGGTCGCGATCCGCGAGTGCCTCAGGCGCTCGGGGCTGTCGGGCGACCGGGTGCAGTCGGTGGTGATGGGCAACGTGATCCAGGCCGGCGTCAGGATGAATTCGTCGCGGCAGGCCGCCATCGGTGGCGGGTTGCCTGTCGAGGTGCCCGCGATGACGGTCAACCGCGTCTGCGGTTCCGGCGCTCAGGCGATCGCGACAGCCGCCACCGAGATCTGGGCCGGCCTGGTCGACTGCGCCATCGCCGGTGGCATGGAGAACATGGATCGCGCGCCCTACCTGCTGCCGCAGGGCCGCTGGGGTGCCCGCATGGGCGATGTCTCGCTGATCGACAGCATGCTGCACGACGGACTCAACGACGCGTTCAGCAGCAAGCATTCGGGCTGGCATGCCGAAGACCTGGTCACCAGGAACAACATCACTCGCGAGGACCAGGACCGCTGGGCGCTGCGCTCGCAGCAGCGCTTTGCCGCGGCGCAGGCCGCCGGTCTGTTCGGCGCCGAGATCGCTGCGATCGAGGTGCCCGGTCGCAAGGGACCGACGGTGTTCGACAAGGACGAGCACAACCGGCCCGAAACCACCGCCGAGTCGCTCGCGAAGCTGAAGCCCGCCTTCCGCAAGGAAGGCACGATCACCGCCGGCAATTCGCCGGGACTCAATTCGGGCGCCTCTGCGATGCTGCTGGCCGAACGCGGCTGGGCCGAGAAGAACGGACTGGTGCCGATGGCGCGTCTGGCCAGCTTCGGCCTCGCAGCCGTCGAGCCGGACTTCTTCGGGCTGGGCCCGGCGCCTTCGGTGCATCAGGCGCTGGCGCGCGCCGGCTGGTCGGTGGCCGACGTCGATCGCGTCGAGATCAACGAGGCTTTCGCTGCGATCGCGCTGTCGTGCCTGCGCGAGATCGGCTTCGCCGAGGACGTGGTCAATGTCGAGGGCGGGGCGATCGCGCACGGGCACCCGATCGGCGCCAGCGGTGCCATCCTGTCCACCCGGCTGATGCACTCGATGAAGCGCGATGGCCTCAGGCGCGGCATCGTCACGTTGTGCATCGGCGGCGGGCAGGGCATCGCGCTCGCCATCGAGATGCTGTGACGGTGGCGGCATCCGCAGGAGTCGATTCCGCGACCGAGCGGCCAGGGTTCCTGGCGAAGGAGCGCACGATCGCCGTGCCGGGCTTCAACCGGTGGCTGGTGCCGCCGGCCGCGCTGGCGATCCACCTGTGCATCGGCATGGCCTATGGTTTCTCGGTGTTCTGGCTGCCGCTGTCGAAGGCCATCGGCATCCAGAAGTCGATGGCCTGCCCGGCCGACATGAGCCTGCTGGCCGAACTGTTCACCACCGCGTGCGACTGGCGCATCTCCAGCCTGGGCTGGATGTACACCTTGTTCTTCGTGCTGCTGGGTTCGTCGGCGGCCATCTGGGGCGGCTGGCTCGAACGGGCCGGTCCGCGCAAGGCGGCCTTCGTCGCGGCGCTGTGCTGGTGCGGGGGGCTCGTCATCTCGGCCGTGGGCGTGAAGACGCACCAGCTCTGGCTGCTCTGGCTCGGAGCCGGCTTCATCGGAGGCATCGGACTGGGCCTGGGCTACATCTCGCCCGTGTCGACGTTGATCAAGTGGTTCCCCGACCGGCGGGGCATGGCCACCGGCATGGCGATCATGGGATTCGGAGGCGGCGCCATGATCGGCTCGCCGCTGGCGGCCGAACTGATGAAGCACTTCGCCACCGCAACCGATGTCGGCGTGGCATCGACCTTCCTCGTGCTCGCTGCGATCTATCTCGTGTTCATGATGGGCGGTGCGCTGGCGTACCGCGTGCCGCCCAGCGGCTGGAAGCCGGCGGGCTGGACGCCGCCCGCCGCGAAGGTGAACGACGCGATGGTCACCCGGCGTCACGTCCACGTGAAGAAGGTCTGGGGCATCCCGCAGTTCTGGCTGCTGTGGATGGTGCTGTGCA
>ERZ795056.2586-NODE-2586-length-20005-cov-50.794987_pt1 | contig 20005 bp, 16 predicted proteins | sample MGYA00375140_ERZ795056 | MGnify/ENA primary metagenome ERZ795056 (study PRJEB30185, sample SAMN05720227) | activated sludge metagenome | isolation source: Anaerobic digester | place: USA | collected 2015-03-09 ... | reverse complement strand
GGGAACACGCCGACAAGTTCAACCGCATGGTGCTGGACTTCCTGACGCACTGAGCTTGCCCCTGCTGTCAAACTTCAGTTCGACAGCAGGGGGAATCCTTACCTGTTCCGAAGAAGTGCTCTAAGGGGCCATTACGAGCTCCCGGCAAACCGAGATGGGGAGGTACAGCATCAATGGCGAGTCCGGCGAGGCCCTGAACCCATATTTCCGGTAGAACGACGCCGCTTTGTCATGTTTGGCATCGACAACGAGCGCGACCCCCGAACCCAAGTTCGATACTTCCACGACGCGCTCAATCGCATTGAGCAAGAGGATTTCCCCCAGGCGGAAGCCTTTTCCCTGCAGGTCTTCCCTGATCGCAAGGCGACCCAGTCTAATGACGGGTACTACCTGTGGCAGGCTGCGCTTCGAGGGGACGGCTGTTCCATCGGCCTGCGAAATCGTCAGCGCATAGAATCCAAGTACAGCCTCCGGATTCGCCTCGTCGACGAGGACGAATGTCCGGGATGTGTTCTTGCTCTGCTGCTGAAGCGCTTGAGTCTCAAGCCACCTGTCCAGATCTACTTCGCCACACCTGAAGTTGGCTCTGTCATGTGCCGACGTCAAGAGTTGAACTTGAACCTGCATTTATTACCTTTCCAGCGTGATAACGCTTGAATGCGTCCGCCAGGGCAGGTGCAGGTGGAGGCGGGTTGTCTATCAGGTCGAAGAACCATCTGGCTGTTTCCGCCGACATCCGGATGACCCTCTCGTTCTCGATAATCCTTTCAGCCTTCTCTATTGCAGCTTGCGTGACGAACTGATTGAGGGTGGAGCCGGTCATGGTCGCGGCAGTCTCAAGCACCTCAATAACGTTCTGTGGAACACGGGCAGTGATACGCCCCCGGCTAACTGAAGCTGCTTCCAGCAACTTGGTGTTGGCCATTTGAAAACCTCTCTTTATGTAATGGAAATAAAAGCTGCTCAACGCGGTGCTAGCACATGGTCTCCTCCTCTCGTCGCTCGTGCGTAGCAAATGGTGCCATATTGGCACCGCCCCTGTCAAAAGTGGTGTCAATATGGCACCGTGCCATGGTTCCGGGTGGGCCGTCCGTTGAACTGAGGCCCGATGTGCTCTTTCGTACCCTTCACCATTCCCTAACCCCCACCTCGGAACATACGCATTCCCCCCGGCAACCGCGGCTGGCCTAATGGAGGCCTGTGAACTCCGGCCGTCTGCGCCTGCCCCATGAACTCCCCCGGCAACCACATCGGCCTCCTCTTTGCCGTCCTCGGCGCAGTGGGCTTCTCCTTCAAGGCCATCCTCATCAAGCTGGCCTATCCCTATGGCGTGGATGCGGTGACCCTGCTGGCCCTGCGCATGGGTTTCTCGCTGCCTTTCTTCCTCGCCCTGGGCTGGCACGACCAGCGCAGCCGCAAGCCCGAGCCCATGGGCCGGCGCGACATCGGCCTGATGCTGGGCCTGGGCCTCACGGGCTACTACCTGGCCAGCTACCTGGATTTTCTTGGCCTGCAATACATCTCTGCCGCCCTGGAGCGGCTGATCCTGTTTGCCTACCCGACCCTGGTGGTGGTGCTGTCGGCCCTCTTCCTGGGCAAGCGCATCACCCGCCGGGCCATGGGCTCCATCGCCCTGTGCTATGCCGGCATTGCCCTGGCGGTGGCCCATGACCTGCACGTGGCCGGCGACATGCACGACGTGCTCATCGGCGGTGGTCTGGTGTTTGCCAGCGCCGTGTCCTATGCCCTCTACCTGATGGGCAATGGTCAGGCCGTGGGCCGCCTGGGCGCCGCCCGGGTCACTGCGTGGGCCAGCACCGCCGCCTGTCTGCTGTGCCTCGCCCACTTCGCCCTGACCCGCCCCCTCGGCCTGCTCATCCAGCCGGCCCCGGTGATGCTGCTGGCGGGCGCCATGGCCTTGTTCTCCACCGTGCTGCCGGTGTGGATGGTGTCCGAGGCGATCCGCCGCATGGGCGCCGGGCCGGTGTCCCTCATCGGCACCCTCGGCCCGGTGGTCACCCTCTTCCTGGGCTGGCTGATCCTCGAAGAGCCCATCGGCCTGTTCCAGATCCTCGGCGGCGTGCTGGTGGTGGCCGGGGTGGTGCTGGTCGGCAAGCGCGGCTGAGCTTCCCGTCAAACCCCGGGTTGTGTGGCGTTCATGCGACCCGGTCGCGCATAGAATGGTGTCCCGCTTCCGCCCCGTGCCGCCATGCTCCAGATCGACATCAGCGACCACATCGCCACCCTCACGCTAGACCGGGAATCCCGCCGCAATGCCCTGTGCGAGGAGATGGTGCATGCCTTTGCCACCGCCCTTGAATCCTTCCGTGCCGTGGGGGTGCGTTGCGTGGTGCTGCGCGCCCGGGCCGGCTGCAAGGTCTGGTCGGCGGGCCATGATATCGAAGAGCTCCCCGCCGCCGGCCTCGACCCCCTGGCCTGGCGCGACCCCCTGCGCAAGCTGGTGCGCGAGATCGAGACCTTTCCCGCCCCCATCATTGCCATGATCGAAGGCAGCGTGTGGGGCGGCGCCTGCGAAACCGCCTTCGCCTGCGACCTCATCGTGGCTGCCCGCGACGCCACCTTTGCCGCCACCCCGGCCCGCCTCAACGTACCCTACAACGTGGGTGGCCTGCTCACCTTCCTCAACGCCGCCAACCTGCGCCTGGCCAAGGAGATGCTCTTCACCGCCGCACCCATCCCCGCCGAACGCCTGTGCAGCCTGGGCATCATCAACCACGTCACCGATGCCGCCGACCTGGAAGACGCCACCTACGCCATGGCGCGCCGCATCGCCGCCAACGCGCCCCTCTCCATCTCGGTGATGAAGGAACAGCTACGCATCCTTGCCGGCGCCCACACCATGTCGCCCGAAGACTTCGAACGCATCCAGGGCCTGCGCCGGGTGGTGTACAACAGCCAGGACTACGCCGAGGGCATCCGGGCCTTCAAGGAAAAGCGCACGCCGGTGTTCAGGGGAGAGTGAGGGGCGCGCAGGGCATCGGCCTTCCCCGGGACAGGTGGGAGAGAGTCGGTCGCCGAGATCGCTCCGAGCCAAGTCCACTCGGGCGCTCTGTCATCGTCCGTTTCAAGACGGCGACATACCGATCAAGTGGAGTGGGTCACTGCCGAGTTGTCGCGTGTCGTGCGATTCTTCGTTGTGAGTGAAGACAGTTCGGGATCGCTGGCGGCATCTCCATGAAACGCTCGACGGGCACCAAGCTGAGCCTTAATTTACCTTGTAGGTAAAAATTGATAGAATGGAGGTGCCTTGGAAGTTCGATACAAGGACAAGAAAATCCGCGATCTGTGTGAGAAGCAGGCCGTCGCCGAGAAAAGGCTCGGGGCGGCCTCGGCGCGTAAGTTGAGGCTGCGCCTGCTTGCACTGGAGGCGGCTGCGCGTGTCACCGATCTGGTTGCGGGCAATCCCCATCCGCTCAAAGGGGATCGCCTCGGGCAGTTTGCCCTTGATCTTGCCGGAGGCTGGCGACTGGTCTTTGCCCCGGCCCACGACCCTTGCCCCACCCGACCTGACGGCGGCATCGAATGGTCCCATGTCACGGTCATCAGCATTGAATCGATTGGGGATTACCATGGCTGAACTGAGTGCTCCCTTTGCGCCGGATTGGGTCTTGCCGCCGGGGGAATCCATTCTCGACATTGCCGAAGAGCGTGGCTGGAAGCAAGCAGAGTTGGCTCAGCGTCTGGGGTACAGCGAGAAGCATGTAAGCCAGCTCATCAATGGCAAGGTGCCGCTCACCGTGGATGCTGCCCAACGCCTGGAGCGTGTATTGGGCAGCACCATGGACTTCTGGCTGTCGCTCGAAGCGAACTACCAGAGGCATAAAGCCCGTCTGGAAGCCGCTGAGCGCCATGCCGGCTGGGTGCCTTGGCTGGATGAATTGCCCCTCAAGGAATTGATGGCATGTGAAGCCATTCCCAAGCAGCGTCTGGACAGCAGGCATAAACCCGGCTTGGTTGATGCCTGCTTGCGGTTCTTTGGTGTCGCAACGCCTGATGAGTGGCGTGCCCACTATGGCGGCATGCAGATGGCGTTCCGTCGCAGTCGCGCTGAACAAAGCGATGTGGGTGCCATCTCGGCCTGGTTGCGTCTGGGCGAGCAACAGGCCGAGAAGCTCGATGGCTCAAAGTACGACAGGGCCCGCTTTGAAGCGGCCCTGCACCGCATTCGCGACCTGACTGGCGAGCCGCCCGAAGTGTTCGAGCCGCAAATGCGCACCTTGCTTCACGAAGCTGGCGTGCTGCTGGTGCTGGTCCCGGCGATCCCCCGCGCGCATGTGAGTGGTGTGGCCCGCTGGCTGAGCCCGACGCGACCATTGATACAGCTATCGCTGTATGGCAAGACAAACGACAAATTCTGGTTCAGCTTCTTCCATGAAGCAGCCCATATCCTGCTGCATGCCAACAGCAAGGAGGACAAGAAGTCCATTTTCCTGGATGACCCCAATGCGGCGCACGCCGAAGACCCCCGTGAGCATGAGGCTAATGAGTGGTCTGGAAATTGGCTGATTCCTTCGCAGTATGCTCAAGGGCTGGCGAGTCTCCGTACCAAGGCAGCCGTAGCTGATTTTGCCCGGCATATCGGCGTGCATCCCGGCATCGTTGTTGGGCGTTTGCAGCATGACAAGCTGATTGACCCCTCTTGGATGAATGATCTGAAGCAGAGTTTCCGTTTCAAGGATTCAGGCAATACCTGATCGTTGATCCCTAGGCTCCGATGGGCGGCGCCAGCTCCATGTCGCCTGAAGATGATTAGCGCACTGGTGTACAAGGGAGAATGAGAGCCCGCACCAAAAGCACCGCAGGAAACACCCATGGCCCGCATCACGCTCTTCACCGGCGGCATCCAGCCGCTGCCCGAAAGCGGGCGCCCCACCGGCATGTACAAGACGCGGGTGGACGCACCGCTGGCCCTTGGCACGGAGGGTTTTGCCGGCGACCAGCAGGCCGACCGGCGTGTCCATGGTGGCCCCGACAAGGCCGTGCATCTCTACCCGGCCCGTCACTACGCACGTCTTGCCGCCCGTTTCCCCGAGGCGGCGGCGCAGCTTGTGCCCGGCGCCCTGGGCGAAAACCTGTCCACCCCCGATCTGGACGAGGCGGACGTGCGTGTGGGCGATCTGTGGCAACTGGGCAGCGCGGTGCTGCAGGTCAGCCAGCCCCGCAACCCCTGCTGGAAGATCGACGAACGTTTTGCGGCCGAGGGCATGGCCGGCTTCATCGCCGAACACCTCCTCACCGGCTGGTACTGGCGCGTGGTGAAACCCGGCTACGTGGCCCCGGGCGACACCCTGGACCTGCTGCACGCCGCAGCCGATACGCCGACCCTGCGGGAAGCCCAGTTGCTCTGGCAGGCCCACCGGCCTGCCGTGGCCGATCTTGAGCGCCTGGCCGACCTTCCCGGGCTGGCCCGCGCCTGGCGGGACAAGATCGTGCAGCGCCTCACCTGGCTGAAAAAATCCACCTGAACGCGTGTGGATGGATCGGCTGCGTGGTCCGATTTCGCGCCGGGGATGCTCACCATACCCCGGTACGGCTGCGCTTTCAGGCGCGAAATCGGGCCGCTCGCAACGCTTCCTTCACGCCGCTCCGAGTGGACGACCAAGCCGGGCGATTTACGCGCCGTCGAACTTTTGCCGCAGCCCTTTCTTGTTGATCTTGCCCACGCTGGTCTTGTCGATGCCCTGGACGATGAGTACCCGCTCGGGGATGGCGAACTTCGAGATGCCGCCCTTCTCGGCAAAGCCCTTCACATGGGCCTTGATCTCCGCCTCGTCGGCCCTGGCATCGGCTTTCAGCACCACCAGGGCCATGGGCCGTTCGCCCCACTTGGCATCCTTGACGCCGATCACCGCCACCTCGCTCACCGCCGGATGGCGCGAGATCACGTCCTCCAGCTCCAGGGACGAGACCCATTCGCCCCCGGTCTTGATGACGTCCTTGATGCGGTCGGTGACCTGCAGGTAGCCGTCCGGGTCGATGGTGCCGATGTCGTTGGTGTGCAGATAGCCCCCCGACCACAGCTCCTCGGAGGCGGTGGGGTTCTTGAAGTAGCCCTGGGTCAGCCACGGTGCGCGCACCACGATCTCGCCGGGGGCCTTGCCGTCGTGGGCGACGTCGAGCAGGTTCTCGTCCACGATGCGCAGGTCCACCAGGGGGATGGGCAGCCCGGTGCGGGTGCGTAGCTCCAGCTCCCGGGCCGGGTCGCCGGCGAGGGGCGTCTTGATCTGGGCGAGGGTGAGGATGGGGCAGGTTTCCGACATGCCGTAGCCGGTGAACAGGTCGATGCCGTGGTCCAGGGCGGCCTGGGCGAGCCCCTTGGGCAGGGCTGAGCCGCCGATGATGACCTTCCAGCCACGTACTTGGGTATGGCGGATGGCCGGGTTGGCCAGCAGCATGTGCAGGATGGTGGGCACGCAATGGGAGAAGGTGACCTTCTCCCGCTCCACCAGGGCCAGCAGGCCCTCCGGCGTATAGCGGCCGGGGTAGACCTGGCGCAGGCCCATAACCGTGGCCACGTAGGGCAGGCCCCAGGCATGGACGTGGAACATCGGGGTGATGGGCATGTACACATCGTCCCGGTGCAGTCGCCCCTGGCTGGCCGGGGAGGCCAGCCCGCCCAGGGTGGCGAGGGTGTGCAGGACGAGCTGCCGGTGGCTGAAGAAGACGCCCTTGGGCAGGCCGGTGGTGCCGGTGGTGTAGAAGGTGGTGGCCCGGGTGTTCTCGTCAAAATCGGGGAACGCGAAGGACGGCGAGCCGGCGTGGACCAGGGCTTCGTACTCGCCGGCAAAGCCGTCGGGCAGCGCGTCGCCGGGCACGTCGCTGATGAACACGAAGCGCTGCACGGTTTCCAGCTTGTCGCGGATCTCCGCCAGCACCGGCATGAACTCGGTATTCACCAGCAGCACCTTCACCCCCGCATGATTGAGGGTGTACAGGATCTGGTCGGGGGACAGGCGCACGTTCACCGTCATCAGCACGGCGCCCATCATGGGTACGGCGAAGTAGGACTCCAGGTAGCGGTGGCTGTCCCAGTCCATCACGCCCACCGTGTCGCCCGGCGACACGCCGAGATTGCGCAGGGCACTGGCAAGCTGGCCGATGCGCTGCCCGAGGGTGCGGTAGCTGTAGCGCTTGAGATCGCGGTAGACGATCTCCTGCTCCGGGTTGACCGCCAGCGGGGTGTGCAGCAACTGCTTGATCAGCAGTGGGTAGCCGTAGGCCGACGGGGTGGGCTCGATGGGGTTGCCCGGGTTGATGGTCTGCATGGTCTCCTCCTGATGTTTTGTGTTCCGGGTGCAGGGTTCAGAAGCGCTCGACGGGCAGGGCCATGGTGCTGCCGGCGCCGTGGATCATCGTCTGGCGCAGGCCGGCAACCCGGCTCATCAGGTGCTCCGCGTAGAAGCGCGCAGTGATCACCTTGGCACTGAGGAAGTCCCTGTCGCTGCCCGCTTCGGCCAGGCGGCGGGTGGCGATGTCGGCGGCGCGGGCCAGTTGCCAGCCCCCGCAGACGATGCCCGCCAGCTTGAGGAAGGGCACGGCCCCCGCATGCACGGCGCGGATGTCGCTGCCGTAGGTCGCCACGATCCACTCTACGCAGGCGGTGTAGTCCTGGATGCCGCGGGCCAGGGCGTCGCGGATGATGGCCATATCGGCGTCCACCGGATCGATGCCGTCCACCGTAGCCTGCATGCGGGCGATCAGGGCACGGGCGGTGCTGCCGCCTTCGCGCGCCGTCTTGCGGCCCACCAGGTCATTGGCCTGGATGCCGGTGGTGCCCTCGTAGATGGTGGTGATGCGGGCATCCCGCAGGTATTGGGCGGCGCCGGTCTCCTCGATGAAGCCCATGCCGCCATGCACCTGGATGCCCAGGTTGGCCACCTCGATGCTGGCTTCGGTGGCCCAGCCCTTGTGGATGGGGATCATGTAGTCGACAAAGGCCCGGGCCTCCTGGCGGGCGGCATCGTCCGGCGCCAGGTGGGCCTGATCGATGGCGGCCCCGACCACGTAGGCCACGGCCCGGGTGGCCTCGGCGAGGGCGCGCATGGTCATCAGCATGCGGCGCACGTCCGGGTGATGGATGATGGCCACCGAAGGGCCGCGGGGGTCGGCCAGGTCCTTGCTCTGCACCCGGTCGGCGGCATAGCTGCGGGCCAGTTGGTAGGCCCGTTCGGACACCGCCACCCCTTGCAGGCCGACGGTGTAGCGGGCCTCGTTCATCATCACGAACATGTATTCGACGCCCCGGTTCTCCTCGCCCACCAGGTAGCCGATGGCCCCTTCCCGGTCGCCGTAGGACAGCACCGCGGTGGGGCTGGCGTGGATGCCCAGCTTGTGTTCGATGGAGACGCAGCGCACATCATTGCGGGCGCCCAGGCTGCCATCCGGGTTCACCAGGAACTTGGGCACCACGAACAGGGAGATGCCCTTCACCCCTTCCGGTGCGTCCGGCAGACGGGCCAGCACCAGGTGGATGATGTTCTCGGCCATGTCGTGCTCGCCGTGGGTGATGAAGATCTTCTGGCCGTAGATGCGGTAGTGGTCGCCGTCGGGCACCGCCTTGCTGCGGATCAGCCCCAGGTCGGAGCCGGCCTGGGGTTCGGTGAGGTTCATGGTGCCCGTCCAGCTGCCTTCCACCATGCGGTGCAGGTAGGTTGCCTTCTGTTCCGGGGTGCCGCGCAGGAGCAGGGCTTCGATGGCGCCGCCGGTGAGCAGGGGGCACAGGGAGAAGCCCAGATTGGCGCTCATCACCATCTCGAGAACCGGGCTGGCCACCAGCTTGGGCAGGCCCTGACCGCCGAACTCGCAGGGAAAGTTGAGGCCGTTCCAGCCCCCTTCCACGAACTGCTGGTAGGCCTCGACGAAGCCCGCAGGGGTTTTCACATCGCCGTCTTCCCAGCGGCACCCGGCCACATCACCGGGCCGGTTGAGGGGGGCGAGCACGCCGCTGCTGAACTTGCCGGCCTCATGGAGGACGGCCGTCACGGTTTCGGCGGTGGCTTCCTCGCAGCCGGGCAGCGCGGAGATCTGCTCCAGGCCGGCGAGTTCATTGAGGACGAAGTGCATGTCCTGAAGGGGGGCGGTGTAAGCGCTCATGGCGGCTCCTGGGCTAAGGGCAAAACAGTGAAGGAAGAGGGGGAGGGGTCAGGCGGGCCGGTGCCGGGGAGGGAGGGCACCGGCCCGCTTCCCGGGACTGTCCGGCGTTGCGAACCGCTTTGAAATACAACGGGAGGGAGGCGGTTCGAGGGATACCGGCCAGACCGTGCTGACGGAGGGAGAGGGCGCAATGCTGCGCTGCGCTGCGGACGAGGGGCGGGCTAGGGCCTGGGCGGCCCGGCGTCCTGCGTCGCCATCGCGATACGGCAATTCCACTGTCTTCCTCCGGTGCCTGTCACGAATCCGGGGGCTGGGGGCCCTGGTTCGCGTTTCTCGTGCGCTGCAGCTTATGCGAGTCCCCTCCCCGATCCAGCCCCCCAAAAGGGGGGGGGCGGGGGGCCTCAGCGGGGGGCGGACGGTGTCAGGCCGGGGGTGTGGGTGCGCGCCCAGTGCACGGCCTGCAGGCGGGACGTGACGTGGAGCTTGAGGAAGACGTTCTTGAGGTGCCACTTGACCGTCTCGGGGGCGAGCTGCAGGGTCCGGGCGATTTCCTTGTTGGAGAGGCCCTGCGCCAGCCCGGCCAGGATGTCCCGCTCCCGTGCGCTGAGCGGGGTCTGGCCCGCGGCCACCCGCCCCCGGGCACGCCCGCCGGCGCCGAGCAGGTCGGCCAGATACCCGGCGTCCACGCCGGGCAGGCCGGCGGGGAGCGTCTCGACGAGGGCGAGCAGGCCGCCACCCTCGTCGACGAAGCTGCGCACCAGACCGTTCTGCTGGCCGTAGGCGAGAGCTGGCGCGAGGGCTGCCTGGGCCGCCTGGCGGGCGCCGCCGCCGTCGAGGGCGAGGGCATGGAGGAGGTGGGCGCGGGCGGCGAAGTAGGCCATGCCCCGCCCGGCCAGATGGCGGCCGAGGGCCTCCAGGTGCACCGCCGCCTCGTGGTGGGCGCCCCGGGCCATGAGCAGGCGGCTGCGGGCCAGCTCGAAGTGGCAGTGGGTCTCGGTGAAGGAGCCCGGCGGCGAGGGTGGGGTGGCGGGCATGCGCCCGGCCAGGGCCTGCACGATCCGGCTGGCCCGGGCGAGGGCGGCGTCTTCCACCAGCAGGCGCACCATTTCGCCCTCGCAGGCGGTCAGCATGCGCAGCCAGTCCCGGTCCCGGGCCACCGCGCCGGCCTGCTCCAGGATGCGATAGGCCTCGTCGCGCTCGCCGCCCAGGGCGGCCAGGCGCGAGGCGGTGAGACAGAAGCGGGTCAGGGAGCCGATGGGGGAGGTTTCGATGGCGGTGCCGAAACGGTCGCCCAGGATCTCACTGGCACGGGCAATCTCGTTCCACTCGTAATGGATCGCCCCCAGGTAGCCGGCGGGCAGCGCCGCTGCGGACGAACTGCTGCCCGCCTGTTCCTCGGCGATGCGCAGGGCGTGGTCGAAGCGGTGCTCGGCCTCGAAGATCCGCCCTTCCACCAGTGCCCCCAGGCCCCGCATGCTCTCCCGGTAGACGGTGGCATAGGCGGGCTCGCCGGCGCCGGCCGGTCGGCGCGCGGGCTCGTCGCCGCAGTCCAGGGCGCGCCGCCCCTCCGCATCGGCGTAGCACTGCCCGAAAGTCTGGGCCGTCTGGGCAATGCGCTGGACCCACGAGCCTTCGGCGGGGGCCATCGCCAGCACTTCGCCGGCCAGGCGCAGGGAGGCCGGGCTGTCGTCGGTGAGGCCGGCGATCAGGGCGCGCATGGCCAGTAGCTCGCAGCGCAGGGCCGCGTCGTCGTGGGTATCGAGGATGCCCCGGGTCAGGTCTTCCTGGATGTCATGGAGTGTGGCCACGGCCTCCCGCGGGCGCAGGCTCAGGGCCTGGCACCAGGCCTCGGCCAGGCGCAGGCGCAGGCGGCCGTGGATGACGTGGGGCGGCAGGCGTCCGAGCCAGGTGCGCAGGGTGCGCATGTCGCTGCGCTCGATGAGGGCCATGGCGGAGTGCTCCACCCACGTCGCGGCGGCATCCTCGTCGCCCGCCGCGAGGGCGTGCTTGACCGCCTCCGGCCACAGGCGCTGTTGGGCCAGCCACGCGCTGGCACGCCGGTGCAGGGCCGGGATCTCGGCGGGGATCTGGCGCAGGGCGCGCTCGCGCAGGTAGTCGGCAAAGAGCGCGTGAAAGCGGTACCAGCTACGCGCCGCGTCGAGGGGCGCCAGGAAGAGGTTGCGCCGCTCCAGCTCGTCCAGCAGCGCCGCCGCGTCATCAAATCCGGAGACCGCCGCGCCCAGGGCAGGGGAGACGCGATCAAGGACGGACAGGCGCAGCAGGAAATCCACCAGGCGTCCGGGCAGGGGGGCGAGCACGTTTTCGGTAAGGTACTGGGCGATCTCCCGGGTGGCGGCGCCCGGGCCGGCCCCGATGCCGGCCGCATCGGCCCCGTTGCGCAGGGCAATGGAGGCCAGTTGCAGGCCCGCGATCCAGCCCTCGGTGGCCTGCCACAGGGCCTGCACGCGGGCCGCATCCAGCTTCAGCCCGGCCACCTCGTGGAGAAAGCGCCCGGTGTCCGAGCGGTCGAAACGCAGCTTGTCGGCGTCGGGGCACAGCAACTGGTTGCGGCTCTGGAAATGGCTCAGGGGCAGGGGCGGCGCGCTGCGGCCCGACACCACCACATGGAAGTTGTCGGGGCCGTGGCGCAGCAGGCGGAACAAGGCCTCGTGGGCCGGCGCCGACTCGAGCTGGTCCAGGTCGTCGAGGATCAGCACGATGGGGCGCCCGGCCTCGGCAATCTCGTTGATCAGCACCGACACCACGTTCTTGGCCGGCACCAGGGGATCGTTGCGGATCAGCGCCTGGGCGCGCCGCCCCACCCCGCAGTCCACCGCCAGCGCTTCGAGCAGATAGGCGCCGAACAGGTAGAGATCGTCGTCCCGCTCCAGGGTGACCCAGGCGCAGGCCGTACCCTGCTGCCACAGGGCCGCATGCCAGGCCGCCAGCAGGGTGGTCTTGCCAAAGCCGGCCGGCGCCACCAGCACGGTGAGCCGGCGCGACAGGCCCTGGCTCAACTGGCCGAGCAGCGTCGCACGGTCGACCAGGCTGCCGCCCACCAGGGGCGGGGCCAGCTTGGTCCGGATCAACTCGCTTCCGGACACGGGGGGTCTCCTTGGATGTCTTTTCTTTATGGGGCGGGTATGGGATGCCCGTCGGTTGCCCGTGGCGCGGAGCGTAGTGCTTCCGTCGCGGTTGGGCAATCCTGCCCGGGGCGGCCCCCCTCTTTGGGGGGCTGATTCCCCGAGGAGGGCGGCATAGGCTTTACGCGGGATCCAACCCTAAAACAAGAAACCGAGGAGACAAGATGCACCCATTTCACGCCCCCGCGGCCGTGACGGCCCTGCTCGCCCTGAGCCCCCTGCTTGCCCAAGCCGCCGACGGCGACAGCGCGTTTGCCGTGCGCGGGTCGATATCCGCCGGGTCGGCCTGGCGCACCGCCGAGCGCGACGCCAACCTGATCCAGCGCACCAACGGCAGCGCTGCCGGCATCCCGGCAAACGCACCCCATGGCCGCAATCAGGACGACGGAAACCTCAACTTCGACAAGGGCGACACCCTCTCCCGGGTGGTCAAGGGCTTCCTGCACCTGGCATACCGGCACGACACGCTCTCCGCTGCCCTGGGCGCCAAGGCCTGGTACGACGACGCCCTGCTCCACGACGGGCGCGACTGGGGCAACGGCCCCGCCGGCTACGACGCCGGCCGCGCCCTGTCGGATCATGGCTTCTCCCGGCGCGGCAGCTTCTCGGGCGTGGCCCTCATGGAAGCCTGGGTGGCCGGCACCTTCACCCCTGCCGGGCTACCCCTGCAGGTGCGGGTGGGCAACCAGTACCTCGACTGGGGCGGGCGCATGAGCATCGGCGGCGGCCTGTCGGCCCTGCAGCCGGTGGACCTCCCCGCCATGCGCCGCCCCGGCGCCACCCCGGACGAAACCCGGGTGCCCGTGACGGCCCTCAGCGCCAGGCTGGATGCCAGCGACAGCACCCGCCTGGAGGCCTTCTACCAGCTCCTGTGGCGACCCACCGAACTCGACGGCTGCGGCACCTACTTCGCCACCGCCGACTACGTGGCCCCCGGCTGCAACCGGGTCATGGTCGGGGACACGGTGAGCGACCCCGCCTCCGTCACCGGTGGCCGCTTCCTCAAGCGCAGCGCCACCCCCGACGTCGCCAACACCGGTCAGTTCGGCCTTGCCGGTTTCTTCAAGCTGCCCTCCCTGTCCAGCGAGCTCGGGGTGTACGCCGCCCAGTACCATAGCCGCACCCCCATCGCCAGCCCGATCCGCTCGGCGCGGGTGGGGGGCGCCCCCTTCCTGCCCGGCGATGCCGATGGCCTCAACGCCGGCTACCTCACCGAATACCCCGAGGACATCCGCGTCTACGGCCTGACCTGGGCCGCCAAGCTGACGCGCCTCACCCTCCTGGCCGAACTCTCCCACCGCCCCAATCTGCCGGTGCAACTCAACTCGGTGGACCTGCTCAACGCCGTCGCCTCCAACACCGCCCCCAGCCTCCTGCGGGCCGACATGAACGCCACCCCCTACGGCGGCGTGCTCCATGGCTACGACCGCCTCAGCGTATCCCAGCTACAGGCCGCCGCCACCTACGCGGTGGACCGCTTCCTCGGCGGCGACACACTGGGCCTTGCCGGCGAAGCGGGCATCAAGTTCGTCCACGACCTGCCCGACCCGCACCTGCGCCGCTACGGGCGCTCCGACCTCTACGGCGTGGGCACCGTGGCCGGCACCTGCACGAGCACCCCCACCAGCTGCGCCAACGCTGGCTACGTGACCCGCAGCGCCTGGGGCTATCGCCTGCGCGCCGGCTGGCGCTACCCCGCCGTGCTGGAGGGCGTCAACCTGAGCCCCGTGCTGAGCTGGGCCCACGACGTCAAGGGATGGTCGGCCGACGGCCTCTTCAACGAAGGGCGCCGCTTCGCCGTCATGGCCCTGAAGGCCGACATCGGCAAGCGCTACCTCGCCGAACTCGGCTGGACCCACACCTTTGGCGGCACCTACAACAACGCCCGGGACAGGGATTTTCTGGCGGTGGCAGTGGGCGCCCGGTTCTGAGGGCGGCCGGGGTGGGCGCAGCGCCCCACCCCGGGATGGAACACGCGCCCGACCGCGCCGTCCATGCCGCGGCGCGCCGGGCATCCGCGAGCACCGGAAGCCATTGCTGCTCCCGCAGGGGCGAGGCTTCAAAGCCGAATCGTCCCTGGAAGCCCGCGGCCGGTGCGTCGATGGGGTGGGTGAGCAGCGCGCGAATACCGGCCTGCTCAGCGACCAAAAGGCTGCGCCGGATCGCATCCTTCAACAGCCCTGCACCCAGGCCCTGGCCATCCCCTGTCGGATGCGATCCGGCGCAGCGAGCGTGTCGATCTGGCCGACCGCAAGGCTGAAATCGCCCACGACTTGCTCCTCCCGGCAGGTCACGACGGTTCTGGCCGAAGCCCTTCCCCGGGGCCTGGAGGGCATGGCACGCAGGCCGAGCCGGGCGGAGCGGGAGACAGAGGGCAAGGGGTTGGCAGCCATTGGCGAGTGTTCCGAGGCAGGGGTGGAGCCAGGGCCAGGCGCAGTCAATGTTAGTACGATGGATGTACGTCGTCGGGCGCTCCCATCGCACAGTCCATGCAGGCCACTCCGATTGAGTGAGGTGGATCACTGCCAGGTACTTCCATGTCGTGCGACCCTCGTGGCATGGAACAACAGTGACTGGCCATGGACGCATTTGCACCCTCTGATCTCAAGACCATCCTTCATTCCAAACGAGCCAATCTCTACTACCTCCAGCATTGTCGGGTGCTGGTCAAGGGTGGTCGGGTGGAATACGTGACCGATGAGGGCAGCCAGTCTCTCTACTGGAACATTCCCATCGCCAATTCCACGGTGCTTTTGTTGGGTACCGGAACCTCCATCACCCAGGCGGCGATGCGCGAACTGGCAAAGGCCGGCGTGATGGTCGGCTTTTCGGGCGGCGGAGGGACGCCGCTCTATAGCGCCAACGAAATGGACATCGAAGTCGCTTGGTTTTCACCACAGAGTGAATACCGCCCCACCGAGTATCTGCAGCACTGGGTGCGCTTCTGGTTCGACGATGCGCTGCGCCTGGAGGCGGCCAAAGCCATTCAGCGCGCCCGACTGGGCCGCATTGCCAATCACTGGATTGGCAACCGCAAACTGGCCGACTTCGGTTTCGAGATTCCCGCCGACCGGCTGAAGTCGGCCCTTGATGCATCCCTGCGGCTGATCGACCAGGCGCCGGACAACACGGCTCTGCTGACCGAAGAGGCCCGGCTGACCAAGAAGCTCTTCAAGCTCGCCTGCGACGCCACCGACTACGGAGAGTTCGTCCGCGCCAAAAATGGCAGTGGCGCCGACCCCGCGAACCGCTTTCTCGATCACGGCAATTACCTGGCGTATGGCCTTGGCGCGACTGCGGCCTGGGTGCTCGGCTTGCCCCACGGGCTGGCGGTATTGCATGGCAAGACGCGCCGCGGTGGGCTGGTCTTCGATATCGCCGATCTGGTGAAGGATGCGCTGATCCTGCCCCAGGCCTTCGTGTCGGCAATGCGCGGTGACGATGAGCAGGGTTTTCGAGAGGCCTGCATCGGGAGCCTTGTGCAGGCAGAGGCACTGGATTTCATGATCGATACCGTCAAGGACATTGCGCTGGCGCTGGGTAAGCAGGCGCAATGAACATCCTGCTGATCTCCCAATGCACCAAGAACGCCCTGACCGAAACCCGACGGATCATCGACCAGTTTGCCGAACGGCGCGGGGAGCGCACTTGGCAGACGCCGATCACACAGGCGGGGCTTGAGACGCTGCGTCGTCTGCTGCGCAAGACGGCCCGCAAGAACACCGCAGTGGCCTGCCACTGGATCCGCGGCAAGGACCATACCGAGCTGCTGTGGATCGTGGGCGATGCGAGTCAGTTCAATGCCCAGGGGGCCGTGCCCACCAATACCACCCGGCGCGATGTGCTGCGCCGTGAAAGTGAGAACGACTGGCACAGCCTTCAGCGCATTCATCTGGTCACCTCCCTGGCGGCCTTGCTGCATGATCTGGGCAAGGCATCTCGGGCGTTTCAGGATCGCCTGCAAGCCAGGGGTAACGTGGGGCGCAACCTGTATCGGCACGAGTGGGTGTCCCTGCGCCTGTTTCAGGCCTTTGTGGGTGACGATGCCGATGAAGTCTGGCTGGCGCGTCTGGGCAACCCAACTGCCGAGGACGATGCCCGCTGGGACCCCAAAGCTTCTGAGCTGCGGGATGGCCTTGATCCTGCCGCCCGGAGCAACAAGCCCTTTGCCCGGCTTCCGCCTCTTGCCCGCGCCGTGGGCTGGCTGATCCTGACTCATCACCGCCTGCCGGTGATGCCGGCGGAGCTTGAGACGGGAGGCTACGACCGGCTGGGTGCGAAGGTCAGAAATTTCAGGAGTGAGTTGCTGACGGGCGCGCTGGCCCGGGTGGATGCCAACTGGAATGAACTGCCTGGAACGTCCGAAGCGAGGGAGATCGAGCCCTACTGGGCGTTTCCCCACGGCTTGCCTGTCACGCAAACCCAGTGGCGCAAGAGAGCAGCGCGCATTGCTCACCGCCTGCTGACGCTCCATCAAGCGTCCCCAGGGCTGGATTGGTGTGACGACCCCTACGTGATGCACCTTTCCCGCCTCAGTCTGATGCTGGCGGACCACCACTATTCGGGTCTCACCGAGAAGGCTGATCGGGTCAGCGTGCCCAAGGGCTATCCGCTCCACGCCAACACCCGGCGTGACACGGGAGCGTTCAATCAGACTCTGGACGAACATTTGCTGGGCGTGGCGATCCACGCTGGCACCATCAACCACGCCCTGCCGGGTTTCGAGCGTCATCTGCCCAGGCTGGCTCGGCACAGGGGGCTGACCCGGCGCAGCCAGGAGGCCCGCTTTCGCTGGCAGGACAAGGCCACCGATGTGGCCGCCACGATGCGCGAACGGTCGGCCGGCCAGGGGGCCTTCATCATCAATATGGCGTCCACCGGCTGTGGCAAGACCCTGGCCAACGCCCGCATCATGAACGCGCTGGCCGACCCGCTCAAAGGCATGCGCTGTGCCTTCGCGCTGGGGCTGCGCACCCTCACCTTGCAGACGGGCAGGGCGTTTCGCGATGTCCTTGGCCTGTCCGACGACGCGCTCGCCATCAAGGTGGGCGGAACCGCCAGCCGGGAGCTGTTTGAGTTCCACGAGCGTCAGGCGGAGCAGTCCGGTTCCGGTTCATCCCAGAGCCTGCTGGAAGAAGACAGCCACGTGCTGTTTGAAGGCAATGCCGAGCATCCTGTCCTCCAGCGCCTTTCCCGGGACGCGCAGGTCAGGTCCCTGCTGGCGGCGCCACTGCTGGTGTGCACCGTCGATCACCTGACCCCCGCGACCGAGAGCCAGCGGGGTGGACGGCAGATCGCGCCAATGCTGCGGCTGATGAGCGGAGATCTGGTGCTGGACGAGCCGGATGACTTCGACATCAATGACCTGCCGGCCTTGACCCGCCTGGTGCATTGGGCGGGCTTGCTGGGCAGCCGGGTGCTGCTGTCGTCCGCCACCTTACCGCCGGCATTGGTGGATGGCTTGTTCCAGGCCTACCTGGACGGTCGGGCCTGGTATCAGCGCAACCGGGGAGAGCGCCCGGGCGAGGCGCCGAATGTGTGCTGCGCCTGGTTCGACGAGTTCGACCAGCTTCAGCAGGATTGCGCGCAGGGCAGCGCCTTCGTCGAGGCCCACGCGCGTTTTGCCCAGAAGCGCCATGCCCGCCTGAGCAAGGATCCGGTTCGGCGCCTGGGAGAGCTGCTGCCCCTGAATGCCAGCGGATCACCCGCCGAAATCCGTGCTGCGTTTGCCCGCACCTTGATCCCCGCAGTGCTGCGTCTCCACGCTGCACACCGCGGTATCGATCCCGTGTCGGGCAAGCGGGTGAGTTTTGGGTTGGTGCGCATGGCCAACATCGCCCCTTTGTTTGACGTGGCCCTGGCCTTGCATGCGCAAGGCATGCCTGAAGGCTGTCGGCTGCATCTGTGCGTATATCACTCCCAGTTTCCGCTGCTGATCCGTTCCGCCATTGAAAAGCAGCTCGACACGACCCTGAACCGGCGGGACCCGGACAGCGTGTACGCCTTGCCGGACATTCGTGAGCGCCTTGATCAGTACCCGGAGTCTGACCAGATTTTCATGGTGTTAGGCTCCCCCGTCACGGAGGTCGGTCGCGATCACGACTATGACTATGGCATCGTTGAGCCATCCTCCATGCGCTCCCTCATCCAGCTGGCCGGGCGTATCCGTCGGCATCGCCCAGGCGAGGTGAGCAGCCCCAATCTGCTGGTCTTCGATACCAATCTGCGGAATCTGGAACAGCCGGGGCGTGCTGCCTTTTGCCGCCCAGGATTCGAACAGGATGACGGCCCATTCCGCCTGAATTCCCACCGCCTGGCTGATCTTCTGGAAGAGGCCGAGATTCGCGTCATCGACGCCCGGCCACGCATCGTGCCGCGCCCCGACGAGGCGCTGACCCCCTCGCAACGGCTGGTGGATCTGGAGCACGCCCGCCTGCGCCAGCAGATGCTGCCACCGGCCCAGGCCGTGGCCGATACCCCGCCCCGCAGCACCCGCCGGGCCAGTCAGCGAGCGCAAGGTGCCGGCCTTAACGCTGCCAGTCATTGGCGCATTCACCAGGTCTGGCTGACGGGTGTGCTGCCCCAGCAGCAGCCATTTCGGAGCAATACCTCGGGGCCGCAGGTCGACGTGGTGCTGCTGCCCGACGAGGAGGCGGAGGATTACGTCCTGCACCAGTTGAGTGAGGGCAGCAGCAAGCGGGACGTGCTCTACGTCCGGATCGACGACAGCAAGAACCACCGCATCCCCGACCACCTGCTCCAAGGCGCCCGCATCTCGATCTGGGGTACGGCGGACTACATGGAGCTCCTGCGCACCCACGCCGAAGACACCGGCCTATCGCTCATGGCCTGCGCCCAACGTTACGGCATCGTCAGCCTGCTTGACCGCACCCAGGGTTGGCGCTTTCACCCGGCGTTGGGGTTTACGGGAGAGAAGTGATGGAGAGCGTAAGGCTCAGAGCGTCATGGGTTGGTGAGCCCGTCCTCGGCGGCCCGCCTGATTGCGGGCAGTTGAGCGGCCAGTGTGGGGAGCGCACGTTGCACCGTTTCCCAGACAATCCCGATGTCCATTTCGAAATAGCCATGTGCGATCCGGTTGCGCATGCCTTTCATGCTCCCCCACGGCACGGTGGGGTATCCCGCAACAAACTCGCCATGGTGTTCCAGGAGCTTTGCGGCGAGCTCTCCGATTACAAGGAGGTTCAGTACGACGGCCTGCTGGGTGCGTCGGTCTGCGCTGAAGTCCTCTCGCTCCAGGTCTTCAACGTAGGCGAGCGCTTGACGCGTCGCCTCTTCCATTTGTTCAAGCCAGAGAGGAAGGCGGCTTTCTGTCACAGCGGACGCGCTTCTGCCAGGACTTTCGCGCGGATCCGGAGCGGTAGATCGCCAGGGGTCAGTACATCGACTGGTACACCCAGCAGTGCCTCCAACTCCACTTGCAGCCCTCCCAGATCGAAAAGTGTCGTCTCGGGGCTGGGATCGACCAACAGGTCGAGGTCGCTGCTGTCGGTGTCCGTCCCGCGCAGCACGGAACCGAAAACACGGGGATTGCTGACATGAAAGCGCCGAGCCAACTCGAAGATGGCAAGTCGATCCTGATGGAGGGTTTGGGATGGCTTCATGGTGCGTGGTGCCTCTGGCTGCTCTCTGTCACCCCCTGCGGGATTCACAGTAGGAAGGAGGATCGATTCACGTAAATCAAACCCCCCGAGGCTTTGCTTCGGGGGATTCTACGGCTAGCCGTTATC
>ERZ795056.2577-NODE-2577-length-20036-cov-13.432511_pt1 | contig 20036 bp, 11 predicted proteins | sample MGYA00375140_ERZ795056 | MGnify/ENA primary metagenome ERZ795056 (study PRJEB30185, sample SAMN05720227) | activated sludge metagenome | isolation source: Anaerobic digester | place: USA | collected 2015-03-09 ... | reverse complement strand
GTCATGCCCGATCCCCGCCATGGCCGGGCTTTGCAGTAGGGGCTGCATCTGGTACTGCGTGAAGTGGATGTCTTGGGCGGTGGCCCCAGTGGCGATCAGCAGACCGGACAGGGACAACAAGGGTAGCAGTTTACGCATGGCGCTGGCGTTCGGTGTTGGGTTCAGGCAAAGGTGGGTGACCTTCAAGTGTATAACCCGGATTTCGGAGCGAAGGTTGGGTATGAGGGGAAATTCATGGATGGATGCTGTCGCTCCTCAGCGTTATCTCACCAAAGTGATATTTCCCTGCTTCTCCACCGTCTCCCCATTGGTGAGTATGGCGCTCAGGCGGTACACGAAGACAGCGGGGTCGAGCAATTGGCCCTTGTATTGTCCATCCCAACACGTCCTGGGATCGGTGCTTTCGAACACCCTGTTACCCCAACGGTCGTAGATGCTCAAGGTCATCGTACTCATACACTCGGTCCCATTGACGCAGTGCCGGTCGTTCTTGCTGCTTGCATCGGGGCTGAAGGCATTGGGAACGAATATCGCGCAATCCAAGGGCTCGGCGGGTTGCTCCGGACCGTCCACCCGGAGCTTCACCACCCACAGGTCGCGCCCACCGTGGTTACCAGAGACATCGCCGTCATTGGACTCGGTGTAGCCGAACGCCACCAAGGAACCATCCTCCAGTTCGGCGCGCAGCCAGCCCTGGTCCTCTGATGATCCACCTAGGCATCGTTGCCAAACGAGGTCGCCTTGCTCGTTGATCATCGCCAACCACAGGTCCCGCTGGCCATGATGACCTTCGATGTTTCCGTCGCCGGAGAAGGTGGAACCGCACAGCAGGTAGCCGGCATCGGTCGTTAGCGCTAGAATGCCCAATTCGAATGCACTACCGCCGAACGTCCGCTGCCAGAGCAGGTCGCCGTTGGCGTTCATCTTGAGCACCCACATATCCTGGCCGCCATGCGCGCCAGTTACATCACCATCGTTCGAGTTCGCTGATGCCATCACCAGGAAGCCTCCATCCGCCGTAGTCAACAGGTCGCTCGCCGTTTCATTCTGGGAACCACCGTACGTGCGTGTCCACAACAAGGTGCCGCCGCTGCTCACTCTCGCCAGGAGGACGTCGTAGTTGCCCTGGTTCTCCTGGACGTCACCGTCCGTTGACTTCGTGTGGCCTAGGATCATGATATCCCCATCGGGCAGAACGACCGCATCCATGCCTAGCTCGAAGTCGCTCCCACCTATGGTGAGCGACCAGACGATGGCACCGGTAGCGTTCAACTTCACCAGCCAGAGGTCATCCTCGCCGTGGTTGTTCACCACATCACCATCGTTCGATCGTACATAAGCGAAGTTCACGATGTAGCCCTCATCAGCAGTAGGTATCACGTTGATGCCGTATTCGGCTTCACTTCCACCCAATGTCCTGTTCCATTCGATATCACCGGCCGCATCGAGCTTCACGATCCAATGGTCCTGCTCACCTGGACCATTGAGGTCCGTGATGTCACCGTCATCGGAGGTGGTCAACCCGTGAAGCATGAACCCGCCATCGGGGGTTTGCCGGAGTTGCGGTACCGCGTTCTCACTACCGGAGCCGCCATAGGTGCGTTGCCAAAGAAGGGTGCCTTGTGCACTGAGCTTCACCACCCAAATGTCCTTCAGCCCGAGGGTCCCGGTCACATCTCCATCCGCCGAACCGGTATTGCCCATCACATACAGGGAACCATCGGAAGCTTCGATACAGGAAACACCGAACTCGGCCTCTGAACCACCCAGGGCACGGCTCCATTCTGCGGATCCGTTGGCATCGAGCTTGGTGACGAGGATGTCCAGTGCTCCATGATCGCCGGTCACATCACCGTCATTCGAATCGCTCCAGCCCACCACTACGAAGCCCCCGTCATCCGTTCGTGTGAAACCCGGACCCGGGTCGTCGAAACCGCTGCCGCCGATGCAGCGCTGCCATTCCAGCTGCGTGGTGACCTGCGCAGCCAAGAAAAGCGGGACAAGACCCATCAGCGCGGTGATTGTCAAGATCGCCACCTTCATCGGGCATCGTGTTGTGGTCATCTTCTGCTCAGGGTTCGCGTTCATGTGTTCCTTGTTCGTATGCACCATTCCACATCACTGCTTCACGATCCGTGCATGAAGCGATCCACCGGCGTGCTTCACCAGGCAGTGGTATACCCCGGTGGGTAAGGCGGATAGATCGATGCGCTCATCCACCGATCGACCTTGTTCGACCACCACACCCGCATTGTCGGTGATGGTGACTGTCCAGTTCTGCGAGCTTCCGCCCGGTATGCGTATGACCGCCGATCCTTTCGTAGGGTTGGGGTAGGCGATGATACCATCCATTCGCGGACCGGCTTCATTCATGGAAGCGACTACGGCTCCACTTTCGTTGTGGAAACGCGTGATGAGCGGTGAATACCCGAAGAGGTTCCCGTTCTGCCATTTCACCACTTGGTCCATGGAGAGCACCTTGCCATCTTCCTGCATGGTGGCACAGTGGAAGTTGATGCGCAGGTCGTATCCGTTGTCATGAATGGGCTGAATGCCCGGAGCGAAGGTCGCATCGATCATGCCGGACTCGTCTATGCGCGTGAGGTACTTCCCGCTCATATATCCGTCGGTATTGTAAGCTTGGGCCATCACGATCAATCCACCGTTGGGTTCTATCAACAGTTCGTCCGGTGCCGTGAAGAACTGCGGTTCCGTATCGCTCAGGTCCAACCGGCCCGACTCGCCAAAGCCCGTGTCGAGTGAACCATCATCCAGGAGCTTGAATAGGTAGGCAGGCCAACCCCAGGTGTTGGTTTGTACATAAACGGAGTTGTCCTGCGCGATCGCGATGTCGAGGATCCAATCGTCCAAGGAGTAGCTCGCCAAGTCGAGGGTGTAGCTGAACGTTGCGTCCATGGTCCCATCTACGTTGAAACGCCAGATGCCGGCTGAACCAAGCCCGTAGGAGGCGAGCACCATGCGGCCGAGGTTATCCATTTCGAAGAGCGGATACTGGAAAGGAGTAGGAGGCGTGTAAGCCACGCCATTGCTGCCGAAGGTGTTGTCCAGTGAGAAGTCCGCGTTCAAACGTATCACCTGGCCGCAGCCTTCGTCGTTGTTGGTCCCTGCTTTTCCGATGAGGATCCGGCCCTCATCATCCACCAGCATCTTGGCGAACCCGGTGCCGCCTGCCGCGACCACTGGCGTGTATGCCTGCACTACCGCACCGTTCTGGTCGATGGCACCGATCTGATAGCCTTCCGCGGTGCCCTTGAGCAGCAGGATCTTCGATCCATCAAGCGAAAGCGCCGCGTCTGTGAAACCTGTGTTGGGGAACTCCAGAATGCCGTCCCCATCAAAGGAGTCGTCCAGCGACCCGTCGTCGTTCAACTTCATGATGAACGATGAGGTGGTGCCATTCACGGCGCTCAGTATCGAAAAGATCTTCCCGCCGGTCTCCAGGATATCCACGGTGATAACATCGGGGATCTGGGGCATGAAACCGTATTGCCCATCGCTGCTGAAAGTAAGGTCGAGCGTGCCGTTCTGGGCGATCGCTCCCGTCGCGATCATCACGCTCGCACCAGCGAGGGCGAGGGTGCGAAAGTGGGTGGAGGGTAGTGATGCTCTCATGGGTCGAAGAAGATCTTCTGCAGTTGTACTGAACGTGATCGCAGGCCTTCACTACAAGAACATGAAATACCCGACCACGGTTGGGTCACCACGAAATATCTATCGCTAACGCACCAACGTGATGTTCCCTTGCCGCTCCACGGTCTCATTATTCGTGAGCGTCGCTCTCAGGTGGTAAACGAACACTGCTGGATCGAGTAGTTGACCTTTGTATTGGCCATCCCAACAGGCATTGGGCTCGGTGGTCGTGAAGACCTGGTTGCCCCAGCGATCGTAAATGGCGAAGACCATGGAACTGATGCACTGCGCGCCGTGCACGCATTGTTGGTCGTTCCTGCCGGACGCATCCGGGCTGAAGGCGGTCGGGACGAAGATGTTCTCGACAGTGCATGGTATGTACGGTGGTTCGATCACCGTGATCACCAGGCAGGCCGTGTCGGTGCCGCAACTGAAGAGGCTGTCGCTGACAACGACACAATACTCGGTTGTTACCGTAGGGCTGGCCAGCGGAAAAGTGCAGGCAGTGCAGCTCAAGCCGGTGCTTGGGTACCAGCTAAAGGTCGAGCCGGGCGAAGGACTCAACAGAACGGTATCGCCTATGGTGATGCTCGGATCGGCAGTAGCCACCTGTGCCACAACGGGCGGCAGCGTGGAGAGGATGAGCGAAACGGTGCGAACCGAATCGCACGCACCTGCCACAACAACCGTATCCACAAAGGTGCCGGGAGCGAACACTTCAGCGCCGTTGGGCAGGGTGTATGCCTCCCCTTCGCAGAGGGTGATCTGCCTGCTCGACCCTGGTAACGGATCGATCACAACATCGAACAAGCGCACGGTATCGCAGCCGAGGACAGAGAAGGTCGTATCCGAATAGCTGCCTGAGGTGAAGACCGTTGTTCCGGAAGGCAACGCAAAACCTTCGTCGACGCATGCGTTAACGGCACCCATGACCTCAACTATGGGAGCGGGATCATAGGGGTCAACAGTACACGGCACGGTGATCGCACAGCCGTTGGCATCGGTCACTGTCACCGTGTAGTTGCCTAGTGGCACATCAGTGAACACGTTGCTGGCCTGAGGGCCGTCGCCGATGTCGTAGCTGTAAGGTGCCTGTATTCCGAAATGGTATACAGTGATCGTACCACTGGTACACGTTGCGCTAGGCACAGCTACTGTACCCACCAACGGGCAGCTACCCGCCACGGCCGAGGGGTCGATCTGCGTGAACTCCACCTGTGGATCGGTCTGTCCGTGGTTCGGTTGATCCAGGAAAACGGAACCGCAAAGTGAAAAACCCGCAGCCCAGAGTGTGCCGTCCGCTTTCACGATGTAGGAGAAGGTCTCTCCTGCCATGATGTCGATCACATCCGTGGCGACCAATTGCGGTGAGTAGAACAAGGCGGAAATATTGTAGTTCCCCCATGCGTAACAGTTCCGATCGGCATCCAACGCGAGAAAATGATTGCCATCCGTACAGCCACTTATAGCGACAATGTTGTTCAGGCCTTCGACCAGTTGGGGTATGGTATCTTGTAGAAAGTCGCCATCCCCTGTAAAGCCCGGAAAGCCCCAGCAATACACTTCGCCTTGAGCGTTCAATGTGGCGGCGGCCTGCGTGTGTGTCTTGATATCTATGATGCCGCTGAGCCCTGCGATCGGAACGGCATTCAACAGGTACGCATCGGTGTAGGACGGGTCCCCGATAAGACCTTGGTAGTTGTGGCCGACCACGCGAACGGTACTATCGCTCAAGAGCACATAGTTCGTGAACAACCCACTGGCTACACGAACGGCACCAGCAATACCGGTCATCTGCACCAGGGTAGTGAAACTCGGGACCTGGGTTCCATCTCCGAAAATGCCTTCTCCATTGTCCCCAATGCTCCACACCGTTCCGTCATTCTTAATAAAGCTGCAGTTCCGTGAAGAGGCATCCACGAACTTCACATCCGTGATCACTGGGGTCGGATACACGAAACCTCCATCCCCTCCCCACACCCAACCTGTGCCGTCGTTCTTGATCGCCCCCATCCAATACCCGGTGCTGAAGTAGCGCACGTTGTCCATACCCGGTATGGCATCCGGCGCACTCGTACAATTCGCTCCTGGGCCATTGCCCAATTCGCCCACGTTGTCGCCTCCCCAGCCGTACAGCTGGTTGCTGCTGCTATCACACGGATCGCTGTAGCAAAGGCTGAAACCGCTGTATGAGCCGACCGTGTAGTTGGTGGGCCGGTACCAAAGCCTACCACCGAAACCATCGCCGACCATACTGTTCTGGGCGGTAAGACCAATCACGTGGAGCATGGCGAGGACTATCACATACCCGCGGCCACCGATGCAGCGAGCAATGCAGAACTTGTATCGAACGTTCATGCGTTCCATGGTTCAAAGGCTGTTCTGCCTGAAGCGGCGGCGTTGTCCACCGGACCTCAGAAAGACGTGCGTCGGAGCTTCCAGACCACGCCGAGTGAAATGCCCAGGTCGTTGAGCGGTACGTCGTTCAACGGCCCCAACGTCGCTACCTCGGACATCTGACGCTTCCAGAATGGTCCGGTCGTGATCCGCACCAGTTCGTTGACCTGATAGGACAGCTGGGGCCGGAGGAGCACGGCGTAGTTCGTGGTACGGAACGCTTCGTCCGGCACGGCTGTGATGGTGAGCGAACTTTCGGGCAGGTAATTACCCGAAGCATTGAAGAGTAATCCCAAGCTCACACCAGCCTGTAGAGCGACCCCGATCCGACCGACACCGATCTCATAGCCCGCCAGGATCGGCACCTCCAGGTAGCTCAAGGTCACGTCCCCTGCATCGACACCGTCCAACACGTTGCTAGCATCCACCTCAAAGTCGTTCCAATGTATGCCGGTGGCGATCGACCATTGTTTCTTCCGCATGCGGTACTCCAAGCCCAGCAGCGTGCCAGAGCCGGTGATCCTGCGGTCCGCAGCACGTATTGAAAGTGCCGACGCGAACACATGGAGTTCGTTCACGTGACGTGTTCGCAAGGAAGGATCAACGACGATCAAGGCTTGGTTGAGCTGAGGCTGCAGCAATGATCCACGGACCGGGATGACCTCAAGGACATCCACTTCGACCTCCCGCTGGAACTCACCGGAAGCCGGGCGGTCGGCCGGCAGCGCATCCTTACGTTCCTGGACCGGTGTGGGCTCAGCCACGGATGTAGCATCCGCATGATCCAGCTCGCCACTTTCCTCCACTTCACCTGTGCGCCCTCCTGAAGACGAGGATCCACCCGCATTGCCGTCGGAACTCGCCCCCCCGAAGAAAGCGCCCTGATCAGCCGTGATCAGCACCTCACCGTTCATGTTGGGCTGGTCAGCCGACCGACCCTCTTCGGTCGTGGCGCTCTCCTCGCCGGAGGTGATCCTCGCGCTCTCCTCTGTCAACGCACCATGGACCTGTTCGACCGCACGGGCATGGGGCTGCACGGCTGAGCCGGCATCAAGTATCACTGCGTGCCTGATAGCCTGCTGCGCGTCAGCAGTCGATGGATCCGTTGCTGGGTCTGCGGTCCGCTCAGGCGTTGTTGCCGGCCAAGCGGCTGCGGGCGTTACAGGTCCTTCCGATACACTGGCATTGCCATCCACTTGCTGTTGGTGGGTGCTTTGAGATACGGCCACCTGTTGAGGGATGGGTCCAGTTCCGGTACGCGCCCAGGCCCACCAGACGAGTCCCGCCACCGGGAACAGCAGTACTTTCCACCAGCGACCCGTGCGGCCGACCGCCACCACCTCGCCCTGGTCACGTGCTTCAAGGATGGTCCTCATCTCCTCCAAGTGGGCTTCATCCTTGTTGAAGGAGCGCTCTGTCAGCTTCCTGCGGACCAGCCGGTCGATGGGATGGCGGAACTTCATGTCGTTGAGGGAATGATCACCAGCGCACTATACTGTTCAGCGATGCGTAGTTGGAGCTGCTGCCGGGCATGGCTCACGTGCCACTTGCTGGTGCCTTCCGAGATCCCCAGTTCAGCGGCGATCTCGCGGTGTTTCCAACCATCCACAGCGTAGAGGTTGAACACACGACGGGACATTTCCGGTAGATCATCCACCAGCCGTTGCAATTCTTCGGCCTCGATGGCCTCTTCCACCTCGTTGGGGATGGTGTTGGCGCTCGTTTCATGGAAGGGCTCGAGGCTCACGGTGCGTGCCACACTTGCCTTGGCGCGGTAGTCATTGATCGCCGTGTTCACAGCCACCCTTCTGCACCATGCATCGAACGGCGCGAAGGGTTGCCACGCATGCAGATTATCCAAGATCCTCAGGTACGCGGTGTTCATCAGGGCTTTCTGCAGTTGTGCGTCCGGTTCGTAGCGGCGGGCCACGGACATGAGCAGGTCGTAGAGCAGTTTGAACAGTTCGAACTGGGCCGCGCGGTCCTTACGGATGCACCGATCCAAGAGTGACCTGTCCGGTCTTACCCACTTCATCGCCTTATGTCCGTTGCCCCCCCCGCCGACCTTAGCCCCGGTGACGGGTTTCAAGTAGGCCTAGGGATCGCTGTTACTGTAAGAACAGCAGGATCCAAGGTAAGGTTGGGTAGCGAGGAAAAAAGAATCGGCTGCCTGAGGGACCGCATCTGCCAGCCACGTCACACAGGTGGATGGAGCTCCATCCCTACCGGACTAGTGTGATATTCCCGCTCTGCTCCACGACATCCCCATTGGTCAACGTCGCAGTGAGCCGGAATACGAAAACGGCAGGGTTGAGCGCTTTGCCCTCGTAGGTACCATCCCAGCAGGTCTTCGGGTCGCTGCTTTCGAAGATCAGTTTCCCCCAGCGATCGTAGATGGAGAAGGCCATGGTGGTGATGCAATCGCCGTACACACATTGTTGGTCGTTCTTACCGCTGGCGTTGGGGCTGAAGGCCGTGGGCACGAATACCGCTCCACAGGGTTTCTCGGTGAGGATGCGCACACAGGCCGTGTCGGTACACTGGTTCAGGTCGGTGACCACCACGCAGTACACCGTGGTATCTGTGGGCGACACGGTGGGTGATTGGCAGGTGGTGCAACTGAGACCGGTCGCAGGTGACCAGAGGTAGGTGCCGCCACCGCTAGCGAAGAGCGTGGTGCTTTCGCCGCCGGTCAAGACGGTGTCCAGCGCAGTTACTTGGGCCACGGGTTGGCTCACTTGGGCCACGGCAACGGTTGCGGTATCGGTGCATCCGTTGGCATCGGTCACGATCAGGGCATACTCACCAGGAGCGATACTCGTCAACGTATCATCATCCGATACGCCGGTGCTCCATACGAGGCTATAACCAAAGGGAATGTTGAAGTCCGGTACGCCACCCGTGATGGACTCCATGAACAAGGTGCCCGTGGGGGCGTTGCATGCGCTCGCGCTGGAACCGATCAGGGCTTCCAAGGCTGCGGGGGCTGTAACAACGATCGACACGGTTTCCGAAAGACCGTTCGAGTCGGTGACGGTGACACTGTGTTCCCCTTCGCACAGCCCCGTGGCGGCTGCCGTGGTCTGGCCGTTGTCCCAAGAGAAAGTGTACGGGGCGACTCCATTGATGCCTGTTGCCGTGGCCGTGGCCGAGCAATCACCACCACAGGCCAACGCCGTGTTCACCGCGGTGGCGTAGAACGGCGCGCAGCCAGTTGCCTCGCAACTGGTCGGAGAATAGTGCAAGATGAACGAATCATCGGAAGACACCGTCGCATCATCCATGTAATAAGCGCCGTTTCCGGGATTGAGCGTGGGGAACCCACCACCCTGCGATTCGCCAACGGCATAGAGATCCCCTTGCGCGCTCACGGTCATGGCCGAGCGATGGTCATCCCATGGGCCGCTGTGGAAGGTGGACCAGGTGAGCGCACCGTTGGGGGTGAAGCGCATGAGCACCATATCACCGCCGTAGGAGTTGGCTGGATCACCATCACCATAGACCCCATCGAAGGTGCTGTTGCAACCGCCGCTCAACAAGGGTACGTTCGGCTGCACGCCGAAGCCGAGCGCTTCGTAGGTCGTGTAGATGTTCCCACAAGCGTCCATGGCCAGTTGCTGTTCGGTGCTGCATTGTTCGGTTACGGTACCGCCCAATTGGGTCCGCCATTGCACTGTGCCCGCTGCATTGAATCCGATGAGGCAAGCATCTCCCTCTCCCGTCGCACTGTTCTGGTAAGCACCGGCGAACACACCCGTAGCGAGCGGTGTGAAGGCATCCGGCGAATGGGTGGCTTGAACGACCAGTCGGCCGTCCGTTCCAACAGCAAGCCCGTGCACGTTGGGAGAGCCACCAAGTTCGAAATAGGTACCCCATAGTTGCGAACCGGCGTTACTGAATACGGCGATGTAGCCATCATCGAAACCATCGACGGCGTTCTGCGCCGCACCACTGAACGGCCCATTCGCCACTACAGGTGCACCGCTGCCTCCTCCACCGGCCATGACGAACTGCCCGGCTGCTGTCGTAGCCACGCTCTTGTTGCGGAACATCATGGTGGGGAAACCCGACGCCCACTGCAGGGCGCCGTTGGCCGATAAGCCGAGCAGATACGTCTGGCTATCGGCCGGAGGCAGATAGTAGGACCCGGCGAACGATCCAGTTCCGGGCTGATCGAGCATCACCCCATCGTCCGTGGAGCCCGCCATGAAGATCCGGCCTGTCGCATCGCTGGTGACCCCTGAGATGTGCCCCCCGCCGAGGAAGGTCGCCCACTCTCGTTGTCCACCCGGTGTGAAGCCCACGATCATGGCGTCGGACTCGAACACACCACCGCCATAGGTGTTGCTGTGGTAGGCACCAGCGAAACTGCCGATGCCCGGTTGCGTCACGAAATCGGTCTTCGCGGTTCCGGCCAACAGGATGCGGTCGTTGGCATCCACATGCAACTGCAATGGCAGATCGATACCACTGTAGAGCGTTGACCAGAGCAACACACCGGTGTTGCTGAACGCCTGTAGGAAGCCGCCGAAGACCACATCAGTGAAGGCACCGTTGAACGTGAGCGTATCGAAGGGCACCGGGAAGCCGAAGCCACCTCCTCCGTAGCCCGCCATGATCACGTCACCGTTGCTCTTGGTCTTCACGGTCATGGGACCATCGAGCTGGTCGGTATGCGTGAAGGTGGCCCAGGTAAGCTGCGGATCGATCACCAACGTAGCGCCCGGCACGCGGTGCGTGGGTAGCTCGAACCGGATGCGCACGCGGTGCTTGTCCAAGGCCGTCAGATGAAATCCGCTTTGGACCTGTTCACCACTTTCCTTCCAATAGCTCACCGGCGCATGCTCGGTGAGCGTGCCCATTCCGGTGGGGATGGAGATGCCACCATCAGCCGTTGGCGATACAGGTTGCTCACTGTGGTAAACGAAGCGGATGTCGTTCGGGTCGCCGTTGGGGTGCACGATGAAGTCGTACTTCAACCCGTGCTCATTGGTGTACAATACCCAATCTACACCGGGATAGACTTCACGCACGATGGCACGCCCGTAACGATGCAGACCCGTGATGCCTTGGGGACAATGTTTGAGGAAGTAGTCGTAGCGCGCGGTGCCCTCCTCCTCCAGCACGATGTTCTCCGGGCGGATGTCAGCGCCTTCCAGATGCATGTGCGCCCAGGCCATTTCCGCCGTCACCACCTTGGGTTTGGTGCGAAAGAAGGGCCGCTGCTTAGGTCCGGCCTTCCGCTTCTCCTCCAGCGATTCGGTGACGCGCTTGGTGAAGACGTAGCTCAACCCGGTGGTGGTGAGGTAGGTGCTCAAGCCCTTGCCCTCCGCTTTCAGTAGGATGAAGGGCGCAGGTTCCCCTTTGACCGTAGTGAACTGGCCGCGGTTGGGTTCGAAGCGCGGCACGGTCGCGGAGTTCGGGTTTCCGGCGAAAAGCGCTGAAACACCTAAGGAGCTAAGCGCAAAAAGGGTCTGACGGAGGTTGATCATCGGGTTCAGGCACAGGAGGACGGAGACACAAAGGTCCTTCGTTCCACTAGGCTAACCCGAAAAAAGGGGGGATGGTTGGGTCGAGCCTCGGGCCCACCAACAGAAGTGTCACCCGACTATAGCTTCACGACACGCAAGACCGCCCCTTGGACTTGCACCATATAGACACCCGGCATTAAACGCCCGGGGTAGATGTGCTGCGCAGGGCCTTCATACAAAACGGACCCTGTGGCGTTCAGTAGCCGTACTGGCACGGTCGGCGGGACGCCTGTTAGTTCCAGTTCCTCGGTGAACGGATTCGGCCACGCCACGATCGTCTCTCCCTCCGCTTCATGCACCTGCGTGCTCAAGCAATCGAATACTTGAGGTGCGACGGGCAGCATTGAACTGAGCGTGTACCAAGCGCTCATCACTGGCTCGATCACGGCATCCTCAGGCGTTTCCACGACCCCATCCCAGCGTGCCATCAACGTATCTGTCGCGTTCGTAGCGTTAGCAGGGATCATCAACGAACCGGTCATCAGATGTACATCATCGCCGTAGGAAATGGTGCCTGCGGTATCGTAACGGAACGGCAGCGGGTAGCTCATGTCACTTCCACTGCGCGTGGCCACGAAAACGATGGGGAGAGCGCTGCATTCTTCTGCGGGGCTTTGCAAGAGCATGTGATCCAGCGTTGTCGGAGGGAAGGCGTCCAGTTGACTCGCGTTGATCGCGCAGTTGATAGTGTCCGCAATGGACGTCATCACCAACCCTTGCCCGTTGGGGTTCACCACGGTGCCCGTGAAGTTCACATCCTGCACGCCCGGCGTGGTGGTGTATCCATAGCAGCGCATGTAGGCATAGGTGCTGGGGTAGGTCAGGAGGCAATTGTTGAAGGTGACGCCACCGAAAGGCGGGCAGGGCGCGAAGTAATCCGTTACCTCCACCCAGATCGGGTTGTTGTCCAGCACGCCGGGTGCCTGGCTCACATTGGTGAAGGCGCAATCGTTGAAGGTGGCCGCGAAACCCGTTGCCACCTTGCGCACGAATACAGCCCTGAATTGACTGTTGTCCACATGGCAACGGTTGAAGGTGACCGTGCCTGTGACCGGATCCTCATCCTGCTCAAGCGTGATCTCCTTGGGGCCCCATGGTTGCCCGATCACGCCATTGTTGCTGGTGGTGCAGTCGTTGAAGGTGATGTCCACCGGAACCGAGGTCTGATCCAGATAGTGGAGCACGAGGCTGATGCCACAGTAGTTATTGGCGGTAAAGGAGCAATGGTCGAACACCAGGTCCGCAGCACGTCCGGAAGCCACATAGGGTTCGATATCCAGGCCGGACTCCGGCAGTGTGCCCAGCGTACCGGTGAACAGGCAGTGGCGCATGACCATGTGCTGCGCGCTGGTGATGCTGCACCCCTGCCTGTAGTTATCGATCATGCGCACATCCTCTATGGTGATGTGCTCACTATACGGGACCGCTCCCCAAGCACCCACATACAGCCCATCGCCACCGCTTTCGCGCAAGGTCAATCCCTTCACTGTGACCCCATCGCAAGAAAGGATCATGAGCGAGTGACGGAACTCACTGTCATTGAGCAACGCATATTCAGACCGGTTCATCTGGAAGGTGGCCCCATAGCCGATGATGGTGATGTTCGTGCTGGTCCTAAGTTGGAACAGGGTCGCGTAGATGTTGTTGAAGGCGCCAGGCCTCGCTCGAAGCACCACACCCGGTTGGAAGATGATGGTCTTGTCGGACAGGTTCGTGAAGGTGCTCGGCCCCACGTTCCAATCATCCGCTTGCAGATCCACCACCACGGTATCGTATGCAGAGTTGATCGCCGCTTGGAACGCGGCAGTGGCGTTCGTTACGTTGTAACCGAACGTGCTGGCGTTGATGGTTGAGGCCTGGGTGGATCCGATCACACACACAGCTAGCAATAGAGCAAAGTTTCGCATGGAGTAAAGGTATCTGTAGTGAGAGGGGGCGTAACGCAGGCTATGACGAAGGACGGATCGATCGTGAACGTATCGATGTAGCGCCGACCGATGTGAACTCGAGAATCCAGTACGCTGACCTTCGTACTTGGGGGTGCTCATCATCGCACCAAGGTGATGTTCCCCTGCCGCTCCACTGTTTCACCACTCGTGAGTGTGGCATTCAGCACGTACACGAACACTCCGGGGTTCAGCGGCTCACCGTTATGAAGGCCGTCCCAACAGATCTTCGCGTCGGTGGTCTCGAAGACCCTGTTGCCCAAGCGATCGTAGATCCGGAAGACCATGCTGCTGATGCAGTCGCCATACACGCATTGCTGATCGTTCCTGCCGCTCGCGTTCGGACTGAACGCGTTGGGGACGAAGACCTCGCAGGCCCTTAGCACCACCACCTGAACACAAGCCGTATCCGAGCAGCCATTCACCGTGAATGCGGTAACGCAGTACTCCGTGGTATCCGTCGGTGTCGCGATGGGGTTAGGGCAGGTGGTGCAACTCAATCCGGTGGATGGTGACCATTGGTAGGATGTTCCACCGAGGCCCACAAGCTGAACGCTCTCACCAGCAGTAATGGGAGTCGGCGTGGCTATGGCAGCGGCTGTGGGCGCATTGCTTGCGATGATCCGTACGGTATCCGTTGCGGTGCAACCGGATGTATCCGTGACGACGACCACGTATTCCCCGGCACCCAGACCGGTCGCGGTGCTGGTGAGTTGACCGTTGTCCCATTGATAGTCGTAGTAGGCCGAGTCCCAGATCGAGAAGTTCACCGTGGCGGTGCCGGTCGCGCTTTCGCAGAGCGATGGCGTGGTGGAGATGTCGAGCACGATCGGCAGCGGCTCGGGCAGGTCCAGGGTGAGCGTGCTGGTCTGTCCGTCAGCATCGGTAACGGTCACACTGTGCATACCGGCGCAAAGACCGGTCGCCGTGGCCGTGGTCTGTCCGTTGCTCCAGGTGTAGGTGAACGGTGCTTGGCCTTGGGTCGAGTTCACTGTAGCGGAGGCATCGCAATCGCCATTGCAAACCAGTTCACTGAACTGCAGGCCCAGTGTGAGTGCTGTGCAGGTTTCACAGGCGGTAGGCACCAGTTTCATGATGAACGCATCATCGCCCAAGGGCAGCGCTGGCTGATCGTCGAAGTACGCGCCACCTCCAGGGTTGATGTACTGGAAGTCACCGATGCTCTCCTGGTCGTAGGTTTCCGCGGTGAGGTAGATCACATTGCTTATCGGATCGATGGTGAACGGCGGCCGGAATTCTCCGCCACCACCACCGATGTAGGTGGAATAGTTGAGCGCCCCAGAGGTGGTGAACCGCATGAGGAACACATCCTCCCAACCGTAGTTGTTATCGAGCACCGGATCGACGCTACTGCCGCAACCCGGATCGACGATGGGCATGTCCGCAGAAACGGTGTTGATGGCGAAGAGGATGTTCCCGCACTTGTCCACGTTGAGCTGCTCGGTGGAAAGGTGGGTGGGATTGAACGAGGGTCCACCACCCTCGATCTGCCAGCGGCCGAAGAAGGTGGTCCAACTGCGCGCTCCCGAAGGCTCGAAGCCAACGATGTACGCGTCCTGGTTCTGCATCACATCATCATAGTAGGCCCCTGTGAAGCTGCCCGTGCCTGGTAACAACGGTAGATCGGGAGAATCGGAGAGCCCACCGATGATGATCCGGCCTGACTGGTCAGTGTCAAGCCCGATGATCACATCCTCGTTCGAGGCACCGAAGTAGGTACACCACTCCAGCGCACCGTTGGGGGCGAGCCCGATCACCGCGCCGTCGTATTCGCTGTCGTACGTGGCATCCACATAAGCTCCTGCCATAGCGCCGGTGGCGATGATGGGCAGGTTGCCCGATCCTGTGTTCGCAGCGATGAAGTGGCGGCCGTCAGGGCGCGTGGTGATGTGACCGGTCGCGTCATCGCCATTTCCGCCGAAATAGGTGGCCCAGAGTTTTGTTCCGTTCGGCGAGAAGCCGAGGATGCACATCTCCAACGCACCAGCCGACGTCGGTTGAGAATAAGCGCCAGTGAACACGCCGGTACCTGCTTGCACCACCACGTCCGAAGCCTCCACATTGCCCACGATGATGATATTCCCCGCCGGATCGGTGGTCACCGTGCGCGCCATCCGGCCACCGAAGAACGTGGCCCATTCCCGCACACCGCCAGGTGCGAAGGCCGCGATGCACATGTCCATGTTCTCGTTGTTCGGCTGCGTGGGTTGGTAGTACGCTCCTGTGAACGAGCCGATGCCGGCCTGTACGGAAAACGTGGTATCCCCTTGGCCTACTGCTAGGATGCGGTCGTTCGCATCGCAATACACCTGCCCGAAGAAGGCCCCTTGGTACACGGTGCTCCACAAGAGAACACCTGCACTGGAAAAGGCGCGCAAGAAGCAACCGAAGAAGCCGTCCACTGATCCGACCGCATAGGCACCGCTATAGCTTCCGGTACCGACGCCGAGCGGAAATCCAGTGCCCCAGCCTTCGTAGCCCGTGGTGATCACATCGCCATTGCTGTTGGTGCAGATCGAGAACGGACCATCGAGCTGGTCGCACGCCATCAGCGTGTTCCAGGTGATCTGCGGATCGATCACCCGGGTGTTCAACGGATCGATGCCGCGCAGCGCGAAGCCTACTTCTGTCCTATGCTCATCGATGGGTTTCACCGTGAACGTGTTGGCGATGGATGTTCCTTTACCTTGTAAGTAGGTCACTGGGGCCGCTTCCTGGATGGAGCCCATGGAGGTCCGTATCACCAGACCACCGCGGTCATCCGCTGTTACCGGCTGCTCCGCATCGAACACCATGCGGATCGATGATGCATCTGCTCCGGGATGTACCACGAAGTCATACTTGAACCCGCCCTTGTCATCGCCGTACAGGACCCAATCGATGCCGGGATAAACATCGCGCACGGTGATCTTCGTAAAAGCGTGTACATCCGTCACAGGCCCGTTGGGATCATTCAAGAAGAAGTTGTAGCGCGCGCTGGTGGGATCTTCTTTCACGATGTGCTGGCGATCGATGCGCGCACCAAGTAATTCCACGCTTGCCCAGGCCATGTGTACGGTGGCTTTCGGGCGGTTCATGGCGTGGCCTTTCTCCAGGCTCACGCGGTGGCGTTGGCGCCGGTCGCCTTTACGTCCCTTCTCGAAACGTGTAAATGCGTAGGTGAGTCCCTCTTCAGTGACCCACACTTTCATCTCAGGTGTTTCCGCACGGAACAGGACCTGCGGCACGGGCTGTTGGGCCATGTCGCGGAACTGGCCCTTGTTCTCCATGAAGGCGAACTGCGCGGCGTTCTTTGGCGGATCGATGGCCTTGAGCGCTCCACTGAAGAGGACAACCAGCAGGGGAACGGAAGAAACTCTCAGCAGGAAGGCGGAAGTCAAGAACTGTCTAAGGTTGTTACCGAGGGCGAACATCTGATCGGCTCCTCAGAAGGTGGAACGGTCCAGACGCCAGGTGAGCCCGGCACTGATCCCGGCACTGGATGCGCGCGCGTCCTTCAGCAGGCCGTTCTGTGCCACGCTGCCCAACTGCGCCTTCCACATCGGCCCTGCACTCAAGCTCAAGCGCTCGTTCAAGCGATAAGTGGCCTGCGGCCTGAGCATCCACGAGTAATTCACGGTGTTGAATGCATCGTCCGGGAACCCGCTTCCAGAGCGAGCACCTTCCGTCGGATAGCGCCCGCCGGAATCGAAAAGGAAGTCGAGGCTCATGCCCCCTTGCACCAGAACACCGAAGCGCTTGAAGCCAACCTCTACACCGGCGAGTAGTGGGACCTCCACGTAATTGAGATCAACGTCCGCCGTGCCTTGTCCGGCCTGCATACCGTAGGTGCCGTAGTGGATACCTGTCGCCAGGGAGACATAACGCGACTTGACGCGATACTCCAATCCATAAAGCGATCCGTTCCGGGTTGCTCCATCTGATGCGCTGCCTTCTGCGGTTTTCACGCTGAGCGGGGCGCCAAACAAGTGCAATTCGCCAAGGGAGCGACACTTCGCATGTTCCATTTCCCGGTGAACGGGCATCGCGGCCAGCGGCTCCGTGTTCAGCGACCAGCGAGTACGCATGAAGCCGATCAACTCGCGAGTGGTCCCATCGGTGATCAACACATCTCCTTGGTCTACATCGCCAGATATTTGCTCTTCAACGTCAACCAAGAGCGACGTACCCACACCCGAGAAACCCGATCGGGCAGGGCGTACTTTCTGATCGCGCGCCACACGTTGTACCTCTAGGATGGAAGCTCCTCGGTCGCCATCATTCCTGGCGGTTCCGGATGATACGTTGTCGGGTCCTGCTACATCAGAGCTTACAGCTACGATAAGGGCCGAGGCCTGCGCAACAGCGTTCGGCTGATCCATGTTCAGACCCACATCGTCGACAACTTCGTTGCTGTTGAGGACGACAGGCTGACCCAATGCGCCATCCGCGTCCGCGCTATTGTCCGTAGCCACATCGCTCCCGGAAGTGGACCACCATAGCATGGCCACTACCGGCACCAATGCCGAAAGCCACCACGCGGAGAGCTTACCGCTCCCGGCAACGACCGGCGCTGAGTTACGCGCTTCTAATAGCGCACGCACCGCTTCATACTCGCCGTCTTCTACGGGGAACTTGCGGTGCTCAAGCCGCTCCCGGAACAGACCATCCACCCACCGTTTGCTGCTCATGCGCTTTGCAGGATAAGGTGTGGGCGAACGGCCTTGGCGAGCATGGCCTGAAGCAATTGGCGGGCGTGGTTCACATGCCACTTCGAGGTGCCTTCGGAGATGTGCAACTGCTCGGCGATCTCCCGGTGCTTCCACCCGTCGATGGCGTACAGGTTGAACACCTGGCGGCTGACCGTTGGCAATTGGTCCATCATGTGCTGCAACTCTTCGGTCTCGATCATCTCCTCCACACCGTTCACATCAGCCGTGTACAGGTTCTCTGCGTTCTCCACCAGGGTGGGCACCTGGGCCCTCTCTGCCACCTTGCGGTCACGTTGTTCGTTCAGCACCGTATTGATCGTGATCCTTCGGCACCAAGCCTCGAACGGCGCCGATGGATCGCGTGTGGGCAAATGGTCGAGGATCTTCATGAACGCAGTGTTCACCATGGCATTCCTGAGCTGAGCATCCCGCTCGTAGCGACGGGCGATGGAGAGGAGGTCGTTGCGCAGCACCTTGTACAGTTCGAACTGGGCCGCGCTGTCCTTGCGGACGCACCGTTCCAATAACGAATCACTGAGCCTGAGCATATTACTTCATGTCACTGCCTTCGGACACTCATCCTGCCATTAGCCATCCTCGGTCCGCTGATCAGTCGGGATCGGGATCCGGCCTGGTAAGTCAAGAAGTCCTATCGACTTGTTGACACCAAATTCGGGTGGATGGTTGGGCGGCTGTGAAAATTAAGCCATCGACTTGAGCACAAGTGACATTCCTTGGTCCAGTTCGCGTGTGACAGAGGTCACGATCCTGGGTGATCGGTAAGTGGACCTTTGCACCATGAAAAAGTTCCTTTTTCTCCTGGCCCTCCTGACCGGCTTCGTTGTGCAGGCCCAGGATCAGGCGCGTGAGCACCGCATCGTGATGCAGCTCACCAGTGGCGATTCGCTCGTGCACAAGAACTTGATGAAGCAATTCAAGAATATGTTGGAGGCCGCACCTACCGCCAAGATCGAAGTGGTATGCCACGGGCCCGGGATGGACCTGCTGATGAGCGACCGGAGCGTCGTGCAGGGCAGAGTGAAGGAGTTCGCGGCAAAGGGAGTGACCTTCACGGCCTGCGACAACACCATCCGCGAGCGTCAGTTGGACCCTTCCAAGGTGTTGACCGAGGCTGGTCATGTGAAGGCCGGCATCATACACATCGTGGAGCGCCAAGAGGACGGCTGGAGCTACATCAAGGCCGGTTTCTAACTCCACCGCTCCGTTCATGCGCATCGCTCGCGTTCATCGGTCGTGGATCATTGTTGCGCTTACGTTGGGATCCCCGGCGATGGCGCAGCATGAGGAACATGATCTACCGCACCGGGACAGCTTGAAGCAGGACAGCCGATCGATCGACATCATGCACAGGGGCCGACTCACCGGCCGTTTCAGGCAGTACAGCATGGCCACGGTGAACGATGGAGCTCCTCAGGATTTCTACGCTGTAGCGTTCGGCGGGGTGATGGGCTATACATCGGAACGCTGGCATGGGGTCCGGTTCCGGATGGCTGCCGGCTTCACCTTCGACCTCAGCAGCACGACCTTCGCGGACCCGGACCCGGTCACTGGGCAATTCAGCCGCTATGAACTGGGGCTCTTCGATGTGACCGACCCCGAACGTGTCGAGGACCTGAGCTATCTCCACGAGTTCCAACTGGACCATCTCAGTCGCAACGGCCGCCATCGCACGGTATTCGGCAAACAGGAGTTGAACACTCCTTTTCTGAACCCACAGGATGGTCGCATGCATCCGACCCTGTTCGAGGGCTTGTGGCATCGCACCAGGTTGAACGACC
>ERZ795056.2568-NODE-2568-length-20076-cov-8.805454_pt1 | contig 20076 bp, 13 predicted proteins | sample MGYA00375140_ERZ795056 | MGnify/ENA primary metagenome ERZ795056 (study PRJEB30185, sample SAMN05720227) | activated sludge metagenome | isolation source: Anaerobic digester | place: USA | collected 2015-03-09 ... | reverse complement strand
CAATAGGCTCCTGGTACAGGTATTCCGTTTTATGCGTTATGATATACTGAACCATTGTTATGCTGCGGTTAAATTAAAGGATCCTCCTCCAGGGCGAAGAGTTGTTTTTGCCCCTGCGCATGCTTAAAGTATTTCCGGGAAATAACATCCGGTATGGCTAGCAGCAGGGTGTTTAAATCCGATAACAGGCCGGCAAGTTCCTTATAGGTTCCGGTTTTGGCATCTGGCACGGTCCATTGCGTTTTATCGGCAAGCTGCAACATGGTAAGGGCTTCAAGAATCAACCTCTCGTGTTTTTCAAGTCCGTACCCGTTTTGTTTGTTTTTGGGCAGCCCCGACAAATAGGCTTTCAGTCTTTCCAACTGGTAAATCAGCGATCGGGGATTGTTGGGGTCAAGCAGCATTAAATCGAGTACCAACGGCAGTTGAATATGCACTTTATATTTGTACCGGAAATTCATCAGCGATTCATGGCTTTTCAGTACCGCTTCCTGCAGGTTATATTCCACCTCCTCGGTATAGCATTGGGTAAAGGTTGCCTGCAACATCCTGATCAGCAGCAGGCTTTGTTCCATTTTGCGGCCGGTGTCCAGCAGGGTCCATCCCTGTTCGCGCGAAATGCTTTCCCGGTTGAGGCCAATAAAAGCTACCATGGAGGTAATCAGGTTGTCGAGGGCGCTCACCATCCTGAAGGGAGTAAGCTGCGATTGTGCCGCGGTTTCCCACTCGTCTTCCATCCCTTTTAGCACGCGCCAGGTATCCGTACTCCAGTGATCGCGCACCGTATTAACCGCATTGGTAAACAATGAAAAATTGTAACTGAGGCTTCCCGACCGGTTGATGTTAAAAATAATATCAGTGAGTTCGGGCCAGGGGTCGTCAAACATTTCATCGGCATCAGATTTGGTAAATCCCGGCCAGGTGCAGGTGTATTCAGTAAGCGCCCTTAATAGCTGCTCCTCGGTTACCAGATCATTTTCAAATTGCAGCCGGTTGCCTTCAACCACAAACTGCATAACGGTGCGCTGAAAACGGGCATTTCCCAGCACCCTTTCGGCATAACGGCCAACCCAAAAAAGGTTTTCGGCGCTGTGGCTTGGCAATACGCCCGACATGGCAGGAACCTTCGACCTTAGCACATCGCGGTTGCTGCTGAGTGTATAACCCGGTTCGGGCGAAATGATCCAGGTATCTTTGCTAAACCCGCCCAACTGATTGGAAATGACAAAGTTACCGGGCTCGGCCGAGGTTCGCCCCAATCCACCGGTCATGCAGGTATAGGTATCCTTACTGCCCACCATAAAACTTCTGAACAAAACATTTCTTGGTTCAATCCGGCCATTGATGAGTGCCGGGGTGGAGGAAAAGGAAATTTTTTCCTGCCCTACATACATATAGGGCCTTGCCATGATTTCCTGCTTCAGCTTTTCCAGTTGTTCGGCCGAAAGGTCAGATCCGTTTACCGAGGTACTGACAGGCGAATCTTTGTAAATTTTTTTCACCACCAGTCTCTTAATGTGCTCCATAACATACTTTAAAGCCGGCGGTTCGCCACACCACCAGGTGGCGATGGTGGGTAATAGCAGTTCTTCTCCCAGCAGGCGCCTTGATATTTTGGGCAAAAAACCCATGATACCGGGGTTTTCGAGCACACTGCTGCCGAGCGGGTTGGCAATAGCCACGTTGCCGCTGCGAACCGCCTGCAGCAGGCCACTCACGCCGAGATGCGAATCTTCTTTCAGTTCAAGCGGATCGCAATAAATATCATCCACCCTGCGGATGATGACATCCACTTTTTCGAGTCCGCCAATGGTTTTTAACCATACATAGTTGTCCTTTACCATCAGGTCCTGACCCTGAACCAGCGTATAGCCAAGGTAAGAGGAAAGGTAAGAATGCTCAAAATAGGTTTCGTTGTGCGGACCGGGGGTAAGAATGACAATCCTGGGATTTTGATTATTGCCCGGAGCTATTTGCTGCATGGCACTGCGCAGGGCAATAAAATAAGGCGAAAGGTGCCGCACTTTAAGCCCCGAAAACAATTCGGGTAAAATGCGGGCAATGGCAAGCCGGTTTTCGAGGGCATAACCCGAACCCGAAGGTGCCTGCGTACGATCGTTCAGCACCCATATTTTGCCATCGGGGCTACGGGCCATATCGGCTGCATACAAAATCAGGCTTCTTTCACCAGGCAGTTTAATGCCGCTGCATTGCCGCAAAAAGCCGCTGTGGTTATAAATGAGTTCAAGTGGCAGCAGGCCTTCTTTAATCAGCATCCGCTCGCCGTAGAGGTCTTTCAAAATCAAATCCAGCAGCGTGGCCCGCTGAATAAGCCCGGCTTCAATTTTTTGCCATTCGGCCTCGCTTATTAAAAAAGGAATGATATCGAGGTGCCAAGGGCGGCTGAGTCCGCCCGGATCGCCGTACACATTGTAGGTTACCCCGTTTTCCTTTAAAAAGCGGAGAATATCCTGTGCCCTGTCCTGTATTTGTTCAGGGCCAAGGTTGCTGAAAGAGCTGAAAAAGGTTTGCCAGTGCGGGCGCAGCGAGCCATCATCGCCCAATAATTCATTGTACGAATAACTGTCGCTGAAATAATGTTGAAACAAGGATAACTGCTGTGAAGTTGCCATCATAAGCCAGTAATATGGAAAAGTCAGGCCCTAAAAATAAGGGAAAAGCGGGAGTGGGGGGCATTTGGGGTTTTACGACGTGTATTCCGTGCATTCAGAGTCAAATTACCTTTTTTTAATCACCCACGCTTTTACGGTAGGCATAATTTACCAGGAAAACCCCAAGGATAGTAACCATGGCACCAATCAACAGTACGAGGCTCCAGGGTTCATTTAAAATAAAATGACCGGCCACTACTGCTACCATCGGGTTAAAGTACGCATAAAGTGAAGCGATAGTGGTAGGCAGGTGCTGCAGGGTGTACAGCATGGCGCCAAAGGTAATTACCGAGCCAAGAATCACCATGTAGGTAAGCGCTTTCCACGAATGTGCCGGCACCTCGCTAAGCGGCATAGAGAACCCTGCCAGCCCGCTGATGATAAAAAGAATAACTCCTGCCAGGAACATCTGCAAGCCAAGCGCATAATACCGGTTGAGCCCGGTTTGGCCCCTTGCCGTAATAATGGTGCCCACCGCCCAGGTACAGGCCGCAATAAATGAAAGGATGATGCCAAAACGGAAATCGGGATTGGCAAAATCGGCGAGGTGATCGTAAAAAATAACTGCTACGCCCGCAAAGCCCAGTATCAGCCCGGTAAGGGCAAGCGGCGAAGGCTTTTTGTGGTGCCCGGTTACCAGGTCAATCAGTGCAACAATCAGGGGAAAGGTAGCGCCAAGGATAGCGCCCAACCCGCTGCTGATGTATTTGATACCCCAGGTGGTGAGCCCGTTGCTAGCCACAAACAACAGAAATGCCAGTACAATTAACTGCCCCCATTGCCGTGGCGAAGGCATTACCGCTTTACCCGTTGCCAAAAAAAACAACAGGAAGCAACTGCCGCCAAGCGTTTGCCGGATGGCCGAAAAGAAAAGCGGATGAATGCCCTGGATACCAATTTTGGAGGCTACCCAGGTAGTGCCCCACACAAACGAGGTTAGGAACAGCGCAAAATAAGCAAGCGACCCGCTGCGGGCCTTTTGCTTGAATTGCCTGCGCTTTAGCCGCGAAAAGGCGATTACTGTGGTGGGATTGAGACTCATTCGAGGTGCAAAGATGAAGGATTTAGGATTTAGGAATGAGGGAATGGGGAAATGCTGCTGATTTAAGATGAGGAATGGGACCCTCAATAGCCATCGAAAAGATTATGTACATTTGAAGTAAAGTAAACCTCATGAGTGAACAAAATCATCCACAAGAAAAACCTGAAATGGTATCGGAACCTGATTTGTTGGTTTATCCCGATATAACCCATATAAAAACATCCATCATTCAAACGATTCAACAATCGGAGGACGAGACTTTGCTGCAGGAAATCTATCAAATCCTGAAATCAGAAAAAGCATCGAAAAAACAAGTGAGCCTCTCCCGCCATATTGATAAAATTTTTGCCCAATACCCAGAAACGCTCCGCAAACTTGCCCAATAATGATTTTGCTTGAGGATATAATCGCTATTCACCATGCTTCAATAGAAGTATTTGGGGGTTCTAAAGGCATCAGGGATATGGGGATGCTGGAAAGCGCAATAGCCCGGCCCTTTCAAACTTTTGACGGAGAAGACCTATACCCCACTCCTGCTGAAAAAGCCGCTGCACTTTGTGAAAGCCTCATTATCAATCATCCATTTGTTGATGGCAATAAGCGAACCGGGTTTGCCGCCATGGTAGCCTTGCTGATGGAATACGGCCTAACTTTTACCGCCCCGGAAGAAGAAGCCTACCGCGCCATTATAATGGTATCAACCGGGGAGATGGGGTTTGAGGAGTTGAGGGAATGGTTGGGGCAATATACTACGCACTAAAGGGGGCTGAGAGACCAAATGTAAAATTGCTCATTGGAAAAATCACCATTTCCACTTCCTGCCATCCCTTTTCTTTGCAAAACACCAGCGTGCCATGCATCTTACCGTTACGGTGGGTATTTATCCTTCAAAAATGGAATCCCGCGCCTACCTGTATGGTTTGGCTTTTCCACTCATTGGAATTGGTAATATCATTGATATCGCTTAAACCGGCAAGGTACCGGCCATTTACAAAAAGGTGGAGCGGCAGGTTCCATTGAAACCCAACCAAACTCTGGATATCGTTGGAAGTAAATATCTCCCTTACACTGTTGGTAAATACTTCCGATTCATTCAATTTCATATTAAACTGTGCTCCAAGCTGTACCCTGAATTTTCCGCCAATGTTCATGTATAATGGCACCCCGAGGTAGTTCAATTTTACGTCCTTAAGTTCCTCCGCATTAAATTCGCCAACAACCTGGTCAATATCATTTGCGGTTTTTAGGGTAGCCTCGCTAATAATCAGGTCGGCGCCAAATCCAAATTTCTTTTTAAGGTTTACATGCAGGTAAGCACCACCCATAAATCCGTAGTTGAACCCATCTTCGAAAGACATATTATCAATTTTCACTGCGTTAACTCCGGCCTTTACGCCAAAATCCAACCCTTGTGAAAAAGCAGGATTAAAAAGAAAATACGCTAAACTAATCAGGAGGTAATGTTTGTACTGGTTCATGTTGTATCGGATTAATTCAGGTATGAAAAATAATTAAAACTGGTTTTGTATTCAAATAGAACGCATTAAAATGCGGAAATTGTGCAGGCAACAGGTTTTCATGATAAAATGGGGGATTTTTAACAGGAAGGAAGAAGGTGCACTGAATAAATCAGGGACATCCTCCATCAGAATAAAAACTCCCGCTGTGGCGGCGGGTGCCGTTGAGCGGGAGGTGAATTAAGGGGGTTAATGAGGTTATTGTCCTTTTATTTCTAAGGTTTGGCCATCTTCAATCTTTAATAACGCACCGGGCTTAAGCGTCAAACTTCTGCAAATGGAACTGGCTGAAATTTTGGGCTTTCGGGTGGTGGTTGGATCAATAATTACATCGGTATACTCATCGGGTACACCAAAGCAACACCAGTTGGCAGGGTTGTGCCAGTCGTCATTCTCAGTACCCGTCCAGGTATCAGAAAATTTGAGCGTGAAAGGCTCCTCTATCACCCCATTGGCAATGCTCCTGTATTGATAACCATACCAATTTGTAGGCGGACTATTCAACCTGAGTACCTGTGTACGCGAGCCGGTGTACAAATCATTATCAACGATTGTTTTCCAACCGCTTCCGTCATTTACCTGCCAAAAATAACTTCGGGCATTATTTATTGGCGACCGGTAAAAAACCGTCGCATTCTTCTCACAAAAACTCTGATCGCGAACCACAAAACTATCCATGGCAATATTTGAATAATAACCGCCATTATCCTTTGTCGCTATACTGATATAATGCTTGCCGTTGGGGAGCGGCGGCAAATCAATAGAGGCATTTACATAGCTACCCGGCGTTAAGGAAACCGTTGTGCCTGAGCCAATAATCAACCCTTTATCAATTTTGTACTCAAGGGTAATGACTTTCTTTTCTCCTGCCGGGCCGGTAATTTTCAAAAATGATTGATGAAAATAATTGCTCCAATGGCCCTGATTATCCTGTGCCCGAATGGTAACAAAGTGAATACCATCAGGTAATGCAGCCACAGGGGCATCAATGGGAACAGCAAGGCCTTCATTGGCTACAATACCGGGGCCAATATCCACCGGTATCCATTTGACGTTGCCAGAGGCATTAAGGGCATATTCTAATTTGGTAATTGCGGGCGCACCATCAGGCCGGGTAAGTTTCACAAAGGTGGATGATTGGATATTGCTCCAATAGCCCTTGTTGTCCCTGGCACGCAGGTACAGTACATGTATTCCATTGGAAAGTTGGTCAACTGATAATAACCCCGTAGCAATAATTTCCTCTGAGTTGCCTGTTTTATCCAAAGCAATCCCATTACCCGGCCCAGGGTCAGGTTCATCAAAATAACCCTCTACCTTGTCGATACGGCTTTGAACATTGTAAACATTTACCAAGGCCTCAATGGTATCGCTGGGTTCGCTTACAAAATTTCGCTCCCGCGCCCGAACCATGTAGTACACTTTGGTGTTGGCAGGTAATTTCCGGTGAAGATATTCTGGTGGGTCGGCAGGTAGGGACCGTACGAGTGCCATGGTTGCGCCCTTGCTGTAGCTGTAATAAAGATCGTACCCGGTTTCGTACTCGTTGGGGTCAGTCCATTTAACGCCAACGCTGCGCCCTTCAACAATAGTTTGAAGCATTTTGGGTTTGGCGGGTGTGAGAATTACATCAATCGTGTCTTCATTCGAAGGAAATATATTTGCTGAACCATCCGCTAAAATCCTGTAACGATATTGCAAAATTGGATTTGATGCTACCTCCGACCATGAAATGATATTTGGTTTGGTAGTATGAATAATTTGCCAATTCTCCCTACCCAATTCAGTTCGTTGAATATGGTAGCCTATTTCATCAGGTGCAAAATCGGTCCATTGAAATTTTGTAACATGCTGTTGATGATCGAAAGATAATTCAAATTGGTTTGTAGCTACTCCAATAATCCGAATGTTGTCCAAATAAAAAGCGTTACCACCCTGAGTTGTAAGATGAAATAGAAATTTCATAATTTTATCCGGACTACTTATCACTTTTGAATCGAGGTTTATCGAAACTGTACTCCATTCCTCTTTTGATGGAACAAATACCCTTCCAATTCGCTTAATACCGGAGGTCTCCAATTCATCCCCACCCCTTTTCCAGATAGTATCCATTTTTAATCCTGTTTCGCAAACAATAAAAAGGGTATCGCCAGGATTTTGCCAGGTTGAATATGAATAGTCAAAGGCTAAGGAAATATTCTTAGCCTGCCTGCAATCAATAAATGGGCTTTCAATAATATCCGATTTCGATTCGGCCAGTTGCGGCAAATAAATTCCAGTTCTACCCAAGGACCTTTTGGATTGATTTCGTGAACCAACACTTTCAATCCTGAAGGGCGTACAATCAAAATCAAATTTGTTAATTATCCAACCCGTACTTTCGGGGGGCAAACCATTTTCAAAATTTAATTGTACTGGCAATTTTCTTGCAATTATTTCAGGATCAGATACTTCTAACATTTGCATTGGGGTTTCATATTTTTCCCCTGTCCTATTTTTTCCATTCCAAACTTCAAGCCAGTAAACCAATGGCCCAAAACCTGAAACATTAACGATTGCCTCAGGTTCATTGTCAAGTCCATCAATTGTACCCCCAATTACATTCCATTTATAGCTTTTAACATTAAGGCTACTTTTAGACTTTAAATGAACCTTTTGCGGTAATGAAAATCTTTGGTAGCTAACATCGTCAAGTTCAGGAATTGGCACCTGAACCCAAACTTTATTGAAGAGATTTCCCCTAAATTCATGGGCGGTTATTAAAGCAGTTTGGGTCTGGCCAGTTGTAAGTTGTTTGCTAAAAGGATTACCCGTCACAGGAAAATAACTCATTAAGTTATTAATCTGTGGATGGTAAGTTTCACCATTACAGTCTTTCCCTGTAAAAATGAATCCCTCTGGAATAGAGTCTTCACAATTGCCAACGAATTCAGAATATAATAATGAAGAATTCGCGTATGTGTCAGATATGAGGTCTCCTGTAAAAGCAGAATTCTTTCCATTTACCAATTCCTTACCTTGAAATTCAGAATGAGTATGAAAGAGACCAAATAAATGACCAATTTCATGGGCCATTGTAAACTCCTGGCCACATTCACCAACACCTCGATAGGTTAAAACCAAATGATCACCTAAATCCCCTCCACTTAAACGGGGTATCCCCCCCGAAGCCAGGCCGTTTGTACTTGGGTCGTTGTATATTTCATTTACAACAAAAACACTTAGTGTGTTTCTTTTTGCCCTGTCCAATAATTCAAAATCGTCTTCTCCAAAATCAGCAAAATCCTTATTATAGACCATTGTTACTAAGGGACTATAGACAAATGATAGGCCAATTGCATTAAATATTTCATTTACCCTCTGTAAGGCATCATTCCAACTCTTTTCTGCTACAAGAGGTGCTGAGTTTGCAGCACTTTGAACCAAAATTCTGTTAATTATTATAGGATGCTCATTGGTGCTAAGACTATTCAGCCCCTTTACTCGCTGAATAATAACATTCCAAGTTTCGCTACCAATCTTAAACTTTCTTGGGGCAACCCTTCCTTTGAGTTCATAGCATTGCCCTTGGGCAAAAATGAAAAAGAATAAAATACCAAATAAAATTAAAATGCTCTTAATCATTTGCCCTAACTTTTACCTCCACCTTCAAACCGGCACCACTGGTAGCCGTTTGGGGCATGGATACTGAAAAAATATTTGGATGCAACGCTATTCCGCTTGGTTTATAGGGAAACGGCCCAACAAAAGGACCAATATTTTTCTGTGCACTTAATGAATTGGGTTTGCTTTTATACATACCATCTGGCGACCCCTGACCTAACCATTCTTTGGAAAAATCAACAGACCCATAGTCTTCTGAGCCTTCAGCTATCGCCCATGAATACAAGTTATTCGAAGTTGTACAATCAGTAATTGCTATTCGATTACCTGCACAATAGGTGTCACTAAAGGCTGCCAAAATTTGATTGGACTGAAGTTTGCATTTAATAAAAAAGTGATGGCCATACCAAACACCAAGAACTAAATTATTTGAAAAACTTGCATTATTAATTTGAACAGTATTGGTAAAAATGTTATTTGAAATAGAATTATTGATGGATGAATCATTTATTGAACAACCCGCCAAAAAACAATTACGAACCTGGTTAAATGAACTATTATGTAAAATAAGGTGTCCGGATATCTGATTTGAAACCAATGTAATTTTACTTGCATTAAGTTCAACACCATATGACCCAAAATCATTAACACTTCGACCCAAACACCACCCATAACCTGGGTTTTCAACCCTAGGAAGGCTACCAACAACACTCACTCCCTGTAGTATTGACCCTTCGCTACCTTGCTTAAAAATAATCGTATTAACCTGTGCTGATAAAACTGACACCTGAGTTTCAGGATTTTTATCCAAAAAATAACCTGGTCCCATTATAATCACCTTCTTATTTACTTCAATATCACCATAACTCACTGTACTTCCCTGCACCAACAAAATATCCCCCGCAGCAACACGGCTATCATTAATAGCTTCCTGCAAATTATCAAAGGTAGCCGCAAATCCAGGGGATTTGGATACCACCCAAGTGGTTTGGGCAAATAAACCACCATGGAATAGAAGCATCACTGACAAATAATATTTATACATATACTCTATTTTATAATTCTAACGAGATTCAAAAACCTTCTCTTTGTGCCCGCAATGCCCATTTCTTCACACATATACTACCCAGCTGCCTGCAGGAGCTTCAATTTCCTCTTGCTTATACATAACACTGCCGCAGTAAGGACAATTTTTAACTTTGACGAATAATTTCAGTAACAATTTCATAATTACATTACATTCTAATAATCGTCAATCCTTTTTACACCTTATTGAAAACCCATATCCTCTTTGATTACTTATACTCCGATAATCATCAGTCCAAGAAATATTATCATTAAGTTTTAACTCAATACTTCTTCCAGCACGCCAATCAGCAGAAGAAGTCCAATAATAAGCAATCTCAGATGCTACATAAATTGTAGTGGTTTTATGGTCACGCCAACCGGCAAGAGGTATCCTTAACCAGCTTTCATAGGCTGTTTCAGCATCAATAATTGCCACCAATGTTTTGGTAGCATTATTCAAAACCGAAAGCCATTCGGACTGAGTTGGAATACGCCAGGTTCCTCCCAACAACAACCTACATGGATCGCAGCCGATTGTTGAGGAAACGTCCGCCAACTTATATGCATTCCATTTATCACTAGATTCCCCAAAATGCCACCATTGATTATCTTCTCCATAATAATTCGGATTTACATTGCTCCCCCAAGCCTTCCCCAAGCCCGCCGGATTGTTAGGGTTTGGGTCGTTTGACGTAATAGTTCGGCTGAATAATGGAATACGCTTTTCATGCCCATCCGTCCAGCGCCCCCATTGATAAAGGTCTCCATAGGATTGAGCATCGGTCATAATTGTTGCTACACGGGTTGCGCCAAGGTTTTGCCGTAGCCAAATACTTTGATCACCAAGTCTTACAGTTTCATAGTTAATACCATCTGCGCCCTTAACAGATCCAAGTTGGCCCGGCGTGGTACCTGGGTCAGTTGCTGCCCCCGGATCTGGATTACTGGTTGGTGGAGTGGTTTCATCCACCGCATAAATCCGCTGCCATTTAGCTCCGGTATAAAAATAGAAACCGGGCGTATTATCTGTTTGGTAAATCATCATCCCTGCCGGTGGCGTAACCGGCCGATTGGCTTTGGTTATCCTGGGTATTAAAAGCCCTTTGTTGGTGCTGCTTATTTCCAATGCTGCCTTTGAGTTTGGAGCATTGGTACCAACGCCCACCTGGCTATACCCATTCACTCCAAATGAAAGGAAGATTATCAGCCAAAAAGGCAAATTAGTTGCCTGACGTTTATATTGGGCTTTGTTTATATTCATCCTATATCCATTATTGTAATTCACAGATTGATGTGTGCATATCTTTTCTTTAACTTATATAAAGTTGTTTAATTACATCATGCATCTTGTTAGTATGTCGCACCAAACCCCCAAATCCCCGCACCAAACCCCTTACCTCAGCAACGTCACACTCCCAGTGCGCTCATGCTGCACCCCGGCACCATCGGCAAACCGGATAATATAATAGTACACCCCGAGTGGCGCATCTTTTCCATTCCAACGGCCATCCCATCCTTTAAGCGGATCACTGCTGAGTTGCATTTGTTGCCCCCATCGGTTGAAGATGATGGCCTGATAACCGGTAACGGGTACGCCAAACGTGGGGCGAAAAACTTCATTCAATCCATCGCCATTGGGGCTGAATGCATTGGGAATAGACACCAGTTTGCAGTCATTGGAAACAATGATGGTTTGGTCGGTACCTACGCATCCTTCGGTTGTGGTTACCCCGAGGGATAAGGGGCCAAACTGTTTTACTTTATAGGTTGCAACCGATTCGCCGCTGCTCCAGCGGTAGCGGGCATACCCCGGCACTTCAATGGATTCGCCAAGGCATAGCCGGAAAGTATCCGCCAAAAAGTTTCGGGGTGTGGGAAACAATGCTCCGATGTTTAAGGTATCGGCTGCGGAACAGGAACCATTGGAAACCCTTACCCAATATAATCCGGGAGTGTTTACCCAAATATTGGCTGTGGTGGCGCCGTTTTGCCAGCTATAGTTCGTAAAATTTCCGGGGCTTATTTGAATACTATCCCCTTCGCAAAAACTTCGATCCTGCCCAAGGTTGGGTTTTGGAATGGGTGTTAATGTTAGATTTAGAATTCGGATGCTATCACAGCCATTGGCAGCTTTCAACGTGTCGCGGTAGGTGCCGGTAGTTGTTCTGCCTAAAAAGCTTTGCCCTTCGCAAATGCTTTGGCTGATGCTGAATGATTTGCGGGGTAAAACGGTCAGGTTCAAAATGCGGATACTGTCGCAGCCATTAGTCGCTTTCAATGTATCTCGGTAGGTGCCGCTTGCGGTTCTGTCTAAAAAGCTTTGCCCTTCGCAAATGCTTTCGCTAATGCTGAATGTTTTGCGGGGAAATACGGTCAGGTTCAATATCCGGATGCTGTCACATCCATTGGCAGCTTTCAACGTGTCGCGGTAGGTGCCGGTAGTTGTTCTGCCTAAAAAGCTTTGCCCTTCGCAAATGCTTTGGCTGATGCTGAATGATTTGCGGGGTAAAACGGTCAGGTTCAAAATGCGGATACTGTCGCAGCCATTAGTCGCTTTCAATGTATCTCGGTAGGTGCCGCTTGCGGTTCTGTCTAAAAAGCTTTGCCCTTCGCAAATGCTTTCGCTAATGCTGAATGTTTTGCGGGGCAATACGGTCAGGTTTAATACCCGGATGCTGTCGCAGCCATTTGCGGCTTTTAACGTATCACGATAAGTGCCGCTTGTTGTTCTGCCTAAAAAGCTTTGCCCTTCGCAAATGGTTTCGCTGATGCTGAATGTTTTGCGGGGCAGCACGGTCAGGTTCAATATCCGGATGCTATCACAGCCATTGGCAGCTTTCAAAGTGTCGCGGTAGGTGCCGGTTGCGGTTCTGCCAAAAAAACTTTGTCCTTCACAAATGCTTTCGCTGAAGCTGAATGTTTTGCGGGGTAAAACGGTCAGGTTCAAAATGCGGATGCTGTCGCAGCCATTGGCGGCTTTTAACGTATCGCGGAAGGTGCCGGTAGTTACTCTGCCTAAAAAGCTTTGCCCTTCGCAAATGCTTTCGCTGATGCTGAATGTTTTGCTGGGTAAAACGGTCAGGTTCAAAATGCGGATGCTGTCGCAGCCATTGGCGGCTTTTAACGTATCGCGGAAGGTGCCGGTAGTTACTCTGCCTAAAAAGCTTTGCCCTTCGCAAATGCTTTCGCTGATGCTGAATGTTTTGCTGGGTAAAACGGTCAGGTTCAAAATGCGGATGCTGTCGCAGCCATTGGCGGCTTTTAACGTATCGCGGAAGGTGCCGGTAGTTACTCTGCCTAAAAAGCTTTGCCCTTCGCAAATGCTTTCGCTGATGTTGAATGTTTTCCGGGGTAAAACGGTCAGGTTTAAGGTCCGGATGCTGTCGCAGCCATTGGTGGCTTTCAATGTGTCGCGGTAGGTGCCGGTAGTTGTTCTGCCTAAAAAGCTTTGCCCTTCGCAAATGCTTTCGCTGATGCTGAATGTTTTCCGGGGTAAAACGGTCAGGTTCAAAATGCGGATGCTGTCGCAGCCATTGACGGCTTTTAACGTATCGCGGAAGGTGCCGGTAGTTACTCTGCCTAAAAAGCTTTTCCCTTCGCAAATGCTTTCGTTGATGCTGAAGATTTTACGGGGAAGTACCGTCAGGTTCAGTGTTCGGATGCTGTCGCAACCATTGGCGGCTTTCAAGGTATCGCGGTAGGTGCCGCTTGTTGTTCTGCCTAAAAAGCTTTTCCCTTCGCAAATGCTTTCGCTGATGCTGAAGATTTTACGGGGAAGTACCGTCAGGTTCAGTGTTCGGATGCTGTCGCAACCATTGGCGGCTTTCAAGGTATCACGGTAAGTGCCCGTTACGATTCTGCCCAGGTAGTTTTCGCCTTCGCAAATGGTTTGGCTCATGCTGAAGGTTTTACGGGGTAGCACCGTCAGGTTCAGGGTACGGATGCTATCGCAGCCATTGGCTGCATGTAATGTATCTACGTATTTTCCGCTGGTTGAATATCCAAGAAATGTTTGCCCCTGGCAAATACTCTTAGTAATTAACGTATCCTTTTTCACTGAAATCTTAACCAAGACATTGGCTGATAAATTAATCGCATTGTCGCCAGGCATACAGCCATATTCAATTAAAAAAGGGAAGGCATTATTAAGTGACACATCATTCCATGTAACATTTGGATGAAGATGGGCATAATTTTCAATTCCCATAACATTATTAGGCTCACCTGCTGCCCATTTATTATAGAAACCTGGGCTTATGTAAAACTTCCTGCCACGACCATTATCCTCCAATCCTTCACATCCTGTTACCCACCTCCATACCCCTTCCTCCGTAGCATCATTGGCCCCCATCCAGGTGTCACTGTCAATCAATCTATCAATAAAATCATTTTCATTGGCATCAGTAATAGTTACCAAATAGCCCTGCAATCCAAAATATCTTGAGGCAGCTGCCCTATCCCTAGCATCTGTCCAGTCTTTTGAATTTGGATTATTAACCAACTTATAAAAATGCCCGTTGGCAGGATTAAATAATGCACTACCCAAAACAATTGTTATGGCCTTACTTGTGGGGCTTGCATAATCTTGCAGGCTCTTATAGCACACCCTTCTTATTACTTGTTCCCATACTCCATAGTTTGCATTGCCGTATAAAGTAAGAATACCCTTATTTAGATCAAAACTCGAACTGATGCCTAATTGCGGCTCAAATTGCAGGGTATCTTTTCCTCTTACATAACTTGATATAAAATATATATTTACAGTATCCAAATTCGCACAATTATTTAAGCTGGAAATTTTAAAGTTTGGGCTTATATTGTGGCACTCCTTGCAATACTCAATGGTATTATTTCCCTGTACGTTTACAGGTGTATTGGTGAAGCAACTTTCAGCCAATAAGCTCGAGTCTCCAGTTGCAGATTTTATGGAACCTTCTAAATTTATACTAGCACAAGACTGGGTATTTAATGCTCCGCCATTTATGTCCCCATATGAACAAGTAATATCGTGACAACCACTTGGAAGGAAAATTTTGAGATTACTTAATGCCAAGTTTTGAGAAGTGAATGGCCAGGTAGCAGCGGTAGGATTTGATGAAAAATAATTGATACCATCAATCCTGAAATAATTGATGTAATTATCAACTAAAAATTTTACATTAACAAAAAAACTGTCATCCTTTACTGTTATAAAGTGTCTTGTAATTTCATACTTTGCATCGGAGGGTCCAGTAGCAGGCTGACCTGCTTTGCAGTTCTGTGGCGAATGACTAATGTATTTACTTTTTGCTGGGAAGAAGTAACTTGGTTGCCCTGCTGTAACGATAGATGGATAAGGTATTGTATTTCCTGATGGTATGTAGGAATTTGCAACTGAAGTGACCTTCCAGGAGGTATCCTTACCACCCTCTGGAATCAAAGTTCCAGTAATTGGATCTCTGCCAGTATTTAAACTGATTTCGTTTATTCTACATTGTGTTTGAGCAATTGTCTGCCCTTGGATTAATAGCAATCCCAAACCAAATGCGCAAACAATATTTCGAATTGCCATGGCTGCAAAATTTTAGTGAAATATGGCAGAAATTTTCTACTCTAACACCACATCTGCACCAAACCCCCAATTCCCCGCACGAAACCTCCACCACAATACCCAATCTCCCCCTATTTTTACCCTTTGAACCTCCGCATCCTCATATTACTATTATTATCCACCACAAAGGTGCATGCCCAACCGCACGGAGGTTATGCCAACAGCTTTTCTATTTCAGCTGCAAGAAATGTTTCAGGAGCCTATTGGAACGACATTAATCAGGCAAAGGACGGTAGCATAGTTGCAAAGCCTAATGCAGGCACTTTTACCCGGTTAACAGCATCTACTTCGTATCCAATTTTCTTTGGGAGTTCGCTTGCAGGCATAAACCATGCTAATATTTATGGTTTTGGAGGAAATGGTACACAATTTATGGTATCTCCGGGAGGACAATTATTTCTGAAAGGCGATAGTATTCAGGTAAGTTCCGATAAAAGAATGGAAGAATGGGGATTTGCGTTACACCTTGCCCAAGGGGCGCTACTAAATAATTTTAAAGAAAAGGAAAAATCAGTTACGTATTGGAATGGCAAGCATTTTTACCCGATTATGCCTCCAACCGAATTAGCCGGCCGGTTGCATGATTCCACAATAATCCAACGCGATCTTGTAAGCGGCAAAGCATGCATAGTTTACAAGGACAAACAAGGCCAAATACATATTTACCGGTTTGAGGAAAAGGACCGGACGCAAGCCTTCCTTGCATCCTATTTTATCGGGTCCGAACTTTACCTTGGTAGTATTCTCGGCAAAGACAGTATAATCGTATCGAGACCTGATGGACCAAGCCAACAACTTAAACCTGATGTTAGGCAGCCGCAAAATGGATATTATGAATTCATAATGATTGGTAGTCAACCAGTTGCAAGCATACTCCGGCATGGTAACGATTTTTTTATGCGGGATATTCCAGCCACCGGCTATAAAACCACCCGATTGAACGTTGACTCAAGGCCACAGGAAATAATTCGCGATAAGTACTACAATAGTTATTACCTGGGCTGCTCCAACGATATTTTGCGTGTATTTCCGCATATTACCCAATTTCCAGCTTTATACAATAATTCCAACAGCAATTCCACCGACCTTCTTGCGCAGGCAGCCGATGGTACCATTTATGCCGGAAGCTACAATACCGGATTGGCTTCCATTACAGCTTCCGGAGTCAAATATATCCCAACAACAATGAAATTTCTTTCGGGCATTTGTCTGAATAATTCATTATTATGCTTTACTGAAAACCCGACCAACCTATTCCAATACAAGCCGTCCAAAGGATTTTCCAGGCTTCTTTCAAACTTTACAACAGGCTTCATTTTTTCCCCATCAAGAGATAAAAAGCAAGTACTTGCAGGACTTGCAGGGGACAGTAGTTTTGCTGTGTTGGATAAGGATGTTCTTGAAAAAGCAAAGTTTATCTGGGAAAAAATTGGCCCCGAACAAGGAATTCGCACAAAGAATATAGTTTCCATTACCGAAGACCAGAAAGGACGCATCTTCTTTGGTCGCCCAAGCCAGGGATGGGGGGTTTATTACCCGGAAACCAAAAAAGCCGAAACTTTTCTGATACAGGAGCAGCAAACCAGTTTTGGCATAATGAGCAGCTTATGCGACAATACAGGATTGGTGTGGATAGGCAGCAATAAAGGTATATGGGTTGTAGATGCCCGCAAAAAAGGGCGAATTAGTCCGGGAGACGCAAAACGTATTGAGCATGCACTTTTGCCCGATGGAATTATGGTTTCTAGCATGGCCCTTTGGAACAACTATATTGTAGCAGGCACCGGGCGCAACTTGTTGCTGATAGATCTGAAATCTTTTTATGGAAACCCAAAGAATCCAATAATTAGGTATTTTAATCCTGAAGAGACCAATTTTACTGCCGATTGCGAACAAAATACGATGCTTGTGGATCACCGCGACAGCAGCTTGTGGATGACCACTTCCGATAACCTCTATCAATTTGACCTTAAAACCTGGCTGAAACTACCAACTTATAAAGTAACTCCGGCTTTAAAGATTACCCTTGGAGAAAAACAATACATCCTTAATTCCGGCAATTCACTGGCGGTTTCACCTACCCAAAACAGCCTGCATATTGAAGTGGCCTACCAATCAAAAGATAATATGCCCCGGTACCTGCAAACGGCATTTATAGCTATTGGAGATTCGCTTGTATGGAAAGGGGCCTCCATTACCCATTCATATTCATTTCTCAATCTGCAAAGTGGTGTATACACATTCCATCTCCGCATCCTCCAATCCGACGGCACCATCACCACCCACTCCTTCTCCATCACCATCCGCCGCTTCCTCTGGCAGCAATGGTGGTTTTGGTTCATCATCTCATGTATAGTTATCAGTGTTTCTTTTTACCTTTTTTACCTGCACAAGCAAAAACAACTTGCGGTTGCCGAAGCTAAGCAGGTTAAAGCCGAAGCCGAAGCCCTCCGCAGCGAGCAGCAGAGGCAGCTAACATCCATGCAGGTAAAAAGCCTGAGTACGCAATTCAGGCCACACTTTATTCTGAACGCGCTCAATACGGTTGGAGCGCAGTTGTACGATAAACCCGAGGTGGATGCCGTGCTCGGCCAATTGGGCGACAGCATCGGCATCATTTTCCGCAACGCACAATCAGGCGCCATTGCGCACCCGCTTTCGCAGGAGTGGCGGCTGGTGATGAGCGTAATCAATATCAAGCAACTGGAATTAAACCATGCGGTTTCTGTTCACCTCAATATCCCTGAAAACCTGCTGAAAGAGGCTAATATTCAGGTTCCTATGGGTATTTTGCAGATTCCTGTGGAAAATGCCCTTGTGCATGGTTTGCGCAATAAGGAAACAGGACCCAAAGACCTTTGGATAAGCGCCGGAAAAACAATCGACGAAAGGCTTTGTGTAACCATCCTCGACAATGGCATTGGCCGCAAAGCCGCGGCGGCCATCGGCAATTACCGCAGCAATGGCGTGGGCACCCGCAACATTCAGGCCATCCTGGATTTGCTGAATCCGTATAACGAAAAACCGATTACTATACAGTACCGCGATGAACCATTTGAGGAGGATGGAAACACTAGCGGTACCGAAGTAACTATTTGTATCCCCCAAAACTATTCCTATGAACGCTGAAACCAACCACCAAAACACCCTGAAGTACCTGGTAGTAGAAGACATACCAGATGTAGCCAAACGCCTGCAACACGAAATGAAACCTTTTACCAACTGGACCTTTGCGGGCCATGCCGTAAGTATCCGCGAAGCAAAAAGCCTGGTTCAAACAGAATTGCCCCAACTTATTTTCTGCGATTGGGACCTTGTAGGCGGCTCCGGGTTTGAGGTACTGCAATTTGTACAACAGCAACCCAATTATCAGCCATTTGTAATCTTCAACACCGGTTTTCAAAGCGATCATCCGGAGATATCCGAAGAACTGATCAACACCTACAAGGTAGACGCGTTCATCAATAAACCTTACTGGCAAAAACTGCTGGAACAGTTGCCTGCCCTGTTAACCCGGGCCGAACTGAAAGCCTCCACGCAACTGGTACTTCCTCTTGTTTGGCTGAAAGCGGAAAACGGGCAACGAAAGCGGATTGATGCCAAACAAATTACCTCCATTGTGCAATGCCCCGAAAACCCGCGCAACAAACTCGTGTACCTGTGGGGGCAGCCCCTACCCATTGCCTGTACCCTCACCTGGAAAGAAGCATCGGACCTGATGGAACAAAGCGGCGATCCGGTATTTGCAGTAAACCGAAGGTATGCCATCATCAATAAGGCCCATGTACAGCGCTTTCAAACGCCTTATGTATGGGTTGGCAACCCACTGCTAAAATTAGAAGTGGTAAAAGAAAATATACGGGAGTTTGAAAAATGGATGCTGGAAGAGTGATTGACCATCTACCTACCCATTCCCCAACAACGCCGCATCCAAATCCTCACCCGGCAGTGCAATAATTTTCTGTGCGGCAGGGTCCCAGTTTATCCTGCGGCCAAGTTTGTACGAAAGCCCGGCCATATGAGCTGAAATCGCTTCATCAAAACCTTCTTTAATGGAGCAGCTTGGTGTGCCGCCATTGCGGATGCAGCTTAGCCATTCGCGCAGGTGCAAAAAGGTGGAGTCTACCCGTTTGCCATCGCGGTAGGTCCACAGCAGGCCCTTGTTGGCAAAGTATTTAGCCGTGGCAGAGGTTACGGCATCGGTACCGCTTACCGCGGGGTCGTACTGATAAATAGGTACATCGGTTTCAATGCGCTGTTCTTTAATGAGTTCGGCGTATTTGGTGGAACGGGGGTCGGCGTAAACCGAAATACGGTTACCCAGATCCATGCTGCCATCGTGACCCATCAGCACCGTTCCCCGGTCGAACTGATTGCCAAGGGTGGCGCTGTACACAAAGGTCATCCCTTTTTCTTTGCCCTTTTCCTGGCTGCCACCTGTGGTAAAATCTGGGAACTCCATATTCACCTGCAGCACATCGGGTACATTGCGGCCATCGCGGTGGGTGTAAATGCCGCCCGAAGCCGTTACCGAACGGGGGATGCCCATGCCAAGTACGCAGTTAATGCGGTCGTAATCGTGGG
>ERZ795056.2567-NODE-2567-length-20076-cov-36.638530_pt1 | contig 20076 bp, 16 predicted proteins | sample MGYA00375140_ERZ795056 | MGnify/ENA primary metagenome ERZ795056 (study PRJEB30185, sample SAMN05720227) | activated sludge metagenome | isolation source: Anaerobic digester | place: USA | collected 2015-03-09 ... | reverse complement strand
CGGTGATGATCAGGTGGTCGCGCAGGGCGGCGCCATCGCCGTCGATTTCCAGCACGAGGTCGCCCGCGGTCTGGCTGTAGCTGGACAGTGTCAGCGCCCCCGGGGAGTTGCCCGGCGCAAACACGCCGCCCACGTTGTTGACCGCGCTGATGATGGTGCCGGTGCCCTTCAGCACGCCGCCCTCCAGTCGGAAGAACCCGCCCTGCAGCGTGCCCTGCACGGTGGTGGTGCCGCCCGTCTGCAGCACGCTGCCTTCCAGCACGCTGCCGGCGTGGATGGTCAGCGTGGCCTCGTTCACCACCGTGCCGCCGTTCACCTTCAATGCCACCGGTGCGCTGCCCGTCACCAGCAGGCTGCCCTGGTTGGTCAGCACACCACCGCTGCCAACCAGCAGGCTGTTGACGGCACCGTCGGCCTCGATGCGGCCCTGGTTGACCACGGCCGTGGTGATCTTGCCGGCGCCGCTAAGCACCTGCCCCGTGCCCAGCGTCAGCACCGGCGCGCGGCCGATGAAGCCGCCGTAGCCGCCGATCAGGTTGTTGGCGTCGTCGGTCAGCGCGATGCGGCCGGTGCCGGCCAGTTGGGTGTCGCCATAGACCGTCATCACGCCGCCGGTGACCACGCTGACGAAGCCCGGCCGGGCGCCGCCCAGTGCGATGACGCCGTTGTTGGTGACGGTGCTGGCCTGCCCGCCGCTGCCCCAGTTGACGTGCATGCCATCGGCCAGGTGCAGCCGCCCTTCGAGCGTGACGCCGGTCAGGAAGGTGGCCGACGAGTTGGTGCCGGCCGTGCGCAGCACACCGCTGCCGATGCTGCGCAGCGTGCCGCCCAGCACGTCGGGCCCCAGCCAGACCACCGAGCCTTCGGCCGCCTCGACCACGCCGCCGGTGTTGTCCAGCAGGGCGTCGATGCGCAGGCGCCCGGTGTTCTCGGCGCGCATCAGGCCCTGGTTGACCAGCGAGCGCGGGCGCGCGGCGGTGCTGTTCAGGCCGGTCAGCCACAGTTCACCCGGGGCGTCGGCCAGCACCGTGCCGCGGTTGGTCAGGTCCAGCGCGTTGGCGTTGTTCGTGCCGTTGATGTTGCCGCGGAAGCCCACCATGCCGGTGCCGCGCAAGGTGTGGCCGGTGTCGATGACCAGCTGCGGCGGCGCATTGGAGCCGAAGACCTGGCCACGCCCGTAGATGATCTGGTCCTGGTGGTCGCTGCTGTCCGGGCTGGACAGGCTGCGGCCGTTGTGCAGCACCGTCTGGCCCGTGCCCGACAAGGTGACGGTGCCCACCACGCCCAGCAGTGCCCGCTTGACCGAATCGGAGCTCAGCCGCAGCGTGCCGTTGTTGGCGATGCCGGCGCCGGCGCCGGCGTCGGTCACCACCAGCTGGCTGTGGCTGATGGCGTACATCGGGTTGTCGGCGAACGCGGCCGAGCCGCCGATCACCAGCGCATCGCCGCTGTCGATCACCAGCCCGGCGGCCTGCGCGCTCATCGCGAAGCAGTCCAGCCGGGTGCAGGTGCCGCTGCCCACGGTGAAGGGCGGTGCGATCTGCACCTTGGCTGCGCGCGCGGGGTCGCTGTCGATGCGGACCGTCTGGGTGGACAGTGGTGTGCCGTTCTGCGACCAGTTGTACTGGACCACCGACCCTTGCTGCGTGAGGTTGGTGAACCACAGGCCGTCGCCCACCTGGCCCAGCCAGGTGACTTCAACGGCCTGGGCCGGCAAGACGCCGGCGGCCAGCAGCAGCGTGGCAAGCAGTCGCAGGGCGGGGCGGCGACGGGAACAGGACAGGCGCATGGCGGAACCTCGGATGGCGATGGCGGGCAGTGGGCTGGAAGCCCCCCTTGCCCACGCAACGCCGCACCGCGCCGCCCAAAGGCTCACACCTGGTAAGTCGCCCCCCTGTTTGCGGGGTGGCCGCCGGCGCCGGTCGCGCTCAGATCACGTTCTGCGCCCGCAAGCTGGCGATGGCATCGGCGCTGTAGCCCAGTTCACCCAGCACCGCGTCGGTGTGCTCGCCGATGGTGGGGGCGCGCACGCGCGGCACGGCCTGCGTCTCGCTCATCCAGATCGGCACGTTGGCCACCGGTGCCGGCACGCGCAGGCCGGGGTAGTCCACCGGCTGCATGATGCCCAGCGCCTGCACCTGCGGGTGGTCCAGCGACTGCTGCGGGCTGAGCACCGGCGCGGCCGGGATCATCGCGTCGCCCAGGGTGTTGACCACGGTGTCGGTGTCGCGCGGCCGGCACCAGCGGGCCATGCGCTCGCTGAGGATGTCGCGGTGGATGCCGCGGCTCTCGTCGGTGGCGAAGCGTGGGTCGGTCAGCCAGTCGGGGTCGCCGGCTTCGGCGGTGGCGGGGTCGGCCAGCATCAGCTTGGCCCAGCGGCGGTACAGCGGGTTGCCGGTCACGGCCAGCAGGATGAAGCCGTCGGTCACCTCGAACACGTCCACCGGGGCCGAGGTCTGGCCCCGGTTGCCGGTGGGCACGCGGTTGACCTGGGCCACATGCTGCTCGATCAGCGTGCCGTTGGTCACTGCGATGGCGGTGGCCAGCAGGGCGCCGGTCACCATCTGGCCCTGGCCGGTCTGGCTGCGCTGCATCAGCGCGGCCATGGTGCCGAAGGCGCAGTGCAGCGCGGTGCCGAAATCCACCCAGTTGGCGGCGGCGCGGGTGGGTTTGCCGGGGTCGCCGGTCATGTACATCGCGCCGCTCATCGCCTGGCCGATGGTGTCGAAGCCGACGTTCTTGCTCATCGGCCCCACCGGGCCGTAGGCGGTGTTGGTGACGAAGATGATGTCGCTGCGGTAGCTCTTGAGCGTGTCGTAGTCCAGGCCCATCTGCCTGAGCGTGGCGGCCGGCAGGTTGGCGATCACGACGTCGGCACCCTTCACCAGCTTGGCCACCACCCCGCGCCCGCCGGGGCTGGCCGGGTCGAGCGTGATGCTGCGCTTGTTGCGGTTCATCTGCAGGAACAGCGAGCCGGCGCCTTCGGCCAGCGGGGCGGTGAAGCGGTCTTCACTGCCGTCGCGCTTTTCGATGCGGATCACGTCCGCGCCATACTCGGCGAGCATCGCCGCGCAATAGGGCCCGGCGATGTAGCGCCCGAAATCGAGCACGCGGATGCCTTGCAGGAGTGGAGCCATCGTGACAGTGCCTGGTGGGTTGGGGTGCTGAAATCATCGGTTCATCGGGCCCCGCGCCCTGCCACCCCGGAGACAAGCTTGACCACATCCGCAACTGCGTCCGCCACCCAGCAAGGCATGTGCCCCCAGCGCCTGGCCCGCATCGACAGCTTTCTGCAAAGCCGCTACATCGACACCGGCAAGCTGCCCCATGCCCATGTGGTGGTGGCGCGCGGCGGCCAGGTGGTGCACCGCAGCCTGCTGGGCCAGGCCCGGCTGGCCACGGCCGACGCGCCCGCCATGCCGATCGCCGAAGACAGCCTGACGCGCATCTACTCGATGACCAAGCCGATCACCAGCGTGGCTTTCATGATGCTGGTGGAAGAGGGCAAGGTGGCGCTGGAAGACCCGGTGCACCGCTTCATCCCGAGCTGGCGCAACCTGGGGGTGTATGTCAGCGGTGCGCCCGGCATGTTCATGACGAAGCCGACCGACGCGCCGATGCGCATGATCGACCTGCTGCGCCACACCTCGGGCCTGACCTACGGCTTCCAGATGCGCACCAACGTGGATGCGGCCTACCGCAGCGGCAAGGTGGAGCCGTTTGCGCAGAAGGAGGGGCTGCAGGGCTTCGTCGACGCGCTGGCCAAGGTGCCGCTGGAGTTCTCGCCCGGCACGGCCTGGAACTACTCGGTGTCCACCGACGTGCTGGGCTACCTGGTGGAAGTGATCTCGGGCCAGAAGTTCGAGGACTTCCTGCAGCAGCGCATCTTCGGGCCGCTGGGCATGACGGACACCGCCTTCCATGTCAGCGAAGACAAGCTGAACCGCTTCACCGAGTGCTACAGCATCGGCGCCGACGGCAAGCTGGCCGCCGCCATCCAGGGCTGGCCCACCTTCAAGGCCGCACCGGCGGCGCCCTCGGGCGGCGGCGGCCTGGTGTCGACCATGGCCGATTACCTGCGCTTCTGCGAGCTGCTGCGCCGCGGTGGTGAGCTGGATGGCGTGCGCCTGCTCGGCCCCAAGACGCTGCAGTTGATGCGCAGCAACCACCTGCCGGGGCAGAAAGACCTGAACGACGTCTCGGTGTCGATGTTCGCCGAATCCATTTACTCGGGTGTCGGCTTCGGCCTGGGCTTCGCGATGACGACCGACGTGGCCAAGACCGGCCTGGCCGGCAGCCTGGGTGAATACTGGTGGGGCGGCATGGCCAGCACCGCCTTCTGGATCGACCCGGTGGAAGACCTGAGCGTGGTGTTCTTCACCCAGCTGATCCCGTCCAGCCTGTACCCGATCCGCCGGGAACTGCGCACCCTGGTCAACGCGGCCATCGTCGACAGCAAGGCTTGAGCGCCGTGCCGCTGGCCGGCGCGGTGGCCGATCCACGCACCCAGGCCCTGGCGCTGGCTGCGGCCGCGCTGGCCGCCGCCTGCTTCATCGGCATGGACAGCACCGCCAAGCTGCTGGGCGAGCGCTACGGCACCACGCAGGTGACGTTTCTGCGCTTTGCCATGGGCGCCCTGTATGCCGTGCCGCTGTGGCTGTGGAAGCGCACGCCGTTGCCGGCCGGGCCGCAGTGGCGCTGGCACCTGTTGCGCAGCGGCCTGCTGCTGGTGGCGCTGCTGACCTGGTTTGATGCGCTGCAGCAGCTGCCGCTGGTGCAGGCGGTGGGCGTGGGCTACACCGCGCCGCTGTTCATCGCGCTGCTGGCGATGTGGGTGCTGCGCGAACGGCCGTCGCGCTGGATCTGGGCGGCGCTGGCCATGGGTGCGCTGGGCGTGGGCGTGGCGTTGTGGCCCGAGCTGTCGTCCACCCATCTGCCGGGCAGCGATGCCCGGTTGTGGGGCATGGCCGCGGCCGGCGTGTCGGCCATCACCTATGCCGGCGTGGTGGTGGTGGCGCGCCACCAGGCCCAGCACGACGCGCTGTGGACCATCCTGCTGGTGCAGAACCTGCTGCCGGTGCTGGCGCTGGCCGTGCCCATGCTGTGGCTGTGGCAGCCGATGGTGGCCACCGACATCCCCATCCTGCTGCTGATGGGCGCATTGGCCACCGGCGGGCTGCTGTGCATCACCTGGGCCTTCTCGCACATCGAGGCCAGCCGCGCGGCGCCGGTGGAATACACCGGCCTGGTGTGGGCGGCGCTGCTGGGCTTTCTGGTGTTCGGCGAGGTGCCGACGGTGTGGAGCCTGAGCTCGGCCGCGCTGATCACGCTGGGCTGCCTGCTGCTGATCAAGAGGTGACCCCCGAGGCGCTTTTGGCGCTGCCCCTTGCCATCGAATCTGGAGACGCACGACATGACCGACCTGCACTTTCAAAGCGCCACCCAGCTGGCGCAGCGCATCCGTGACCGCCAGACCAGCGCGCGTGACCTGCTGGAACACTTCCTGGCCCGGGTCGACCGGCTGAACCCGGCGCTGAACGCGGTGGTGGTGCAGGACCGCGCCGGCGCCCGCGCCGCCGCCGACGCGGCCGACGCTGCCCAGGCCCGGGGTGATGCGCTGGGCCCGCTGCACGGCGTGCCGATGACGGTGAAGGAAAGCTACGACCTGGCCGGCACCACCACCACCTGGGGCATCCCCGATCTGCGCGACAACCTGGCCCACACCGACGCGCTGGCCATCCAGCGGCTGAAGGCGGCCGGCGCGGTGGTGTTCGGCAAGACCAACGTGCCGATCCGGCTGGCCGACTTCCAGAGCTACAACGCCCTCTACGGCACCACCCACAACCCGTGGAAGCACGGCGCCACGCCGGGCGGGTCGTCGGGCGGCAGCGCGGCGGCGCTGGCAGCGGGCCTCACCGGGCTGGAGATCGGCAGCGACATCGGCGGCAGCATCCGCAACCCGTCACACTACTGCGGCGTGTTCGGCCTGAAGCCCACCTGGAACCTGCTGCCGATGCGTGGCCATGCGCTGGGTGGCGTGCTCACGCCCACCGACATCTCGGTGATCGGCCCGCTGGCGCGGTCGGCGCACGACCTGGAGACGGCCTTGCGCCTGATGTCGCCGCCCGATGTGATCGAGGCGCGTGGCCTGCGCGTCGATCTGCCCGGCCTGACCGAGCCCACCCGTGCGCTGCGGGTGGCGGTGTGGCGCACCGACGCGCTGTGCCCGGTGTCGGCCGCGGTGCAGGCGCGGGTGGATGCGGTGGCCCAGGCGCTGGCCGCGCAGGGCGCGCAAGTGGACGATGCCGCCCGCCCCGGCTTCGAGGCGGCGCACAGCCATGCGGTGTTCCAGGGCCTGCTGCAGGCGGCGATGAGCGCCCGCACGCCCGATGCCGAATACGCCCAGATGGTGGCCCAGGCCGCCGCGCTGGACCCCGCCGACCAGGGCCCTGCCGCCCAGGTGCTGCGCGCCCAGACCATGCGCGCACGCGATTGGCAGCGCCTGAACGAGGCCCGCACCCAGATCCGCTGGGCCTGGCACCGGTTCTTCCAGCAGTTCGACGTGGTGGTCACACCGGTGATGTCGACCACCGCCTTCCCGCAGGACGAAGGGCCGTTCGGCGCCCGCAGCATCGTGGTGGACGGCCAGCGCCTGCCGTACTTCAGCCAGATCTTCTGGGCCGGCCTGGCCGGCGTGGCCCAGCTGCCCGGCGTGGTGGTGCCCGGGGGCTGTGCCCCCGACGGCCTGCCGGTGGGCGTGCAGCTGATCGGCCCGGCCTACGGCGATCTGCGCATGGTGCAGCTGGCGCAGCGGCTGGAGGCGCTGGGCTTCGGATTCCAGCCGCCGCCCGGCATGGATTGAGCGGGCAGGTGCAGCGGGCGGCCTGACCCGCTGCTCAGGACGCGGGCCGCACGCACAGCACGCCGGCGCCGTCAGCGAAGCTGGTGGCCAGCGACACGTCCTTGCCGGTCTTGAAGTCCACCGCAAAGGCGGTCGTGGCGGTGTCCTTGTCCGCGCTCCAGATCCAGTTGCCGCCCAGGCCGTCGTGGAAGGGGCGCAGGATCCGCTCGCCGCCGGGGGCTGGGGTCCGCACGTCGTAGAGGCTGCGCAGCTCCTGCCGCCTGGGCAGGCGCCAGCCGGTCAGGCCGTCCAGGCGCAGGCGCTGACAGCGCGCCCCCGCCTCGACCCAATGCACCGAACCCTGCCGCCTGGTCGTCCACACCAGCGCGCCCACCCGGACGGTGGCGCCGGACATCGGTGCCACGGTCTGGGACTGACCCGTCGGCTGTGCAGCCGGGGCGCTCGGCGCGTCATCGGATGCGCATTGCTGGAACAGGATCACCACCCCCAGCCCCAACGCGCCCAGCATGCCCCATGCCGCCCACGGGCTGCCCGGGCTGGCGGGCGCCTCGGCGGCCGGTGCCGCCCTGGGTGCAGGCGCTGGCACCGGGGCGGGTTGGGGCGCCCGCGCGGCTGCGGGTGGCGACGGGCGCCCGGGTGGAGTGGCCGCGGGGGCCGTGGCCGCCTGGCGGGGCTGGCCAGGTCTCGGCAGGCCGAGCCGGTCCACCAGCGCGCCGACGTCAGACTTCCAGCGCTGCTGCGTCAGTTCAAACGCATTGCGGTAGGCCAGCTTCGAGATGTCGGCCGGCAACTGGTCGGCGGTTGGAATCACCGCGCCGTCGACCAGCACCGGCACCACCGGGATGTCCCGGCCCAGCGCGGCCGCGACCTCGGCCCGGACCCAGTCGTCCGTGCTGTCCAGCCGGCGCTTGCCGTCCTTGCCGCGCGCGTCCAGCCACTTCGGGCCGATCAGCACGATCATGACCTGGCATGACGCCAGCAACTCGGACAGCACCACGCGGAAGTCACGCCCCAGGGCAATGCTGTCCACGTCCATGAAGACGCTGTCTTCGCCGAAGGCAAGCGTCAGGTCGGTGCTCAGTGCGCGCGCTTCCGCCCACGCATCGTTCCTTCGGTAGCTGATGAAGATGGCCGCCACGTTGCCCTCCGTCGTGCACCTGTGGATTCGATGCTGGTGCCGGTCATGTTGCCATGGATGCCGACCGTGCCGCCGGACCCCCGCCGCGCCAGCGCAGCGGTTCAGCGCACGCAGCGCCAGCCGATGTAGACCACGGTGGTGTCGGCCGGCTTCGATTGCAGGTGATCAGCGCGCATCTGCGCCGCGCCGTACCACCAGCTGCCGCCGCGGGTGCGGCGCTCGGCGCTGCCGGCCGCCTGGCCGGGCGCGCCAGGTGGTTCGTCCACCCATTCCCAGGCATTGCCGCCCATGCCGTGCAGGCCGTTCACGCCGGCCGGCGTGCTGCCCACCCGCGCATGGCCATGCCCGCGCGACAGCGCGGCGCCATGGGCGATGGCGCGCGCCTGCGCCGCCGGGCCGCAATCGCCCAGGCACTGCGCGCCGGCCGGGCTGGCGCCGGTGGGGTAGGGGTAGGTGGTGCCGGTGGTGAACGGCGCGGGCGGCGCGGGGCGCTGCTCGGTGTAGGCGGCGCGCACCCATTCGGCATCGGTCGGCAGGCGGCCGCCGGCCCAGCGGCAGAAGGCTTGAGCTTCGTCGAACGTCAGGTGCACAGCCGGTTCATCGGCATGCGCGTCGCGCGGGCCGCCGAAGGGCCGGCGCCAGGTCCAGCCGGGCTTCTGCACCCAGCCGGCCTCGTAGACCTGGCCGCCGCCGGCACGCTCGGCCGCACTGGTGAAGCCGGTGGCCTGGGCGAAGCGGGCGAGCTGGCCCACCGTGGCTTCGGTGCGGGCGATCTGCAGGCCGGGCAGGGCCTGCCAGTCGATGCCGGCCGGGTTGGGCTGGGCGGTGGCAGCCCCGGCGGCCAGCACCAGTGCCGCGACAAGCAGCGTGCGCATCAGTGGCCGGCGTCCAGCGCCGGCGGCTGGGTCAGGTCAGCGTCGACGTTCATCAGCACGCTGGCCAGCGACAGCGTGCGCCACAGCGGCGCGGGCATCGCCAGGATGCCCTCGGGCGTGCGGGCGCTGCGCACCCAGTGGGCGATGTCGGCATGCTGCTGCTTGGTCAGCAGACGGCGGTTCAGCATTTCGTCCAGCGTGTTCATCCCAGCAGTCTCCGCGATGACAGGCCCGTTCCGGGCGCACTTGCATGATGCCAGCGCACCTGGCGGCAGGCAGCCCGCGCCGCATCAACCCCACGGAGACACACATGCGAGACCTCACGAACAAGGTGGCCTGGATCACCGGCGCCGGCAGCGGCATCGGCGCCGGCACGGCGCTGGCCTATGCACGCGCCGGCATGCGGCTGGTGCTGTCGGGCCGCCGGCCGGCCGAGCTGCAGGCGGTGGCCGAGCAGGTGGCCGCGATCGGCCGCGAGACGGGCAACGGTGCCAGCGCCCGGGTGGCGGTGCTCGACGTGGCCGACGTGGCCGCGGTGCTGGCGGTGGCCGCCAGCATCGCCGCGCAGGAAGGCCGCGTGGACGTGCTGGTCAACAGCGCCGGCCTGAACGTGCGCGAGCGCAACTGGAAGCACCTGTCCACCGCCGGCTGGGACCAGGTGCTGCGCATCGACCTGGACGGCACCTTCTACTGCTGCCATGCGGTGCTGCCGATGATGCGGGCGCAGAAGGACGGGCTGATCGTCAACGTGTCCAGCTGGGCCGGCCGCTTCGTCGGCACCATGACCGGGCCGGCCTACAGCGCCGCCAAGTTCGGCGTCAATGCGATGACCGAGAGCCTGAACATGGAAGAGTGCATCCACGGCATCCGTGCCACCGCGGTGTGCCCGGGCGAGGTGGCCACGCCCATCCTGGACAAGCGGCCGATCCCCGTCAGCGCCGAAGACAAGGCCAAGATGGTGCAGGCCGACGACTGCGGCGAGCTGATGCTGTTTCTGGCCCGCATGCCGGCGCATGTGTGCCTGAACGAGATCACCATCAGCCCCACCCACAACCGCATGTTCGTGGCGGCGGCCAACGCCATCCCGGGCTGACGCCATGGCCGCCCCGCTGCCCACCCCGCTTCGGCTGCGCCAGGTGTGCCTGGCCGCCCCCCGGCTGGCGCCGGTGCTCGACGACCTGCAGGCCATCCTGGGCCTGCAGGTCTGCCACCGCGACCCCGGCCTGATCGCCTACGGGCTGGAGAACGCGCTGCTGCCGGTGGGCACCGACTTCCTGGAAGTGGTGGCGCCGGTGCAGGCCGACACCGCAGCCGGCCGCTTCATCCAGCGCAGCCGCGGGCATGGCGGCTACATGGCGATCTTCCAGTGCAGCGATCCGAAGGCTGGCCAGGCCCGGGCCGCGGCGCTGGGCGTGCGCACCGCACACGAAATCGACCGGCCGGGCCACTACCTCAGCGTGCAGCTGCACCCGCGTGACTGCCGCGCCGCCTTCATCGAACTGGGCCACAGCCCGGGCGGCGACGACCGCCAGACCGGCACCTGGTGGCCGGCCGGCCCGCACTGGCAGGCCGGGCAGCGCACCGACGTGACGCGCCGGTTGCTGGGCATCGTGCTCGAGAGTGCGGAACCCGGGGCGCTGCTGTCGCACTGGGCGCGCATCCTCGGCCTGCCCGGCGACGGCCAGCCGCTGCAGGTGGACGGCACGTTGATCAGCGCCGAGACCGGCCCCGCCGACGCGCTGGGCGCGGTGTTGCTGGCGGTGGCCGACGTGAGCGCCGTGCTGGACCGTGCGGTCGATCGTGGGCTGTGGGTGCAGGGCAGCAGCTTCCACCTGGCTGGCGTGCACTTCAGGCTGCAGCATGGCGACTGACCCCACCCCGGCTGGCACGGCCACCCAGGCCCCGATGGCCGGCCTGCGGGTGGTCGACCTGAGCACTGTCGTCTTCGGCCCCTACTGCACCCAGACCCTGGCCGATCTGGGCGCCGACGTCATCAAGATCGAGCCGCCCGAGGGCGACCATGTGCGCATCATCGGCACGCCGGCGCACACGCCCGGCATGGGGCCGGTGTTCCTGCGGCTGAACCGCGGCAAGCGCTCGGTGGTGTGGGACATGAAGTCCGACGCCGGCCGCACCGCGCTGCAGCGGCTGATTGCCACCGCCGACGTGCTGCTGCACAACATCCGCCCCGACGCGGTGCAGCGCCTGGGCCTGGGCTATGACGCGGTGCGCGCGCTGCGGCCCGACATCGTCTATGTGCACTGCACCGGCTTCGGGCTGGACGGGCCCTATGCCGGCCTGCAAGCGTATGACGACGTGATCCAGGCCAGCACCGGCGCCGCTGCGCTGCTGCCGCGGGTGGACGGCAACCCGGCGCCGCGCTACCTGCCGATGCTGTTCGCCGACAAGGTGTCGGGCCTGCACGCCACCTATGCGGTGCTGGCCGCGCTGCTGCACCGCCAGCGCACGGGCGTGGGCCAGTTCGTCGAGGTGCCGATGTTCGAGGCACTGGCCAGCTTCAACAGCGTGGAGCACCTGTGCAATGCCACGCTGCAGCCGCCCACCGGCCCCTGGGGCTATGCCCGCCAGCTCGACCCCGACCGCCAGCCGATGCGCACCGCCGACGGCTGGATCTCGGTGGCGCCGTACATGGACGCCCGCTGGCAGCGCTTCTTCGACGCGGTGGGCCGGCCCGACGTGTTCCAGCGCCCCACGCTGGCCGACAAGGACCTGCGCCGCACCCACATGTCGGAGATGTACCGCGAGATGGCCGCCATCCTGCCCGGCCGCACCACGGCCGACTGGCTGGCGCTGTTCAAGCGCATCGAGGTGCCGGCGATGGCGGTGCAGAGCGTGGGCGACCTGCCGTCCGACCCGCATGCCCAGGCGGTGGGCCTGTTCCGCCAGCGCCGGCACCCCACCGAGGGCGATTACCTGGACGTGCGCCAGCCGGTGCGCTTCGGCACCTGTGAACTGCCGGAGCCGGCGCATGCGCCCAACCTGGGCGAGCACAGCGACGCCCTGCTGCGCGAGCTGGGCCTGCCGCCCACTTGACGCAAGACGGCGCCGGGCCGCGCCACCACCATGCCCGGTACAAGGAGAATTCCCATGCCCGGCACCACCTTCAACACCATCGTGCAGCAGCAGGCCCGGGCCAAGCCCGACGGCCTGGCCTACCGCTGCGGCGACCGACTCTGGACCTTTGCCGAGGTCGACCGCACCACCAACCGCATCGCCAACGCGCTGAAGGCCGCGGGCGTGGGCGCCGGCGACCGGGTGGCGGTGCTGACCAAGTTCCACATCGAGTCCACCCTGCTGACGCTGGCCGCCGCCAAGCTGGGCGCGGTGTGCATGCCGGTGAACTGGCGCCTGGCGCCGGGCGAGGTGCACTACATCGTCGACCACGGCATGGCCCGGCTGATGCTGGCCGACCGCGCCTTCCTGCCGCTGGTCGACCGGGCTGCGATGCCCACGCTGCAGCAGGTGCTGATCACCGACGGTGCGCACGACGGCCACCCCGGATTCCATGACTGGTACGCCGCCGCGTCCGACCAGTTCCAGGCGGTGGATGCCCAACCCGACGACCCGATGCTGCAGCTGTATTCCAGCGGCACCACCGGCCTGCCCAAGGGCGTGGTGCTGTCGCATGCCGGGCTGATCTTCAACTGCCAGCTCGGCACCCTGGTGTGGGACGTGACGGCCGACGCGGTGGTGGGCAATGCGCTGCCCACCTTCCACATCGCCGGCGCCAACATGGGGCTGTTCCCGCTGTTTGCCGGCGCCACCGGCAGCAGCTACCCCGATTTCGACCCCGGCGCGTTCATTGACGCCATCGGCCGCCACGGCATCACCCACAGCTTTCTGGTGCCGGCGATGATCCTGTTCATGCTGCAGCACCCGAAGGTGAAGCAGGGCGACTACCGCACGCTGCAGCTCATCTCGTACGGCGGCTCGCCGATCAGCGACCGGGTGCTGACCGAAGCCATGGCCACCTTCCAGTGCGGCTTCATGCAGGTGTACGGCCTGACCGAGATCGCCGGCTCGGCCACCTTCCTGCTGCCCGAGGACCATGCGGCCGACGGCCCGAAGGCCAAACTGCTGCGCTCGGCCGGCAAGCCCGTGCCCGGTGCGCGGGTGCGCATCGTCGACCCGGTGACGCTGCAAGACCTGCCCGAGGGCCAGACCGGTGAGGTGCTGATCGAGTCACCCGGCAACATGATCGGCTACTGGCGCAACCCCGAGGCCACGGCGGCGGCCTTTCCGGAGGGGCGCAATGCCAACGGCGGCTGGTTCCGGTCGGGCGACGGCGGGTCCATGGTCGACGGCTATGTCTACATCAACGACCGCATCAAGGACATGATCATCTCGGGCGGCGAGAACATCTACCCGGCCGAGATCGAGAACACGCTGATGAAGCACCCGGCGGTGGCCGATGGCGCGGTGATCGGCGTGCCCGACGACACCTGGGGCGAAAGCGTCAAGGCCTGCGTGATCCTGCGCCCGGGCGCCACCGCCACCGACCGCGAGATCATCGACTGGATGCGCGAACGCCTGGCCCACTACAAGTGCCCCAAGAGCATCGACTTCGTCGACACCCTGCCGCGCAACCCGAGCGGCAAGCTGCTCAAGCGCATCCTGCGGGCGCCGTATTGGGAGGGCAAGACGCGTGGCGTCAACTACCGGCACCATTGCAGCATGGACGACGCCGAGTGCCTGGACCACACGCTGGACCTGGTGGCGCAGCGCATCGGCGACCCTGCGCCGCGGGTGTTTGCCCAGCTGTTCGCAGAGGCGCCCGAACTGCAGGCGCTGTTCTGCAACGACGCCAGCGGCGCGGTGCGTGCCGAGATGTTCCTGCGTGCGCTGGAATGCCTGCAGGATGCTGCTGGCGCGCAGCAGTTCGGCACCGGCCTGGTGGCCGCCGAGCACGCCACGCACCTGGGCTACGGGGTGTCGACGGCCCAGTTCCAGCGATTCTTTGCGTTGGTGGTCGAGGTCCTGCGCGAGGCGATGGGCCCCGACTGGACCCCTGAGATCGACCGTGCCTGGGCTGGCGCCCTGCACCGCCTGGCGCAGGGCACCACGCACTGACCGGTCAACGGCCCGGCTGCACGCGCGACAACAGTTCCGCGTCCAGCACACCGGCACCCTGCGGATGCGAGGCCGGCCGCTCGACATGGCGCTTGACGGTGGGAATGCCGTCGGCCGGGCTGACCCAACGCTCCTCGCTCTCGCCCAGGTTGTTGGTGAAGCGCAGCTTGAACGCCTTGAAGGTGCCTGCCGGCACGGTGACATCGCCCCACGATTCCACCTGGTAGTTGACGCGGATCTTCACCGTGTTGCGGCTGGGGTACAGCGTGACGGTGTGCTCGGAGGTCCAGGTCTTGCCCACCTGCAGCGGCCACTGGAAGTCCAGCGGCGGGTCGTACGACATCACCGGCTGGCCGGCCGGGTTGAGCGTGGCCACCAGGGCCAGTGTGGTCGCGTCGTGCAGGTTGGCACCGGCCTGTGGCGCTGTTGACGCCAGCATGGGCTTGCCTTGCCAGGTGCCGGGGCTCTGGGTCCACACCACCTGGCCGTCGAAACTGCCGAGGCTGCCGCTGCTCTTGCGGTGGAAGGTGCTGACCGTGCCCATCGGCGTGGGTGCGATGCCGCTGGCCGTGGGCGGTGCGGTGGCGCAGCCAGCCATCATCAAGGTGGAAGCGGCGGTCGCAGCCAGCAACAGGGCGCATGGGGAGGTTGAACTGTGCATGATGGCTCCAGGCGTGGTGGCATGGCGGCTTCGGGCCGATCGCCTGCCGGCCCATCAGAAGCCGCACCACCACTCTAGGCATTCCATGCAGTTGCAGCATGAGCTGGGTCATGCCCGTTGCTGGACAGATCAGTTCTCCACCGGCACCTTGGCGTCCTTGATGGCCTGGGCAAAGGCGCCCAGTTGCGACTGGATCAGGCGGCCCAGGTCCTCGGCCGGGCCGGGACGCAGCGCCAGGCCGTTCTTGTCGGCGGCGCCGCGCAGGTCGGGGTGGGCGATGGCCTCGCGCAGCACACGGGCGGCGGCGGCGGCCACATCAGGCGGCGTGCCGGCATGCACCACGAAACCGGCCCAGGGCACCACGTTGACCAGCGGCATGCCGGCCTCGGCGATGGTGGGCACATCGGGGTAGGCCGCGCTGCGCTCGGGCAGCAGCACCGCCAGCGGGCGGAACTTGCCGTCCTTCATCAGCGCCGGCATCACCGTCGGCGACGCCCACATCATCTGCACCCGGCCGCCGATCAGGTCGGGCACGGCCTGCGCCTCGCCCTTGTAGGGCGCGCTGATCATGTCGAGGCCGGCCGTGCTGGCCATCTGGGCGCTGGCCAGCAGTGCCGTGCTGTGCGGCGACGCATAGCTGTACTGGCCCGGTTTGCCCTTCACCTGGGCCACCACCTCGGCCAGCGTGCGGCCGGGGATGCTGTCATGCACCATCAGGTAGAAGGTGTAGGTCATGAACTGGGTGAGCGGGGTGAAGTCCTTGACCGGGTTGTAGCCCGGGTTCTTGCGGATGTTCGGCACGTAGGAGAAGGCCGATGCGGTGACCAGGAACAGGTGATGTCCGTCGGCAGGCGCGCGCAGCGTCTCCATGGCCGACAGGGCGCCATCGGCGCCGGGCTTGGGGTCGACGTTGAAGGTCTGCCTGGTGGTGGCCTGCATCTGCGCGGCCAGGTTGCGGGCGATCACGTCGGTGGCGCCACCGGCGGCGAACGGCGTGATGATGCGCACCGGCTTGGTGGGCCAGGCTGCTTGCGCCGCAGCCAAGCCGGGCAGCAGCAGGGCCGAGCCACCCAGCAGCAGCTGGCGGCGGTTGGGCTGGATGGATTGGGTCATGGTCGTGCTCACCTGGGTTGGATGGGGCGGGGTGTTCAGCGGTACTGCAGGCTGCCGTCGTCCAGGTCGGCCTGGGGCAGTGTGTGGCGCTCGCTCGCGTAGTCCTGGCCGTGCACCCAGGGGGCGCGGTCGCCCTGCTGCGGCAGCAGGGCCATGCCGCGCTGCATGTAGCCGGGGTTGAAGTTGTCGGGCGTGATCCAGGGCAGGCGGGCCATGTCGGCGTCCTGCGGGCGCAGTGCGGGCTGCACCACGCTGGCGCCGCGCGCGTCCATGTGCTGCAGCAGGCGGCACACCAGGTCGCCCATCAAGTCGGCGCGCAGGGTCCAGCTGGCACGCAGGTAGCCGAACACCCAGGCCAGGTTGGGCACGCCGGTGAACATGGCGCCGTTCCAGGCCACCGTCTGGGCAAAGTCCAGTGGCTGGCCGTCGATGCTGAAGTGGATGTCGCCCAGCACGTTGAGGTGGAAGCCGGTGGCGGTGACCACCACATCGGCCTGCAGCTGCGCGCCCGATTGCAACTGGATGCCGTCGGGCGTGAAGGCCTCGATCTGGTCGGTGACCACCGACGCCTGGCCGCTGCGCACCGCCTTGAACAGGTCGGCATCGGGCACGAAGGCAATGCGCTGCTGCCACGGCCGGTAGCGCGGGTTGAAATGCTCGGCCACCAGGTGCCCGTGCTCGGGGCCCAGCGCGGCGCGCACGCCGGCCAGCAGCTCGTGCCGCACCACCTCGGGCTCGGCGGTGCAGCGGCGGATGAAGTTGGCCTGGTCGAACAGCACCTTGCGGCGCACGATCTCGTGCGTCCACGCGCTCGGAATCTCCAGCTGGCGCAGCGTGTCGGCCAACTCGTTGGCATTGCGGCCGGTGATGAAGAAGGTGGGGCTGCGCTGCAGCATGGTGACATGGGCGCACTGCCCGGCAATCGCGGGGATCAAGGTGGCGGCGGTGGCGCCGGAGCCGATCACCACCACACGCTTGCCCGTCAGGTCCAGGTCGGCGGGCCAGGTCTGCGGGTGCACCACCCGGCCCTGGAAATCGGCCATGCCGGGCCATGACGGCGTGTAGCCCTCGCTGTGGCGGTAGTAGCCCTGGCACATCCACAGGAAGCGGGCGCGGACCTGCACCGTCTCGGTGTTGTCGCCATTCCCGGTGGGCCGCGTGGCGGTGACCGTCCAGCGCTGCGCGCCGCTGTCCCAGGCCGCCTGCTGGATGCCGTGCCGGTAGTGCATCTGCGGCGCCAGGCCGTGTTCGTCAATCACCTCGCCCAGGTAGGCCAGGATTTCGTCGGCGGTGGCGATGGGCTTGCCCATCCACGGCTTGAAGCGGTAGCCGAAGGTGAACAGGTCGCTGTCGCTGCGGATGCCCGGGTAGCGGTGGGTGCGCCAGGTGCCGCCGAAGCCGTCCTGGCTTTCGAGAATCGCCCAGGTCTTGCCCGGGCATTGCTGCTGCAGGTGCACTGCCGCGCCGATGCCGGAGATGCCGGCACCGACGATCAGCACGTCGAGGTCTTGCATGGGCTTGGCCATCGGCGTCACTTGAATTCCGGCTCGTCCCACCAGGGGAAGAAGTCGGGCATGTCGGTCGACACCTTGTTCGGATACACCGGCGTGCGCTTTTCCAGGAAGCTGCTGACACCTTCGCGTGCGTCGGCCGACTGCCCACGTGCCTGGATCGCGCGGCTGTCGACCTGGTGGGCCTTCATCGGGTGGTCTTGGCCGGCCATGTGCCACAGCATCTGGCGGGTGAGTGCCACCGACACCGGCGCGGTGTTGTCGGCGATCTCGCGGGCCAGCGCGCGGGCGGCGGGCAGCAGCTCGTCAGGGGCGTGCAGGCTGCGCACCAGGCCGCGGTCCTTGGCTTCCTGGGCGTCGAACACCCTGCCGGTGAAACACCATTCCAGCGCCGTCTGCATGCCGACCAGGCGGCCGAGGAACCAGGTGCTGGCCGCCTCTGGCGTGATGCCACGGCGTGCGAACACGAAGCCGAAGCGCGCGGTGGTGCTGGCCATGCGGATGTCCATCGGCAGCTGCATCGTCATGCCGATGCCCACGGCCGCGCCGTTGATGGCGCCGATCACCGGCTTCAGGCTCTTGAAGATGCGCAGCGTGGCGATGCCGCCGCCATCGCGGTAGATGCCGTTGACCTTGTACTTGTCGCGCGCCGATTCGCCACGCGAGTCGTAGTCGAAGGTCTTGCCGCCGGCCGACAGTTCGGCCCCGGCGCAGAAGGCCTTGCCGGCGCCGGTGATGATGACCACGCGCACGTCGTCGTTCTGGTCGGTCTCGTCGAACACCGCCACCAGGTCGTCGCGCATCTGGGTGGTGAAGGCATTCATCTTCTCGGGCCGGTGCAGGGTGACGGTGGCGATGCCGTCTTGCACGTCGTACAGCAGGGTTTCGAAGGTGGGCAGACTCGTGGGCAGGGCCATGGGGAAGGGTCTCCGTGGAAGGGTTGGAAGGTGGTCAGGCGGCCTGCAGGTGTTGCGGCCGGCGCAGATGCGGCGCCAGCCCGGCGCCCATCAGGTCGATGAAGTTGTCGGCATAGAAGCGGCGGCGATCAGCCTCCGGCGTGCGCGCCAGCGATTCGTCGAAGCGCTTCAGCGGCGCGCGGCCTCCTTCCACATGTGGGTAGTCCGACGAGAACAGCGCCACCTCGGGGCCGCTGTTGGCGATGATCCAGCCCGCGTCTTCATGCGGGTAGGGCGTGACCCGCAGCTGCCGGCGCACGATCTCGCTGGGCAGAGCGCTCAGCTGCTGCAACCGGGTTTCGTTGCGGCGGAAGGCATGGGCGGCGCTGTCCATCGCCCGCATCCAGCCTGGCACCCAGGCCGCACCCAGCTCGATGGCGCCCCATTTCAGCTGGGGGAAGCGGTCGAACACGCCGTCGAAGATCAGCGTGGCCAGGGTCTGCATCACCGCGCTGGGGATGGGCATGTAGCTGACCGCCGTGAAGTTGTCGTCGCCGCCGTGGAAATCGGGCACCGGCGGGCCGCCGTTGACCTTGTAGACCGGGTTCATCTTCTCTTCGCCGCCCACATGGAACAGCACCGGGATGCCGGCCTCCTGCGCCTGCGCCCACACCGCATCCAGCCCGACGTGGCTGGGGCTGTGCCGCTGCGGGCAGGCCGACGGCACCATCAGCGCCTTGGCGCCCAGGCGGACGGCCAGCGCGGTGGTGGTGGCGGCGCGGTGAAAGTCTTCCAGCGGCACATAGGCGGTGGCCAGCAGGCGCTCATCCACCGTGCAGAAGTCGGCCAGCATGCGGTTGTGGGCGTCGGCCGCGGCGTAGCACAGGGCCATGTCGTCGCCCTGGTCGAGCCCGAAGTTGCCCAGGCAGAAGGTGGTGAACACCAGCTGGCTGGCGAAGCCCAGCAGGTTCAGCGCCTCGGGCCGGTCGGCACGCAGAAAGGACCCATGCGCCTCGTGGTTCTTGCGCAGCATGATGTTGGGCGCCACGCCGGCGCGGAATGCGGGGTCGGCATGGGCCTCTTGCGACCGACCGGGGCGCAAGCCGCGCGCCAGCTGGGCCTGGTAGCCGGCGCTGGCGTGGTAGCGCGCCAGCAGGGTGGGGTCGAAGTACGCATCCAGGCAGTCGTCCAGCTCCATCAGGTGGCTGTCGGCGTCGTGGATCAGGCGGCCGTTGGCGTAGGTCATCGTGTGTCTCCTCTCACAACGTCTCACTGGACCACGCCGCTGGTCAGCAGGTGGTCGATCTGTGCGCTGCTGTAGCCGGCCTCGGCCAGCAGCGTGCGGCTGTGTTCGCCCAGGCCGGGCGCCGGGCCGGGCGGGCGCGGCGTGCTGCCGTGCAGCAGGATCGGCGCGGCCACCGTGGTGCCGCTGCGGTGGCCGTAGGGCACCAGGGCGCCGGCGGCGCGCATCTGGGCGTCGTCGTCGATGTCGGCCAGCGTGCCGACCACGCCGAAGGTGATGCCGGCGGCGTCGAGCTTGCGGCGCCAGGTGGCCAGGTCGTGGCGGGCGAAGGCGGCGTCGAACAGCGCCACGATGTCGACGCCATGCACCTCGCGGCTGGCGGCCGTGGCAAGGCGCGGGTCGTCCTGCAGATCATCCAGCCCCAGGGTCTGCAGCAGCGGCCCCAGCTGGCGTGCCTCGTTCAGGATCACCACGCTCAGCCAGCGGCCGCAGCCGGCCTGGTAGATGTTGGACAGCGGGTTGACGGCATGGCTGCGCGGCAGCCGCAGCGGGTAGCGCGCCCCCACCAGTTGCGCCTGCACCTGGATGGCGTTGGACCACAGGCCGTTGGCCATCAGCGAGGTGCTGACCAGGCCGCCGCGGCCGGTGCGCTCACGCCGGTACAGCGCGGTGGTGATGGCGGCGAA
>ERZ795056.2566-NODE-2566-length-20080-cov-7.472859_pt1 | contig 20080 bp, 14 predicted proteins | sample MGYA00375140_ERZ795056 | MGnify/ENA primary metagenome ERZ795056 (study PRJEB30185, sample SAMN05720227) | activated sludge metagenome | isolation source: Anaerobic digester | place: USA | collected 2015-03-09 ... | reverse complement strand
TTACTCCTGTTTTTTCTCAATTCACCCCGCCTTTTTCCTGACACACTTCATTTGATAACGGTTCAAACAGTTGGGTTGCACAGTTTTGGGTGATAAAACAAAAATATATGTACCGGTTTCATTTTTTATTGATTTGCATGATGGTGCTATTCACCTTCAGCAGCAAATTTACCCTTTCCCAAAATTTGCCAACCGATAACCAAACCCTTGCCGATGCAAAAAAAGCCATTAAAACAGCAACAGTTGTAAAGGCTGAATTTACGGGCGACTGGAAAATGGAAAAAGAGTCGGGCTACACTTTTGCCAACCTTGCCAAGCGGCCGGTGAAAATGCAGGTAAAGGACAACACTACAGGAAAAGAACGCCGCTTTGAAGGCCTTGCCATTTATGAAAGGGGCGCACCATCAGACAAGTGGATGTTCAGCAGGTATTTCACCTTCACCAACAGCATTGAAATAATTGGACAGCAGGCAGATACCGGTTTGCTAAAATCGCTTACGCTTGAGGCCATGCGCAATAATCCCGCAGAGTGGTTGGGTGATATCAGTGGCATTTATTGGGTTTACCCGATTACGCTTGTGCCCGGCAGCTTCAGGCAATCGTCGGAAAAAGAAATGAGCTGGCAGGTAACCGTGCAAATGGACAGGCGCTGGGACAATATTTACCTGGTACACCGCGAAAAAACCATCGGGGTAACTGCCTACCTGAAAATGGATGGCAAAACCTGGACACTCGACCCCGGTAATGATGGGGAAAGGGAGATCAGCAGGAAAGAAATGAAAACCTCACAGCTCGATAAAATGCCAACCATAGGATCAAAGGGTTTCGACAAACTCTACGGTCAGGGTTCCGCCAATCCTCAATAACACCCTTATTAAACACTTGCTCCTATTTAAAAATTAAAATAATCGTTATGTATAATATTTTACGCTCAGCCATCACCGGCATTTTGTTACCCGTTTCTTTTGCGGTAATTCTTTTGCATCCCGGGTCCCAAAAGGATAGTGTTTTAGTTGAAACAGATTATCCTGAAAACCCGGTAATAACTTCAACCCAAAAGGCATTTAGTCTTCGTCCCAATGCATTCGAAGAAAACACGGGACAGATGCTGAATGAGAACGGAGTAGTGGACCATTCCGTTAGGTTTCGGTATGCAGGAAGCGGAAAAACCAGTATTTTCCTGCTGAACAGGGGATTGGCCTATCAGTTTAAGCAGCCTGTTTACCCGGAAGGCTACCTGGAACTTCGCTCCAAAAAGCAGCTTGATGAAGCAGAACAATTGCAATTTGATGCACTTAAAAAGGAAGTATATGCGCAAACTTATCAAATGAGCATACTGTTGGAAGGCGCTTCGGAAAATGCTTCCATAACAAAGGAGAAACCACTGTCGGCCATTGCAAAATACTATCAGCATCATACAGGGCAGCAAGCCGGTTACTTTGAAAAAGTAACCTACCAGGATGTTTATCCTGGTATTGACTGGGTGATTTATACGACGGAGCATGGGATTAAATACGATTTCGAACTGGCACCGGGGGCTGACCCTTCGCTGATCAAACTCCGAATTATGGATGCTGAATCTATATGGATTGATAAAACAGGTAGCCTGGTACTCACCAACCGCCTTGGTTCAGTTACCGAAAATACCCCGGTGAGTTTTCAGGAAGGAAAAACCATTTCCACGGTGTTTGTTCTTGATAGCAACCTCCTTCAGTTTAAACCGGGCACCTATGACCCTGCAAAACCATTAACCATTGACCCAACCATTATCTGGTCCACTTATTTTGGTGGCACACAGGATGATTGGGCATATGGTACAGTGGTGGATGGCGGTGGTAATGTGTATATTGCCGGTACTACAGAGTCGTCATCCGGCATGGCTTCGGGTGGTTTTGATATTTCATTGGGCGGCACCCACGATGCCTACCTGGCCAAATTTAATTCCAATGGGGTATTGCAATGGGCCACTTATTACGGTGGCAGCGATGAGGAGTATGGTACCTCATGTGCGGTAGATGGCAGCAACAATGTGTACCTCGCCGGTTATACCTACACCTCCACGGGCATTGGGTCGGGCGGCCACCAAACAACCTATGGCGGAGGCACTGCGTCCGACGCATTCCTGGTAAAATTCAACAGTAGCGGAACCCGCCAATGGGCTACCTACTACGGGGGCAATGCATCCGACATAGCCTATACCTGCTGTACTGATGCATCGGGCAATGTATTTTTAGGAGGCACTACAAGTTCTACAGCTAACATCAGCACTGCTGGTGCACATGCCACGGTAGGAGGAGGAGGCTGTTCGTTTATTGCCAAATTCAATTCAGCAGGTACCCGTCAGTGGGGCACTTATTATGGTTATGTATTTGCCAGTGTTGGTAAAAATACCCGTGTAAATTCGCTTTGCACGGATGGTTCCGGCAATGTTTATGCAGCCGGTTACACCAATCAGGAAACCGTAATTGCCGATGGCGGGCATGATAATAGTCTTGGCGGATCCAATGATGCCTTCCTGGTAAAATTTAACAGCAACGGCACAAGGCAGTGGGGTACTTACTACGGTTACAGCGATGGCAGCACCTATGGAAATGCCTGCGCTACGGATGGCTCCAACAATGTGTACCTGCTTGCCACTACTTCTGCTACCCGGTTTTTAGCTACCGCAAGCAGTCATCAGACCGCTATTGGTGGAAATAGTGATGCTGTACTAGCCAAGTTTGATGCCTCGGGCAACCGCACATGGGCAACTTTTTATGGGGGTACTGCCGATGATGATGGCAATGCGCTATCCATAGACAATAACAACAATGTGTACATTGCCGGGCTTACCAAATCGGCTAGCGCCATAGCCGATGGAGGACAACAAAATACCATTGGCGGCGGTTTTTCAGATGCTTTTTTAGCCAAACTGAATAGCAGTGGTGAGCGGCAGTGGGCCACTTACTATGGTGGCACCAACTATGATGTTGCCTATGGGTGTGCAACCGGTTCGGCCAATAATGTATATATCTGCGGAAGTACACAATCAACCACCGCTATAGCCGATGGCGGGCATCAAAACACCATTGGCGGCAAGGCAGATGGTTTCCTGGCAAAGTTCAGGAGTATTGCCATTGGTCTTCCTGTTCAGCTTACCCGCTTTGAGGGTCAATGTATAGGCACCGGGGCAGAGCTTTCCTGGCAAACCGCCACGGAAATTAACAATAAGAAATTTGTTGTGGAGCGCAGCGAAAATCAGCAAATTTGGTCAGTTGCAGGTGAAGTGGCCGGTGCGGGCAATAGCAACCAACCACGTCATTACCAATTCAGGGATGAAAAAGCAGGTGTTGGTCCCCTACGCTTTTACCGCCTGAAGCAGGTTGATTTTGATGGCAAAACAACTCTTTCACCGGTTGTTAAAATTCAGTGTAACACCAATTCAGACAACGCGTTACGGGTGTACCCCAACCCGGCCAACCAGGGTAAGGTGTTTGTAAAAGGATGGACAGAGGCCGGCAGGTATTTCCTGGTAAATACCATGGGGCAGGTGGTAAAGAGTGGACAGCTACAGGACAATTTACCTGCCATCGAAGTCACCGGGTTGGCGCCAGGTACCTATTTTTTAAACCTTGAAGGCAAAACACAAAAGCTTCGTGAGAAAATTATCTTGCGCTAGGTAATACCCTTTCTTAAAACACCCACACCGGGAGAGCATTTTTCAAAAAGTGCTCTCCCCTTTTTTCATTGTTCCGGAGCGGATATACTTTCCCGATAACTTTGACAAATGCCAGGTTTCAGGGCTCCAGCACATGTAACGTTGTCTTCAAAGTCAATTCCTTTGAAGATGCCCCAATCATTACCCTGAAACTACCCGGTTCAATCACCATTTTGTTCTCGGCATTCAGCATTTCAAGCATATCGGGGGTAATGTCAAAGAAAACCGTCTTCTTTTCTCCTTTTTTCAGCAAAACCCGCTGAAAACCCTTCAATTCCATTACAGGCCGCGCTAGGGAGGCAAGTTCATCGCGCAGGTAAAGCTGTACTGCTTCTTCGCCATCAAAGTTGCCGGTATTGGTAAGGGTGAAAGAAACACGGGTGGTTTCGCCCACCCGGATGGAATCCTTTTCCAGCTTCAGGTTGTTATAAAGAAAACGGGTATAGCTGAGGCCAAAGCCAAAGGGAAACAAGGGTTGGCCGGTGAGGTTATGGTAATCGTCGCCCCGGCCGGTGGGCAGGTGCCAGTAGCTGAGGGGCAGTTGTGCCTCGTGCAATGGAAAGGTAATGGGCAATCGCCCGGAAGGGTTTGTTTTCCCGGTCAGGATATCTGCAACGGCCATTCCACCGGCTTCACCGGGGTACCAAACCATGGCTACGGCATTTATTTTATCAAGCCAGCGGTTCATGGTTATGGCGCTGCCACCCACCAACAGCACAGTAACCGGTTTTCCGGTAGCGGTTACGGCCTCAATCAGTTCTTCCTGTTTATGGTCGAGGTTCAGGAATGCCCGGTCCTGGAATTCGCCTTCGTGAATACCAGCCACCACTACCACCGCATCGGATTGACGGGCAAGCTGCACCGCTTGTTGCTGCAAATCCTGCCACGGATTAAACACATCCTTGTTCCATATGAGCCGTATATGGGCATTACCTGCCGGTTCTTTAAATTCAATTCTTATGCGACAGGGTTTTCCTGCTTCAAAATACCAGGGTTTTGTGGTGGTGGTAAAACTCCTTTTGTCAAAATGGTCAATGAAGAGTGAATCGTTCAGGAAAAGCCGGTAGCCATCGTTGCCCTCCAATCCTATCTCGAAAGAACCGGTTTCTTCTGAAGTAATCATCCCTTCCCACTTCACCGAAAAAAAATCCCGCGGCAGCCTTGGGTCGGGCGAATAAAGGGTCCAGTGAAAGTTAATGGTTGCATCGGTCCGTTCAAAAACCGGCTTCACTCCAAAACTTACTCCATCAAAATAAGCGCCTTTCAACCCTTCTGCTTTTTTACCTGCATTGGTATGCGACAGGTATTTTGAGGCAATGGTGGTGAAGATTTCTTCTTTGCGCGAATAACCCGGAACAAATGAGACGTTTGTACCCGATCCAAGTGCATTTTTCAACCCGGTTAAAATAGATATCGTTCCATTGCCCGGACCACTGTAGCCGCCCAGCCTGCCCGTTACCGCATCTTCTCCAATTACAGCGAGGTGCTTTATTCCTGCAGAAAGCGGAAGTGCCCCGTTATTTTTAAGTAATACAATACTTTTTGCTGCGGCTTTTGCGGCCAGTTTTTTGTGGTCGGTCACCGAAACCAACCGGTTAATTTCTGCCTCATTCACGTAAGGGTTTTCAAACAAACCCAGTTCAAACTTCGCCCTCAAAACCCGGCGAACGGCATCGTTAATCCGTTCGGAATTAATCTTCCCGTTCAGAAAAGGGGGAATGAACAGTTTATAATGTTCATAATCCGTTTGAAAGATTACATCAAGCCCGGCATTGATGGCCTGCGCACTGCTTTCGGGGTAATCGCTTCCCGTCATGTGCAGCACGTTTGCCCCCCCGGTGGCGCTTGCATCGGATATTACAAAGCCCTTAAATCCAATTTCTTTTTTCAGCCAATCGGTCAGCAACCAGTCGTTTGCTGTAGATGGCTTTCCGTTTACGCTATTGTAGGCTGTCATAATGCTGCGGGCGCCTGCTTTTTCAATGGCTGCCTTAAACGGAACAAGGTGGGTTTGCCGCAGGTACCATTCGCTCCAGTAGATAGGGTAACTATCGCGGCCGCCCTCACCCACATTTGCCAGGAAATGCTTGGGTGTAGTAATAATGCCCATGCGTTCAAACGCACCCATATAGGCCACCCCCATAGCTGCGCTTAAAAACGGGTCCTCTCCATAGGTTTCTTCGGTACGTCCCCACCTTACATCATTGGCAAGGTTTATTACCGGCGAAAGAATCTGCCGTATACCGCGCACTTTGGTTTCAAGCGAAATGGCAGTTGCCACCTGGCGCACCAGGGCGGTATCCCAGGTAGCGGCTAAGGCAATGGACTGGGGAAAAGCGGTTGCGCCCCCGCGTACCAGTCCGTGAAGGGCTTCATCAAACGCAATAATGGGAATCCCAAGCCGGCTTTTCTCCACAAAATATCTTTGAATGGAATTGATCTTCTGTGCGAGTGCTTTCGCATTTTCGGATGCACTGTACTGCAACATTTGCCCTGCAGCATCGCCATTTGCGCTTGCGGCGCTTACCTGCAATCCAAAAATGCCATGGGCATATTTATTTTCATCCCCGGGTTTTATTTCGCCGGGTATCATAAACATTTGCCAGAACTTTTCTTCGGGTGTCATGCGGCTGAGCAAATCCTCCACCCGCTGTTCAACCGGTAAGCCCGGGTTTTTGTATGGCAATACCTGCTGGGCTTGCGCTATGCCGGTAATGGCAGATAAAAAAAAGAAGATCCTGATGATTAAAACTGGCATTGGCTTATACTGTTTTCGCTGTTGCTTGCAGCAATATTATAGAATAAATCCGCCTTACCCTGATCCATTAAAAAAGTCAGGCCCCATTGTTACCTGCAACCCTTTATCGTTGTTTGTGCAAGGTTCCCAGGTAAACAGAACAAACAACTATCCAGGCAAGTATTGAACCTTCAACTATCCGCTGGTAGAGTCCGGCAAAGTTTCCATGCAGATCGGATGATAAGATACCCACAAAAAGCATTGCAATGAGCCCGCATACAATGCCAGCATACGAAACAAATTTTGCATCAGGCCATTTTCGCGCGGCAACGCCAAGTATCAGTAAACTAATGGGAACAATGAGGTAGGTTAATAACCCCGTAAGGTTATGGATGAATTGCGACAGACTTGGGTCAACCAATTCTTTACCGCAACCTTTATCACAAGGAAACAAACTAACGATAATGGTGGCTATTCCATAAAATACCCCCAACCCTATAAACCCGAATGTTGCGGGAGTAGATTTTGGCAATGCTCTTGCTGCATAAAACGCAAAGGCAGCCATAAAAATTCCGGATGGTAAAAAGCCTATATACCTGAGTGGAATACCGTAAGGTGTACCTATAGCATAGGATTCACTGATGAGTTGTGAAAGGTGGCTATACCCTGAAAATTGCATGCCCCCGATGATAGTTGCCGAAACAAAAAACAGGACTCCAAAAAGGCCAAACCAGGTTGTTTTCATTCTGTTCATATTATTTTTTGATCATTCCTTTTTGATCACCCGGAATAATTGCTAAAAATGCAATGTCTCTACAACCTCCTCTCTTTCGTTGCCTGATGAAATTACAACAGGATTAAAAAGGTCAAATTTAATATTCTCTTGCCCTGCATCCAGGAACGCGGTTATTGGGTTGACGAATCAACCATTCAACTTATCAACCAGTCAACTTATCAACCAACCCTCAATCCTCAAACTTCTCTGGCCGCATCATGGGGAAAAAAAGTACATCCTGAATACTTACCTGGTTCATCATAAACATACAGAGGCGGTCAATACCGATACCAATTCCCGAAGTAGGTGGCATGCCGTACTCCAGTGCGCGGAGAAAGTCGTAGTCAATAAACATGGCCTCATCATCGCCGCGGTCTTTCAGTTTTACCTGCTCTTCAAAGCGTTCGCGCTGATCAATAGGGTCGTTCAGTTCGGTGTAGGCATTGGCGAGTTCTTTACCGTTTACCATCAGTTCAAACCGCTCTACAAGACCGGGTTTACTGCGGTGCTTTTTGGTTAGCGGGCTCATTTCAACCGGGTAGTCAATAATAAAGGTGGGTTGAATGTAGGTATGTTCGCTTGTGGCACCGAAAATTTCGTCAATCAGTTTGCCCTTGCCCATGCTTGGGGCAACATCAATGTGTAATTTTTTACATACTTCGCGCAGGGCAGCTTCATCCATTTCGCTGATGTCAATTCCGGTGTTTTCCAGGATGCCTTCAAAAATGGTGATACGCTTGTAAGGCGCTTTGTAGTTGATGATTTTATCGCCAAGCTGTACTTCGGCTGTGCCATGCAATGCCAGCGCAATTTTTTCAAACAACTGTTCGGTAATTTCCATCATCCAGTTGTAGTCTTTGTAGGCGGTGTACCATTCCAGCACGGTAAACTCAGGGTTATGCGTGCGGTCCATGCCTTCGTTACGAAAGTTGCGGCTGAATTCGTACACCCAGTCAAAACCACCTACAATCAGGCGCTTCAGGTACAGTTCGTTGGCTATGCGCATGTACATGGGCACATCAAGTGCATTGTGGTGGGTGCTGAAAGGGCGTGCAGCAGCACCACCGGGAATGCTTTGCAGCACGGGTGTATCTACTTCAACAGCACCCTGCGAATTCAAAAACTCGCGGATGGTATTCATCAGCCTGGTGCGCTTCAGGAAAACCTCCTTTACATCGGGGTTTACCACGAGGTCGGCATAACGCTGCCGGTATTTGAATTCGGGATCGGTAACCTCATCAAACACATTGCCTTCGTCATCCCGCTTGGTAATCGGGAGCGGCTTCAGCGCTTTTGCCAGCAGGGTAAGTTCCTGTGCATGAATGGTGGTTTCGCCGGTTTTGGTGGTAAACACAAAACCTTTCACCCCAATAAAATCGCCAAGGTCGAGCCCGCGTTTTACCAATACATCCCAGCCCGATTTATCTTCTTCAGGAAACAGATCGTCGCGGCGAACGTAGGCTTGAATGATGCCCTTGCTATCCTGTATTTTTATAAAGAATACCTTGCCTTTATCGCTGATCGTCATTATACGGCCAGCCACACAAACATTGGTGTATGACTCTTTGGTTTCTTCGGAAAAGCCAGCCTTAATATCAATGCTGTAACTGTTTACCGGGAAGGCTGCTGCGGGGTAAGGGTCAATGCCTGCCTGCTGCAATTGTACCAACTTCTCCCTGCGGATCAACTCCTGTTCACTTAATTGTGTACTCATAATAAAAGAACCCATGCTCAATTTGGGGCGGCAAAGGTAAATAAATCCTTTTCAACTGGAATTTATGTAAAAAGTTGGCACCTAAATTTTGAACAAACCTAATTTTTCCTTTTGTGAGCCACTTGCACAGAGGCACCCCTCTCCCCCGGAGAGGGGCCTGGAGGTGAGGAGCTCTATTCCACAATTAATTCATACTCAAGCGGCGTATACCCATTCAGCACAAACCTGCTTCTGTACCGGCTAACTTCCATTCCTCCACCCCGTTTGGTATAAATGGCCACAGCGCCACCTCCACCACCTGTAAAAGCACCCAGAAACGGGGGGCTGAATACCTTAATCATCGCAATATCACCGGGTGGTATACTTGCTATCATTTGAGCATCTGCAGGAAACTCGTCTAAAAAAAGGGCCGTGGTTTGTCCACGCCATTGCAAGGTAAAATCAGCGCCTGATTGCTGTACCTGCAACCCGGCAACCCTACCCTGCAAGTAGCTCAGGATGTTGGCAAAACCTAAAAACTGTCCATCAAGACCGTCAAAAATCCGGGCATTGCCCCCGGTAAACAAACCGCTGCTTACCTGTGCATCAAATATTTCAATGGGCTTTTTTCGCTGCGCTACTACTACCACTTCGTCAAGGGTTCCCCTGTTACCTCCTAAAAAAACTTCCTTTTGCAGCTTGTAATTTTCCCCGGCATTACGTGTATCAATATTGCCGGCTTTTACCATTATTAATGTATCTGCAAGAGGGAAAAAAGCAGAATCAAGTGTGGTTTCAATATTGATGTTCAGGTCACTATTGTTTTTTCTTTTTCTGCTCTCCGAAAAGAATATAGTGGCTGATTCAGGAAAAATATGCCGGGGGAGTTTAAAACTTCCATCGTCACGCAGTGCTACCTTACCCACCAGCAAATCTTTTGATTGAAACAGCATGGTATAGTTAAGCGAATCGTTTCTTAACTTATATTCTGTTTTACCGGTCAGGCCAAAAAAATCATTCTGTAATTGAAAATATAATGCATAATAATCAGCAGGAAGGTTTTTTGGGATAACAATTTCCGCATCGGAAACTCCGTTGAGGACGGGATACCTTAACTTCCACATCTTCAGGTGGTTTACATCCTCAATCCACACATTCAGGGTTCCAATCTTTTTGGTTCCTGCCCACTCCGGTACAATAGCCGAAAAATGAATGGTATCACCCTGCATATAGGCATTGGTATCCAATACCATTTTCAGGGTAGGTTTTTGTGCGGTCAACGATTCAGTTCCCAACAATAAAATCATTAATAACAGAAAAGTTGAACTTTTATAAACTTTGATCATGTTTTGGTTTTAGTATAGCCTTACTATACGAAAATAGGAGTACAAATAATTAGGATGGACAGTTGCTGTGTGTGCATTATCCATATCGTGTTGCAGATAAACTGCCACCTTGTCTCCGGGTGAAAGCTTTACAATTGCAGATGCTTTATCTATATTCCATTCAAAGTTATTATTTAATGGCCGGCTCCTTAAATACGTCTGTGCAACAATATTAAGGCCGGATTGATTGGTAACAAATACCATGAGATAATAATCGTGAAAAGTTAAAATATTATTGGGGAGAAACGCTAAATGCACATCAGTTTCAATGCTATAAACGCCTCCCTCATTGGCAGGAACCGTAAACTCTCCCGTTGCATTATTAAATCCGGTTGCAAAATCATTAAACTCCAAAGCAGCGTTATCTGGAGTTGGATTGATTCTGAAGTTTAATTTGGTATTTATACCGGTTGGTATGTTTTGGTTGGGTAATATGGTGGCATATAAGGCGCTTTGAGGTACGGGTTCCCAACTTGCCAATCCGTTTGCATCGCTTGTTAATACCTGCCCATTACCCGGGGTTCCGCCTCTTACCCTGATGGTTCCGTTAACATCAAGGTTAGTGGTGGGGTTGGTAGTGCCAATACCAATGTTTTTGCTGGTAGCCACCGTCAGGGCAGCATCACCATTAAAGGCGCCGAGGTGCAAGGGATGATTGGTATATGTTTGAAGCCAACCTCCGCCTGCGTTGGCAAAAGTGCCCACCGATACACTATTGGTGGTAAATGTATGCACAAAGCCTCCTCCTGCTGTTGAGGTACTAAGCGTAACAGGGTAAGAAGGGTTGTTTGTACCTATCCCCACCCGCCCATTGCCTGTTATCCGCATGTGCTCAATAAAAGCATTACTTCTGCCGGTTCCAAAAGCAATATTGTCTCCATTTCCGGGTACAAATATTTGAAGCAGCGAACCCTGAACACCCAATCCGTAGTGATTATTACCCGGGCTGTTTGCGCCTCCCCACAAGGATATTTTATCTCCCAACGTATTGGAAAAACTAAGCGGGTAAGCCGGGGTAAAAGTGCCAATACCCACACGGTTATTTTTATGGTCAAAACCAATCCGCCAATTGTTGGCATCACTGTGCCAGATGCCAAATACCGAATCACTTTGCTGCCCCACAAAACTAGCGGATGAATTATCGGCCTTATTCAGCCAGATACCCGGCGTGCCTCCATTGTGCCGCAACCTCATTCTTCCATTTACATCAAGGGGATATTCAGGATTATTGGTGCCTATCCCCACATTTTGCTGGGCATTGCAAATAATTGAAAAGAGGATATAAAAGAGGAATAGCGAAAGGTACTTTTCCATCGGACAAAATTTTGCTAATAAAAATAAAGCAAACATTTTATTCAGACCAACCCTGGTTTTTACTTTACCGGCTTCAGGGTATATTGGGTAGGCGAAAATCCCTGTATCACAAAACGGTTGCGGTAACGACCCTCAAGCCCAAGCGTGGCCCTTTTTGAATAAATGGCGATAGCCCCACCGCCGGCCCCGAGTATTACCCCCATAAAAGGAGGCGGAAAAACCTTTACCATGGCTATCTCGCTTGGTGGAAAACTGAAAATAGTTTGAACATCTACCGGTACTTCATCAAGGAAAAATGCCGTTGGTTCATTACGCCACACAACCAAATATTCACCAAATTCCTCCGTGTTCTTTTGAATATTTAACCCCGCCACCCTGCCATTGAGATAATCCAAAATGGAAATAAAACCCGAAAACTCCCCGTCTAATCCACTGAAAACCTGCGACCGGTCATTTTTAAAATAGCCGGATGAGTTTTCGTCATCAAACTTATCAACGGGTGTTTTGGCTTTGCCCTTTACCGTTACATTGGCAAGTGTACCCATATTATTCCGCAGAAAATTGCTGTCGGCCTTATACCTGATGAATGCCGCATCTTCCGGCAGTTCGCCAATAACCAGAGGAAGTGTGGTTTGCGCAAGGGGTTTGTAGGCCGAATCGAGCGGGGTGGATATGGCAATATGGGTGGTATTTTTACCCTTACCGGGTTTGTAGGCCGAAAAAAACAAGGTGGCCCTGCCACTGAAAACATGCCGGGGCATACGAAAAGCGCCTTCTTCATTCAGGCCAAGCGAACCTGCAATAATGGATTTATCTTCCAACTGCAGGGTGTAGCGCACCGAGTCTTCTTTTACCCGGTTGAGCAATTGCCCGGTCAGCTGAAAAAAACGGGGTTGCAGATCGCCGGTAATCATGTACTGATTATGCGGAATGCTTTCAGGCAATACAAGTTCGGCCTGAAAATAGCCATCCACAATGGGGTAACGCATGCGCCAAACGTTGTTGTGCTTAATATCTTCAACAAGTATATTCAGGGTTCCGAGTTTGGTAGTCCCCTCCCATTCGGGCACGGTACACATTAACCGGATGGTATCACCGCCGTTGTATTGTTCTTTATCGGTGGTTAGCACAAGGGTTTCCTGTGCCATGCCTTTTTGAAAGGGATAGCAGCACAACAGGAAAAAAACAATCAGGGTACGCATATAAAACGATTATCTGTCATTAACAAGACGCCAAAAATGAAGGATACAATATTTTAGCCCACTAATCCTTTGTTAAAGCAAGGGGCAAATTAGGGCAACAATTTGAAAACAAGCGGGGTATATCCATTAACGGGGAAAGTGTTTTTATACCTGATTCCCCCAATACTACCTCCACGCTTGGTATAAACCGCTATTACAGACCCGCTTCCGCCAACATATGAACGTACAAGCGGGGTCTTGAAAACCTTTACCAGGGCAATATCACTTACGGGAACGATGGAAATGGTTTCCTGGAAAACCGGTATTTCATCCAGAAAAAACGAAGGTGTTTCTCCACGAATGGAAATAACGTATTCGAGCCCCGGCGGCCTCCTGTATGCTCTAAAACCAGGTATTCGGCCAACCATATAATCGATGATGGAAAAATAGGCCCCAATCTGATTGTCGAGGTTACTCAACGTATAAGCATCGGGGCTTCGGAACATTCCGCTGGTAAACGCATCCTCAAACTCCTCCACCCTGGTTTTTTTCCGTCCCACAATATCCACATTGGAAAGGGTCCCCCCCTTTTTATTTCCAAATACCCCCAGGTCCATTACATAATCAGTAAGGGAATCACCAACACCGGGTTCGCCAATCCTGCGGAAAACAAATGAATCGGCTACGGCCACATAGCCTGAATCAAGGGGCGTTTTGATGGTGATGTTGATTTCATCATATACATATTTTTTTCTTTTTACTTCTGTAAAAAATAGTTTTGCCTGCCCTGGAAAAACGTGTCTTGGCAATTTAAAGGTGCCATCTTTTGCAACAGATGCCTCCCCGCTTACTATATCCTTATTATCCAGCAAAAGGGAATAATCAACTGTTTTACTATAATAATCCTGGTCAAAACTGCCATAAAGCCCCCAAAACTCATCCTGCATCTGAAAATAAAAAGCAAAAACTCCTGCTGGAAAAGAATCCGGCAAAACAAGTTCTCCTTCACTTAAGCCAGTAAGTATGGGGTAACGTAGTTTCCATTGAAATTCATGGGTACTATTCTCAATCCAAAGGTTAAGCGTGGCAATTCTGTCAGAACCTTCCCATGCAGGTATGCGGCATTTGAACTGAATGGTTTCACCAGGCAAATACTGCTCCTTATCCATACTGATTTCCATTTTTAATTGGGCCCTTGCCGGCAATAAAATCAGCAAAAGGAAATAGGTAATGACATTACGTATCAGGATCATTGACGTGGTTCAATAAAAAGGTGATAAGGTTCTCTCTCAATGCCATACCGAAGATAAATGGCTTATTAAACTAAATTATTTATAATTCCATAACATATTGCTAATATTTTGATAATACTAAAGCAATTGTTTTGCAAAACACAACTTATGCAAAAAAGGAAGCCTGAAGTGGTGGTGATTAGTGATGCCCACCTTGGTACCTATGGCTGCCATGCTGCCGAACTGGTTCAGTACCTGCGGTCCGTTGAGCCCAAGCTACTGATCATTAACGGCGATTTTATTGATATCTGGAATTTTTCGAAACGATACTTTCCTGCTGCACACTTTGAAGTAATTAAAGAAGTAATGAATATGGCGGGCAATGGTACCCGCGTAATATACATTACCGGAAATCATGATGAGTTACTCCGCCGCTACAGCGATCTTCAGCTCGGCAATTTTTCCATTACCGACAAGGTGGTAATGGAAATAGATGGAAAAATGTGCTGGATTTTTCATGGTGATGTATTTGATGCCACCACAAAAGGAAGCGCAAAAATGCTTGCAAAACTCGGAGGCAAAGGATACGATTTGCTGATACTGATGAACAGAATGATGAACTGGTTCCTGAGCCTGCTGGGAAGAGAAAAAATGAGTTTTTCGAAAAAGGTAAAAAACAGTGTAAAAAAAGCCATTAAATGGGTTGGTGATTTTGAACTTACCGCCGCAGAACTGGCCATTGAAAAAAAATACGACTATGTAATATGCGGCCATATCCATCAGCCGCAGAAACGCGAAATTGTTACCCCAAAAGGCAAAGTGATTTACCTGAACAGCGGGGACTGGGTTGAAAACCTGACTTCGCTTGAATACGAAAACGGGGACTGGAATATCCACGCCTTTGATATAAAAAATTCCGAGCACATCAGGTTGAAAAAAGAAAAGCCCGGCCTTAACGTAATAACCGAAGAAGTGATGCTCTATATGCATTCACTAGCTGCGGGTCATGTAAAAAAAGCAATTTAAAACCACCATGAAAATTTTTTATGCAGTGCAGGCAACCGGTAACGGCCATATCAGCCGTGCCATTGAATTAATGCCCTACCTGCAAAAATTTGGCGAAGTAGATGTTTTTCTAAGCGGGGCCAATGCATCGCTACCTGCACCCCTGCCCATACGTTACCGCAGTAAAGGGCTCAGCCTTTTTTACAGCACATGCGGCGGGCTCGATTACAAGCAAATGTTCCGGCACAACAGCCTGTTCCGCGCGCTGAAAGAAGCCCGCGACCTTCCAGTAGAACAATACGACATAGTCATCAATGATTTTGATTTCATTACCTCAAGGGCCTGCGCTTATAAAAAGAAACCCTCAGTTCAGTTCGGACACCAGGCGAGTTTTGTAAGCGAAAATGTACCCCGCCCGGCAAAAAAAGGCCATTTCGGAGAATTGATCCTGCAGCGCTACGCCCCTGCAACAAACTATATAGGCCTGCACTTCCAACCCTATGATTCATTCATTTTCCCCCCTGTAATAAAAGATGTTTTTCGTAACGGGGCTCCAATGGATGAAGGACATATTACCGTTTATCTTTCTGCCTATGAGCGTCATTGTCTCGAAGATCATTTCAGGGCCTTTCCGCATTTGCATTTTCATTGGTTTCTCAAAGAAACCAAAGAGATAACCCGTGAAGGTAATATCACATTCCACCCGGTTAATACCGAACTTTTCAATAAAAGCCTGTTGAATTGCCATGGCATTATTACCGGTGGCGGTTTTGAAACACCTGCCGAGTCGCTTTTCCTTGGTAAAAAATTACTATGCATCCCCATCCGGGGGCAATACGAACAGCGATGCAATGCCGCCGCACTCAGGCAAATGGGGGTTAAAGTGCTGGATGATATAGATGCGTACTTTGCCACAGAAATTTCGTTATGGTTGAATGATGCAAGGCCAATACCCAAACAGGAGGCCAATCAGGTTTCAGAAACCCTTACCTACCTGGTGGATAATTACCCTGGTAAATAGCCTCTATATGTTTATTTCAACCTGCCAGCAACACCTGCCAGGCATCCTGCACCTTTCCCTCTTTTAGCAGGCTTTTTGCATAATGGTGTAGTTCGTCTTCCATTTCGCCGGGGTTAATGGCGAAATACTGAATAATGTCCCGAAGCCTATCATTATAAAAGGCCGGATCAATAACCGGTAACTCGTGCACGTTGGCCAGCATACCGAGGTCATTGCCGGTTAATACCCGGCTGTTCCGGATAGCAGGAGGCAACGCATCCATCCCGATGCCTAACTGTGTATTGGGTTTGGGTACTTCAAAAACCGCCGAACCGCTTGCACGGCAATAATAATCGCCCCCCATGCGGGCCACGAGGTCTATTTTTTGAGGATCGATCTTGTTTTCGGCATCCAGGATATGGTCGTTGATGTGCATCAGCAGCACCCGGCAAATCACCAGGTTGCCCGCGCCGCCTTCTGTACCGGTTTCAATTACCTGCTCCACCCTGCACTCCATTTGCACCGGGCTTTCGGCTACTCTCCACGGTTTTACCAGTTCCGAAGCAATTTTGGTAAACCCTGCCTTTTCAAATTCGTCCACCCCTTTCGGATACTCGCAACTGCTCAGGCTCATCTGTTGTACCATGGCGTAATTCACCACATTAATCACTACTTCCCCGGTTTCACGTATATTTTCAAGGGTATGCTTAAGGGTATTATCGCGTACACGCCGGCTCGGTGAAAATACCAGGGTGGGTGGATTACTTCCAAATACATTAAAGAAACTGAAAGGACTTAAATTAGGATTCCCTTCGCTGTCGGTGGTGCTTGCAAAACAAATGGGCCGTGGCGATACTGCTCCAAGCAGGTATTGGTGCAACAGGGCGGTTTTGATTTCGCCGGGTACAATTTTCATAGTATTACTAGTTGTGGGGCAGGGGCTGCCCTTATAATATCACCAGTTTTACCTGCTCAATTTTGGTATCGCTCATGGCAATAATCTCAAAGCGGTAATTATCAATGATGATTTTATCCTTTTCCTTCGGAATTTTCTTGTGCCGGTTAATGATGTATCCGCTCAGGGTTTCAGATTCTTCAGGAAGCAGCAGCTCATACTTTTCCCTGATAAAATCAAGCTTAAGCCGGCCGCTGAGCATAAATTCAGTTTCAGATAATTTTTCATCCACCATTTCTTCTGTATCATACTCATCCCTGATGTCTCCAAAAATTTCCTCAAGCAGGTCTTCCATAGTAACCACGCCGGCAGTTCCGCCAAATTCATCCACCACCCAGGCAATGCTTTTGTGCTCGCGCGAAAACTTGCCGATCAGGTCAGTTACCCCCATTGTTTCCGGTACGGTAGGTATCGGATGCAGAATTTGGCTAAGGTTGTTCACCGGCTTCAACAGGTCTAACTGATGCACATAACCAAGAATATGGTCAATATTTCCTTCATATACAATCAGTCGGCTGAGCCTTGTTTCAATCATTTTCCTCCGCACTTCTTCAATTGGGGCAGTAACTGCTATTGCCACCACCTCGGTACGCGGCACAAGGCAATTCCGGATTTTTATGCCGGGAAGTCCAAGGGCATTTTCAAAAAGCTCCTGGTTGAGTTCCTGCGAATCTTCGCTTGCCTCTTTTGATTGCTGGTAATAATGCTCTATATCAATGCGGCTGAATGGCTTGGCTGCCGTTTCAATTTTTACATTAAAAATGTAGCGGAGCAGCCAAACCGAAATATTTACAAACAGGCGGATTACCGGCCGCAGCATTCCTTCCATTAAATGCACAGTTCCCGCAAAAAAGGTGAGCAAACTGTCGCTTTTTGCCCGAAAAACAGCCCTGAAAACAAACTCGAAAAACAGCACGAGAATAAGCGCTACCGATATTTCAATAAAAGACTTTATTACATACGAACCCTGCAAATGCTGGATTCCGGTAAAATTCCACAAAGGAGCAAGTAACCGGCTGATTAGTAACCCATATAAAACGAGGAAGAAGCCATACCCGAGTATACAGGTTGCCACAAAGCCCCAGGGCCTTTCAAGCAGTTCGCTCAGTATTTGCCCGCTCCGCCGCCCCTGCTTTTTTTTCAGCTCTATGCTGAGTTTATTGGCGCTTACAAAAGCAATTTCAATACCGGCAAAAAAGCCCATTAACAGGAGAATAGCGGTAAGCCACAGGAAATTGATCATAATTCGGAAATTAGCAATAGAAAATTCCTGATGCAAAATAAGGATATCCTTGCTAACAAATAAGGCAGAAGTTACAGGGGAGCTCCTGGATTAATTTCGGCAGGTATGGCCACGGGTCCACGGGCGTTCTTGATGGTGATCTTACTCAAATTACTTTTAGCCCAGACACCATCGCCAATAATACGGTCCATGCCACGATTAACCCGAACCGGTTTGTCGCTGTAAAAAATTTCCAGGTTCTGGTCCCACCAAAGGTCATCCGCAAAAAGCGTATCGCCTTTTGTGTTGTAAACCACCACACTGTCGCGCATGTACACTTTGCGCAGCATATCGTAATAGCGGGCATATCTGGCTTTTACAATATTATCTACAACCCCACTGTCAGCATAAAAAGTAACAAAAATGGATTTGGGAAACTCCGTATAAACCGTATCAGCCTTAACCCTGTACATCAGGGGCGCCTCAAGAATGGCTTTCATTTTGCCTTCCTGGCTAAAGTTGGCTTTGATATCCCTGGCTTCTTCCACTTCCTTTGATTCCCTGGTATAGGCTTCAATTTCGGCAGGGTCGTTTTCGCAGGCACAAATCAATATTGTACCGGCAGCCAAAAGAAATTGCATTAAAAATGATGGAGCTGCCATGCTAAATTACCCCATACCCGGGGCTTTTATTAATCATACTGGCGTTTAATAAACCAGATATCGCTGAGCGACATGCCAAAGTTCAGCTTGAAATATTTTTCAAAATATGGATTCTCCGTTCCACCCCTCCGTCCGTATTCAAAAGAAACATTGAGTGTATTGTACTGTGTGCTGTAGGCACTGTACCTTTTTATGGGCAGGCCTGCACCAAATGATACGCCAAAAACTGGCAGTTGTTTGCCATCTACCACTACATAATCTTTACCGGTAAACATGCCTGCACGGTAAATTACCTGCTTAAAATATTGACGTCCTTCAAAAGCATCGGGAATCCAATGCCCGCCAAAACGAAGCATGGTAACATCTCCCAATTCAAACGACTGTCCAAAAGCTGAAAGATCGGACCATTTGGAAGTTTCGTATTCTGCCCCTATAAATAATTTGTTCTGAGATTCAAAGGCAAGGCTAACGGAATATCCTGCAGGAAAAGTATAGGTTCCCGAGGCCTTATCCCGGGTAACCACATCAATTGAATCGGCGCCTCCGTATTGGTTGAAAAACACTGTTTGGGCAAGCCGTTCCCTTTCTGCAGTGGCATCCCCGCCAAGATAACCATTTGCGCCAATCCGGAGTACACTGCTTTTTGAAAGCTTTATATCATACTGCATGCCCGCATCAATGGCAAGTTTGTTAATAGAAGTTTTTTGAACAAGGGCACCCGTATAGTAAAAAACCGAGTCATTGATGAGCGAACGGTAGGTTTCCAGCTCTTTTTGCCCGAAAATGAACCCGGCATTTATTCCAAGCGAAAGGTTGCCCAGCCTGAAACCCGTTCCTAAAAATGCATTATACAATCCCCCGTTACCCCTGAATTCGCTTTGGATACTGTCAATATCGGTTTCCCGACCCGAAGAAACAATATCATACCTTATCCGGCTGTAAGGCCTCAGGCCAAAAGCCATACCCCAAACCGTTTTATCCTTTTTCTTGTTTTTCATGAGCGGTACACCCAATGCCGCGTAATTAAAAATGAGGTTGGATGATTCAAACCGCTCGGTCTTCGCCTTATTGTTGAGTGTACGAAATTCGGCTTCAACACCCACATCAAAGGTTACAAATCCAATATTGCTGTATGAGGCAGGATTAACAAAGTTAACCGATTGAATGTCGCGGTATGCGGTGGCCAAACCGCCCATTCCCCTGGAAACCGCATTGCGGCTCC
>ERZ795056.2564-NODE-2564-length-20086-cov-9.593280_pt1 | contig 20086 bp, 15 predicted proteins | sample MGYA00375140_ERZ795056 | MGnify/ENA primary metagenome ERZ795056 (study PRJEB30185, sample SAMN05720227) | activated sludge metagenome | isolation source: Anaerobic digester | place: USA | collected 2015-03-09 ... | reverse complement strand
TTTACTCAGGTCGGCAATGTCACAAATCAAACTCTCCTGCCAGCAGCCTTTTTTCCAGGGATGAATCTTTCAGTTCCGTCCGGAAGATATACCGCTTGAGATCCTGGAAATTTTCAGGAAGGAGTTTCTTAAAATCCCATCTGGCAATGCTTCGGAATGAGCGTCCCCGCTGAAACTGAAGGTAAAAATTTCGCGTGTGTTCCGGAAGAATGGCCGCTGAAAAGAGAGCGGTTCCCAACGTAAATGGCGACACCTTGCCATTCCCCAACAGGAAAAATTGCATGGCGGCTTCGTCCGGAACCCTGGTTGTAAAATCCAGCAGAATGTGAAAAGCATCGTGCCGCTCTACCCGGTCGACAGGTTCCAGATGTTCGGCTTTGAGAAAACGGCCCAGTTCATTTCCGAGTGTTCCGGCGGGATACCCGAGAAGGTCTGAGGCGGAAAGTCCCCAGGGTTTCCGTCCGCCATAAAATCGTGCATGAACCGGAATGACCACACCCAATAACCATAGGAGGAATTTCTCCCGGATCTCAATTCCCTTTTTGTAATCAATGATGATCGTTTTCATCGTATGTTCTTTTTAAAGTGATGATTGATTAATTGTTTTTTGTGGAACCAGCCAGATTGAGGTCTTCGTAAATCCGGTAATCCTCAAATGTTTTGCTCAGGAAGCCATTTTCGCGGAACTTTTCCACAAACCGATTGACCTTGAGATCGGCATCCCGGTCTGAATATTTTTGCTTCGGGTTGTTCATTTTGGCAAATTCAGCCACGCCGCTCACGGACAATTTGTCGTAGTATTCAGACTGATGGTTCTCGAAATGGGTATAGTTGTATCGGACCATAATCCGGTCCCAGTTTGGCAGATTATACAGAATCATGAAAGAATACGTCAAGGCAATGACACGATTGACCAGTGTCCAGTTTCCCTTCCGGAGATAAATGCACCAGGCAACGATGATGAGCGAAGTGAGAATGGTGACCAGATATTCCAGGACAGAAAGCCGCTTGTAGGTCAATCCAAAATAGCCGATGTACACAAAGGTTTTGTAGACTCCCATTAGCACAAGGAAGGCATTCAGAGCAATCCAGGTATTGGCCAGTAAGCGGATCCGGGCAATCTGCGCCATAAAGAAAACGTTGCCGGAGAAAAAGTAGATGGTCACCAATCCTGCCAGGACAACGGAGAAAATGACGGCGTAAATATTTTCATGAACACCCTCAGAAAGGCCTTTGGCATTGTCGGGATTGAGGATGGAATTGATTTCAAATCCAAGCAATACAACCAGGAGAAGATTTAAACCAACGAAGGAAATGATGGCTTCCTTTTCCTTCACCAGCATCGGTTTCCAGTCCTGAGCTTTCAGCGACAGAGACAGAGACCAGGATTTTTTGAAATAGGCTGCCATGTTATCAAGAACCTCCAGGTTCTGGCTGTCGATCATTGTAATCATGGCAAGAAAAGAGGCACATAGAAACAGGATCAGGGTTATGCTGATGACCTCAAAAAAATCGGTTACCAGTTTAGCGAAACCGTCATTGGCCACCACATACAAACCGATAAAGACAATGAACAGAACGAGGGGACGGATAAACAGGGTGAAGTTGTATTTCTGAACAGGTGGTTCCATTACCAGATCCACCAACGGGGCGGCACCTTCTGTCTGTTTTGGTTCAGATCTTTCCGTTGCTTCGTATTCTGAAAATTGGCGCTCATCCGAAGCTGTGTATTCTGTTCCGGTAGACAAGGGTGAATAATTCGGGAGTAGATCGTCCTTTCCTGATTGGCTGGTGAAGAACCAGTCATACGGCCTTGAAAAGAAATTTGCGATGGAATGAAAGAGAGCCAGTGGCCAGAAATGTTCTTTGGTCTGATGCAGGTAAATGGACAAGACCATGGAAACCACATAGAGGATGGCAGCGAATCCGGAATTGGTAAAATTGAAGCCCAATCCGGCGAGAAAGGTTCCGGTCGAAACCAGAATCCATTGGTAGTTCTTCAGCACCGATTTATCAGACATAATCTGAAGCACCGAAACCAGAAGAGAAAAAAGGAGGATGTTCACACCCCATGTCTGGCGGTAGAACAAAGCAGTGCAAACACAGGCACCGATGGCAACAAGAGCGACTTTTTGATTTTTCATATTATAAAGTACTTTGAATTACAGAGTGGATTAGCAAAAAAAATATCAGGATTGAGAACGAATGAATTTTTCGAGGGACTGAAGATGGCTGGTGAATGCCTGGCGGCCCAGAACCGTAGCCCGAAAGCTGGTATTGGGCTTTTTTCCAACAAAGGATTTGCGGACTTCCACATACGTAGCTTTCTCCAGAGCACTCAGGTGACTGGCAAGATTGCCGTCCGTGAGATCGAGTTGCTCCTTAAAACCGTTGAAATCCACCCAGTCGTTCACGATCAGAATCGACATGATTCCGAGCCGGGCTTTGTTTTCAAAGGCTTTGTCCCAATGTTGAATCAGATCTTTCACCGTTCGTATTTGAAATACATGAAACTGCCGTAGAGGATGTGGATCAATCCAAATCCAATGCACCAGAAAAGAAAACCGTATCCAATAAATAACAGGTTGATACAACCGAGAATCACCTGAAGGTATCCCAAATAGCGGACGTCACTGAGGGTTTTGTGGCTTGCATTGATCAGGGACAGTCCATAAAAAATGAGCATCGAAGGTGCGATCATCCCAATGAAACCCTGATAGAAGAGCATAAAACTAAAAACACCACCAACGGCTAGCGGGAGACAAAAGTCCACCATGAGTTGCCTGCTGGAGCGTGTCCACACCGATTGATTTTGTTTGCGGGCTTTCCGGATGGTGAAGATTAGTCCGGAAAGAGATGCCAGGCACAGAATGATGAAGGCATCAATAAAAAGGAACTGAATGATGCCAGGTTCTCCGGCATATGAATATTCAAGAGGTGTGTGAAGTGAAATCCCCAGTTTCCACCACGCCACTGCTGCACCAATGAGTGCGATCACTCCGGCACTTATGGCAGACAGTCCGCTGACCGAAACAAATTTGGAAGATCCTTCCATTAGTTTCCGGATTTCCCTGAGGTCGTTGATTGCTTCTTGGCTCATCGATAAAGAACTTTGTACTGCAAAGTAAATTGAAATCTTCTCACACCACCAAATATTTGCCGGAAGTTTTTTTGCGAACGCCCGAAAATCAAAAGGCCTTCTGCGAATCCCGTTCACAGAAGGCCTTTTCAAAGCAGATTATTTCTCTCCCTTCTTATTCTGAATAGCTGAACTTCACTTCCTGATCCTGCACATACAATGAAAAATCGCCTTGCTCGGTTACCGATTTATTTTCGGCGTTCACCATTTCCAGGTCTTTGGCATACAATACAAAGCGAACGGGTTTGGTTTCACCTGGCTTCAGAAACAACTTGGTAAACTTCCGGTGCTTTCTATAGGCCGGAATCATCGACGCAAAATGATCACGTGTAAACAGGTCGATGGCTTCTTTGCCTTCCCGGTTGCCGGTGTTGGTCAGATCGAATGTCACAACCAACGAATCCGATTTCCCTTTCAAGTCAGTCTTGCTGATTTTCACCGGACTCATGGCAAAACGAGTATAGCTCAGACCGAAACCAAACGGATACATCGGTTTGTACTGTGGCTTAGTGAGATCGTTGCTTTCCGGCATAACTTCCGCAATCTGGCAATCATGCGTCAGCAGATCATTTGGGTACTTAGGATAGGTGAAGCTCAGTTTCCCACTTGGGTTCACGTCTCCAAACAATACTTCAGCGATGGCCTCCCCTCCTTTCAATCCTGGTTGAATGGCGAGAAGAACGGAGGTTGCCATTGGTTCAATATCGGTAAAGATCCGAGGTCTTCCCTGGGCAAGCACAAAAATCACCGGTTTTCCGGATTTGGAAAGCGTTCGGGCAAGGTCCTTTTGAACCTCAGGTAGATTGAGATCGTCAATGTTTCCCGGAATCTCTGCATAGGCATCTTCTCCCAGACAAAGTACGATCACATCAGCTTTCGCCGCTTCTGTCATCAATTCTTCATTTGGTGTGAGGATTGCTCCTTTCAGATTCACTCCCGGCTTGTACACCACATTCCCCTCTCCTGCTCTTTGACGGACAGCACCCAGAATGGTTTTTGAGTCTTTCGGAAACCAGGATGGATCGGCACCCTGCCATGTGTATGACCAGGAACCGCAAAGCGATGGCATGTAATCCGCAGTTGGCCCAACCACAAGGACTTTTTTTCCGGTTTTTAGTGGCAGATTGTTTTCCAGATTCTTCAGCAAAACCAGTGATTCTCTGGCGGCATTCAGACTTGTCTGTCCTGCTTCCTTCGGATAAGCATTTGCTTTGGCAGCCGCTTCCGGAAAGGCATTTTCAAACAGACCCAGTTCGTATTTCACTTTCAGAATCCGACGGACCGACAGATCCAGACGGGCTTCAGTAATCCGGCCTTCCTTCACCAGTTGAATCAACTGATCGTAAAACGACAGATTATACGGCACCATACTCATATCGACTCCTGCCTCAATGGCGAGGTACACGGCTTCTTTTTCAGTGGCGGCGATTTTGTGACGGGTGTGCAGTTTGATGATGTCCTCCCAATCGGTTACAGCCAGTCCGGTGAAACCCAGTTCATCGCGAAGGAGTCTGGTTAGAATAAACTTACTGGCATGAACAGGGATGCCATTGATGTCGCTGCTGTTGATCATCACCGTCCTCGCTCCAGCCTGAACAGCTGCACGAAACGGAGGAAGAAAAACTTCCCGCAGAACCGGCTCCGGAATGGAGGCCGTTGTCCGGTCTTTACCGGTATTGGAAGCACTGTAACCCAGAAAATGTTTCATACAGGCTGAAACCGAGGTGAGATCTGTCAGGCTCTTTCCTTGTGCGGCTTTGATATTGGCCAATCCCATTTGCTGCACCAGCCAGGTACTCTCCCCAAAACTTTCCGGAAACCGTGACCAGAGCGGAGAACGGGCTACATCAAGTACAGGTGCAAAATTCCAGCGAACACCGGTTGCCCGGGTTGCCATGGCGGTAATCCTCCCCATTTCAGCAGCGTAGTCTGTATTACGGGTACAACCAATGGCTAACTGTTGTGGAAAAAGGACAGAATTATTCAGATAGGTGGCCCCATGTATGGCGTCCACTCCATATAAAACCGGAATCTTAAGCCGACTTTCTTTGGTGGCATAATTCTGAATGGTGTTGATGATTTCATGCCATTCCTCCAGCGATTGGGTATGATCCTGGGCATTGTTCAAAATAGAACCCACATTGCTGTTGACGATGGCTTTCCGAAGTTCTTCTTTCTTGAGAACCATCGTTTTGCTGGTATTATCCACAAAAGGTCCAAGAGTAAGCTGTGTCATTTGGCCGGCTTTCTCTTCTATGGTCATCTTCTTCAGAAGTGCCTCCACTTTCTGATCAATGTCCTGTGCTGGTGCCGTCTGCGCTATGGCGGACGAAATTCCAACAATAGAAAATACAACCGGAATGCAGGTTCCTGCAACAAACCGTCTGATGTGCGACATATTGAATTTGTACGAGTGATGTAAAAAAAAATCCCGGCGATGCGAACGAACCCAGGATAGATGATGATAAAAAATAGTAGGGGCAGATAGTACCTGCCCCTCTTACCTAACCGTTATTTAATTAACCAAACTAAAAACTTTGACATAGTCTACCTCCATCTTCGCCGGGAACTGAGCATCGGCCACATTCGGACCACCCCATGTTCCACCAACAGCAAGATTCAGCAGAAGGAAAAATTTCTTATTGTACGGCCATGTTGCATACCCGCTGTTGCCGTTTACATATTCAAAAATCTTCTCATTGTCTACATACCCCCGCAGTGCGTATGGTGTCCAGTCTACACGATACACATGAAATTCAGTCGTTGCCGTCGGAAGATTCTTGGTGGATGTTTTTGGAGAGCCATTGGCTCCGTTGTATGCTTCGCAATGGGCACTGATGTGTACATTAAACGGATCTTTACCGACTTGCTCCAGTACATCAATTTCTCCGGATTTCGGCCATCCACCATAGGCATTGTCTGTTGGTAACATCCAGAATGCCGGCCAGCAACCGGTTACAGAATTCACTTTAATTCTTGCTTCGAAACGACCGTACAAAAAGTCTTTGGTGTTTCGGGTAATCATCCTGGTGGAGGTGTATTTCGAACTGGACCGGTCTTCTTTGCGTGCTTCAATCGTAAGGATGCCATCCGCAATGCTGACATTTTCTCCTTTCGTATAATACTGCAATTCCTGGTTACCCCAACCGCTGCCACCGGTTTCATACGTCCATTTGCTTCCGTCTGGTTTTCCTGGAGTGTCGAATTCATCGGACCAAACCGGTTCAACACTGAAGCCCCAGCCTTTATCTTCGATCGAAACATTTGTTGGCGAAGTGGTTTCGTCTTTCTCTGTGCAACCGGAATTTCCGATCATTCCAGCCAAAGCAAATACCGGCAGAATGGCTTTTTGTAACAAAGACATCTTGTGTGTAAACATCATAATTAGAGAGGGTTGAATACTATTTGGCTACAAATTTTATGGTGTGGATCACGCCCAGTCCGTTTCCTGACCGGAGAAGCATTCTGTTGCTGCTGATGTCCAGAATCCGGTAGACATTTTCAGGTGCCCGGTCAAATACTCCGATCCACTGTGACGCTGTATTCGGTGTCAGATTTACCTGAGCAGCACCTGCCACACCACCGGTTACATTTCCAAAAGAGAATTTCGAAGAGAAAGACTGATCCGCTCCACAGGTAAAACCTTGAGCCGGAAGCATTGTTGATCCATTGCAATTGAGAATCAGACTATCAGAAGCAGTAAAGGTGTACCAGTCATCTTTCTGACAATCAGCCAAGGGACCGCCTGCAAAATACTGGGTTGGATTGGCTTCCAGTCCTACCACGATGGTATTGGCACCGGCTGTAGAATCCAGTCTCCAAGTTTTACGGCTTCCGCCAGTCAGAAATAGTTTCACGCTGGTCAAAGACAAACCGGCACTCACAAATTTCACCTGCAGGCGTTTGCCGTCTGCCATGATTGCTTCAACTACAAATGCCTCATCCGATATTGACAGAACTTCATACGAATTACCCTGAACAGTGTGTGTGGTTCCAAGATATGGCTTGCGACTCATACCGGTTTCATCCAGGACGATCCGGGGATTGCCTGTTCCTGCTTTGATCATGTAAAATTTAGTGGCGTTTTCCAGAGGGGACTGGCAGGAAGTACCTTCTGCAACAAAGGTTTGTCCTTTGGAATCGTAATTCAATGCACCACCTACGCTGAATGTGTACACATCATCTGTCTGACAGGCCGCTGCAGCAACTGATGTTTCCACTGTAGAACCGTCAGCAGATAAAATCCGAATGGCATCTGAGGCCGGGCTCACCGCCCATTTCCGGTTTCCGCATCCGGTGAGGCTGGAAAACGGTGCAAAATCACAGGATGATTCCAATTCTACGGTTTTGCTGCTGGTGCTGTTTCCTGCTTTGCCGACACTGGTAAGATGAACAACGAAAGAGGTTCCTGACTCAAAGGTATGAACCGGATTGGCCAGAACCGATGTATTGGCATCTCCAAAATCCCAGAGGTAGCTAAACGCCTCAGAAGAGCTGTTGGTGAATGCTACTTTATTGGCAAATGGAAGAGTATCGCCTCCCGGACTACGTTTTACTTCAAAAGTAAAGGACGAGACCGATGCCGTTCCGGATAATTCCGGATTGTCTTTTTTACATGCCCAGAAGCCAACGGCTCCAAAAAGAAGGGCGGTGGAAAGAACTTTATTAAATGTCATATTCGATCGGATTCAGTGTTGATTAATAGCCTGGATTTTGAGTCAGATTTGAATTCTTATCCCTTTCTCCCTGAGGAATTGGCATAAGCATATGTTTGGCCTGTGCATTCTTGCCGGCAGCCTGCATCACAGTCACCATATAGTTTGGATCCGGGTGACGAATCAGATCAAACCACCGGTGCATTTCAGACGAGAACTCAATTCTTCTTTCCTTATACACAGCTGCCAGAAATGCATCGGCACTCAAACCAGCCTGTATATCCGGCAGGCCAGCCCGGCGACGGACCGCATTCAAATGTACCTCTCCTGCTCCGGAACCCAGGGCTTCGGCAGCAATCAGGAGCACTTCCGAATAACGCATCACCGGAATATTACCGGCACAACTCCAACCACCTGCATCAGCGTTGGCGTCGTTGGCAGACACAAAATACTTGCGCACGTTGTATCCATTTGGTGATCCTTCAAGAGAAGCTGGTTGTGTATAGGTATCAAACTTGTCTCCCGGCATCCAGATGCTTGGCACACGGCGTTTGTCAATAATCACTCCGGCAGCATTCTTCTCATATTGATTCACGAAATCCTGCGTCGGCACGTTGAAACCGTAGCCGGATGACTGCACAATGTTCTGAGCTCTCGGCCCGAAGAAACAATTCACGACAGAACCCTGTCCGTAGAAATTCCATTGTTGTCCCGCGTTCCGGTACTGAATTTCAAACATGGACTCCGGTCCGTTTTCTGAGTACACAGAATAGTTGTTGGCATAATTGGCATTAAGAGAGTAGATACCGGAGTTGATCACTTCCAGTGCTTTCTCTGCCGCCTTATCTTTTTGGCCTAGTGTCAGATAAACCGAAGCCAGCATACCTTTGGCGGCACCGGAAGAAACGCGACCTGCATCTTCACCCGTGAAACGAGCAAGAGGAAGTGAATCGCCAGCCATAGTCAAATCAGAAATAATAGTCTGGTATACAAGATCTTTGGAAGAACGCTTGATGCTGTATGCTTCAGATAGAGTGATTGGCTTTGTGTACAATGGCACATCACCATACAGACGAACAAGCATATAGTAATAGAATCCACGGAGGAACATGGCCTCTCCCAAACAACGGCGACGGATGTTCTGGCTCATACCCACAATTTTGGGAACTTTCTCAAGCACAAGATTGGCCCGCTGAACACCCAGGTAGCACTGAGTGTAGTAGTTGGTTACCATCGGGTTAAAGGAGTTGAGCGTAAAATTGTCCAGCTCAAATACTTCGACTCCATCATTCGCTCCGCCGCCTCCTTTGTCGGCATCGTCTGTCATGATATCCAGAATCTGCCAGGCAGCTCCGTTGTACAATCCCTGAGCAGGAGAATACACTGAATTGGTGGCCCGAACAGCGTCGGTTTCTGTCTGGTAAAAATTCTCATCTGTGATGGAATTATTAGGCTTCTGGTCCAGAAAATCTTCCTTACAGGCAGTCATGCTTCCGATTACAAGGAGAGCAGTGGCCAATCGTAAAAATTGATTCGTTTTCATATTCCTGGTTAATTTTTTCGTTTGGTTGTGTATTAAAAGTCTACTGTTATGCCACCCAGCCAGGTGCGTGCCTGCGGATAAAATCCAATGTCTACACCACCTCCTACTTCAGGATCAAATCCGGTGTATTTGGTGAATGTGAAAGCATTCTGTACGGATCCGTAAAAACGGATTTTGCTGGCCGTCGTTGCCTTGCTCCATTTGTTGGGAAGGCTGACAGTGAAGCGAATGTTTTTCACCCGCAGGTAGGAAGCATCTTCAATAAACCGGGAAGAGACACGGTTGTTCTGATTCGGATCAGCCTGGGTCATCCTTGGCATCTCGTTACTGGTTCCCGGACCCGTCCAGCGATTGAGGACTTCTGTTGAATAATTACCGTTTGAAACTCCACCTTCTGTGTACCAGCGGGTAAAATTCAATGCTTTGTTTCCGCTTGATCCCTGTAGAAAAACAGACAATTCGAAAATGTCGTAGCTGATGGTATTGGTAAATCCATAGGTGAAGTTCGGAACGGAATTTCCAAGATTGGTCCGGTCTTTATCATTGATAATACCATCACCGTTGATGTCCTTGAATTTAATGTCACCCGGAGATGTTCCGTTGATACCGTCCGTTCCTGATGTCTGAACAGCGTGAGAGGCTATTTCTTCCTGAGTCTGGAAGATTCCTTCTGCCACATATCCATAGAAATAGTTTACTGGTAAACCTTCATCTACTCTCAAGCCACCTCCGGTGATCCGGGAAAAGGTTGAGAAAATAGGAGCACTCTGGCCAAGATCGGTTACCTCATTTTTGAATTTAGAGAAAATCAACGTGGAGTTCCATTTCAATTTCGAAGTAGCCGGAAGGTTGATTGTATTCAAGGTGAGGTCAATCCCTGTATTGGTCATCGTTCCTGTGTTCAACGGAGTACTTTCATACGTACCGGAAGTGGTAGGAGGAGACACCAGGAAAATCAGGTCTTTGGAGCTTCTCTTGTAAATATCGACCGATGCTGAAACCCGGTTTGAAAACACACCAACATCGATACCCAGGTTCATTTGTTCATTTTTTTCCCATTTCAAATCCGGGTTTTTTGTTGATGTGGGAGCAGCGCCCGTATTCGCACCACCGGCGCCGCTGTTATTTCCTAATGGATACTGAATTCCTGTATTGATTCTCTGAAGATAGGCAAATGCAGGAACGTTCTGGTTACCTGTCTGTCCGAAACTGGCCCGGATTTTCAGATTACTGACCTGACGAATGGATTGCATGAAATCTTCATCGATCACATTCCAGCCAACTGAGAACGCCGGGAATACAGCATACTTGTTTCCTGGTCCGAAATTGGAAGAACCATCCCGGCGTAAACTACCGGAAAACAGATACTTCCCTTTGAAATCGTAGCTTACCCGACCCACATAAGAAATAAGCCGGTTGGTGCCATATCCACCATAGTTAAATGTTTGAGATACCGTCTGAGGTACCGTTGCGGCATCGTCCAAAACCTGAAGGTCGAGACGGGTGTACCCGTTCCGGCCGGCTCCCAATGTATGGTAATTGTTATCCTGAGCCGTGTAACCAGCCAAAGCTGTTATGTTGTGATCCTTGATGTTAAACTTATAATTAGCCGTATACTCCGCCAGATAGCTGGGTGAATAATTGATCTGATCCTGGAAACCTGTAATGGAAATCGGACGACCACCACTGGATGGTGTTGCCGGATTCCAGATACGGATGTTCTGCATCACAAAGTCCATTCCGAGGTTGGCACGGAAGGTAAGTCCCTTAAGGAGCTCATATTCACCAAAAATGGAACCCACAGAGCGGAACTTGGTGTTCTTTGTCTGCGGAACATAAATATCGTACACCGGATTCGGCTCATTGTAACCGTCTTCTCCACCATTTCCTCCTGCCCATGAACCATCCGGATTACGGACGGCAACCGTTGGTGGAGCCGCTACGGCCAGAAGAAGCAAACTGTTGAACGGATCGTATGTGTTTTTTGGAATTTCTGTTGTGCGGCTCAGGATGATGCTGTTTCCGACTTTGAGTTTCTTTGAAACCTGAGCATCGCCATTGAAACGGAAGTTGAAACGATCGAAGCTGGTTCCTTTTACGATACCATCCTGATTGTAGTAACTTCCGGATAAGGCGTATTTCATTTTATCTGTACCACCTGATACATTCAGTGATACGTTGGTCATGGCAGCCGCTCTGAAAATCTGATCCAGCCAATCTGTACCTTCGCCAAACTGGGTTTTCACCGCAGCCGGATCCGCCAGCTTAGAGAGCGGAGGCAATCCACTGGCCAGACGGGCTTCGGAATTGATGATCGCATATTCTTCTGCATTCAGCATGGTGGGAAGGTTCCAGACATTCTGAATTCCTCTGTAATAGTCCAGGCTGATGTTTGTTTTTCCTTCTTTTCCTCTTTTGGTATTGATGATGACAACCCCGTTTGATCCACGAACACCATAGATGGATGCAGCGGCCGCATCTTTGAGCACGTCAATTGATTCGATTTCATTTGGACTCAGGGAGTTCAGCACGTTGTCGGCTGTCTGATCCGGTAATGGAAATCCATCCAGAACAACCAATGGATTGTTTGAACCGGTTACCGAAGAAATCCCCCGTATCCGGATGGAAGTACCACCTGAACCTCCGGGTGCTCCCGAATTCTGAATAACGGTGAGACCCGCTACCCGTCCCTGCAATGCCTGTGCAGCATCGGCGACTGGTGTTGCGGTTACTTCTTTGGCTGTGACTGAGCCAATGGCAGAACTCACTTCCCTTTTGGTTTTGGTACCGTAACCAACAACCACCACTTCTTTGGCTTCATTCATTTTCGGTTTCATTGATACCGAAACAGAGGTTCTGCCTGCAATGGCTACGTCCTGACTTTCATATCCGACATACCGGATCTGCAAAATATCGGTATCTTCTGCTTCAATAGAAAAAGTTCCGTCGAGACCGGTTGTGGTTCCCCTTTGAGTACCAACCACAATGACAGCGGCTCCGGGAATTGGTTTCCCTTCTTCATCCAGAATCACTCCTTTTACAGTGATCGGCGCCAATGCCACTGATTTCGAAACAGAATCAACCTGGTTTGTTCCCGTACCTGAACTGGTCATCGGATCGGCTTTTGCCTTTTTGTCGATGATGGTATAAACCGATTTACCAGTTTGTTCAAACTGCAGACCTGTTTCAAGAGTGATACCATACAAGGCTGAAGTCAGGCTGTTGTAGTTCAGCATGGAAGCGGCCACAGTTTTTGATTTCAGGGCATCTCCTTTGTAGAAAAACGAAACCTGAAATTTCTGTTCCAGTAGTTCCAGAACGCCAGGAAGTGACAACGTGGAAGGAGTATCGACCTGTTGAAAACGGTTTTCAACCAGAATGGGCCGGTTGGAAACCGACGCCGACTGGGCGACAACCTGTAGGGATACTCCCAGACACAACGATACAGTACCTTGTCTAAGGATAGAATAAATATGCATTATTTGGTAACTTGGTAAGAAGACGAACGAAATGAATGAAAAGGGGTGTCCGCTTGTTGGTGTTAAAGACGGACAGCAAAGAGAAATGCTATTTTTCCTTGAGGATCAGCTCGGATCCCTTCATGGTATAGCTGAGGTTGAACAGTCGGGACATCGACTTCACCAGATCATTGATGTTATCATTGGGAATCTTCCCTGTCACTGTTTCTTTCAACAGAGCAGGATTGGCCACTTTAATCTTGATGCCGTGGGTAGCTTCTACCAGTTCAATGACCTCACTTAACGGAGTGTGATTGAAGGTATAGTAACCAGCCCTCCATGAAGTGATGGCTTCAGCTTCGATGTTTTTGCGTATTTCCTTTTTGTTTTTTTCCACACTGGAATACCCAACAAAATCTCCGGGATTCATCACCACGATGTTTTTATCCAGATTTTCTTTCAACGAAAGCTGAACCTTTCCTTCATCCAGGAAAACACGGGTTGCGTTTTTACGGGTGTTGACATTGAACTGGGTTCCGACAACACGCACATCCAGATCTTTTGTATGAACCACAAACTGTTTCAGTTCAGGTGTGTTCGGATGAGACTTTACATTGAAGTAGGCCTCCCCTTCCAGCCAGATTTCGCGTGGAACGGCAAAGCGCCAGCTATTCCTGGTTGTCAGAACCGAATTGGCGTTCAGGATAATTTCCGTACCGTCTGAAAGAACGATGGTTTTCTTGTTGGTAAAATCGGTGGCATAATTTTCTGTGGCTGGTGTCATCAGAAAATACGTGAGCCAGATACCGCCGGCGAGAATAAATGTAGCAGCAATCGATTTCCACCATGTTCCCAGGAAAACCTGTTTGCCGGCTTTGTTTTGCTTACTGTCCTCTATTCTGGACTTCAGCTTAAGCCATTCAGACTGTATTTCCTGTTGGCTGATGTCTGATTTTCCACTTTGTAATCCAGTGTAAATCTGGGCTGCTAAAACCGCAGCAGGCATTTGATCCGGATTTTCGTTCATCCAGGCATCCCAATACCGGCAATCCTCCTCGTTTTGGCCGAGGACCCAGTTTTTAAAACTTTCCTGGGAAAGGAAATATTCGGTTGAGTTTTGCATACTCATAGTTTGATTATTGATTCAGACGAAAGAGGATTACTGCAAATTCTACTAACCAAAATTTTTTAAAAAATATGCCTGAGAACCACGATTACAAATAACTGCCGGAACCCGACACGGTTTTGAGGCCCGAATAAAAGGAAAAGGTTTCATTTATTCACTCACCATTTGCAACCAACCAGTCCATGTCCGTCCGTTTGTCGGATGCTCCAACACATAGAAAAACAATCCGCCTTTACCAGCTCCATTTCCTGTCCATACCTGTTCACCGGTTGCTGTTCCTTTGTAGACTTCTGATCCCCAGCGGTCAAAAATCTGAACCCTTGCACCGGCATCCAGGCCTTCCACCCGCCAATCGGCATTCAGTGCATCACCGTTGGCTGTGATCAGGTTCGGGATCACAAGCTCTGGTTTTACATAATCGAGAAGACGGACGGTCCAGGAATAGATTGCTGTGCAACCATCCTGAGATACCGTATACGAAATAGGATACTCACCAGCGGGAAGCACGGACGGAATCCATTGTTTACTCACCGAAATCACACCTTCTCCGGCAAAAACACCACCAGCAGTCTGTGGTTGCAACACGATATTTTCCGAATCTTTGAACACCGAATCCGGCAGTCCTGTGAAACTGGCATCCGGACTTTGTTTGATTTCCACTGATTTGGTAACCGAATCGCCACCGCATCCCAAACCTGGATCGAGTGCATATCCTATTTTATAGGATCCTGCATTCAAAACCGATGCGACAAAAGATGATCCTGAAACTCCCGGACCAAAAAAACTACCGCCGCTCGTTTTCGGGATAAGTTTGATGGTGTCAGAAGATTGACAATATGCCGAATCAAGTCCGGTAAATTCAGCTGAAGCACCCGGAACTATCTGGATTGTAATGGAAGTTGCTTTCAGACAGTTACTTCCAAATGCAGCGAAACCCGTTTCATAGTTGAGAGTCTTGAAGCCAAGTCCTGCTGCTGCAGGATTGAACATTCCGTTGGCACTAACACCCGGACCTGACCATTGAAAACCACCCTGTGCGTTTGACTGCAGTTGAAAAGGAGCCGAACTCACACATATAGTTGCTCCTTCGGCCGGACTTGTAATTTTCAAAGGGTTGGCTGCCGGGTCACCTGTTCGTTTGATGATCACCCTGAAACGGGAATCAGTCCGGTTTTCATAGTATTCAGCCACTACATTTCGGGGACCTTCCGGTATAAATACACCACAACCATCGTTGTGCATTTTGCCCAGCATCTGATGATCAGACCAAAAATCAATGAGCCAGGTTGCTCCGCCGTCAATACTCAGACGGAATCCATCATCGGCTCCACCGCCGAATACATAGTAGCCTGCCTCAAAATTGATCCGGCGCATCATGCGGATGGAAAAGAAATCACTCATTGTACCACATACTTTATTGGTATCCGGCAGAATTCCCGGGACAGGCCCACCGTTGCCCCAGTTGAAATCGAAAGCCAATGTGTCCTCTGTGATGTAGCCCAGGTAATTATCAGCATTGAAAATATCCTGGGTATTGCCATCAGCAATGACATCCGGCGTGGTGGGCGTCCAGCGGTAAAAATTTCCTTTCCAATAACCCGTTGGAAAAGTGAGAGTATCAAAAGGAGGAGGCGTGGAGATGGCAACCGGAAATTGATTTAATCCACTGCTGTACGTAAGAGGACTGGAGCCTTTCATCCGGAAACGATAATTGTTTCCAGCCGGAACATTGGCCGGAAAGGTCACAGAAACGATGGCATTGGGTGCAGAACCCGCCTGAGCCAACGAACCGACCATCGTATAAACGGAAGCAGGATTGGAGAAATCCCCGTTTTCCGCCATCTCGACCGTAAAAACATTGTCGAATATGAATCCGGCGTGGTCAAATTTCACCCGGAAGGAAGATTTCTGGCAAATGGTGGCATTCGGAAAATTCTGTTCCATCAGAATAGGTTGAGTGATGGTGGCAGCAAAAGCCGATGCGTAAACGGTCCACAGGAACATGGCCAGAAAGCCAGTCCGTAATGCGCTCATTTTCATGTTGTGTTTGTTTCTGGTAGATTCGGTTGAAGCATTCCTGCATCATTCAACCAAGTTTTCATTTAAACCCTTGAATCGATTGCCAACCGGAATACAGTCCTAAGTGGGCATGTCACATTCCCTACTAACCAATATGAAGGGGAACTTTTAATGGTGATCATCTGCTTTTCACCGGATACCGCGGTTCTTAATGGAAAACCAACCAAAGAGAAACCGTAAATTCTGTGAATTATTCTGACAACCCTGTAACAACATCCGCTGGCGAAACTATCAGCTTTGCCATTGTTAAAGCAGCCGGAATTGAAAGACCCGGAAAGTAGAAGAAACCAGACCAAAGACATCCCTGGGGATTGTTTGTCACCTGAAATCCAATACCGACCGGAATCTGGATATTACGGTTTCCAAACCAGAATCGAATAATACAGGCACTGTGGCCTGAACGAACGAAATCATTTTCAACGCAAAAAAAAGTAAAAGCATCCTGGCCTCCGGGATGCTTTTTTCCATGCCATTATCCGAATGAAATGAACACTGAATCAAACAAAACCCTTCAGTCTGAAGAAAATCTGCAACTGAAAAAACTGCATCAGATTGTAGAAGATACAATCAAAGAGGAAGAACTCATCATCCACAACCTTCTTCATCCTCCGGAAGAAATCCTTACAGCCGGTCAGAAAGTTTCAGATAAGGTAGCCCGATTTGGTGGAAGCTGGAAATTCATCATCCTGTTTGGTGTTGTTCTGGTGATCTGGATTGCATTCAATTCCATTGCGATGGGAATCTTCAAATTTGACCCCTACCCTTTTATTCTTATGAACCTGATTTTGTCCTGCATTGCTGCCCTTCAGGCACCGGTGATCATGATGAGCCAGAACCGTCAGGAAGAAAAGGACCGTATGCAAAGCGAAAACGACTACCTCATCAATCTCAAAGCCGAAATGCAGATCCGGAGCCTGCACCAGAAAATGGATCTGCTTCTGGAAGAACAGCTGAAATCCCTTTTTGACACACAGGAAAGGCAACTGGAAATGATGAATGAAATACTCAAACAATTGAAAACCCGAATGAATTCAACCCTTGATAAAAAGTCGGAGACATGATTGGTTCGTATCTGTTAGATTTCGAGCTGGATGTGAAAGATGCATGAATTTTAACCAACTGATCCTTACCAAAGCCAACGGCAAACCTGAAGCATTTTCGGAAGAAAAATTCCGCCACTCACTGGCCAGATCGGGAGCCGGACATGCTGAAATCGACTCTGTCATTTACAAAATCCGGGAAAAGATTCATCCCGGAATGACGACCCGCGAATTATACCGGATGGCAACATCCCTGCTGAAAAAATCTTCCCCATCCCATGCCTCACGATTTGGACTAAAAAAAGCCATCATGGAACTGGGGCCATCCGGTTATCCTTTTGAACGTTTTGTGGCGGCACTTTTTGCACACCAGGGTTTTAATGTCGAAGTCGGACAAATTCTTCAGGGGAAATGTGTGACCCATGAAGTGGATGTACTGGGCAGGAAAGGCAAAGAAATTATGCTGGTGGAATGCAAATACCACAACCGGGCCGGATTTACTGTAGATGTCAAAATCCCGCTTTACATTCATTCCCGATTTCAGGATCTCCTGGAAAATAAGCTCTTGCCCGATACGTCGTTTCATTTCAATGGGTGGATTGCCACCAATGCCCGGTTTTCAGATGATGCCATTTCGTATGCACTTTGCCGGGGAATGAAATTACTGGGTTGGGATTTTCCCAAAAATGCCGGACTCAAAGATTGGATCGATGAATCCGGACTGTATCCCATCACCTGCATCTCCGGATTGTCGTCTGCCGAAAAAAAATTCCTTCTCGAAAAGGAAGTAGTGCTGGTGAAAGAGCTTTCCCAAAACCTCCACTGGCTGGCAAAAGCCGGGGTCTCCGAACCACGTTTCTCACGCATCCGGCAGGAAATTCAGGAACTGATTCAGGAATCTGCTCCCAACCAATAATAATGTACCGGCCTGCAAACGGACGGTACGAAGAAAGAAACGGGATCAATAGTCTACAATACCGGTCGGAAAAAATATCTTTGCCCGACCCGTTGTGGTGGATCTGATTTCCCACTCCTATTTTTTTTTCAATCCGGCTTACATTCCTGAAACGCAATACAAACGAACTCAATGAATAAAACCATCTGCTTCATCGGTCTGGGCCTCATTGGCGGATCGATGGCATTGAAAATAAAAAAAGAGGCCCCATCCGTGCGGAGGATTGGTGTGGAAACAAACGAAGACCACGCCCGTTTTGCCATTCAGGAAGGAATTGTTGACGAAGTTCTTTCCCTCGAAGAAGCCATTTCAAACGCAGATCTGGTGGTGATTGCCTTGCCGGTGAATCTGATTTCAGGAATTCTGCCCACTGTTCTCAATCTGGTATCCGGAACACAGAAAACCGTGCTGGATGCCGGAAGCACGAAAAAAGGGATCTGCGATTCGGTGACAGATCATCCGGCAAGGACAAATTTTGTAGCGGGTCACCCAATTGCAGGAACCGAAAATTCAGGACCAGCCGCAGCCTTTGATTCGCTGTTTGACAACAAACGCTTTATCATTTGCGAATCGGAAAAATCTTCCGCTTTTGCTCTGGACGAAGCCCTCCGTTTTGTTTCGTTGCTGAACATGCAGGTCACTTTTCTCACTCCCGATGTGCACGACAGGAGTTACGCCTACGTTTCGCATTTGTCGCATGCCATTTCCTATTCGCTGGGAGTTTCAGTTCTGGAAATGGAAAAAGAAATTGAAGGACTGGTGGAACTGTCTGGCTCCGGTTTTTCAAGTATGGTGCGACTGGCGAAATCATCGGCCAGCATGTGGGTGCCCGTCCTGATGCAGAATCAGAAGGAAACCACCATGGCCATCGACCGGTTTGTTTCCCGGCTGGAAAGGGTCAAAGATCTGATCAACCAAAAAGACGAAGCCGGACTGCGGGCTTTCATTTTACACGCCAATGAAATCCATGAGCTTTTGCTGCAGAAAGAACGGAACGCCAAAGGATCAAATCCCGCTTAAATTATTCAGCGCTTTCTGATTCGGCCGTCGGATTGAATCCGGCATATTTCTGCCGCCACATCAGCCGCTCTTTTTCTCTTTCCACAATCAGACGGGCTATGGAAGCTGCCCATTTTTCAGGAGCTTCGTGATCAAGGACGGCACGCAGTTTAAACTCCCGGACATCCAGACGATACAGCGCCTGCATCAAAGCTTCTGTTTTATTTGTCAGCATAAAGGCCACCTGTTGTGTGATGGCTTCAAGCAACTCATCCCAGTTGGGATTTTCGTGAGGAAGGGTGAAGTCCAGCTCACGAAGAACTTTCAGATTGCCAGTATCGATGGAGGAATTCAAGGAGTGATGAGTTATGAATTATGAGTGATGAATGATAAATACAGGAATACAGAGATTGGAAATGTACTCACATTTGAATTAAGAGTGAAAAGTGAAGAATTAAGAGTTTTGAAAAGTGACCTGAAATGTAACCAATTTTTGACTTTTGAATTTTGGCCTTTGACTTTTTATTTATGCCTTTTTACTTTCGATTTTACCGTCCGTAGCGGGGAGGTTCGAGGTTTAAAAAGTTCTTGATTTTCTGCCAGGTTGATGGCCTACTATATCGGTAATCTCTTACCATGAATCCTCTGGAATAAACCCTTTGATTTACGAAAACATGTCTTTTCACTTTGTAGTTCTGCTTATCCGGAATAATCGTCAGCATTTGAGTGCGGAATCCCCGAAAACCACGTGGTTTCAACAGAATAGTGAGGGTGTATTCTTCCGTTGAATCGGGAACCGTAAGAGTTCCAAATCCATTTTTATCCAGAGTGAATGCTTCAGATGTTTGCTGACAAATCCCTTCCAGATATTCTGAACTCAGAGTTTTCGATCCGTATTTCACTTTCAACCTGATTCTGATTTTCCGGAAACCCGGTGCCACCACCTCCTTTATTTCGGAAACCGCTTTTTTCACGGGCGTTTTCTCTTCCGCTATTTCAGGACTCGTTTCCAGAATTGAATTGGTCTCCGTCGGAACTGGCTGCCATGTCATGGGATCGGTCGCCTGTGCCGACATCTTTCCCACGGACAGT
>ERZ795056.2563-NODE-2563-length-20091-cov-5.383460_pt1 | contig 20091 bp, 11 predicted proteins | sample MGYA00375140_ERZ795056 | MGnify/ENA primary metagenome ERZ795056 (study PRJEB30185, sample SAMN05720227) | activated sludge metagenome | isolation source: Anaerobic digester | place: USA | collected 2015-03-09 ... | reverse complement strand
GACGGCGCAGGAGCCCGGTTGCGCGCGCATAGGCCTGATGAGAGCCGCGAAAATCGCCCCGGCGCAGCGCGAGCAGGCCCTCGGCCTGGAGGAGTGAGGCCCGTGTGGGATGCGTGGGATCCAGCGCCCGGTCCTGCTCAAGAAGTGCGCGTGCCAGCTGGAGATGCGTCGTCGCGGCTTCGAGGTTCGACGCAGCAGTCGGGACGGCATCAAGGAGGGGGAGGGCGAGCAAAACGTGGATCTTGGCCCGGACGGTTTGAAAGATTCGCGGAGTGCGCGAATAGATCGCAGCGGCGCGCTCGAGCACCGGCGGGGCCTGATCGGGATAGGCATCGGCAAGTAAGATTCCGAGGTCGAACAGGATGTTGGCGACCTCTACGTGATCCGGTCCGAACAGGTGCTCCCGCAGCTTCAAGGCCGCTTGAAAGCGCTGTCGGGCCTCGATGATATCACCGGTCCTGGTGAGTGCATTGCCGAGGTTTTGTAGGGAATTTGTGGTGTCGTGGTGCTCGTCGCCGAGGTGAGCCTCGCGTAATTCCAGGGCCTCGCGGTGCCAGCGGATCGCCGCGCCCGTGTCGCCAGCGGCAAATGCCAGCAGGCCGCGGGCCTCCAGGAGGTCGGCGCGGAGCACGATCGAGCGGGCGCCCGTGCGTTGAAGGCAGGCCTCGGCCAGGCCGAGCTCGCGGGCGCTGGTCGCGGCGTCGAACCGCACGTTGGCGCTGACCTTGGCCTGGAAGGCGACAGCCTGGCACATGAGCTCGTCGTAACCCACCGCGAAGGCCATGTTGCGCGCCTCATCAAGGGCCTTGATCGCGTCGTCGGTGCGACGCTGTCCGCCGAGGATGTGGCCGAGGCGGTAGAGGGCCTCGGCGTGGCGTAGCGGGTGCTGCTCGCGGCTGGACTCGGCGAGGCTGCGGGCGAGCTGCTCGGCCTCGTCGTGGCGGCCGGCGGCCTCGAGGGCGGCGGCGCGGGCGAGGTCGTGGGCGAGGTCCGCGTCGCCCCCGTCGGCTTGCGAGGGCAGCGGCCAGTGGGAGAACTGCTGGCGGTCATCGCAGACCGGCAGGCCCTCGACCATGGTCGTCAACTCGGCATAACCGGGTGCGAGCGAGCCGGCGACGTCGGGGAGGCTGGCAACGATAGCGGCGAGGTTGCGGCGGGTGTGCTCGAGGCAAGCCCGCTGCCGCGCGTTCAGGTCGAGCTCGGCGGCGCGGCTGGCGTCGCCGGGATCGAGGGAGCGCTCGGCGGCGCAGAGACGCACGCGGGTGTCGGCCAGGGCGGTCGTACGGGCGTCGAAGGTCGAGGTGAGGAGGTCAAGTGAACGAGCGAGCTGCGGGGTCCCGTGCTCGGCGGTATCCCGTTCGAGGGGGGCACGCGCGGCCGGGGTCCAGAGCGATGTGAAGGGCTCGCCGGCGCCGGCGCAGGGGTCCGGTGGCGGTGGCTTTGCCGACCAGGCGAAGACCGCCGAGGAGGCGAGGCTGGCGGTGAGCAACGCCCGCAGGAGCCAGCGGCGCCGGCGACCGAGGCCGTTGCGCAAGGCCAGGGTAAAGCTGGCGACGGTCGGATACCGGCGATCGGGGTTGAAGGCGAGGGCGCGCTCGAGCGCCTCGCGCAGCCAGCGGGGACGGCGCGGTGCCTCTGGCGGGAGCGAGGGGCGTCCGGTCCTGAAGGCGGTGGCGAGCGCCTCGGGTGTGTCCCCACGGAATGGAGGTACCCCGTAGAGGGCCTCGAACAGCGAGGCGGCGAGGGAGAACTGATCGCTGGCCGTATCGGCCCGGGACTGCGCGATCGTCTCGGGGGCCATATAGCCGGGCGTGCCAGCAAAGCTGCCCGTTGCCACATGATCGTGAAGGGCACCGCCCCGTGCTGCAGGGGCGGCGACCGCGAGGCCGAGATCGGCAACCTTTACGTGGCCGTCGCTGCCGCGCAGGAGATTGTCGGGCTTGACGTCGCGGTGGACGAGCTTGGCGTCGTGGAGCGCGGCCAGGCCGTCACCAGCCCCGGCGTAGGCATCGACGACCTCTCGCCAGGCACGTCCGACCTGCCAGACGCGCAGGTTCGGGCCGTCGATATATTCCATCTCGATCACCGTGGGCTCGGCCGAGGTGTCCACCTGATGGACCTGAACCACGTTCCTGTGCCTAATGGCCGCGAGGGCCCGGGCCTCCTGGACCAGCAGAGCCTCACGGACCGAGGGGTCGGCCGCCGAGCGCAGGCTCAGCACCTTCAACGCGACTTTGCGATTGAGCTGGCGATTGCGGGCTAGATAGACGGCGCCCATGCCCCCCTTGCCGAGCCGGCGCTCCACGTCCCATTGTCGGAATGCGACGGGCCCCGCCGCTTCGCCCGCGAGCTGCCGTTGGAGCTGGGCGAGGTGGAGTTGGCCGTCGAGATCGTGGGCCTCTGGCGGCCGATCACGGCGCAGTCGGGCACCTGCCTCGTCTTCTGAGCCTGTGGGGGTGGAGTGGGTCATGAGGCTGGCGTCCCGCCTGGGACAGTCGCCAGGATTCTAGTCGCGGGGCGCGGACGATCGATCCCCGAAAAGTGAAATGCTTCACGTGCGACCCGAGAATGCGGGGTGCCCAGTACGGGCAGTGATGGGTGCGCCATCAGCGCAGTTGCGCCGATCTGATCAAAAGCGGAAAAAAAATCAAGGACACGATGATCGAGTGCCGACTGTCGGCGACATCAACGACATCCGCATGGCTCTCCGACCAAGCCACCACGACCGGCTATCTGAAAATTGCATCGCAGAAGATGAGCTAGCCGGCACCTATTGTGCCAATAACCGCTGTCAGGCCAATCTAATCGACGAGGACGACCAAAATGGATAGCCTCAGTCCACCCATGCGAGTATTCGTGACCGACTACGAAGCGGTGCTACGCGTCCGCGCGCCCATACCGTGGGGCCGTTTCCCTGGAAGCAAGCTGCATGGCATGTTGAAGAGGGGGCTGGATCGCATCGATCCGTCGGTTCGAGCGCAGCTGCTCGCGCCTATCGTACCCACGCCATCACCTTACTTCACCTTGCGCGCCGGAGAGGCGGCCCCGTCCGCGCTGTTCCCCGTCCTTCCTCGTACCGATACAGGTCCAGAAGGTGACTTGATGCGGGACCACAAGCTCCCGATCACGCTTCGACGCTTCGGCCCCACGGATTCACACATTGACAGGTGCCTCGAAAGCGCCCTGCATTATCTTGACGACGGGCTCATTGTCGAGCCGGGCAGTTGGCGTAGTCCGCGGGGGCGCCTCGTCGAGGTCGACGAGCGCCGCACACAAGACACGCGCGTGTCGTTGGATTTCATCACGCCGGTCCATCTGAAGGTGAGCGAGGAAAAGGTGGAAGACCCTAAGAATCTACGATCTCGATCTCGATCGGGGTCCGGGCGCCGGTCCCGATCCGCAGTGCCCGAGGATGTACACTTCAAATTTCTCATCAAGGTGGTGCGGCGCCGGTTGGAGGCAGTCTGCGCCCTGTACGGCGTGCTGCCCCCGGATGTCTCCACCCGCTTTCGGAATGAAAGCTTGCCGCTGGCAGAAAAAGAGCTCGTGCCCCGCATCAGATCAACTCTGCAGTCTGTAGACTGGAAGAAATTCCAGTCAAGAAATCAAGGTCTGCATAAGGTGAACGGATTGCTTGGAGACGTAGATTTTGAAGGTGACCTGGGTCCCTTCGTCCCGACCCTGGTGGCTGCTCAAGAACTTCATATCGGCAGTGGCGTCAGCTGGGGGCTTGGCCGATTCGCCCTCGCACGTGGTCCCGACGGCTCTCCCGCCGATACGTGACCGCAGCGGAGGACCCCGCGGGCTTCGACCCCCGGGTCGGTTTTTATCATGGGGTGCGATACGGCCGCAGCTCCCTCGCCCTCGATCTCCTCGAGGCCCATCGGATCCGGGTGGTGGACCGGCTGACGCTCTCGCTCCTCAATCGCCGCATGCTGACGCCGGAGGACTTCGTGACGACCGAGGAGCACGGGCTTCGCCTGACGCGAGATGCGCTCCGTCGCTACCTCGCCGCCTATGAGGCGACGATGTCCCGCTCCACGACCCAGGACGGCTCTCCCCGCGATCGGATCGAGGCTCAGATCGCCGCCCTTCGGGCGCAGGTCATGCCCGACGCGTCCACCAGCCTCGCGGAGCTCGCCCCGTGAGCCACGCGCTGCTCGTCTCCTACGATATCATCGACAACGCCCGCCGCCGCAAGGTCTACAAGGCCCTGTCCCGCCTCGGCCGCCGCGTGCAATACGGCGTCTTCCTCATCGAGCATCGCCCCCCCCGAGGCGATCCGCGAGCTCCTCGAGCCCCTGCTCCGCCCCGCCGACGATGATGTCCGCATTCACCCCGTCTGCGCCGCCTGCCTCTCGAAGAGCCTTCTGCTCGGGCGCGCAGGTGCTCGCGTGTTGCCCCCAGGCTTTCGCATCGTCTGATATGGGCTGAGCAGCGGGCTCGAATCGAGGGGGTATGTGACAAAGCTGGCAGTCGATCGTGATCTGCCACGTCTATCTCGTTGATGTCTGCATGTTCGATCTATGGCCGTGCCTCTGGCAGTGTCCCGGAGACCTTCGGGACGGATATGCGCAGTTGGCGCGACAGGCGCCCGCTAACCGTCGGGGAAGCTCCAAAACGGCTCCGGTTAGCGGAGTAACTAACATCGCGGAATTGTTGGTGAAACATGTGTCGTTGCCGTGTCTTTTCCTCGAAGATCTTGACACTCTCAGCGCAGGCCGGCCTCTTAGCGAGAGAGCAGATCAAGGTGATGAGAAGCCTTCAGGATTTTGGGGAGGCTCCGGCGCCGGACCAGCCCGTCTAAAGGGCGTTGAAACTCGATGATGCCGTCGCCGCAGGACAGCTGGCAATTCTCGTCCGGCGCCGGACCAGCCCGTCTAAAGGGCGTTGAAACGTGGAGCCGTCGGTCCCGGCCCAGTACTTGTAGTTGACCGGCGCCGGACCAGCCCGTCTAAAGGGCGTTGAAACTCCCCATCGTCGCAGATCTCGGGGCCACTGACGATCCCACCGGCGCCGGACCAGCCTGTCTAAAGGGCGTTGAAACAGGGTTTTGTCCTGAAAGGGTGGAACACGCTTCACGTCCGGCGCCGGACCAGCCCGTCTAAAGGGCGTTGAAACGAGGCCTTGCACTTCCAGATACCATCCACCCAGCAACTGCCGGCGCCGGACCAGCCCGTCTAAAGGGCGTTGAAACCAGCCTTCCTGAGTGCATCCCAGTCCTCCTGTGGCGACCGGAGCGGGACCAGCCCGTCTAAAGGGCGTTGAAACAGGAAAGATGGGGAGAATCGGCAACTGCTCGGTCGTATACTCCGGCGCCGGACCAGCCCGTCTAAAGGGCGTTGAAACAACATGAACCGCCCGATCTGCACGATCTCGCAGCTGTCGCCGCCGGCGCCGGACCAGCCCGTCTAAAGGGCGTTGAAACGACGAAGTCGAGGCAGCACTTCATGCATTCCGCCCTATCCTTTCGGCGCCGGACCAGCCCGTCTAAAGGGCGTTGAAACGTCTCTTTTGTTTGTGGTTGGGTTCAAATCGACTGTTTGCCCGGCGCCGGACCAGCCCGTCTAAAGGGCGTTGAAACAGGTGAACTCCCCATTTTCCAGATCCATGAACTCCGTCCGGCGCCGGACCAGCCCGTCTAAAGGGCGTTGAAACACGTTCATGCCATCCATCTTAGTCCACACCTCTACAAGCCCGGCGCCGGACCAGCCCGTCTAAAGGGCGTTGAAACTTGTCATGTCCCACGCGAACGGCTGGCCGTCCAGATGCCGGCGCCGGACCAGCCCGTCTAAAAGGGCGTTGAAACTCTTGGGCCTTCTCGGTCGTCCAGTCCTCGGGGGCGATCATCTCCCGGCGCCGGACCAGCCCGTCTAAAGGGCGTTGAAACTTGACCATCTCGAGCAGGCCGTAGTCGGGCTCGCAGATGGCGCCAGCGCCGGACCAGCCCGTCTAAAGGGCGTTGAAACATCGGTGGCGATTAGTTGCCGCAACCGGCGCCGGACCAGCCCGTCTAAAGGGCGTTGAAACAAAGACTCTTCCGCATCATTCAATCGATTCCCTGCTTCCGGCGCCGGACCAGCCCGTCTAAAGGGCGTTGAAACATAGCGAACCCACGGCCATTCTAAGCACCCGAGGGATAATCTGGCGCCGGACCAGCCCGTCTAAAGGGCGTTGAAACCACTCGTTACAGTCCGTCCCGAAGGGCAGCAGCTCATCCGCCGGCGCCGGACCAGCCCGTCTAAAGGGCGTTGAAACGGCCGGTTATGGTCGCCGATGCAGCCGGCGTACGTCTCCGGCGCCGGACCAGCCCGTCTAAAGGGCGTTGAAACAGTGACACCTGCCCCGACGATCAGCGCGTAGATGCGGATCCGGCGCCGGACCAGCCTGTCTAAAGGGCGTTGAAACCGCTTGAACGCGGGCGCTGCAGTAGGGCTTGTTCTGCTCCCCGGCGCCGGACCAGCCCGTCTAAAGGGCGTTGAAACGCACTGGGCGGGGTACCCGACGATGTCGATCATCTGGAACCGGCGCCGGACCAGCCCGTCTAAAGGGCGTTGAACCTCGTAGCTGTCGATGGTGACGCTCCGATCCAGATCACCGGCGCCGGACCAGCCCGTCTAAAGGGCGTTGAAACACGTCTTCCGGCCTTGAACCTCACGACGCCACTTTCCCGGCGCCGGACCAGCCCGTCTAAAGGGCGTTGAAACGTCGAACTCTGAATCGTACCCGTAATCCTCTCGGCTCACGACCGGCGCCGGACCAGCCCGTCTAAAGGGCGTTGAAACATCCACTCGGGCGACGGGGGCACCTCCGGTTCAGACCGGCGCCGGACCAGCCCGTCTAAAGCGCGTTGAAACCTGTTCTGGCTGTTCGGTTTGTTGGGCATGGTGGTCCCCGGCGCCGGACCAGCCCGTCTAAAGGGCGTTGAAACAGTTGTAGACCGACCGCCTTTGCTCGGGGTCGAGCTCCTCCGGCGCCGGACCAGCCCGTCTAAAGGGCGTTGAAACCTTTCGTCCGACTCGTTCTGCTCCTGGGTCTGCTCACCCCCCCGGCGCCGGACCAGCCCGTCTAAAGGGCGTTGAAACAGGATGACATTCATCATTCCGCTGATGACTTGGAGCTGGATCCCGGCGCCGGACCAGCCCGTCTAAAGGGCGTTGAAACAGGACGAGGTGAGGCATGGAGCTGACATCGCTGTAATCTCCCGGCGCCGGACCAGCCCGTCTAAAGGGCGTTGAAACAAGCTCGCCGCATCTTCACTCACGCCATTGACGCGGAAGACGCCGGCGCCGGACCAGCCCGTCTAAAGGGCGTTGAAACGGGGTTATTTGTGATGATCTGGCTTTTAACCATTCACAGCCCCGGCGCCGGACCAGCCCGTCGAAAGGGCGTTGAAACCTTTTACGAAGCGTGAGACCAAAAGCTCTCGACGCTCATTTCCGGCGCCGGACCAGCCCGTCTAAAGGGCGTTGAAACAACGTACGTGAAGATGCCAGTACTCCGGTCAGTCTCAAGGCCGGCGCCGGACCAGCCCGTCTAAAGCGAGGGTCCTTACCACCAGCCGGACCACGAACGTGACCAACCGGCGCCGGACCAGCCCGTGGGCGTCGAGACCGGCCTCGTCCGACTCGCCCTCTCCTGAACGATTCCCGATTCTGGTTCCCGCCACTCTTTAAGGGCCCGAGGGAACAGGAACCGGGAATCGGCTCTCTTGCGCACCCTGGCTCTCGCCCGACATCACCGGTCCATCAAACTACGTGCTCGCCAGCCCATCACTCAACGCTGCGCTGCTCATCTGGCACTTCGTGGTCGAGGACATCGGCGGAAACGCCAGCTGCGGCGTCAATCGTGTTACCCTACCCTCGACACCCGCTGGGATTGATCACCTCGAGCGGCGTATGAGCTTTGTCCTCTCCGCAGGTCGCGCACTGCGCGGACCTGGGGATGCGCTCCACCATGATCTGCAGCGGACGATCGAAGATCCAACCCCCACGATTAGTCCACAGCAGGTGATCGCCGGACTCGTCGGGGTACCCGAGGTCGACGCCCTCGAGCCGGGCGATCGTCTGGAGCGTGAAGCGCCCGGTGATCATGGCGATCTGCATGATATCCACGCCGAGCCCGGGCAGCGCGGGTTCCAGATAGGGTACTCGTTCGCCCGGAACACCATCTCGAATGAAGCGCGGAAACTGCGCGGGATCGGCGTCCTGGGCGGCCAGGATGCACTCGTAGCAGGGCGTCTCGCCAGGAATGACGCGAAAGATGCGCCCGTGTTCTGCGGCCCCGAGTGCCGCGGCGTAGATCACAGTCGTCCCCCGCTCGAGGGCCACTGCGTTGAGCTGGCGCTCGGCAATGTGAGCGGCGCAGGTCGTGATGACGACCGTGCGCCCCTTCTCAGCCAGCATTCGCTCCAGATCGATGCCAGCGCCGAGCCACGGTAGGTCCCAGGCCAGCGCCTTTGGGATCGGCGTCACCTCGACCTCCGGGTTGATCGCGTGGAGCATCTCCTGAACGACCTCGACCTTCGGGCGGCCGATGTCATGGATCGTGCCGACGTGACGGCAGATGTTGTCGATCGAGAGTCGATCGGGGTCGATGAGCACGAAGCGACGGATCCCGGCCCGCGCCAGGGCGAGGGCGACCGCGCCGCCGAGCGAGCCAAGGCCCACGAGGACGACCCGCACATCGGCCAGTCGGCCCCGCCCGCCCATGGCCCCGTCGACGCGGTGGAACAGCCGCTCTTGCGGGGACGCGACGGTCAACCTGGCAATGTGAAGCGCTCCCGGGTGGCTCCGCGATCGGCGGATGAACACGGCGTCGATCTGGCGGCTATCGACACCCTGCTCGTCTCCGTCCGAGCGGACCAGGACGATGCACTCCTCGCCACGGAGCCGCTCGAACAAGGCCGTCGGTAGGCCCGCCTCGAGGTTGGCCTCGAGCAGCTCGCAGTTCGCCGCGAGCTGCTCCCATCGCCGTCCCGCGAGCCGCAACTGCGTCCATGAGACGTTCATTGCTCGCGGCAGGTGCTTGGACCAGGAAGGCCCGAGGACGCCGTGAAGCGCTGCCGCCTCGCCCTCCACGTCGACGCCATCGCCGAAGCGGTCACCTTCGCCGCTGGCAGCCATCCGAAGGTGCAAAGTACCTCGGCCCCCGGGCCACCGCAGCAGCATGGCGATCCCCGCGGGGACATAGAACTCGCGCGGCTCGAGAAAGAGCAGTCCGCCATGCCCCGCAGCGCGGTCGCGGTCGACCCGGACGAGCTCCACGAACTTATCCAGCGCCTCGACCGCGCTTCGATCCCGATGCCAGGCCTGTGGGTCGTTGCCGTGGGGAAACAGGCAGATCGATCCATCAGGGAAGCGATAGGGCGCGCCCGACGGGGGGCGCACGGCGCCGCCAGGGGCCTCGATCTCGCGCAGCTCCGGGGGGAGCGACGGATAGCCTGGGGGCAGGGTCAATCGTACGCAGTGCGGGGCGCCGTCGACCATCACCGTTCCCTCGAGCGTCGGTGCACCGGCCTCGAGGGAACGCAGCTGCATCGCGGGATAGCGCTGCGCGATGGCCTCCAGCTCGGCGAGCAAGGGCCGGGGGATGCTCGTCATGACCATGGCTTCACCCGAAGCGGCTGCCCGAGTGATCGACCGAGCCGCCGGCAACGACGACCGCGGCGCTGCGGCTGGATCCCGAGGTGCCCGCCTCGGGCCATTGCTCGCCGAGGATCTTCCGCATCCTGAAGTGTGCCTCGCCGGTGCGACCGTCCTCCGACAGCTGCTTCGCTTCCCTGGCGAGGGCCGCCATCTCGCCGAGCCAGGTGCGGGCCTTTTCGCACCGCTCGAACGCCGGCCGGATGTCGGCGCCGAGCCCCGCCGGGTCGGGGCAGGGGTCACAGATCCGCCGGGCGAGCCCGTCCAGGAGGGTGACCAGGCCGTCCATGTACGGGCCCGGGTCGCCGGTCAGCACGTTCCACGTGAGCACCTCGAGGTGGAACGAGCGGGCCGGATTGCCGTGGCGGTTGTTGGCGTGCTTGAGGGCCTTGAGCAGCGGCTTCAGCTTCTTCGCGGCCAGCTCGTTGGCCGCCGTCGACATCTCCTTGTGGATCTTCGGGTTCGTCTCGATCCAATTCGACGCATCGGCGTCCGGGATCGTGTAGACATCGGTCCGCTTGGCGAAGGCCGGCACCACGTCGTATGCGATCCTCGTGCCGGTGAACTCGATGTTGACCGAGCGTGCCTGTGGATTGGCCACCTTCGCCGCGTAGATCTCCTCGAGGACGCGCTTCACCTCGGCGAGGACCTTGGGGGGCGGGGTGCTGGTGTTGAGCGTGCGGGTCGGGGTCAGGACCAGGAAGACGTCGATGTCGTTGAGCGGCCGAACAGCGGTCTTGCGGGCATAGGAGCCCGAGAGAAAATTGTCCTCCACGTCCATGCGCTGTTTCAGCTGTTCGCGCAGGTAGGTGTGCTGGTCGATCGCGGCCTGGCTTTGGGCCTCGGTCAGCTCCAGCGTGGGCATGAAGGTCGCAAATGCTTGGGCGATGGTCTGCATGGGGTTCTCCTTGGTCGTCGGCCGGCGCCGATCGATCGGTCCTCAGTCCAGCAACCCCGTGGCAGTGGCTCACGCCCGTGTGTGAGCTGACGCATTCGCGGCGGGTCGTCCCCCTCCTGAGCCCCGAAGGCGTGGCGATAATGGCCGGCCTTGGGCTTCTGGGTCCCGGGGCGGGTCAAAGGGCCGCGCCACAGCAGCGCTTGTACTTCTTCCCGCTGTTGCATGGGCAGGGCTCGTTCCGGCCGACTTTGGTCCGCTTGGCCGGGATGACGACCTCGCCGGCCCGCCCCTCCTCAGGGATCCGTTCGATCGTCCGGTCATTCTCCGCGTACTCCGTCACGTCCATGAAGGTCTGCGCCAGGCCATCGCCGAGTTCACCGATCGCGGAGTACCGCTCGAGTCGTCGGCCCTGATCGATGACGACGTCCAGAAGACAGGTATTGTCGCGGGTCAGGGTCGCGGCGATACGTCCATTGTCGGCGATCTGCCCCAGAGCTTCCTCCCACCAGTCGAAGACCTGCGGCGACGGCCGCAGCCCGGCCTCATTGTCCTGGGCGGGGATGTCCTCGAGGGCAAGCAGGAGGATCTGCGCAGCCGTCGCTGACGCCCTGCGCAGCTTTGGTGGAACCGTTCGCTCGACCAAAATTCTGAGCAGCGCGCGATTGAAGGTCTCCCGCCAGTCGACGAGTACGTCGCGCCACGGGACCTCGCCGACCTTGGCCCGGGCGATGAGTTCAATGCACGCAGACGCATCGAGGCCGGCGATCGCCCCATAGGTCTTATCGAAGCTCCCAGTCGAGATCGGGTCGGGGCCCAGACGGAGTTTCCAGCGCGCGCCAGCGAGACGCTGCTGGGCTTCAACGTCCACAAGCCGATGTCCTGACGTGAATGAGACCCCCTCGATGTAGTTCTTGCCCGTCACGTCGATCTCGATGTCTTCGCCCTCGGCGACCTGCCTGAATAGCTCCTTCAGGTTCTTCAGGTTCGTGTCGCTCATCAGCCCGCCTCTCTCCTCGCCACGGAATTGGTGGAGATCGTCGATCATGGTAAGTCCGGCCACGGCCACGGCGATCCGCATGTTCGGCCTGTCTTGCCCGACGGTGGCGCGATAGAGCGTGTGTACCAGGAGCTTATGTACACTCCCCGGATCACCTTTGTTGATGGCGTTTCTCCAGGCTGTAACGTAGTTCACGGTCAGTGGAACGTTCTTACCCTCGATGTGGACCATGCGCAGATTTTTACCAATCGAGTTCAGCTGGTCAAGATTGTACGACCGCGCGTGTTCGAGTGCGCTAGTGCGCGGGAGTAGGCCGTGCGGAGACTAAAGAATGATGTGAGCACGGCCATGTCGATCAGGCGCAGGTGACCCCTGTCAGCGGGAAGCTGCGGGGTCCGGCGGGAGCGCTCGGAGGTCCGATGCGGACTTTGCGCTGCCAGCTCGAGCTGTCCCCGCATCGTCGCCTCGAAGCTCGGCGTGCCCTGGCGCAGGGTGCGCGATGTCCTTATTCCTGCCGAGGCCCGCGCACCCTGGGTGGCGTACTTCCAAGTTCTCTTCCTTTAAGTGACAAGCACCAGCGTGAGGTCCGATCCGTGAACACTGCCAATCGTGCTTCGGCGCCCCATTGGGGCTCGATGCGACCCGTAACGGTGCTCAGGGGCCCTCACAGATAGGACGTGGAGGCAGTCATGGACGAGAGGCATCGACCGACAGCGAGATCCGGGGCGAAGGGCTGGACGCCGCAACCCGAGGGCGGACGGCTGCGGGCCGGGATGCGTGTGGCCGATCGGTTCGTCGTGCTCGATCACCTGGGGGCCGGCGGCGGTGCCGTGGTCGCCAGGGCCCGCGACGAGCAGCTCCGGACCGTCGTGGCCCTCAAGCTGCTGCGCTCACGGGACGCGGAGCTGAAGCGCCGCTTCGCCCGCGAGGCGGAGATGTTGGCCAATCTGCACGACGTGTCGATCGTCCGGGTGCTCGCCCACGGCGCCGATGGCGAGGACCTGTTCATGGCGCTCGAGCTGGTCGAGGGACCGAACCTCGGCGAGCGGCTCTTGAGCTCGGGACCGCTGCCGTGGCGGCAGGTCGTAGAGATCGGGATCCAGATCGCTGGCGCCCTCGAGACCCTCCATCGCGCGGGCCTCATTCACCGGGACGTGAAGCCCCCGAACATCATGCTTGTGGCCGACGGCCCCCAGGTGAAGCTTATCGATCTGGGCTGGGCGCGTATGACCGAGAGCTACCGCGATCCGGTCGGGTTCACGCCGAAGCCGCGGAGACCGACCGAGCTGGGGCTGGCGATCGGCACGCCGGGGTACCAGCCGCTCGAGGCGGGCCTCGTGCCGGCCGATGAGCGCTTCGACGTGTTCGGCCTCGGTGCCACGTTGTACGAATTGCTGACGGGTGAGCTCCCGGGCATCGAGCCGCTTCGGCCGCTCAACGAGGTGAATCCGGCTTGCGACGCGCCAGATGATCTGGGGGTCGTGTTGGCGGCTGCGCTGGCGCTCGAGCCGGACGATCGCACGCAGACTGCCGCGGAGCTCGGGGCAGCTCTCGAGGCGGTCCGCACGGCCCACCCGGAGCGCAACACGTCGCGCTGGCTGGATGGGCGGTATGAGCTGCTTGGCGTCCTCGGGACCGGGGCCAAGGGGGAGGCGCTGCTGGCCAACCATCGCGGCAGCGGCCATGACGTCGTGCTCAAGTTCCTCCGGTCGCAGGATCCTGACGACCTGCGTCGCTTCGAGCGTGAGGCGGAGCTGCTCGCGCTATTCGATGCACCGGGTCTGCCGCGCTTCTTTGACTATGCGCCGCAGGCCGAGAGGCCGTACATCGCCATGGGGCGCGCGCCCGGTGTGCCGGCGGTTCGATTTTGCCGGGCGAATGACAAGATCCGGCTACGGCCGGCCGAGGTGGTCGAGGTCGGCTTGCAGGTGGCCAGGACCCTGAAGTACCTGCACGAGCGTGGGGTCCTGCATCGCGACATCAACGCCAACAACGTGATCATCGAGCTGGGCCGTGTGCCGCGGGTGACGCTGATCGATCTGGGATGTGCGGCGTGTACGGCCGAATACTATACGCAGGCATCACGCCGCTATGTCACCCCGCCGGAAGCCCGCGTCGACATCCCGAATGGTGGCATCGAGGCGCTGGGCTGGTCGGCGCCCGAGGTTCGGGCAGGGGAGGGATGGACCGGCAAAAGCGACGTGTACTCGCTGGGGTTGCTGTTGTTCCGCTTGTTGACCGGCAAGTTGCCGACCGTGCCGGGGAGCGCACCGGCCTGCCCCGCGGATGTTGCGAATGTGGTCTTCCAGGCCCTGCAGCCGCGGCCAGTTGACAGGCCGACCGCGGCGCAGCTCGAGCTGGCCTTCGTGGAGATCCTCGAGCAGGCCGAGCTGCTGCGTGTCGCTGACGAGGCCACGAGCTCGATGCACGACGCCCCGCCAGCGCTCGCACAGACCGTGCCCGTCGCGGCCGCGGAACCACCGCGCCCGGGGGTGTCAGCGCCCGGCATGGCCGGCGCTCCTGCACGTGCTGGTCGCTTGCCCTACGTGCTCGCCGCCTCGATGGCGGCGTGTGCATGGTGGGTCGGTCGAGTGACGGCTCCGGAGTCGGTCGAGCATGTGCCGACTGGTTCCGTCGCCGGATCGGGCACCCCTGCGATCATGGAAGCCCGCATCCGGCCGCCTCCACTCGCCGTGGTCCCGGCGAGTACATCGACCTTGCCGGCGATGCGCCCCGCGCTGGACGCGGTTGCGCCGCGCGTGCGGGCGTGCAGCCCGCACGCAGGTGGGCTCATGGTCGAGTACGAGACCGCGGCCGGGCGCGAGCAGTTCGCCAGGGTCGAGGTGATCGGCAACGATGATATACGCGTCAACGACTGCGTCCGCGCTGCGGTCGGCGACCTTCGCTTCGCGCCGACGACGGCTCAGATCCTCCACGAGGAGTACCTCCCATGACCGCCCTCGCCAGCACACTCAACCTCTTGCTCGCTGTACAAGACGCCACGCCCGCCGCGACCACGACGGCCAGCGCAACATGCGAGCTGACGGACAACGCTTGCAAGGCGCGGCTGTTCATCAAGAAGGCCGCTGCGGCCCAACCGCCCCAGCGCGCGATGTACTTGTTCACGGCGCACCGTTCCTACGTGGCCCTGTTTGCGAAGACGGGCGAGGCGCGCTACCTGTGCGCGGCCCGGGTGAACTTCGACCGCAGCCTCGCGGTGAAGGGGCAGAGCGACCAGCAGCGGGCGAGCTTCGAGAGGTCGCGGGCCGAACTCGAAGCCCTCGAGCAGAAGCACGGCCCCCGGTGCAACGCGTCGGGGAAGGGCAAGATGCGGCAGCCATCAAGAGTCGCCAAGGCCGTGGACCCTGCGCCAACCGCCGCGGTCCCCGAGGAGACGAAGGAGGTCGCCATGGCGATGCTGGGCGCCGAGTCCGAGTCAGCCGCACTAGACGGCCTCCTCGATGTGCCCGCGACTCGCACGGCATCACTTCCCCTGCCTGCCGCAACAGTCGAGGTGCCGAAGGCCTCCCTCCGGCGAGCACCCGTGCCTGGACGGCCGCTCGTGATCGCCGGCGGCACCACGCTCGGCCTGGGCCTCGTGCTCACCGGCGTCGCGGGCTATGCCGGTGCGCGGGTCGCCGACGCGTCGCGCCGGGCCTTCGACAACTACGAGCAGGTCCAGGGGCAGGGCGACGCCGATGCGCTCGCCACCCACGCCAGCCTGCGCCGCGAGTTCGACCGCTGGCTGCCAGTCACGGTGAGCACTGCTGTCGTGGGCACCACCGCCTTGATCGTCGGGGCGGTGTTGGTCCGCATGGGCGTCCGGAAGATGCGGGACCCGTTGCGCGCGGCACTTGTGCCCGTGCCCAACGGTATTGTCATCCATGCGCGTTTCTGACGAAGTACCGGAGGTCCCCATGCACGCCCCGTTTCGCTCGCTCGCCCTCTCGTTCGTCGGGCTGCTCGGCGCCTGCTTCCCGCCGCCGCTCCAGGACTGCACGGACACCGGCTGCACGGCCCCGATGACGGAGACGGGGACGAGCAGCCAACCAACCGTCCCCACCACCGGAGCCAGCGGCGACCCCGTTCAGACCGTAACCGGCGACGACGAGAGCAGCTCGACCACCGGCGGCTCGAGCGGCTCGACCACGGCCGAGCCCCCCGAGGTACAGCCGCCGGCGATCGTCGACGTCGTGCTCGACCCGAACCCGATCGAGAAGAACGGCCTGATCGAGGTCGACGTCGAGGCCGAGCACGCCGAGGGCGTGCGCATGCAGCTCAAGGACGGCGAGGTGATCGAGCTGGCGCTCGCGGGCCAGGGGAGCTTCCAGGGCCAGATCCCGGCGTTCACGGGCCTCGCCAACGGCATGCACAACGCCACACTCACGCCGTGGCGCGACATGCTAGACGGCGACCAGGTCTACGCGCCCTACACGATCGCCCTGCCCGAGCCTGGAAGCCAGGGCTTCTGGGAGACCGGCGACCTGGTTGGCGGGGGCAACGTCGCGGCGCTCGACGTGCTCCCCGACGGCAGCGTGGTCGAGCTCGGCACCTACTTCGACAACGGCGTGCCGCGCTGCTACCTCCGACGCCGCGATCGCAACGGCGCATGGTTCCTCGAGGACTTTGTCACGCTGCTGCCGAACTCGCAGTGCACCGCGATCGACCTGAAGATCGACCGCGAACTCGGCACCCTGTATGTACTGACATCTCGCAAAGGCGGTGACGGGCTGCGATGGTGGCTCGGGGAGATCCCTTCCTGGGGGCAGGGGGCGAAGCAGATCGGTGTGGGGGCCGTCGGCGACAAGGCAGAGGCCCTGGCCCAGGGTCCCGGCATGCTCGCGGTCTGCGGTGGCAAGCAAGTGCCCACGCTGGACCTGGACGCCGCTGTATGGCTGCACCGCCCGGACCAGCCAGTGCAGCCGCTGTTGTTCGACTACTGGCCAGACGACGTGCAGGCGAACCCCCACACATTCCACGAGACCGCCCGCGACTGCATTTTTTCGGGGGAGACACTCGTTTTCGTGGGCGAAGTGAACGGTGTGCACTCCAAGAAATTCGCGGAGCCGAATCGCGATCGTCTCGTCATCGTCGAGTACGACACCGCCACAGACACGGCGGCCTGGACCCTCGCGGGACCGGGCCCCGGCACCCAGAGCCGTGCGCTCGCGGTCGACCTGGATGACGAGGGCCGCTACCTGCTCGCCGGCTATACCTGCGGTGACACCTGCGAGCCCGACGGTGAGGTCCGCATCTATCTACCGGGCGGCGAACTCGACTGGCAGGCATCGCTGGGCCCGCTGGGCTCGAAGGGGGTCGGACCGCACGACATCGCCTGGAGCCCCGCCGGCTACATGGTCGTCGCGCTCGCCGACTTCGACGGCCAGGCTTTTCGGTTCAAGGTCCAGGCGCTCGCGCCGTACGTCTACAAGCCGCTCTGGACCTTCCTGCCGGTGGACATGCAGGGCCTGCAAGTCGCGCTCGCCCTGGCGATCGGTGCGTTCGGCGAGGTCTACGCCGGTGGCATCGCCGCGGGCAACTACCCGGCCGTCGCCTTCATCCCCGGCTGACTTGGCTGGTGACATCGGCCAACGGGTTCATTAGCCCGGCGGTTCGAAGCCTGCGCACGCGGCTTCGATCAGGTCGGTCGCCGTATCGAAGGCAGGCCCATAGTCAGCGACACCAACATACTCGACGGACGAATACGGGAACATCTTGACCAACTGGCAGGTCCGGTCCTGGGGAGGGCAGTTGGGGTCCAGTAGGCTGAACATGACCACTGATTCCGGGTCGCCCTTCTTTCCGGCGAGCACGGCCTGGTACCACTCCTCCGGCGTGCCCGCCGATCCGTTCGGCTTGCCCTCCTGATCCCAGTTGGCGGCGACGAGCGTGACCATGAGCAGCGCGTCGTCGCGGAGGAAGCCCTCGTTACAGGCACCTGGCCAGCCAAGCGCAGGGCCCATGGCGGCGGTGAGCGCTTCACCGATCCACCCGCGTCCGCTGCTGCCGAGCTGTGCGATGCAGGCGAAGGTCTCTACGAGGTCGGCCTGGTCGCGGGTCAGATAGCGCTTGCCGCTGGCAATGGCGCATGGCTTGTTGGTCGCGTTGTAGCCGGCACCGAACACGTTGCCGGCACCGAGGGTCTCGTCACATTCGGTCACAAGGCCGAGCAAGTCGCAGGGGTAGTCGTTGGCCTCGCAAAACCACTGCCCGCAGTCTTCATTGCACGGCTCATGGCCCCATCCCTGGTCACCGTCCACGACCATGATGTGGTAGTCGAAGTCCTTGAACTTCGCCTGGATGGTGGCGATGAACTTGGGGAAGGCGTCAAGGAGCCGGGTCTGAGCCAGCTTCATCGCGGCGTCGCGTGAGATCACGAAGAGGAAGTCGATCTTGCCCTTGCAGCCCACTGGCTTGCCGTCGCCAATGTCGGCCGAGCTCCCGACATCGAGGATCGGGGAGGTCGTCTCTGCGGTGCCGTCGCTGCCCGTCGAGTTGTTCGTGGAGCCGGCGGCGGCGGACGTCCCGCTCGCCCCGCCGCTGCTGGTCCCCGTCGAGCTCTCGCCGCTCGAGGACGCGGCGGCCGTCGTGCCGCTGGGGGTGGCGCTGAAGCCCGAACTACCCGCTGGGGCAGCCTGGCAGGCCGTCACCAGTAACAAGGGGAGAAGGGAGCGGCGGCTCATCCAGAGCAGAATAGCGCGTATTCGCTCTGAGGTCCACATGCTACGCCCCTGATTTCGGTGTTGCCTGAGCCGCACCGCAGGAACGACGGTACCTTGCCGATATCCTTGGTGATCGCCGACACGAGATCAGGCAAGCTGGCGCCATGGGTTTTATCCAAGCGGTCCAGAAGGACCTCCAACAGTCACTCGCCGATCAGCAGCACATCGCGCTGCTACACGTGCTGCGCGAGCGCTCCGCGAGCATCACCTTCGACGACATCAGGCAACTCCTGGCGAGCTCGCTCGGAAAGCGACTTGGACCACTGCGATTGGCCGAGGTCCTCGGCGGCACGCCTGGTCCGGCGCCCAAGGCCGTCAGCCAATCGACGAAGGTCGCAGCGAAGCCCACGCCGAAGACGAAGAAGACGAAGAAGAAGCCGGCCAGACCGAAGCGGCGTGCGGCAGGGGGGGCTGGCGCGAAGGAGCAGGCTGGGCCATCGGCCGCCGTGCCCGAGCCAGCGCCCACTTCCTCGAAGAAAAAGCCCAAGGGCGTGAAGAAAGCGCCGCGAGCGAAGGGACCGACGCGCATGGCAGGGGCCGCGAAGACGAACCGGCGTCCTCCGGGCCTGTCGGCCGAGCAGGCTGAGCAGCTCGCCAGCTACACGGAGCAGGTGTACGCCCGTCTGAACGCGAGCGGCGACTGGATCGGAGCCAGCGAGCTTCGCGACCACGTCGGTGGGACCGGTGACCAGCTTCGCCTCGCGCTCAAGAAGCTGGAGTCCCGCGGCAGTGTCGTTCGCACTGGGGAGCGAATCAACACGCGCTACAAGAGCGTCCAGAAGTGACCCCTGGACCGGGCCGTGCGTCCCCCCGTACGGGGGACGACGGCGTCTCGGCTTGGCCGGCAACTCAAGCAGATTTGCCGTCTGATTTTCACAGGCAAATCCCCAAAATGGGCTGACCCAAGAGAGCTTGCAGAAAGCCCGCTGCATGATAATTGACGGTCATGCGCCATGCCGCACTCGCCCTGATGCTCGTGACCCTGGCCTGCAAGGACGGCTCGGACAGCCCTGAGCCCGGAAGTCGGGCCATGTATGAAGCCTGCGAGTCGGGCTTGCCACCCAACGAGGAGCTCTGCGGTGAGGGCCTCGTTTGCCAGGGCTCTCTGGATCCGAGGTCGTCTTATTGTGCACCGGCGTGTGCTGTCGAGTCGGAGGATGTTTGGTCGCAGGATCCTCAATGCCCGGAGTACGAGGGATTTGTGAGCTATTGTGGTGCGCCGGCGGGCGGGCTCTCATGCATCATTCGATGTGAGAACTCGTGCCCGGACGGCCTTGGACTGCAATGTCCTGACCACGGTAGCCGCTGTGAAGGTCAAGAAGGGCCGTGATCGTTTCGATTGCCCTGTAGCGGCTTTCGATTGCTCGCACACCGTGGAACTGGGTGAGCCGCGCTCACTCACGGGGAACCGGGCGCCGAGTGAACCCGCTCAGCGATACGTCGGGTTCAGCTTTTGCGGACGGCTCCGGTTCTTCCGCCTGCGAGGATTCGCAGCCGGCGAAGGCCGACCACACAATCGGGCACGTTCTTGGCTCGTCCATTGTGGTGACATGCCCCGGTGGGTCGAACGTGACGCCCAGGGCGAGCTCGACCGACGGCGAAAGGTTGGCTGTCCCTCCCTCGGGCGCCGGTGCGAGTTCGGCCTCGCCGGAGCTCGGCACCGAGGTCAGGCTCGTGGGCGCGCTCGGTGTCAGCACAGCGACGGAGTTTGGGGACGCGCTCGAGCTCGGCTTCGCGGTGATGTTCGGGAGCGCGCTCGCGGGCGGCGTTGCCAAAAATGCCGCGACGGCCTCCAGTCCCGACAACTGGGGTGCGCCATGCTGTGCAGGC
>ERZ795056.2557-NODE-2557-length-20119-cov-19.426336_pt1 | contig 20119 bp, 24 predicted proteins | sample MGYA00375140_ERZ795056 | MGnify/ENA primary metagenome ERZ795056 (study PRJEB30185, sample SAMN05720227) | activated sludge metagenome | isolation source: Anaerobic digester | place: USA | collected 2015-03-09 ... | reverse complement strand
TCTTCGTCGCTGGCTGCATGGACAAAATGCAGCACCGCCTCATGTTCGATCATCGCCCGTACCTGAAACGCGTTGCGAATTAGTTTGAGGTCCACGTGCGCAATCTGAAGGCCGCGCTGTGGCACGGTCTTGATCAGTCCACCAGCTTCCAGCCGTGGAATCATCTCGCGCACGGCGCCCAGCGGCATGTCCAGCAGGGTCATCAGTTCGCGCTGCGAGATGAACTGGCCGGGACGAATGCCGCCGTTCAAAATCTGCTGCGTGAAGCCCTGGTAAGCGCGTGCGCGCTGGCTCACAGACTCTGCAGTGTTGTTGATCAGCGTCAGGGCGGGGGCCGGTTCTGCCTTGCGTGTGCTCACGGGCGGACCACACCTTTTTTCAGCAGGATGTTGCCGTATATGCGCACCTCACCGGTAGCCACGATGGCAAACGCGGTGGCCGCACGATCGTAAAACGCAAACCGCTCCAGCGAGGTGGCCGGTGTGTTGCCATGCAGGGCCAGCACGCGGTTGAAGTCTTTCACTGTATCCGGCACGGCTTGCGGGTCGTTCACCACCTGCATGGTCATTGCGGCGGACGGTACAAAATCATCCAGGGGCAAAACAGACAGCACTGCGTCTAGTGCATCGGTGGCACTGACGCCAGGCAGGTGTACCAGTCGTTTGGCGTGGGTTGTGGCCGGAAAATTGGCATCCGCCAGCACGATCTCATCCCCATGGCCCATAGACGCGAGCACGTGCAGCAGGTCGGGCGAGAGCAGGGGTGACAGGTTTTTCAGCATGAAGGCAAAGGTACAAAGAATGAGTTGACTAGTGTTGACGAGCTAACATGTTACCTATATCGTAGCGATCCATTGACGAAATGCACCCGGTGAAAACCCTTATGCTTTGTGCCTCTTCCTTTTTCTAAATTGATCGCGTCATGACTGTTTTTGCGTCTTCCGCTACGGGGCTGCCCATTGGACTGGGTGGCGCGCCGCTGGGTAATTTGTATGCTGCCATGCCAGATGCACAGGCGCAGGCAGTGTTGTCGGCCGCACTGAACGCGGGCTGCCGCACGCTGGATACCGCGCCCCATTACGGCAACGGCTTGAGCGAACACCGGTTTGGCAACGCGTTGAGAGGTTTTCCTCGCGATGACCTGGTGTTGTCATCCAAGGTGGGCCGTTTGCTGCGGCCCAGCCAGCGCGCGGCGAGTGACCAGAACGGGTATGTTGATGTGTTGCCATTTGAGCAGGTTTGGGACTACTCCGCCGCAGGCGTGCGCCGCAGCGTGGAAGACAGCCTTCAGCGCCTGGGCATGGCGCGGCTGGACGTGGTGTACATCCATGACTGCGATCTGGAGTCCCATGGTGTGAACTACCCCCGCGTGTTGCAGGAGGTGGTGCGCGAGGCTTTGCCCGAGCTGCAGCGCATGAAAACCGAAGGGCTGTTGCGCCACATCGGGTTGGGTGTCAATGATGTTCAGGTGTGTCTGGATGTGCTGGCGCAAGCTGATCTGGATTGCCTGATGTTGGCAGGCCGGTACAGCCTGATTGACCACTCGGCGCTGCCCGAGTTGTTGCCGCTGTGTGTGCAGCGCGGTGTGCGCGTGGCGCTTGCCGGTGCCTTCAACTCTGGCATTCTGGCCACCGGCGTGCGGTCCGGGCAGGCCGTGCGCTTCAACTACGCTACAGCACCTCAGGAGTGGATTGACCGCACGGCAGCAGTTGAAGCCGTTTGCGAAAAGTTTCAGGTGCCGCTGCGCGCCGCCGCCTTGCAGTTCCCGCTGGCCCATCCCGCCATCGAGATCGTCATTGCGGGCGCACAAACGGTAGCGCATTGGGACAACGCCATGGCCATGATGGCACACCGGATTGATTCCCGATTTTGGGAAACCCTGCGGGCGGGCAAACTCATCCCGGACGCCGCTCCCCTGCCTTGATTAATACAAGCCGCGCACCCGCGCGTGCAACCGGGCCAGGCCGAGCAACGCATCCGTGTGTGGCGTGGGTACGCCCACCATAGCGCCCATCTCCTTGACGACGGTCACCAGTGCGTCCAGCTCCAGGGCCTTGCCTGCTTCCACGTCCTGCAGCATGGAGGTTTTGAACGCACCCAGCTTGAGGGTGACGGCGTGGCGGTCCTCGGGCTGCTGGGCGATGGGAATGCCCATGCGCGCGCCAATTTCCTTCGCCTCCAGCATCACGCTGGACACAAAGTTGCGCACCAGCGGGTCACCCAGAATCAGGTCCGTCGTGGCGCCAGTGATGGCACTGATGGGGTTGACTGTCATGTTGCCCCACAGCTTGTACCAGGCGTCCAACTGAATCTGGTCCGACACCGGCGCCTCAAATCCTGCGGCGGTGAGCAATGAGGCCAGCGCCTGCACCCGTGGTGTCTTGATGCCGGATGGCTCCCCCAGAATGAGCTTGTTGCCAAAGTGGTGGTGCACCATGCCCGGCTCGCTCAAAGAGCAACTGGCGTGAACCACGCAGCCAATCACGCTGGACGCTGGAATGGCTGCGCCTATCTCGCCGGTGGCGTCCACTGCCAGCAGTCGCGTGCCCTCGTAGGCGACACCAAACCCCTGAAAAAACCACCACGGAACACCGTTCATGGCCGTCAACACCATCGTGTCAGGGCCGATCAGGGGTGCGATGCTGCGCGCTACGCTCAACAGCGCCGGCGCCTTCACGGCAATCACCACCAGGTCCTGCACACCCAGTAAAGCCGGGTCGTCGCTGCTGCGTACGGAAGCGGCTTCCACGCCGGCAGCGGTCTGTAATCTCAACCCGTGGGCGCGAATATTGACCAGCGCGTCACCACGTGCGACCACACTCACATCACAGCCTGCGCGGGCCAGTCCGCTGCCGATCCAGCCACCGATTGCGCCGGCACCAATAACACATGTTTTTCGGATGCTGTCAGCGGTCATTTTTGGCTCTAGCCTCGTCAAATATGCGTTAGAAGCTCTAATTTTGATAGCAATTATCAATCTTGTCTACTTGACGGACCAGCGCGTCAAAGACATCTTTGCCGGCGCCATGATCGGGATTGAACTGCAGTGCATCGCGTGTGCATTTGGCCGCGATAGCCTCTGGCACGGGGATGGCTGGCCCCATGCTGAAGGTCGCCAGCTGGATCTCGCAGGCACGCTGCAGGGTCCACAAAATCGCAAAGGTCTGCGGCAGCGTCCGGCCCCAGGCCAGCAGGCCGTGGTTGCGCAGAACCACTGCGGGTTTGTTGCCAATGCTGGCCAACAGACGTGGTGCCTCGTCCGCATGGATGGTGATGCCTTCAAAGGTGTGATACGCCACCATGTCGTGCAACTGGGCGGTATAGAAATTGGTTTGCTGTAGTCCTCCTTGCAGGCAGGCCACGGCCACACCGGCGGTGGTGTGCGTGTGCATGACGCAGTGAGCGTCTGGTAATGCTGCATGGATGGCCGCATGGACCGTGAATCCTGCCGGGTTCACCGGATAAACCGAGCCGTCCAGCACCTTGCCCTGAATATCAATCTTGACCAAGTTGCTTGCGGTGACTTCGCTGTAGTGCAAGCCAAAGGGGTTGATCAGGAATTCCTTGTTGCCACCGGTCACGGAGTCCGGCAACCGCAGCGTGATGTGGTTGTAGATCATCTCGGTCCAGCCCAGCATGGCGAAGACCCGGTAGCAGGCCGCGAGTTGCACGCGCGCAGCCCGTTCGTCAGAGTGCATGTCAGGGTTCATCTAGCCAGCCTTCAGGAATAGGTTTTGTCCGAGCTGGGGACCACGGGCGACGACGCCACGGTGTTTTTGAATTCCCCCACCAGCGCGTTGGTGCCACGTATCAGCAGTTGTGTATCCAGACCCACGGCAACGAAGGTGGCGCCCAGAGCCATGTAGTGTTTCGCCAGCGCTGCGTCGGTGGTCAGGATGCCGGCCGCCTTGCCAGCCTTGACGATGCGTTTGATGGCGTCTTCAATGGCCGTCTGTACTTCAATGTGGCCCGCGTTACCCACGTGCCCCAGTGACGCGGAGAGATCAGCGGGGCCGATAAACACGCCGTCCACGCCGTCTGTGGCCAGAATGGCTTCCAGGTTTTGCAGTGCCAGGCGCGTCTCGGCCTGTACCAGCAGACAGACCTGGGCGTTGGCCTCGTGCACGTAGCCTGGATACCGGCCCCAGCGCGACGCCCGCGAACCGGCCATGCCGCGAATGCCGTCCGGCGGATAACGACAGGCCTGCACCAGACCGCGGGCTTGTTCGGGCGTATCCACCATGGGGACCAGCAGCGTCTGAACGCCCAGGTCCAGATATTGTTTGATCAGTGCCGTGTCGCCCGCGGGTACGCGTGCCACCGCGTGTGTGCTGGGGTAGCCGGCAACCACGTGCAGTTGCGCCATCAGGCTGCGCAAGTCGTTGGGTGCGTGCTCGCCGTCCAGCAGCAACCAGTCGAAACCTGCGCCTGAGCAAATCTCGGTGCTGTAGGGGTTAGCCATGCTGACCCACAGGCCGATTTGCGTCTGCTGGTTGCGGATGGCTTGCTTAAAAGGGTTGACAGGTGTTTGCATGAAGGCCCCTCGTTGTTTTAGATGAATCTGAAGGCGATGGACCCCAGTGGCCCGTAATCGGCATGGAACGTATCGCCCGCAATGGCTGCGGTCGGCCGAGTAAAGGAGCCGCCCAACACAACCTCGCCGGCTTCCAGAAACTCACCCGTGGCGCTCAGCCTGTTGGCCAGCCAGGCGACGCCGGTGGCGGGGTGGTTCAGCACGGCGGCGGCCACGCCAGACTCTTCGATGACGCCATTTTTGTACAGCAGCGCGCTGACCCAGCGCAGGTCCACGGCGTCAGGTTTCACGGGCCGCCCGCCGGTGATGATGCCGGCGTTGGCCGCGTTGTCGGCAATCGTGTCAAAGACCTTGCGCATGACTTTGGTGTGGCGGTCAAACTGCTCAATGCGGGCGTCAATGATTTCAATGGCGGGCACCACGTAGTCGGTGGCGGCCAGCACTTCAAAAATCGTGACATTGGGGCCCTGCAGGCGTTTACCCAGCACAAAGGCCAGCTCCACCTCCACCCGCGGCGCGATGAAGCGGCTAGACGGAATGTCACTGCCTTCCGGGAAAAACATGTCGTCCAGCAGCGTGCCGTAATCGGGCTCGGTGATCTGGCTGGCCTGCTGCATGGCGCGCGAGGTCAGGCCGATCTTGTGACCCCGGGCAGCGCGTCCCTCGGCTAGTTTCATCTTCACCCACGCGCGGGACACCGCATAGCCGTCTTCTACCGTCATGCCAGGAAAGCGTTTGGAGAAATGCTCCACCTGCACGCGCGATTTCTCCGACTGGTTTAGCTCCGCAGCAAGCTGATGGATGAGTCCAGCACTGAATGGACTGGTTTTCATTTCTGGAACAGCGGGTGCAGGTTGCTGTGTTTGGCGTCAAACACTTCATGCCCTTCGTCAATTTGCAGTGTTATGCCGATGTGGCGGTGCATGAAAATGGGTTGAAAATGGGCCTTGGCGCTCATGAGTAATGCGTCGCCAGCTCTCTTTTTTGTAGCGTCTGTGCGTCCGCGACTCATGCGCAAATTCAAATACACAAAAGCGTAGTCTTCCTTGCCATCGGCTACCGCGTAGTGGGGCGCCGGATAGGCAAAGACGCGCGTTCCCCCTGTTGGGTAGACCTGTTTCCCGTCTTCGTCGTGGACTTCCAGCATCGTGTTGGCCAGTGTGCGGCAAAGCGCTGTCATGTCGGTTTCCTTGTCGAGGTTGGCGGTGTAGAGAATGACCAGATGTGGCATGTTGTGTGCTCCTTATCGTCTCACAGGCGGCTGGCACCAGCCGCAAAAGGCGCTGATGACGAGTTTGATCGTCCGATGCTGGCCAGGTTGGCAGGCATCGGCGTGACCGGAAACACCGCGTTGATCTGTCCGGTACCCGAGCTCGGGAAAAATGGTGTGACGATTTCAGCTGGCGTTTGGTAGTGGTCCCACCCTAGCGCCCCGAGCAGCATGGCCGTGTCGTGCATGAAGCCTTCGCCGTGGCCTTTGGCGGCGTATTCAGGTAGCATTTGTACGAAAGTTTTCCACTCGCCGCGCTGCCACATGCCCACGACGTGGTGGTCCAGCTGCTCCAGAAACGGGCTCCACATTTTGTTGGCGTACTCCGGCGCCATGCCGTTTTGGGCGAAACGATGTGACAGCGAGCCGCTGGCAAAAAAAGCCACGGTGCCATCGTAGTGCTGCTCTACTGCCTGGCGCATGGCCCAGCCCATTCGGGCGCTGTCGTTCAGATAGTGGACCATGCACAGCGCACTCACCGAGATCACCTTGAAGTGGCGATCGGCATTCATGTAGCGCATGGGCACCAGCGTGCCGTACTCCGGCGCCAGTGACGTGGCATCGTGGGCCAGAGTGCCCACGCCCATGTCATTGCAGGTCTTTGCCAGCAGACGGCCCAGGCCCGGGTTGCCGTCGTATTCAAACGGCATGTTGCTGATGAAGTGGGGCAACTCGTTGCTGGTGTAGGTGCCCTTGAAGTGTGGCGCGCAGTTGATGTGATAACCCGCGTTTACCAGCCAGTGGGTGTCGAACACCACGATGGTGTCCACCCCCAGCGCGCGACAGCGTTTGCCGATTTCAACGTGGCCATCAATGGCCGCCTGGCGCGTGCCTTTTTGCGGCCCGTCCAGCTCGCTCAGGTACATCGACGGCACGTGGGTGACCTTGGCGGCCAAAGCGAGCTTACCCATGGCGAACGCTCCCGACGTTTTCGAGTTTTCCCATGATCAAACTCCCCAGTGCGGAATGTGATGGATTCCCATCGACACGGCCACATTCTTCGGTTCGCAAAACACCTCATAACTCCAAGTACCGCCCTCGCGCCCCGTGCCACTTGCCTTGGTGCCGCCAAACGGCTGGCGCAGATCCCGCACATTCTGACTGTTCACAAAGCACATGCCGGCTTCTACGGCGGCTGCCACGCGGTGGGCGCGGCCAATGTTCTCGGTCCAGACGTAGCTGCTCAATCCGTACTGGATGTCGTTGGCTAGTCGAATCGCATCGGCTTCATCCTTGAACGGAATCAGACAGGCCACGGGGCCGAATATTTCTTCCTGCGCAATACGCATCTTGTTGTCCACATCGGCGAACACGGTGGGCAGCACGTAGTTGCCCTTTTTGACGCGCTCCGGCAGGTCGGGCTGGCCCAGGCCGCCGCACAGCAGCGTCGCGCCCTCTTTGGGGCCGAGTTCGATGTAGCCGCGAACCTTGGTCAGATGGGCTTGGGAAATCATGGGCCCGACAATGGTCTTCTCATCCAGCGGGTCGCCCACGGTGATGCGTTTGGCACGCGCCACAAACCTCGCCACAAAGTCGGCATAGATCGACTGCTGCACCAGAATGCGCGAACCCGCCGTGCAGCGCTCACCGTTGTTGCTGAAGATCATGAACACGGCTGCATCCAGCGCTCGCTCCAGATTGGCGTCGTCAAAAATCACGAACGGGCTTTTGCCACCCAGCTCCATACTGAACTTCTTCAAGCCCGCCGACTTGACGATGCGGTTGCCGGTGGCGGTGGAGCCGGTGAAGGAGATTGCTCGCACGTCTGGGTGGCTGCACAGCGGCTCCCCCGCGTCCTTGCCGTAGCCGTGCACCAGATTCAGCACGCCGGGGGGAATGCCGGCTTCCAGCGCAAGCTCGCCCAGGCGTGCGGCGGTCATGGGCGACAGCTCGCTCATCTTCAGCACTGCGGTGTTTCCAAAGGCCAGGCAAGGCGCAACTTTCCAGGTGGCGGTCATGAACGGCACGTTCCACGGGCTGATGAGCGCGCACACACCAGTAGGGTGAAACAGCGTGTAGTTGAGGTGCGTCTCGGTCGGATAAGTGTGGCCGTCTACGCGGGTGCACATCTCGGCGAAGTAATAGAAATTGTCGGCCGCGCGGGGGATGAGTTGCTTGCCGGTTTGTGTGATGACCTGGCCACAGTCGTTGGTCTCGGTCTGAGCAATTTCGGGCACGTGAGTTGCGATCAGGTCGCCCAGTTTGCGGATGAGCTTGGCTCGCTGTAGTGCTGGCATACCGGCCCATTTGGGGAAGGCTTCTTTGGCGGCGGCGACGGCAGCGTTGACTTCTGCCTCGCCACCTAAGGCGACTTCGGCCAGCACATCCTGTGTGGCGGGGTTGACGGTTTCGAAGTAGTGGCTACCGGCAACCGGTTTGCCGTTGATCAGGTGATCGATTCTCATGCCTGTCCTTTTTGGGATGCGGTGGGCGCAGCAACTGGCCACGCTTCGATGGTATTGATGAGGGCGCCGATGCCCTCAATGCTGGTGATGACCACATCGCCCGGCTGGCAGTCCACCACACCGTCTGGTGTGCCCGTCAGGATCAGGTCGCCAGGCTGCAGTGTCATGAAACTGCTGAAGTATTCGATGAGAAACGGCACGTCAAAAATCATGTCCCGCGTGTTGCCGGATTGCGTGACCTGGCCATTCACTGTGGTTTGCAGCGCCAGATTCATCGGACCGAGTACGTCAGCTGCATCAACTAGCCAGGGGCCGATAGGGGTGCAGGTGTCGCGGTTTTTGACGCGCAGGTTCGGCCGGTACCAGTTTTCCAGGTAATCGCGGATGGCGTAGTCGTTCGCCACGGTGTAGCCGGCCACGAAATCGTAGGCGTCGTCGCGCTTCACACCTTTGGCAGTTTTGCCGATCACCACCGTCAATTCACACTCGTAGTGCATGAATTGCACGTCACGTGGGCGACGGGTGAACGCGCGATGGCCTGTCAGCGTGCTCTCGCCCTTGATGAATACCAGCGGCTCTTCAGGCGCCTTGAATGCCAGCTCTTTGGCGTGGTCCGCGTAGTTCAGGCCTAGCGCAAGGATGGTTCGGGGGCGCGGGGTTGGCAACAGCGGTGGCAACCACACCACGGCTTCCTGCGCCACGACACGCCCATCGGCCAGCTGCAAGTGATCTCTGTGAGCGATGGCCTGATGAATGGCCCCTGCATAGGCAACCCGGGCGTGTTTCATGCTGTGACCCCGACAGGTGCATCGTCTGACGTGGGTGGCAACACTGTGTTGGACAACGTGCCGAATGCGGGCAGGCCGGGCGCGCGGATGTCGATGCGGTCGCCTGCCTGCGCCAGTGGGCGGCCCACATCGCAGCCCAGCGTGAGTATGTCGCCGGGTTGTAGCGTCATGAACTCGCTGACGTCGGCCAGCAACTGGTTGGCGGAGCGAATCAGATGGGCGAAGTCAATGCGCTGGCGCAACTCGCCGTTGATGTGCACTTCCAGCTTGAATTGCGCAGGATCGCCAGCCAAAGCGGTTGACGCCAACTGCGAAGCAATACCCAGAAACCCGTCCACACATTTGTACTTGACCGGCGGGCGGAAGAAGCTGGCATGCGGGATGGACAGGTCGTTCATCAAGATATAGCCCGCTATCAAAATAGTCGCTGGTTGCGCAAATTCCGCGAGGTCTGGAGGCCCAATCAATATCCCAATTGTGGCCCCCACTTCGACCTGGTGTGTGGTGACAGGCAGCGCGATGCCCGCGCCGTTGGCGCTCCAGGTATTGGCCGTTTTGATGTACAGGACGGGCGCGTGTGGCGCGGCTTTGTAGGGCACCTGGCTCATTTGCGGGGCTAGGGCATCCATCTCACCTTGAAAGTTCAGCAGGGTTCCATAGACGGTGCCGTTGGGCATGAAGGGCTGGGCGATATTCATGCCTGCTCCAGCTCAATCACGGCATCCAGCAGCCCATAGAGCTGCGCCAGTTTCTCTTTGCCCAGCGTCTTTTCCATCCAGCTGTAATGCGCTTCAATGGTTTGCGACAGCGTGTCTACCAGGGCTCGGCCCCGTTCCGTTGCTTCCACCACGGTGCGCCGCTGGTCGGCCAGGTCACGGGCGCGGCGGATCAGGCCGTCGCGCTCCATGCGGTTGAGCACCCCCGTCAGACTGGGCCCCAGGATGAACGCTTCACGCGCAACGCGGCCCGTTTCCACCGTGCCGCTTTCACCCAGCACCCGCAACACGCGCCATTGCTGGTCGCTCAGCGCGTGCTGGCGAAGGGATGGGCGCGTGTGGGCCATGACCGCTTCACGCGCTTGCAACAGCAGACGGGGCAAGTTGCGGTGGACGAACGGAGTAGCTGGTGAATTCATTTATTTAACATGTTAAATGTATTTACAGTTTTGGCAAGCTTTTGCTCGACGAGCGGTAAAACTGTGAATACATACAGTAATATTCAGCCATGGCCAAAGAAAGAACCGTTTTCACCTGTACCGACTGCGGCGGTACCAGCCCTAAATGGCTGGGCAAGTGCCCGAGCTGTGGTGCCTGGAACACCTTGATCGAGTCGATTGCCGAGAGTACTTCGCCTGTTAAAAACCGGTTTGCGTCGCTGGCGAAGACCGCTGAGATCGCCGTTCTGGCGGACATTGAGGCCTCCGACATCGAGCGCACTCCCACGGGGCATGAAGAACTGGACCGTGTGCTGGGCGGCGGCATCGTCGAAGGGGGCGTGGTGCTGATCGGCGGTGACCCTGGCATCGGCAAATCCACGTTGTTGTTGCAGGCGCTGGATTCACTGCAGCGTGCCGGGGAAAACACCCTGTATGTGACTGGCGAAGAGAGTGGCGCACAGGTGGCGTTGCGCTCGCGCCGACTGGGACTGGATCGCTCCCAGGTGAAGGTGCTGGCTGAAATCCAGCTGGAGAAAATTCTGGCGACACTGGACGCGACGCAACCCGACATTGCGGTGATCGACTCCATCCAGACCGTTTACTCCGACCAACTCACCTCGGCCCCAGGATCGGTGGCGCAGGTGCGTGAATGCGCGGCCCACCTCACGCGCGCGGCCAAAGCCAGCGGAGTGTGCATTGTGCTGGTCGGCCACGTCACGAAAGAGGGTGCACTGGCCGGGCCGCGGGTGCTGGAGCACATGGTGGACACGGTGTTGTACTTCGAAGGCGACACACACAGCCAGTTCAGGCTGGTGCGTGCGATAAAAAACCGCTTTGGAGCTGTCAATGAGATCGGCGTGTTCGCCATGACCGAAAAAGGCCTCAAGGGGGTGAGCAACCCCAGCGCCATCTTCCTGAGTCAGCATCCCGAGCCCGTACCCGGCAGCTGCGTGATGGTCACGCTGGAAGGCACTCGCCCGCTGCTGGTTGAAATTCAGGCGCTGGTGGACAGTGGCGGGCCGTCCCCCCGGCGTCTGAGCGTGGGGTTGGACAAAGACCGGCTGGCCATGTTGCTTGCGGTATTGCATCGGCATGCAGGCGTGGCCTGCATGGATCAGGACGTCTTTGTGAACGCCGTGGGTGGCGTGCGCATCAGCGAACCGGCGGCCGATCTGGCAGTCATGCTGTCAATTACCTCGTCTTTGCGTGGCAAACCTTTGCCCAAGGGATTTATTGCCTTTGGTGAAGTGGGTCTGGCGGGTGAGGTTCGACCCGCACCACGTGGGCAGGAACGATTGAAAGAGGCTGCCAAGCTGGGTTTCAGCGTGGCAGTTGTGCCCAAAGCCAATGCGCCCAAAAAGCCGATCGAGGGGTTGACCATTCATGCTGTTGAGCGGGTGGAGCAGGCCATGGACGTAGTACGGGGGCTGGGCTGATATGCAGCCATTAAGAAAAGCTTAATCCCCGCTCGTTAATGTTGACTCCATCAAGGAGTTGACATGAAGATACTTTTTTCAAGGTGGGCCCTGTCTGCAGTCGTGCTCGCTGCAGCCAGTGCGCAGGTCTTCGCGGTAACACCGGCCGAACAGTTGGCCGCCTACACCGTTTTGGCTGGCTCACCGCCACAACCTGTCCGCGGGCAACAAATCTTCACGACAAAACACGGCAAGGAGTGGAGTTGTTCCTCCTGCCACACAGCGATACCAACGGTGAATGGCAAACATGCCAGTACCGGCAAGGTGATTGGGCCCATGGCACCCGCCTTCAACGCCGAGCGATTCACTGACTCTGCCAAAACCGAAAAATGGTTTCGACGCAACTGCAACGACGTGATGGGGCGTGAGTGCACGGCGGCTGAGAAAGCCGACGTCTTGTCTTGGCTGCTGACCCTCAAGCGCTGAATCCCCACCTTCAAATTCAAGGAAATCAAGTCATGCCCCGTTCATCTCTACCTACATTCGCAAGCAGCCTTCTGGTTTCGATGGCTGTTGTGGGCGCTGTCCACGCCGACTCTGAAGTAAATCGGGTGCCGCCGTTACCGAAATACCAGCAGGAGTGCGCTGCCTGTCATATTGCCTATCCAGCTGGTATGTTGCCCGCTGCCTCATGGCAACGCCTGATGGGTTCGCTAGACAAACACTTCGGAACAGACGCGTCACTGGATGAAGTGAGTTTGCGTGAACTCAGCGGCTGGCTCAAGAGCAATGCCGCCACCTACAAACGAGTAAACGAGGAGCCGCCGCAGGATCGCATAACGAAATCCGCCTGGTTCTTGCGCAAACACAATGAGCGCGAAATTTCGCCAGCAATCTGGAAGCGTACCGCTGTAGGCAATGCGTCGAACTGTGCCGCCTGCCACACCAACGCGGCACAGGGTAACTTCAACGAGCATGACATACGAATTCCAAAATAGATACCATGACTGAAAAGAAATCAAAAATTCTGGTGTGGGATGCACCGGTGCGGGTGTTCCACTGGTTGATGGTGTTGAGTTTTGCGGGAGCCTATCTGACGTCGGACGGCGAGCGCTGGCGTCTGGTTCATGTGACTCTGGGTTACACCATGGGTGGTCTGATCGCCTTTCGCATCCTCTGGGGTCTGGTCGGAACGCGTTACGCGCGATTTTCCAGTTTTGTTCGCGCCCCTTCTTCAGTGATTCGATATTTGAAGTCGATGTTGAATGGCACGCCTGAACACCACATTGGGCACAACCCCGCAGGGGCGGTAGCTATAGTGATGCTGATTCTTCTGAGTGCGGTGCTGGTCACGACAGGTTGGTCCATCTATAACGACGTCGGGGGAGAATGGCTCGAAGAATTACATGAAGTTGCAGGAAATCTCATGCTATTAGTTGTGGGAGTACACATAGCCGGCGTAATGGTGGCTAGCTGGCTGCATCATGAAAATCTTGCCCGGTCCATGGTGACAGGCATGAAGGAAGGTACACCCAGCGAGGGCATTCGGCGACCTTGGCGACGGTTGGCGGCAGCTATCTTAGTGGCAGCGTTGGGATTTTGCTGGTTTCAATGGCGGAGCGCGCCTTCGCAAGTTCTCTCCGGTAGCGTAACCTTGGAGAATGCAAAATATGGATCAAAAGGGCACGATGACGATGACTAACTCAAGAATTTCCTGATGCGAATTCTGCTGGCCGAAGACGATCCGATGCTGGGAGACGGCTTGCGTGCAGGTTTGCGTCAACTTGGCTTCCAGGTGGATTGGGTGCGGGATGGCGTAGCTGCCGAGCGTGAGTTGGCCACGGGAGATTACACAGCAGCCGTGCTGGATCTCGGGTTGCCTTTAAAGGATGGGCTGGAAGTACTACAGGGTGTGCGAGGACGCCGCATTGCGACGCCGGTTCTGATACTCACTGCTCGTGACGGGGTGCCTGATCGAATCCGTGGTCTGGATTTGGGTGCCGACGACTACGTGGTCAAGCCAGTTGATCTGCATGAACTTGGCGCGCGTTTGCGTTCACTGGTTCGTCGTGCACACGGACAGACACAGGACGTGTTACGCAGCGGAGCACTATTGCTGAATCCAGCTGCACGAAGCATTACCCTGAATGGTGAGGTGGTGGCGTTGTCAACCCGCGAGTTCGACTTGTTACACGCATTGATGCTGAACGCGGGGCGAGTGATGTCGCGCGAGCAACTGGAGCAGCAACTGTATAGCTGGGGTTATGAAATCGACAGTAACGCCATTGAGGTGCACATCCATCATTTGCGGCGCAAGCTGTTTCCAGAAGTCGTCCAGACCGTTCGTGGCATTGGGTACACAGTACCTCGCCTGAAAGACTCAACGTGACGTTGATGCGACCCAGATCGTTGCAGGCGCGGTTGCTGGCGATGGCAATGGGTCTGGTCGTAGTGGTCTGGTTGGGTGTGGCCTATGTAACCTGGGTGTCTGCACGCCACGAGCTCGATGAACTGCTGGATGGTCATCTGGCGCAAGCAGCAGCCCTGCTCGTGGTACAGCAGATTGAAGCGGAGGACTCCGATGAAGTGGCAGATGCCCCTTCGCTGCACAAGTACGCCCCTCGCGTGGCTTTCCAGGTGTTTCATGGCGGACATCTGGTGATGCGCTCAGCTAATGCGGGCATTGCACCGATGACCAACAAAGCACTCGGGTTTGCAACTGAGCGACACAGTGATGGAGGCGAATGGCGTGTGTTTTCCACACGCGGTACTGAGCATGATGTCCGGGTTTATGTGGGTGAACAAACTGCATCCCGACGGGAAATTCTTCGGGCCGTACTACTGAGTATGCTTCTCCCGATGATGTTTGCACTGCCTGCGCTAGCGGTGTTGCTCTGGTGGGCCGTACGGAAGGGGCTGGATCCCATGCGACAGCTTGGCGAGGTGCTTGGTCACCGTCGGCCGCAAGCATTGGAGCCGGTTGCATTGCATAACATGCCCTCGGAAATGCGACCGATGGTCAATGCGCTGAACGGATTGCTCGCGCGAATCGAGAGTATGGTCATGGCCGAGCGTCGCTTCACGGCCGATGCTGCACACGAGTTGCGTACGCCGATTGCTGCGATCCGGGCACAGGCGCAGGTTGCGCTAGGCGCGGGATCCGATGTAGCTCAGCGAGACCATGCCCTCCAGTACACGCTGGCAGGTTGTGATCGGGCAACCCGGTTGGTTGAGCAGTTGCTGACCCTGGCGCGCCTTGAGACGGCGCCTGCAGCCTCAGCTGCCTCAGTCGCCCCCGTTAACCTGAGCATGGTGACACGCGGGGTCGCTGCTGAGCTTGCACCCACCGCAATGGCGCGTCATCAAAGTCTTGAACTGGAAGCCGACGCGCCTGTCCTGGTAGCGGGGGATGACGTTCTGATTGGTGTGATGGTGCGTAATCTGATTGACAACGCAATGCGATATAGCCCTGATGGCGCACGGGTGTTGGTGGTCGTGAAGTCCGAAGCTGGGCAACCCCTACTGCGTGTTGAAGACGGTGGGCCGGGCATGACAGATCAGGAATTAGCTCGTCTCGGCGAACGGTTTTACCGTGTAATAGGCAATGAACAATCAGGCAGCGGACTGGGCTGGTCCATTGTCAAAAGGTTGTCGGATGTCTTTGGCACCACGACTCAGGTTGCACGATCAAGTGCTCTGGGTGGCTTGGCGGTGGAGGTGCGGTGGCCACACCGGTAGGGGTTGCCATAACCCTGCCAAAATCCCGGCATGCAATTTCAAAAAATTCTGATTCCGGTTGGCGGCGTCATTCTGGTGGCTGCCGCTTATAGGGCTTACGGTTGGGGAGGTGTTGCAGTTGCCATGGGTGGACTGGTCATGTGGCTATTGCTGCATTTCACACGCATGATGCAGGTGCTCAAACGCGCGGCGGATCGACCTGTGGGGTATGTGGGCAGTGCGGTGATGCTTAACGCCAAACTGCGACCCGGCGTAACCCTGCTTCATGTCGTTGCAATGACCAAAGCGCTCGGCGAGTTGATATCCCTCAAAGACGAGCAGCCAGAGCTGTTTCGCTGGACCGATGGAACACAGTCATTTGTTACTTGTGAGTTTGTGGGTGGCAAACTGGTGAAGTGGGAACTGGTGCGTCCGGCGTCGGACAGCAGTACGCCGTAAAATCGAAAAAAGTGAACCCAAGGAATAGAGATGACAGTCTTACCCCCCTCAATGTCAGACCGCGACGGAAAAATCTGGATGGACGGCCAGATGGTTGACTGGCGCGACGCAAAAATTCACGTGCTCACCCACACTTTGCACTACGGTTGCGGCGCGTTTGAGGGCGTTCGCGCCTACAACACGGTGAACGGCACCGCCATCTTCCGCCTGGAAGAGCACACCGAGCGCCTCTTTAACAGCGCCAAGATTTTGCGTATGGCCATTCCCTTCACCAAAGAGCAGGTAAACGAAGCGCAAAAAGCCGTGGTGCGCGAGAACCACCTGGAGAGCTGCTACCTGCGCCCACTCACCTGGATTGGCGACAAAAAACTCGGCGTTTCACCCAAGGGCAACACCATTCACCTGATGGTCGCCGCCTGGCCGTGGGGTGCGTACTTGGGCGAAGAGGGTATGCGCCGCGGTATCCGCGTCAAGATTTCCAGCTACACCCGGCACCACGTCAACATCACCATGACGCAGGCCAAGGCAGTCAGCAACTACACCAACTCCATTCTGGCCAACATGGAAGCCACTGATGACGGGTATGACGAAGCGATGTTGCTCGATGCCAATGGTTTCGTGAGCGAAGGCGCGGGAGAGAACCTGTTCGTCATTAAAGGCGGTGTGGTTTACACGCCTGACTTGTCGGCCGGTGCGCTCAACGGCATCACCCGCAACACCGTGTTCCACATCTGCAAGGATCTGGGTCTGGAAGTGGTGCAAAAGCGCATCACGCGTGACGAGGTTTACATCTGCGATGAGGCATTCTTCACGGGTACTGCGGCTGAAGTCACGCCAATTCGCGAATTGGATCGTATTGAGCTGGGCAGCGGTTCGCGCGGGCCCATCACCGAAAAAATACAGAGTGCGTTTTTTGACATCGTCTATGGTCGTAATTCGAAGTATGCCCACTGGCTAACGAAGGTTTCAGCATGAGCAAGAACACCATTGAATTGCTGGCCGCAGACCTTAACGCCCAAGGTGGCGTGTTCTGCCCCAGCCCTAAGGCGGACATGAAAGTCTGGAACAGCCACCCCAAGGTTTACTTGGACGTCGCCCGTACCGGTGAAGCCAAATGCCCGTATTGCGGGACCGTTTACCACCTGAAAGCCGGTGAGGTTGCGGGGCATCACCATTGAGTGAGCTGGACAATCAGGCACCAGGTCGGCATCTGGACCTTGGTTGCGGCACCAAACCCCGTAACCCGTACGGTTGCTCCGAGCTTTACGGCGTTGATATCCGTGATGGCCTGAGCGCGCCAGGTGCGGTGCGTATCGTCGCGGCCAATCTGTGTACGGCCCCCATTCCGTTTGCTGACGGCTTTTTTGATTCAGTGTCAGCGTATGATTTTTTGGAGCATATCCCGAGGACTGCACTGGATTATGTGCAAGGCATAACTCATTTCCCATTCATAGAGCTCATGAACGACGTGTGGAGGGTTCTCAAGCCGGGTGGCATCTTCTATGCCATCACTCCGGCCTATCCGCACGAGAAAGCCTTTCGTGATCCCACGCATGTGAATGTGCTCGCGGCCAAGTCCTATCGTTATTTCGCTAGTCCCCATCTTCTGGGGCAGATGTATGGGTTCACAGGCGAATTCCAGCTAATTCGACAGGTTCGTATCAATCCGCGCGGGGACTATGAGCCGCAGCGTGCCAGCCCGGCTCGCCGTGTGCTGCGTCTGCTGGACGGATTGGTGGGGCGGCGCTCCCATTTGGTGTGGGAGATGCGGGCTGTCAAACCGGATAGCAGACTGACGGCATGAGCGTGAGCGATCACGTGCCCGATCTGGATCAGGTGACGGTGATTGTGGTCACTTTCAACAGTGCGCATTGCATAGAGGCCTTGGCGACCGCTTTGAAGGGATTTGCCCACGTGATTTTTGTGGACAACGCAAGCCACGATCATACGCAGCAAGAAGTGCGGCAGCGCATGCCGGGCGCTCAGTGGATCGGTAACGACCAGAACCTGGGGTTTGGTGCTGCCAACAATCTTGCACTCAGACATGTTAAGACGCCTTTCGCATTTTTGTTGAACCCAGACTGTGAGGCCCGGGCGAACGATGTGATGTTGCTCCTGGCGGCGGCCCAAGCCCATCCCGGGTTCGCCATCATCGTGCCCCAATTGACGCAGGCAACAGGCAAGCTGGACATCAACTACCGCTGGCCCTCTACAGAATGGTCTTCACAAGGCCCCCAGGCAGACGGCCCCTGCTGTGTCGGTTTTGTTTGTGGTGCGGCCATGCTGTTTAACATGGGTACGATGCGCGGCGTGGGCTTCTTCGATGAGTCATTCTTTCTCTATTACGAGGATGACGATCTTTGCAAAAGAGTTTTTGACCAGAAAAAACAGATGCTTGTGATTCCGTCTGTGCGCCTGATTCACCGATCCCGGGGGTCGGTTGGGGGCAGTCGCCGATGGCGGTCTGAATATTGGCGGGGTTATCACCACGTACAGTCAAAAATCCGGTTCTCAAAAAAGTACGAGGGCGTCGAGCAAGCGCGGATACTGAGGCGTCGTGTACTTGCTTTGGCACTGCTGGCCTTGCCCTTTCGCCTGCTGGTTCCGGTGCCTCGCCATGTTGGGCGGCTCGCCGGCCGAATTGGCGGGTTGCTCAGCTCACGTTTCCTGCGGCAGGTTTTGTCTGCCTGAGCGAAGAAAGATTGAAGCCTGGGTCTGCGCCAAGCCGGAGGTAGATTCCAACTATCCACAGCAGGCCCAGTCCAATATTGGCGTCCCGGGTTGCGGAATTAACCAGCGCGGCGAATAACAAGGTCAGCGTAGCCAAAAAAGTCATTCGCCCAACGCTGTCGCGTCGCTTCCAGCCCACCAGACAGGCTGCAATAAACAGAGAGAGCAGCAAAAGACCGCCAGGAACTCCCGCTTGCGAGCCCATCCACAGGTAATCGTTGTGAGGCATGTTGTACCCGGAAAACTCTGCTGGAGCTCGCTGCTGCCATTGACTCGTCCAGCCTCCAATACCCCAACCGGTCAGTGGGCGATCAATCATCATGGCGGCGGTTTCCCGATACATTTGCAACCGAATTCCCCAACTTGCATCACTCCAAATACCTGCTTGGGCACGCTCAAGATCGTTGAAGCCTTGTGCCAGCCTGTCGTGCATCGACGGTACGCTTGCCAACAATGCACCGGCTGCCGCGAAGACTATGGTCAACCCAATGGCCAGTTTTGTTCGGTACTGACGCCACTGATGGCACACTGCCGCTGCAGGCGCCAGCATCAGGATAAGCAGCGATGTACGGCTTGGTAGCGCCCAGACAATCACGATCAGGACGGCGCAAACAAAGACTAATGAGAGCGCCCGCCATGCTGCAGAAGGGGTCGCCAGCGCTACAACAATGCCCGAGCCCGCAGCGACTGTTAGCAGCAGGTTATTGCCAATCGTTTTATTGCCTGTAACCTTGATCAGCCCAGACCATATTGTCCAATCGGGCAAGCCGACTAGATGGTTCAAACAGATGACGACCAAAGCCGCGACCACAGCGATCACAAAGCCTCGCATTGCCCAGATGGCCTCATCACGCGTGAGCGCCAGGGCCAAGGCCAGCGTCAATGCAATGCGAACAATGTGCCAGAAGTTGGACGGGGTTTGTTCGAATATCGTGGGCTGGAGTACCAATACAACTGCACTCCAAAAAATAAACGCCGCCAATGGCCAGAAAATCAGATGTTCCCTGACCCGCCTGATGCGCTCAACCCGCCCAGACTGAACAGCCATGCACAGGGCCAACATGAAGAAAGCCAGGTAATTCACACCCACTGGCAAAAACACCACGAGCCCCCAAAAAAGCGCTGCGTAGCGAGCCAGTTGGTTAAAAGTCATCAATTGATTTTATGAGCACCCGGCGCCCGCTATCCGGACAAAAAAAAGCCACCTTGCGGTGGCTTTATAAAAGTCCCCGAAGGGACGTCGTTGGAAAACTGAGAGACCGTGTATGGCTTGATTTTTTGTTGGCTTGATATATTGACTGTGACAGCAGCTAAAGAAAATGTATCTCTACCCGGTCCGTTAGCCTATCCTTCAAATGGGGGGTGTACTGTGCTTTTCGCACAGGAATCAGGCCTTTTGGGCATTTTCTATTGCCAGCGGCAAGCTCAAAACGAAGCAGGCACCCCCACCTGGTGCGTTTTCGCAGTGAACCGAACCCCCATGCCGCGTAGCGATGGATTTGACCAGCGACAGGCCCAAGCCCACGCCACCGTCCCTTTCGGTTGCGCCCGGGAGGCGATAAAACGGCTCAAAAATGCGTTCGCGCAGCTCAACGGGCACACCAGGGCCGTGATCACACACCCGCACTACCGCTGTATCACTTGCC